>SXGQ01228274.1_pt1 | contig 13405 bp, 23 predicted proteins | sample 3178371 | NCBI WGS metagenome assembly SXGQ01 (sample SAMN11356859, study PRJNA531348) | freshwater metagenome | isolation source: freshwater sample F1-20 | place: China: Fuxian Lake, Yuxi | collected 2017-12-25
GCTGGCGAAGGAGCTGGGATTACAAAAGCCTGTAAACGAATACATGGAAGAGGGAATCAGGGACTATATTTATTACCAAGTTGATATGCACAAGGACTACTTCCAAGAAAGACTTGAAGCATACGCACAAGAATACGAAGAACAGGAAAAAACAACATTTAAAGTGGAGAACGATTTATGTCAATGAAAGATATCCAAGCAGAATTAAAAGCTCCCAAAGGGCAGTACAACTCCTTTGGTAAGTATAAGTACAGATCATGTGAGGACATCGTGGAGGCAGCAAAGCCCGTCCTCTTTAAACACGGGTGTCACCTTAATCTGAGTGACGACATGGTGCAGGTTGGTGAGCGCATTTACGTCAAGGCAACAGCAACAGTCCTCAAGGGCGATGTAGTTATCGGAGCCTCTACCGCCTTTGCCAGAGAGTCTCTTGATAAGAAGGGAATGGACGATTCCCAGATCACAGGAGCGGCATCAAGCTATGCACGCAAGTACGCTCTCAATGGCCTGTTTGCAATCGACGACACAAAAGACGCCGACACCAACGAACACAAGGCGATCAATGACCAAGAGCCTTATAAACGGGCCTTTGATAGCGTGTCTAGCCTGGAGGGATTGAAGGCTCTGTGGGAGGGATTAACAAAGGAGCAGAGAGAAATCTGTGCTGATCTTAAAGAGGCTGCAAAGGGGAGACTACAATGAGAATTATAGAATGCGAGCAGGGTACTCCTGCGTGGATACAGGCAAGACTCGGGATACCTAGTGCCAGCTCTTACTCCAAGCTGGTAACCGCAACAGGAAAGCACTCTGCTCAGGCAGAGGGTTATATCAATCAGCTAGTGGCTGAGAGAATTACTGGGGAACCAACGATGGTTCATGTCACAGAACCAATGCAAAGAGGCATAGACTTGGAGCCAGAGGCAAGGTTCCGATATGAGATGGAGACAGGGAAGATTGTTAAACAAGTAGGGTTTCTGATGCATGACACCATACAGGCAGGGGCAAGCCCTGATGGCCTGGTGGGAGAGAACGGTGGTCTTGAGATTAAATGCCCATCTCCAGCAACTCATATTGAATACCTCAGAGATGGAGGTCTGCCAGCAAAGTATGTGCAGCAAGTTCAGGGATGTCTGTGGATAACAGGCAGGGATTGGTGGGACTTCATGTCCTATAACCCTAAGATGGAGCCTCTGATAGTCAGAGTCTTCAGGGATGAGGAGTTTATAAAGGCGCTTGAATGCGCCGTGATTGACGCAGTAAAAGTAATTGAACTACTAACTATTAAATTCAGGAGCAAGATATGAGCAAGGTAGGGGTTTCAATAAAGATTGATGTGACCAAGATAGACAAGTCCTTGTTGTACAAGGGCGCAAAGGGTGCGTATTTAGATGCAACAGTGTTTATCGATGACACCCCAGACAAGTACGGCAATAACGGAATGGTTACCCAGGACGTTTCCAAGGAAGCAAAAAGTTCTGGGGAGAAAGGCCCAATACTTGGCAATGTGAAAGTATTTTGGAGGGACGATGATGGGAAGGCGGTGAAAGTAGCAAAGCCTTCAAAGTCCAAAGGAGATGACTTCGATGACGACATCCCATTCTAGCATTCCGCATTTCGGGAAGTGTCTAAAGAGGATACACGCGCTGAAGGGAATATCTCAGCGCGATATTGCAAACAAAATAGGAATGGATTCTGGAAACTACAATAGACTGCTCAATCGGCCAAACATGAGTGCCTCTACACTGTGGAATATCTGCCAAGCCTTGGAGGTTTCATTCGGAGATATTGCCAATGAATAACTACAAGTTCTGGAAAGACGCCAAGCCAGTGAAGGGAACTGTTTTTGATAAAGGATTTATCATGTCGATTATGAATCGAGAGAGAGCGAGGCTTGCTCGTCGCATTAGGTTCTTGGAAGCAAGGCTTGGGAGGCCGCACAGATATCTACCGCAATGCGGATGTGTGCAATTCATTCCTAAGTCTGTTGAGTGCCATGTCCTGGGGCCGGTGTAGTAATGAGCGAGTCTTGGATTGCTAAAGACGATCATACAAGGCAGAAGTTTCTTGAGTTTGCTAAGGAGTACATGAAAGAAAATCGGCTTGTAGTGTGGACATGGAAGGGCGAGACTAGAACATCAAAGCAAAATGCCTCACTCCATGTTTACCTACGGGCTTTATCCAAGACTCTGAATGACGCAGGGATGTCCGTGGATAAGTTCTTCAAGCCAGGTTACCAAGTTCCATTCAACGAAGTAACAGTGAAGGAAGAAATCTGGCTTAAGATGCAAGTTGCCATCACTGGCAAGGAGCACTCTTCAGACCTTACTCCGAGCGAGATGATCGAAGTGTTCGATAGACTTAATGCTGTGCTTGCGGATAAGGGCATTCACGTTCCTTGGCCTAGCAAAGACTCCTGAGAGGTAGTATGAAAGAAGTAAAATTGAACTATGAGCCTAGCGTCGAGGCAATATTTGTTTTTCGAGTTCACAGTGCCTCTCGTACTTCCTCTCGAATTCCTCTGTTAGTTGAGAAAAGAAAGAGGATGACTAACAAAGAAGATATTGCTCGGTGCGATAGAACTTTGAAGGCACTGAGAACTAATAGTTTCTTTTAACCTATTCCCGCCTCTGACCCTTTACGGGCGTAATTGGGTGAGCAGACAGGGGCGGGGACTTAAGGATTGATATGAAGAAGACACTAGCCAAAGTAGTAGAGGAATGTGCAGTAGCCCTACAGAAGGTAGTAAGGATGAAGGCTGCGATAGCCGAGAACCTTGATGGGTATGTCACTTGTGTCTCTTGTGGCGTTAAGAAGCACTGGAAGGAGTTAGACGCAGGGCATTACTTCTCTAGGAGTGATAAGTCAGTCAAGTTAATGGAGGAGAACATTCATCCTCAGTGCAAGGGATGCAATATCAGGATGAGCCACGGGGATACCAAGGTTGTCTCTGCTTATCGAAGGCACATGGTTGATATGTACGGAGAGGACTTCTTGGATTACCTGGAAGCACTTGCTCACAAGCCAGCCAAGTTTGACAGGATGGAGATAGAGGATTTAACCAAGACATTAAAGTCTCAGATAAAAGAATACGAATCAATCTTGAAATAACCAAACTAATAAAAGGGGAACATGATGACTCAGAACGATCAAATACTTAAATACCTTGAAGCCGGTAACACAATAACTCCAATGGATGCCTTGAAGTTATTCGGCTGTTTCAGGCTTAGTGCCAGGGTATTTGAGCTACGCCAGAAAGGCTACAAGATTGGCAAAGTTATCCTCAGAAGGAACGACACTAATTACGCCTGCTACTTTATGGAGACGGACAAACTGTCTTTGGCTAAAAGGGTTGGCCTGTAATTATGATCACCTTGTCACTCAACGAAATCAGAGTTCACAGACCATGCAAAAGTGGCTGGGAGAAGTTGCTTAAGTCCAAACCAAACGCAGACTGGAACGAGCAGTTTCCTTTGTCAGACATTATTGACAGCAATGGGCTAAATGACGCTCTGTGGTGTCTCAGAGTAAGGCCGGAGCACTTAAGGCTATGGAGAAAATACGCCGTCTGGTGTGCTCGCCAAGTCGAGCACCTCATGACAGACAAGCGAAGCAAAGACGCGCTTGATATCGCTTGGCGTCATTCAGAAGGGGTAGCGACAGACGAAGAGCTGGCGGCTGCGCGGGATTCTGCGTGGGAGGCTGAGTGGAATGCTGCTGCGGTGGCTGCTGCGGTTACTGGGCGGGTTGCTGCGTGGGTTGCTGCTGCGAATGCTGCTGAGTGGGTTGTGCGGGCTGCGGGCGATGCTGCGTTGGCTGCGCGGGCTGAGCAGGATGCTGCAAGGGCAGCGCAGGAAAAGAAGCTGCGAGAGATACTTCAAGCGGGGGAGTGGAGTGATGAATGATCTATCCAACGGGTTCATGGCCTTTATCTGCATCGGGGCCACAGTGATTTTGCTGCTGATCGCAGGAGTAAATATCGCGCACTCAAACATCAAAGAGAGCTGCGAACGGCATGGGAGCTTCTACATCGGTGACACTCGATTTGAGTGCGCTATAACGGCAATTCCAGAGGGGCAGGGGAGATGATTACCTTCCCCGACACGCACTGCATCATGTCAGTAAAGCTCACCGACAAGATGATCGAGGCCGCTCTGCCGGTGCTGATGCGCGAAGACGACGAAGACAAGTACCGTGCGCTCGGGCAGTTGATCTGCGTGTGGGACGCGCTGGTGGAAGCCGCAAAGGAGGAAGGGAAATGACTGACCGCGAACTGCTGGAACTGGCGGCGAAGGCTGTGTTTTTTGAGTTCGGTTCGCAGATGCTGGAATCAGGGTGGAATCCCCTCGAAGATGACGGCGATGCGCTACGGCTGGCTGTGAAGCTGCGGCTCGGAATTAGCCTGCCGGTACATAAGACAATTCGCGCAGATGTAGTTTGCTTTACAGACTCAACAATCAACGTACGCGAGTTTGGGGACGATCCCTATGCAGCCGCCCGCCGCGTCATTGTCCGAGCAGCCGCCGCAATGGCAAAGGAGGAAGGGAAATGAAAACAGAAAAAGAAATACTCGCTATAGCAGAAGAACAAAAGCAGCGGGCCGTCGCCATACTGAACCGCTTTTTCCTCAACACCCCACTGGAAAATAGTGCTGCAACAGACCTTGTGGACGCCATAGTGTCCGCAGCAATGCTAGAAATTAGCGCCGCTCTTAAACCTGCGCTTGAAAGTTCTGGGAGGCAGAAAAGTGTTGAGGAGGGTAGATAAGCAAAGATTGCTCTCTGTCGCAATTAAGACCTACGACACAGAACTACGCCCTTTTGATGGAGTTGTGCCATGACTGACAAGCTGCAAGACGCGGTTCAGCTTGCCTGCGAAGCAATCGCCGCACTCGAAGCCGCCGAGGCAGATAACGCAACCCTTCGCATTCGCATAGCGGAGCTGGAGAGCTTGTGCAAAGAGTACGTTCAGGCGATTCAGTCGCACATCGACAAGGAGAAAAATGGGAGTAAGTAAATGATCGAAGCCCTATTTTGCATAGCAACGGCAATTTATTTTGAAGCCCGTGGAGAACCACTGGAAGGCCAAGCCGCTGTAGCCTGGGTAGTACACAACAGGGTCAATTCTTGGCGCTATCCAGACACGGCTTGCGAGGTTGTCAAGGAAGATGAGCATCGACGCCACCAATGCCAGTTTTCGTATATGTGCGATGGAAAAAGAGAGGACATCTACGACGACTGGGCGTATACAAAAGCCCTTGCTGTCACCATGCTAACAGCAGCAGGATTCGTGCAAGACCCATCACTTGGCGCGACACATTATCACGCAACTCGCGTAAAGCCGTGGTGGGCGGCAGAGCTGCAAAGGACAATCAGGATCGACAATCACATATTTTATCGAGGTGAATAATGGGGAACATAGTGCCGCACCCAGTGCTGCTACGCTGTGAAGCAGAAGCAATGGAGAGCATTAAAAGGCTAGTAGACGACAACACCGGAAAGCTGTCAGTGATACAGATGATAGGTCTTTTTGAGATAGCCAAGCTGTACGTTTTAGATAAAAATTATGAGGCCAACAATGAGGGCGATTGAAGACAAGATTTATTCAGACCAAAAAGAAAGCCCTAACCTCTACACCCGTGAGTGGCTAGAGGAAAAGGTCAATGAGTTCTTAAAGAAAGGGAAGATAAAGGTATTACCTCCCTGTTCTTTTTCAAAAGATGCAGAGCCAATGTCGGTAGTGAGAAGGAGAAAAGAATAAGCCCCATTACGGGGCTTTTCTTTATTGCCTTTGCTGCTCGGCTCTTTCTTCTATGGCTTTCTCCATGCCGCCGCCAAAGAAGTTGTACCATAGTCTGCCAACACCAGGCAGTTGTGCCATAATCTTTGACTCTTCTCCAACAAACTCTCCCTTCTGGGCCTTGTATATATCCGTTCCTATTGCGTCAATCCAATCTAGAGGAGGGGCTATCATTTCTCCAATAGCAGGGATAATCCTTCCCTTTGACACATAGTTATTCATAACATATTCAGATGATCCGAATGTCTTGAATATGTTCTCGATATAATTGTCTTTTATTATATCTTCAGGATTCCCTCCTCTTCCAAGAAGAAAGTCTTTTGTCTCCTGAACAGTGGCCCCCATCATTGGCATTATAGTCAGATACGCTGCCGCATTCTTTCCTGCCTCTGCGTAGTTCCCTTTCTTAATGTTCTGGACTACGTCCTTCCTGAGAACATCAAGCTGCTTTATGCTAAACGTCTTGAGCATATACAGTATTCTGCCAGACGGAGAACGAAGATACCCCTCTGGCATTTGGGATAAAGAGATTGGCTGTACGTCAGCAAGCTCAGAATATAGCATCAGCTTAACGTTATCGCTCAACTTCCCGTTATTCAGGTCGCTAACAAGAGATGCAAATTCTCCTTCAAATACTTTGCCGTATTTATCTCGCAGCTTTTTAATTCCTGCATCACTCTTCGCCATGTTTACGGCTTTTCTGTAGGAGGAATTAATTAATGTATCCTTGCCAAGCCTGTCCATTCTCTTAAAGCCAGAAGCAGTTAAAGCCGCATTAAGAAACTTGGCAGTAGACCCAACTGAAGCAAGCTCTGTAGATGCAATGTCATCAATCCCCAAGTCTGAGGTATTGAAATACTTCTTGCCAGCCAAACTGGCAAAGGTATTCTTGAATCCATTCACATAGACAGACATACCCAAGTCGCCAATCTGTGTCAGTGTAGACAGTGGGTTGGCTATAGTAGTGGAATAGCCTATATTCCTGAGATTCTGAATAATCTTTGGAGAGCTTTGCTCTCCTACTCCAAACCGCACATCAAACAAATCCCTGAGTCTCTCAACATCCTGATACTTCATCTCGCCAGACTGAATGGCCTCATCGATGTAGCTCCCTATGGACTCACTGAGGTTCTTGCTCCTGGCTGCCTTGGTAGCGTTACCTCTCCCAAAGAACTTGCGAGTATTAATATCCTTGGTAGCCCTTTCCAGATAGATGCTCATGGCATCAAGAGGCTTTGCGTAAAACTTCTCCATGCTAGGAAGAATATTTTCCAAGACCCTTTGCTTTGTAAACGATAACTTGCCATCTACCAGGTTAAACTTATAACCTCTGAGAACAGAGTTTGTGATGGCCGCTCTGTCCAAGGCGGGAAGGTCTTTGACACTGGAAAGCCCAGCTTCTTTAGCTTTAAGCCTTAGTGCATTTTCAAGAAGTGTTCTTCTTTCACGATCAAGGCTTTTGAGAAGACCGTCATAATCATTAACGATTCTTGGGAAGTAGTTCTCTATAGGCTCGAATCCTTTATATCCAGCTTCGTTCTTGAGGCGGGATGCAATGTCATCAAATACGTTCCTGATAGCGGCAACATGGGTCTTCGCATCAGGAGAGTATCTACTGAGAATAGATTCGATCCCGCTATAATCTCCGTTTAGCATCATGCTATTAAGCGCGGCCTGTTCATTTGATGATGTCTTTCTAACAGCATCAACAAATGGCTTAACCAAAGAACGATAAGCATGAGTTTCCTGACCAACATTAAAATCATGCTTGAGCAGGGCAGCGTGAGCCTTTGGGCTAATCCGTTCAATGTTTGTTGACAGAATCCCCAGTATCTTCTCAAAGCCTCTACTGGTAGCCATAGGGGTTTGGCCTTCTTGCATAGCACGAACTGCCAAGATGTCTTGAGCAGTCTGCTGAGAATGCACCCTTAGCTTTCTATCTGACTTAATAAGGATGTCGTCTAGTTTTTCTGGGGTAAGCGCCGTGTAAGACAGAATGGCCTCTTGCATAGGCGCTCCAGGCTGAACACCTTTAGCACTTAAATCGTCAACCAGGTTCTGAATCATCGTGAATGATTCTTCTGCCTCACGCTTTTCTTCAGGGATGTTACGTCCAAGAAGAGACCTTCTTGATGCAGGGGTAAGTGCTTTGATAACGGCAGAAGTAGCAGGGGCAGCAATAGCACCAATTCCAGCGGCTCCAGCAAGCTCCACCGGATCAATCTCTCCCTGCTTGGCAAGCTGGTCAAGGGCGCTGTACTCAGCACCAAAGGCCGCTCCTATAGCGGCAGTAGCTTTGTACCCTTGGTATGCCTTGGAAATAGGAATTAGAGTAGTGGGACTCATAAGAGAGCCTACAATCATTCCTGTAACCCCAGCAGCTCCTCCAAGGTTATCTTGGGCAGCAAGCTCAGGGTATTGCTGCGCCAAAGACATTTCTCTAGCCCTTACTAATACCTGTCTCCTTACATCTGGAGAGGCTTCCATAAAGGCTGGGCCGTACAACTCTTCTGGAGATTGATAGTTAATCCCGCCTGATAGACTCACGGATATTCTGCCAAGAGGGAATCTGCTCTCAAGATAGGTAGCCGCATTGCTAACATCAGTATCGGCCTTTCTGAACTGATATGCGAACCTTTCTGCTGCGCTAGGCTGACTATCAGGAACCCCTACAGGTTCAGTCTGTGTTTGCGAGGAAGCCCGTGGTGCAGTGGAATAATTCTCCTGCAAAAATGCAAGCCCCGCTGGAGATACTGAAGCTATATCTTTATTAGCTATAGCCTGCCGATCTGCAAGACTTAACGTAGAGAAGTCGGCCATTCTAATTTCCTTGAGGATACTGTCGGTTTACTATTTCCTGCGCCTCTTGCAATAGTTCTTGACGGGTTTTAACAGGTCTTCCAGCCGCCCTGTTAGAATTGTTTGCCGCCAAAAGACTGTTGTACATATTAGTAATTGCCTGCTGCCTTGAAGCACCAGTCATGTTTTGACCAGTGCTCACAGCAGAAGAGGCTTGAGCAGGAACTGGAACTTCGATGTTTGAAAGCGACCTAGAAGCGGCAGCGGCAGCGGCATCAATATTAAATGAAGGAGTTTCAGGGGTTGCGTTTCCACCACCAGGTATTTGCGCTATTACGGAATCAACATTTTCCTCCAAAGCCTTACCAAGCCCTGTTTTAATGTTAGCCACAGCCGTGGCTACCCATGATTCCATGCCTGCATTTGGATTCATTCTTCTAGCAAGAGAGACTTGGTTGTATAGCTGTGCCTGTGTTGCTTGTGGGCTGCCAAAGTAAGGGTTATAAAGCGGGTTTTCATCTTTCGGCAGCAAGTTAACAAAGTCCAATGCTTGATCCTGCTCATCTCTAGTTAGTGATCTATACTCCTCTGCTGAAGACCTTAATAGATTTGCACTAAGGGTAGCAGCCTGAGACATAACGCCAACAATGTCAGAGCCTGGAGTCTCTGCTAGAACAGCAAGAGGCTCATATAGCGGCCCCATGCTTCTAAGAGACGCAGCATTTCTTTCTCGACTATTTTCTCTTGCAGCTCTGTCAATTTGATCCTGCGCTCTTTGTGAAATCTCTAGCCCAGCATTAAGCTGGCTAAGTTGATTAACCTGAATGTCTCTTATTTCCTTGGCTGCATCTCTTTCTTCTTGAGTTTGGGCTTGGTTAAATGCCTGCTCTGCCGCCCTCATTCTAAATGCACTTTCAGCTATAGCTCTTTCCTCTTGCTCCCTAGCCATTGCCTGATTCTCTACAGCGCGAGCCTCTTGAGCTGCATTAATATCAATAGCCTGACGGGCAGCTTGTGCCTGAAGGTCTATGGCCTCTTTCCTCTGCTGCTCCTCAAGAGCCATTGAAGCAAGCTGTGCTGCCTGCGCTCCTAGACCCATCTGCTGAAGCATTTGAGTGGTTTGAGATACGCTTCTTGGGTCTTGGGGATTAAATTGACTAAGGGCATCTTGGAGACGCTCAGAGGTGGATCGAACATCCCTACCCAAGAGTCCACCTACTCCTCTTTGAAGTGCCTCAGTGCGGCGACCCTGTAGCTCGGCCATAGTCCCAACCAAAGGAGCAGCGGCTGTAGCCAAGCCTGTCAGCCCAGCAACTGCGTTCTGGCTTCTTGCAAATCCTTCAGCCAACTGTCTTTGTTGCTTCTGCTCTGGGGTCTCAAGGATGTCTTGGAACAGAGAGGTAATATTTATAGCCATGTTAGTGTCCTATAGTCTCTGTTAGTTTCTCGGGCCAAACAATTCAGCAAGTGTGTATGGAAGATTGAATGTATTTTGAGAAGTATTTTGCTGCTGGCCCTGAGCCAGAAGATCAAACAAACCCTGAAGCTGTTGCTGTCGCTGGGCATTAATCAAAGACTCAAGGTTGGTCTGAGTAGTAAGACCCTGTATGCCAAGGTTTGAGACAGCCTCTGAGCCGCCTGCCTGAAGGGCAGACTGAATTCTTGACAGATCAACAGAAGGGCTCAAGGCGTTAAGCAAACCGGCCTGTGGAGTGTAAGCACCCTGAAGCAGGTTAGGAATGGCTTGGGTAGCGCCAAGATTTTCTCGCAACATCTGATCCAAAGCTGTCGCTCTTTGTGTAGAAAGCTGAGCCTGTTCTTGTCTTGCCTGCTCCATTGCGCTAACAGCAGACGCTGCTTGCTGTTCTGCGATAGCCTTCTCTAGAGCCAAAGCCTCTGGTGTTCCTCCAAACATAGATGTTCTTACACCAAGCCTGCCTTGGTTTGCCAGTCTCTGCTCGAGCTGAAGCCTTGCACGTTCCTGCTCAGGAGCCTGCATGGCACTGAGCCTGCCGTAAATGTCAGCTTCTCTGGCTCGTTGATCTTGTGGGCTTTCAGTCAACAAATCCATCAGAGTCTGCTGGCGGCCATATCCAATACTTCCAGCAAGCTCTCCAGTAACGCCCAATAGCTGTTTTTGAATAGCCTGCTCTTCAGGGGTAAGGTTTAGATTCAACCCTCCTGAAGTATCAACAGCAGCAGTAGAGCCAGTTCCAGAGGTTACAGTAAATGGCTTGAACTCCATTCCCTTTTGAACAGAGCTAATTAGCCCTTCAGGGAAAGCTCCTGCAAGAGTAGAGCTACCTGTTAGCCCTTTCATTAGACCAGTCTGAGTGTCTCTAATATCAGAGATACCCTTCTGTGTTGCTACAGCCCCGCCAATACCGGCCAGTAGATTTCCGTAACGATTGGTAAATCCACCCAGTGCCTGCTGCAATTCTGCCAATGTCATGTTTTTCTCCCGCTAAATAATTTTGCCTACAAGCGCCTGAATGTTAAGTTCCTGAATGGCAATTGAGTTGCCATCTATTGTCGTTTCTAATCCAACTGACACCGCTGTTCCATGACCATTAGCACTTACTTTCTCGCGGTTAATTAGCGTAATAGAGGAAGAATATTCAGCCCCAGAGTTGTATTCCGATTCTCCGTACTGAGCCACGTTATTAGCTGGGAGTGTATAGGATTGTTTCTTGTAAGCAGTAGCATAGTCATAGGCCCAGCTTAAAGTCACAAGTGCGTCTGCCCCATTAAATGTCGTGACATTAATCCTCTTCAAGAACTTAAGAGTGGAGGAGTTGCCAAAGGTTAATGGGTGGCTTGAATAACTCAGAACATAAGTATCTGTATCATCATTAAACCCAGAGTATGTAGAGATACCGCCAGAAGTTCCTATGTAAAGAGTGTCATCAATAAGATTCGTAAAGCACAACGCACCCATAGATGTCCATGTCGTGGCTCGATAACTACCATCCTCAAGCTGTCTCTTTGTATCAAAGACATAACTAATATCTTGGTTTGGGAATAACGCAATGACAAATGCTTCAGTTGGGGAATAATGAACCTGAATATTCCCAGTCTCATTAGCAATAATTATTTTGATATCTTCATCTACGTTTTTTGAGATATCCCCAATCGGAGCAGACTTTTCTTGAATAGTTCTAGAAAGACTTCTAAGACCTGACTTATCCAAAAACACCAAGTCTTTACCGGTAGATGTCACTGCGTCTCTGCTGACACAACCAATACCAAGTATAGTGTCGTGAAGTGTCATCGTAGAAGGGTCGCTTGCACCTTCGTATATTACGATTGACTCCTTGCCAAAAATAATAAGGAACCCATTGTGTGCTGCAAGGGCAACAATCTCATCATATCCGTTAGGCCAAACTTTGGTGATATCAATGGAGCCAGCACTTCCTCCAGTCCATTTAACACCTTCAAGAAGATCAGACCAGTAAATCGTAGACTTGTTACTAGTAGTGTCAGCAACCCAAAGCCTTCCAAATGCAGCCAACGCCTCGTTACCATTAGGGGCGGTTCCATTGTATCCAGGGTGCGCTGTGATAACAGAAAGCGGTGCAGTAGCAGTAGAATACACCAATGGAATATATCCCCTTTGGAACAAATAAATATGCTCATTGAGGGTGACCATCTTCCAATCATCTGCGGTAATCGTATAAGAGCCAGGAGTGGAATCAACAAGAGTTGTGGTTCCTCTAAATATCTTGTTGTTGCCAGCAGAAAATATCAGCATGGCTCCTGAGTCATCACGAAACTGCTTAATGACTTTAATCCCAGCAGAACTGCCAAGAACTGATGGGCCATTGGTTGTAATTAACGCGGCTCCCTTTCGTGCAGCTACCCTTCCCTGTCTGTCTATTACGCAGTTATCGGCAATAGCACAAAAGCTAGGGTCTTGGGATAGGGGCGCGTCTTGGGTATTTATTCCAGCAAACCCTGGGGCCGTAATCGTTATGTTCTGAATCTGCTGCGCCATAGGATTCCTACACAACTACATACGCGGTTTCAGTGGGGAAGTAGTTGGCATCAATAGCGATGTAATCAGAAAGAATTCTATCTGCGTAGATCATCTGCTCTTGAGCTGACTGACCTCCGCTCTCTCCTCGCTCTCTCAATGCCATAGCATAAGCCAATTGCACAACCGGATTATAAGGTATCAGCAGGACATCAGCATCTGCACTAAGATCATTTTGAGCATATACTCCATCCACTCTGAGGGCATATACAGCATCAGGTTGTGGGTAAAGTTTAATCTTTATGTCCCCACTACCATCAACACCAATCCTTGTAAAATAAGATGGAGAGCCAGTTAATATTTGGCCTCTGTAATAGACCCTATTAAAGAAGTCCATATCCCTGAAAGTAATATCTGAATTAGACGTATCATTGACAATAGCTTTGATAATCGGATGGCTTCCGCTACCAGTCACTGAGTATTCGCTTATTCCTGAAGTTGTATTGATTAACTTCGTGGATCGGAGAGCAGACCATGAATGTGATGTCTCAATTTGAGACTTTGCATCATTGACAAAAGCCCCAATCAAAGAGGAATAGTCATTAAATTCCACCGTATCTACTGCGTCCTCTCTCAGTCTTTTAAGGACTGAATTTACAATTTGTAAATAGGTCATGCTCTTGTCCTCATTACCAAATCAAATAGTCCGCTGACCTTGTTTTCTGCTTTAAATAACTCCGGCTTGAATAATTGTGATGCAATAGGCGTGGAGTTAACAAGACTGGTAATAAGCCCAACTACCCCATCTCTGCCATCTCTGCCATCTCTTCCTGAAGC
>SXGQ01067593.1_pt1 | contig 13404 bp, 13 predicted proteins | sample 3178371 | NCBI WGS metagenome assembly SXGQ01 (sample SAMN11356859, study PRJNA531348) | freshwater metagenome | isolation source: freshwater sample F1-20 | place: China: Fuxian Lake, Yuxi | collected 2017-12-25
GCCGCGCGCAGCAGCCCGTCCTTGTTGCCGAAGTAGTGGTGGACGAGCCCGTGGTTCACGCCGGCGCGCGCGGCGACGGCGCGCACGGTGGTGGCTCGTGGGCCGACCTCGGAGAGGAGCTCACCCGCGGCGCGCACCATCTTTTCCTCTGCCGCCGCGCGGCTGCGTGGCTGCTCCGTCATCTACCGGCCGGCCGTGGCGTAGTCCGTGATCGACGCCGCGTCCTCGCCGGCGCGGTGGCGCGCGGCGAGAGCGTCGAAGTCCACGTTGACACCGATCGGGTTCTCGGCGAACAACGGCCCGCTCATGAAGGCGTCCGCTTCCTCCATGGACATGGAGTCGACCTGTGTCTCCACCTGGTTGCCGTCGGGGTCGCGGTAGTAGGCCGACAGCGTCATGCCGTGGTTGATCGTCCAGTACGGCGCGATGCCGGCCGCCTTCATGCGCTCGTACTGCCCGAACAGGTCTCCGAGGCTCGCGTACGTGAAGGCGAAGTGCTCGACTCCCACGGTGTCCGCGGCCCGTTCGGAGAGGTGCGCCATGTTCACGATCGCGATGCGGTGGTGCTCGTCGTCATAGGAGAGGAACGAGATGAAGTCGTTCCCGTGGCGGACCTTGGCCCCGAGGAAGTCACGCCACCAGGCGACCATCTCGCCGTACTTGTTGGTCTTCAGCACCACATGGGCGAACTTGATCGGTGAGGCCATCGCCGGGTCCCCGCTTTCTCTCCGGACCACCCGGAGCCGTCCCCGGGTGCAATATCCGTTGAGTTTAGTCAAATGACTAAGAAGGTCTATAGTCGCTCCCATGAGTTTCAGATTTGCCTGCAAAGACGGCCGTGCCCACCTGGTCGTCGGCCCGGACAACAACGTCGTCGACCTGGAGAAGGCCAGCGACGGCCACTTCACCTCCGAGCCCATCGATGCCTTCCGCCGCTGGGACGAGGTGCGCGGGTTCGCCGCCTCGTGCACGGACCCGGGCGTGCCGTGCAGCACCGACGACCTGAATGCGCCGTCCCCGTGGCCGTCGCAGGTGTTCGGCATCGGTCTCAACTACCGCAAGCACGCCGAGGAGACCGGGGCGAAGATCCCCGACACGCCGCTCACATTCACGAAGTTCCCCTCCTCGATCGGCAACCCGAACGCGGACGTGCCGGTGGCGGGGCCGGCAGTCGACTGGGAGGTCGAGCTCGTGGTCGTCATCTCGAAGGGCGGACGCGACATCAACGAGTCGGACGCGTGGGACAACGTGGCCGGCGTGTGCGTCGGCCAGGACATCAGCGACAGGGCTCTCCAGCTGGCCACGGTGCCCCCGCAGTTCAACCTGGGGAAGAGCCGCGAGAACTACTCGCCGTTCGGCCCCTGGTTGGTGGACGCGAAGGACCTGGCGAGCAAGGACAAGCTCGAGGTCGTCTGCACCCTGAACGGCACGGAGGTGCAGCGCGAGACCACCGATGACCTCATCTTCACCGTGCCGCAGATCATCTCGTACCTCTCGGGGATCGTGCAGCTCCTGCCTGGTGACGTCATCTTCACCGGCACGCCGGGCGGTGTGGGCGCGGCGCGCAAGCCGCCGGTCTTCCTGAAGAAGGGTGACGTCCTCGAATCCTGGCTGACCGGCATCTCGCACACCGTCAACCGCTGCGTCTGACGATGCGCCGTCATCCGTGGCGCGTCAGCGCACGAACGGCTCGGTGACCGACTGGACCCACTCCCACAGGTCCGCGCGGCGGTCCGGTGTGTCGCTCGCCCTGGTGGAGGGTGACTTGTGGATCGACCTCGTCTCGCGGTCGCACCAGAATGAGCCCGACGGCGCGGGGATGCCCTCCACACCGGCGAGCCAGGCGATGGTGTCGGCACCCTGGCGCGCCGTGCGCAGGATCGGGCGGGTCAGCACACGGAACAACGGCAGTGACGACTTCACGCCGGGGGTGTCCGCCCAGCCGGGATGCATCGCGGCGAAGTGGACGGCCGGCTCGGCGGCGGCCCACATCTCGCTCAGTGTGACCTGGGCACGCTTCGCAATCGCGTACTGACGCGTGCCGTTCCAGTGCATCTCGTTCATCTCGAGGGTGCGGTCCCCTGCGATCCGCGGCAGTTCAGCCGCGTACATGCCCCCCGACGCAACGGTGACCACCCGCCCGCCGGCGCGCGAGAGCGCGGGCAGCAGGAGCCGCGTCATCAGGTGCGGCCCGATCACGTGCGCGGCGACGGTCATCTCGATGCCCTGCGGCGAGAGTTCCCTCTGCGGGAGGAGCGCACCGGCGTTGTGCACGAGCACGTCGATGCCGCCCATCAGCCCCGCCGCAGCCGCCACCGCGGCGAGATCGGACATGTCGGCCGTGACCGCGTCGATGCGCCCCGAGGCCAACGGGGCCAGTTGGTCGGCGACCGCCCGGGTGCGCTCTGGATCACGACCGACGAGGACGAGGTCCGCACCGGTGGGCGCCAGCATGCGGACGGTCTCGAGCCCGAGACCGGAGGTGGGACCCGTCACGGCGATTCGCCGTCCGCGCAGGTCGAACGTCTCCGGCGCGGCGAAGCCGCGGGAGCGGCTGCGCCACTCGTAGCCGATGCGCGAGAAGCCGCCCACCACCGTGCTGTCGAGGACGTTGCTGACGAAGTCGGTCACAACGTCTGCAACAGGATGGCGACACAAACGATTCCGTGCGCCGTCCAGGCGACGGTGCGCGGCCAGTTCGTCAGCACCAGTTCGCGCCCCACGGCGGCATCGGGGCGCTCCGCCATGCGTGTGTGCCTCGGCACCGAGAGGAACACGGTGCACAGCAGGGCGACCGCGACGCACGCGCCGCCGGCCCATGCGAGCCACCAGTCGACACCGGCCGGCCGGTCGAGCATGAGCCACAGCGTGGTGACACCCTCCACAGCCATCGGCAGGCCGACGACCCGCGCAGTACGGGGCTGGTGCTCGAGGGCCGCCGTGCGGGCGGACTCCACGGGGACCACCGCGAGCAGCGGGTAGTGGACGACCTGCACGAACCAGATGACACCTGTCATCATCCAGGCCGAGGCGAGGTTGGCCACCACGACGGGATTCATGGGCGGGAACCGTACGTCACCGCGCGCCGTACCCTTGTGTCAATGGCACGTGAGGCACGCACGAAGAACGGCCACGCACCGAGGGTGTGCGAGGGTTGCGGCAGGCCGTTCGAGTGGCGGCGCAAGTGGGCCCGGGACTGGGAGAACGTCCGTTGGTGCAGCGAACGGTGCCGGCGTTCGGCACGCTGATCAGAGGTCCCACTCGTCGATCGACACGATGCGGCGTTCGTCGATGGAACGGTGCGCCGCCGCGCCGATCACCACGCTCCACAGGCCGTCCCGCACCGTGACGTCCGGCTGTGCACCGGTCAGCACCGCGTCGACGAACAGGGCACACTCCACGTAGCTGGCCCCGAGGTGGAACCCGAGATGCCCGACCGAAGGGTCGACCGAAACGGGCATCTCGCGCACGGACCGCGTGGCGCGGTCACCGGCGAAGAGCCTCCCGTCACCGGGAACCTCGGCCTCGAGCTTGCCCGTGGTGCCGACGGCGACGATCTCCTGCTCGTGCCGGCTGCCCTCGGCGAACATGCTGAGGTCGAGCATGGCCCGGACACCGTTCGCGTAGTCCACGATCACGAATGCGTTGTCCAGGATGTCGCTGCGCTCGCCGTCGTACCACTCATCCAGGTGGTTCACGTCCTGGCCGCCGCTCGCCATCACGCGCACCGGGCGCGAGCTGACCGCGAGGTTCATGAGGTCGAAGAAGTGGCAGCACTTCTCCACGAGCGTCCCGCCGGTGTTGCGCGTGAATCTGTTCCAGTTGCCCACCTTCACGAGGAAGAGGAACCTGTGCTCGCGCACGGAGAACATGCGCAGGTCTCCCACCGTGCCGGCACGCAACTCGTCGAGCAACGCGGCAATGGGCGCCATGTACCGGTACTCGAGGCCGACCCACGTGATCGCGGCGCGACGTGACTGCGCCTCCACCACCGCGCGGCAGTCCTCCACGGTGGTGCACATCGGCTTCTCCACGAGAACCGGGATGTCGGTGGCGAGGATGTCGTCCAGCAGCGCGCGGTGCGTGTGGTTCGGCGATGCGACCACGACGGCGTCCACCAGGCCGGACCCCAGGAGGTCGCGGTGGTCGCGGAACTCCCTCACTGCCGCCGCCCCGTCACCGAGCGTGTGCCGGGCCCAGCCGAGCGGCTCGTCGTTCGGGTCGCTCACTGCCGTGATGACGGCCGCATCGACGGCGAGGAGGTTGCGGATGTGCTCGCATCCCATCATCCCGGTGCCGATCACGCCGATGCGCAGGTCCGCCATGCACCGAAGGCTACGGCCCTTTCGCCGCGGCCTGGCCCGCGGTTAGTGTTCGTGCTCTCGGTTGCGGGGGCAGCCGTCTCAGGGGGGAACAACATGGCGATCGTCGATCTCATCGAATCCGGGCTCGGCCTGCTGCGCAGCGAGTCCGACATCACGCCGGAATGGGTGCAGGGAGTCCTGCGCGGCAGCGGCGCACTGGAGGACGGCGTGGATGTCACCTCGGTGTCCACCGAGCGCATCGGCGAGGGTGTCGGCATCCTCAGCATCCTGCAGAGGGTCACCCCCACCTACTCGGCCGCCACGAAGGCACCGAAGTCCGTCGTGGTGAAGTACCCAACCGACGACCCGACGCAGCGCTTCACGGCGGATGCCCTCGTGCTCTACATCCGTGAGCTCGTCTTCTACCGCGAGTGCGCACCCGATGCCCCGTTCCGCACGGCGCGCTGCCATGCGCAGGCGATTGCCGGTGACAACACCGACTTCACGATCGTGATGGAGGACATCGGGCACATGCGCCCGCTGAACCAGCTGGATGGTGTCGGCATGGAGGAGGCGAGGACGCTCCTCTCGATCCTTGCTGACTTCCACGCCATGTGGTGGGCCAGCCCGAAACTGGAGGGGCTGGCCGGCACGTTCCAGCCGCTTGCCAACCCCACGTACAACGCGGTGCTGCCGATGCTGTGGACGCAGGGTTGGCCGAACGTGGAACTGCATGCAGGCCAGCTGGTGCCTGATTCCGTGCGGTCGATCGGCGGCATGTGGGCCGGGAAGGTGAGCTGGATGCTCGACAACCTCATGGCGCCCGCGACGCTCGTCCACGGAGACTGGCGCGCAGACAACCTCATGTTCGACGGGGACAGACCGGCCGCGATCGACTTCCAGATCATCGGCACGGGTTCGGGCATGTACGACGTGGGTTACTTCATCAGCCAGTCGATCGCCACCGACGTGCGCCGCGGCCACGACCGGGAGCTGGTCGACCACTATCTCGACCGGCTCGAGTCCCACGGCATCGAGATCGACCGTGCCGAGGCATGGCGCCAGTACCTGGTCTGCATCGTCTTCTGCGTGACGTACGGGGTCACCACCTTCGGCGGGTACGCGGAACAGAACGAGCGCGGCCAGGCCCTGTTGCGCGACATGTTGCTCCGTGCTCTCCACTGTGTGGCCGACAATGACGCCCTCTCCGCGATCGAATAGCCGTCCGCATGAGCGACCACCAGAGCACACACGATGATGCGCACGAGCACGGCCGCGACCTGCTGGCCGGGCTCGTGCCGCACACGCGTGACCTGCGCGACCTGATTCCCGGGGTCTACGAGGGCTTCAGCCGCATGCACGCCGCGGCATTCGCCGACGGAGAGGTTGACCGCAAGACCAAGGAACTCATCGCGCTGGCGATTGCTGTTGCGGTCCGCTGCGACGGGTGCATCGCCGCCCATGCGAAGGCCCTGGCGCGCGAGAAGGCCACGGAGAAAGAGGTCGCCGAGACGATCGGGATCGCGATCTCGATGAGCGGCGGGCCCGGCACCGTGTACGGCCCGCGCGCGATGGCCGCATACCGCAGCTTCACCGCACCGGCGGAAGGCTGAGACCCCCCGCCGGCGTGCTGGTCACCTGGGGTTGGAGCGAAGGATCCTCACCGGGATGTTGCGCGGACCGCGCACCTGGCCGCCGGCCCACGTGACTTCCTTGGTGTCATCGATCTCGAATTGCGGCACGCGCGCCAGGAACTCCTCGATGGCGACGCGCATCTCCATGCGCGCCAGGTTCGACCCGGCGCAACGGTGGATACCCGCGCCGAACGCGACGTGACGGTTGTTCTCGCGGTCGATGACGAACGTGTCGGCGTCGTCGAACGCCTCCGGGTCGCGGTTGGCCGCGGGAAACGCCATGAGCACACGGTCACCCTCGTGCATCGGGCAGCCGCGGTACTCGTGGTCCTTCGTGACGATGCGCGCCATGGTGACGGGTGAGTAGAAGCGGAGGAACTCCTCGACGGCAACCGGGACCAACTCGGGCTCGTTGAGCAGGCGCTGGCGGTCCTCCTCGTGTGTGGCCAGGTGCCACAGCGCCGAACCGATGCCGCTCCAGGTGGTGTCCACGCCCGCGATGAGCAGCAGGCCGCACATGCCGAGGATGATGTTCTCCGGGTACGGCTCGCCGTCGTGCTCCTGGCGCAGGAGATCACTGATCATGTCGTCGCCCAGGCCGTTGGTGCGGCGGTCGGCGACCTGCTCGCCGAAGAACTGCACGAGTTCGAGCACCGCGTTCTTGCGGCCCTCCGGGTCAGCGGCGGCGTTCTCGAGGACCGCACGGACCCAGTCGGTGAAGCGGTCCTTCATGGTGGTCGGCACACCGAGCATGGTGGCGATGACCTGTGCAGGAATCTGCTGGGAGTACTCCACCGCGATGTCTGCGGTCTCGCGGCCGGCGATGCTGTCCATGAGCTCGCGGCACCACGCACGCGTGAACACCTCCAGCTCGTCCACGGCGCGCGGCGAGAACGACGGCAGCAGCGCGCGGCGGGTGTAGGTGTGCACCGGCGGGTCGACGCCGATGGGTGCGGGGAGGAAGAGGGCCGCGCCGCCGCCTTCCATGAGCGGGGGGACGACGCTGACCGAGCGCGACGAGAAGTGCTCGATGTCGCGCGCCATCTCGGTGACTGTCTCGTAGGTGGTGGGCAGCCACGACCCCTGGTACTTGTCGGTGTGCGCAACCGGGCAGGTGCCCCGCAGCTGGTCCCAGATGCTGAACGGGTCCGCAATGTACTGCGGGTCGAAGATGTCGTACTCCGTTGACCAATCGATCATGTTGCCCATGATTTTCCCCCTGTCCGGGCACCTGTTGAGACAGGGTGCATTTCAGTGTCTCACACTATCTCGGGTGACGACGGGTACAGCAGTGGTCCCTATTGTGCGGTCATGCCAGAGATCGCAGTGACAGCAGACGCCTCCGCCCTGGGGTTCGACCCCGGCCGCCTTGACCGGCTCGATGCCCACTTCAAGAAGTACGTCGACGACGGACGGCTGCCCGGTTGGTCCCTCGCCGTTGCCCGCGATGGCGAGATCGCGCACGCCTCCAACTACGGATGGGCTGACATCGAGGCAAAGCGCCCGCTCGAGGGTGACGCCATCTTCCGCATCGCCTCCATGACGAAGCCCATCTGCGGCGTCGCCGCGATGATCCTGTGGGAGGAGGGCATGTTCGAGCTGCGTGACCAAGTGAAATGGTACGTCCCGTCCTTTGCCGACCAGAAGGTCTTCCGCTCCGGCAGCACCACGAACCCGCGCCTCGACCCCGTCACGGAGCCCATGGAAATGTGGCACCTGTTCACCCACACCGCGGGCCTCACCTACGGCTTCATGTACAGCCACTCCGTGGACCAGATGTACCGCAACGCAGGATTCGAGTGGGGCACCCCGCCGGACAAGGACCTCGCCGGCATCTGCGACATGCTCGCCGCGCTCCCCCTGCTCTTCCAGCCCGGCACCGAATGGAACTACTCGATGTCGATCGACGTGCTCGGCCGTGTCGTCGAGATCCTCTCCGGGATGTCGCTCGGCGAGTTCATGAAGAAGCGCATCTTCGACCCGCTGGGCATGACCGACACCGCCTTCTTCGTGCCCGAGGACAAGATGGACAGGCTCGCCGCTCTCTATGTGATGAACCCCGCCGACAGGAAGGCGATGCGCATGGACGCGATGGGCGGCCGCGCCACGAGCAAGCCGCTGGCCGAGATGGGCGGAGGCGGCCTGGTCTCGACCATGTCCGACTACATGAAGTTCGCGATGATGCTGCGCAACGGTGGCGAGCTGAACGGTGCCCGCATCCTCTCCCCCCGCACGGTCTCGTACATGGCCTCGAACCACCTGCCCGACGGTGCGGACCTCAGCGAGTTCGGTCGTCCGCTGTTCGCGGAGACCGCGTTCGACGGGGTCGGGTTCGGCCTGACCATGAGCGTCACGGTCGACCCGGTGAAAGCGAAGGTGCCCGGCAGCGTCGGCGACTTCGGCTGGGGCGGTGCCTTCAGCACGATCTTCACCGTGGACCCGGTGGAGGATCTCGTCTACCTCTTCATGACGCAGTTGATGCCGTCGTCAGCACACCCGATCAGGCCGCAGTTCAAGCAACTGGTGCATCAGGCCCTGGTGGACTGACCTTTCGTCGACGCATCCGCGAACCGACTGCCAGGAACATCACGCCGCCCACCGCGATGGTGGTGAGGCCGCGGGTGAACTCGCTCGGCAGCCAGTCGCCGATCGCCACCGACACGCCGATGGTGACAGCGAGTGCACCGGCGGCGAGTGACTCGAACTGGAGCCGCGCCGAGCCGAGCCAGAACAGGAGGAGCCCGGCGGCCACGGGGATGAGGCGGCCCGGCCCGCGCCACTCGCCCATCATCATGAACGCGCCCTGCAGGACCAGCCAGCACCCGGCAGCACGCTGGATGAACGCCGCCCCGACCCGCCTCTGGCCGAGCACCCAGAGGACGGCACCGCCGATCAGCGAGAGGGAACCGACGATGACGAGGCCCCCGTCGTCACTCGCATCGAGCACCTCGGCACCCGAGAAGACGAGCATCGGGATCCCGGCAGAGACTGCGAGCGATCCGACAAAGACCGAGGTCCGGGAACGGAGGTACCCCCACACGACCACGGGGAGCGAGATTGTCATCACGATGATCTCGGGAGCAAGGTCGGCGAGATCGAGGAAAACGCCGAGGCTCGCACCGAGGGACACGAGCGCGGCACCCTCCGTCACCTCTGCCAGTCGCTCCCACGCGTCGGATTTCCTGGGCAGCTTCCACGCGGCAGCGCCGAGGGCGGCACCCGCGAGAGCGAGGGCGGCCCCGATCGAGCGTTGCGACACATCCTGGAACGCGACGACGACGAGCCGCACCACACCGACGAACATGATGAGGGCGGCGAGATAGGACATCAGCTCCCTGACCGTGAACGACCACTCGGGCGCGTGCGCGACCTCGCCTGCCTCCTCCGGGCTCAGGCGGCCCGAGCCCACAAGTTCGTCCAGGATCCGGCGCTGCGTCTTTTGCTGTTCCACGTACGGAGTGTCCCACAGTTCAGGAGGTGCGCGAATACCAATCGACGAACGGCACGATGTCCGCGTCCAGCTGCGAAGCGATCCACTGTGCGTAACTCACCGTCATGTGGTTGTCGTCGCGGTACACCAGGAGATTGCCCACGATGACCGGGCACAGGGTCGCGGTGCAGAACCAGTGACGGGTGCGCAGCACCGCCGTTCCCTCGGCCTCGAAGTCATCCCTCATCTCGGCAAGATCCGGCCTGAAGGCGACACCGACGGGGATGTTGCAGCCGGTCACGGTGGTGCGGTTGCGGCTGAGGCACGTGGGCACGTCCTGGTCGGGGTACGGCGTGTCCTCCACCAGCACGGGTGTGATCCCGGCACCGCGGAGGGTGTCGAACGTGCCGCGCAGGCCGTCACGCCAGGGCTTCTGCCAGATCGGGATGCGGGAGGTCGCATCGAGCAGACGCTCGAAAGCCGCGACGAACACGACCTTCACGCCGTCGGTCCTCATCTTCTCGATCGTGTTCTCACGCCACGGACCGCATTCCTTGTACACCTTCCCGAGCACCTTGCTGTAGACCTCGATGTCGACCGGCGGGCACCCCCGCTTCGTGTAGGTGATGAGCCGCCACTTGTTCTTGATCGCGACCTTCTCGAAAGCCGGGAACCACTCGGCCGCGTGCGAGTCGCCGTACAGCCCGACGACCGTCGTCGATGCGGGGTCACCGAAGACGCAGTCCTTCGGTTCTGTCACACCGAAGCCGGCATGGCAGTCATCGTTGTAGATCGTCGGCATGTCACCGAGCGCGCCGCCGAGGGACGGCTGCAGGTTGGAGGGCACGCGCGAGACGTAGAGGGCCTCGACCACCGGCTGGACCGGTGTGCCGTCTCGCGGGAGCACCGGTGCCGGTGGGGCCACAGTCGTCACGGTGCCTGCGCTGCTGTCGGACGGGGCAACAGTTGTGGCGGAGGGCAGCCCGGGTGTTGTCGCAGCAGGACCCGTCTCGAGGCGCGGCGGGTTCGCGCGCGCGAGCAGGCCGCTGCCGGCAACCACCAGCAGCAGCGACAGCCCAAGTGCGAACGGCCGCAGCCCCGTGAAGGACCTCACCGCACGGACCGGGTTCTCCACGAACCTCCACGAGAGCTCGGAGAGCAGGAGGGAGAACGCCACGCACGCGAGTCCCTCGGTGAGGGTGAGGCCACGACCCGCGACGGACGCGGAGATGACGAGCACGGGCCAGTGCCACAGGTACGCAGAGTACGACCGCGACCCCAGCCACTGGGCGGGCCGGGGCCGGAGAACCGCGTCGGCGGACCACCCCGCCGACATCCCGCCGCGCAGCACGGCCATTGTCGCCACAACCGGCACGAGAGCGGCAGGGCCGGGGAACCGGGTTGACTCGTCGAAGATGAATGCGCAGGCGACGATGACGGCGAGCCCGGCCCACGAGGACGCCGCCTCGAACCGGCGCAGGAGTGAGCTCCCGGTTGCCGGCAGCACGGCAAGCAGCGCACCGGCCGCCAGCTCGAACGCCCGCGCTTGGGGGCGGTAGAAGGCCCACACCTGGTTCTGTCCCATCAGTGCCATGCAGACAGCGAATGATGCTGCCGTCACGGACGCGGAGAGCACACCGATGCGGACCCGCACGACCCCGGTCCTCCCGCGCGGGACGCCGAGCAGGACAAGGATCACCAGTGCGGGCCACACCACGTAGAACTGCTCCTCCACCGCGAGTGACCAGAAGTGCTGCAGGGGCGAGGGCGGCAGGGACGACTGCAGGTAGTCCGCCCCGCGGTGCGCAAAGACGAGGTTCGAGGAGAAGCCGGCGGATGCGAGGACGTCTGTCGCGAGCCCACGCAACCGCAGGGGCTCGAGCCACACCAGGGCCGCGCCGAGAGTCGCCACCGCCACCAGACTGGACATCGGCAGGATCCTGCGGATGCGGCGCGCATAGAAGCCGGAGAGCGAGATCCGCCCGGTCTCCTCCCTCTCGGCGACCATGAGAGAGGTGATCAGGAAACCGGACAGGACGAAGAACACGTCGACGCCCACGTAGCCGCCGTCCATGCCCGGGACGCCGGCGTGGAACAGGAGCACGAGCAGGACGGCGACGGCACGGAGTCCCTCGATATCAGTCCGCCGCGTCACCCGAAAAGTATGGCGTTCCCCCGCGGTGCACCCGTGGCAAGAACGCCGAGCGATGACGATGGTCTATTCTTCGCGGCACACAGGACTCAACGGGGGGCATCGGATGTCACGAAAGTTCCGTCTCGCAACAGCCAGCGCGGTGATCGCGGTGCTGCTCTCCTCGTGCGGCGGGGGTGGCCCCTCCGGTGACGCAGACACCGTTGACGGTGCCACGGACGGGACGACACCGATCGAGCAGGTCGACCTGGCGTTCCAACCGATGTCGGCAGGGAGTCTCATCGTGTGCACGGACGCGCCGTACGCGCCTTTCGGGTATGAGGATGGGTCGGGCAACTGGGCGGGGTTCGACATGGACCTCATGGCGGCGATCGCCCTGCGCTACGGACTCGCGCTCGACGTGGTCGTGCAGGCCGCTGACGGGATCTGGCTGGCTCCGGCCGCCGGCACGTGCGATGTCGCCGCCGCCGCCATCACCATCAGCGCCGACAAGGAGGAGAACGCAGCGTTCAGCGACCCGTACTTCGACGCCAACCAGTCCCTGCTCGTGCGCACCGGCGACGCCGAGACGCTCATCGACCTCGAGTCAGTGGCAGGGAAGAAGATCGGCGTCTTGACCGGCTCGGACGGCGAGACCTACGCCCGGGAGAACGCAGGTTCGTCAACAATCCAGTCATTCGAGGACACAGCAGCGATGTACCGCGCCCTCGAGTCGGGCAACGTGGACGGTGTGCTCCATGACTACGCGATCAACGCCAACCATGCCGCGCGGGAGGGGAGCAAGTCGGCTGTGTCCGCGACCCTCCCGACTGACATCCACCTCGGTTTTGCCGCGGCCAGGGACAATGTCCCGCTGCTGGATGCCATCAACGAGAGCCTCAACATATTCCGCGCGACAGGCGTCTACGACGAGATCTTCGCGAGATACTTCGGCTCCGGCTCGGCGGGGAATGACGGAGAGGGAGAGTGAGGAGGCCGGGGTGATGCACGGGCCCTCACGGCCGGGCGGAACAGCAGGACACCCCGCACGTAAGGTCCGTTCCGCATGAGCACCGACAAAGAGCGCATCGCCGCCATGCTTGCGCTGGCGAACCACCCCAACACCCCGCAGCACGAGGCCGAGACGGCACTCGCGCTCGCGTCCAAGCTCATGCAGCGCAACGGCTGGACGGAGGGGGACATCGCCCCGAAGGATGCGCCGGTCGAGGAGACCATCATCGTGGAGACTGTTGTTGTCTGCGGTCCCTACCGGGTGCAGCGCTATGACCTGCTGTACTCGATCCTTCTCATCCACTCCTGCACCGGGTACCTCAGCACCGACGACGACACCGGGGAGCGTTACATGACCATCTACGGCCGGCGCGATGACATCTTCGCTGCGCGCACACTCTTCGCCGCCGCGGACCTCATGGGTGTCAGGCTCCTCCCCAGGGGTGCACGCTCATGGCGCATCTCCTGGTGGAAGGGATTTCGCAGGGGCATCGACGAGGCGCTCGGTTCGGCACGCGAGGAGTACGTCCGCGAGGAGCCCGGCGCGGGCATCGTGCTCGCTGACCGCCGCCGCCGGGCCGAGCGCGAGATGCGCACGTACGGCCCGTCGCTGCGCCGCTCCTATTCGTACCACGACGAGTCGGCATCCTCGTACGCGAGCGGCCATGCCGCCGGCAGCTCGTTCGGCGCGGCCGGGAGGTCCTTCGGCTCCGGAGTGCGCGGCGAGATCTCATGACCCACATCACCGAGCTCGTCGACGAGGCCGTGCGCGGTGCGCGGCGCTTCGCGCGGTGCTCGCACGAGCAGGCGCTCGTCTACGCCTGCGAGGATGTCGCCCAGCGGCACGAGCCTCTCCGCGTTCTGACGCGCGCGGACACCGTGGGGTTCGTGGCC
>SXGQ01406830.1_pt1 | contig 13404 bp, 10 predicted proteins | sample 3178371 | NCBI WGS metagenome assembly SXGQ01 (sample SAMN11356859, study PRJNA531348) | freshwater metagenome | isolation source: freshwater sample F1-20 | place: China: Fuxian Lake, Yuxi | collected 2017-12-25
GAGGGTCTGGTCGAGCTTGGCCCAGGCGATGACTTGCTCAGGGGTGAGGCTATCCGCCGCGCGAGGGGCGTCCGGCGTAGGCGAGGTCTGACAGCCAACGAGGGCGAACAGGGTCAGGAGCGTACACCAGAGCTTCATGGGACGGAGGTTGTCCGGCGGTGATGGGGACGCCAGCCAAAGCGTTGACCCCGCCCAGCCAGCGTTTACCTACAGGGGATGGGCCGCTTGCTTTCCCCGTTCCTGCTCCTGGTCCTGCTGGCCGGGTGCGCCACGACCGAGATCGACCCGCGGGTGCCGCTGCGCATCGAGCCGGTGATGCGGACGGTCCAGAACGACGAGGGCGAGTACGAGCTGCGGCTGGCGAGCCGCACGCTGGCGCCGCTGAACGGCCAGGGCCCGAAGGTCCGCCTGGTGGCGGCGATCCATATCGCGTCCCGCGAGTACTACCGACAGGTGCAGGAAATCCTCGATAAGGACACGGTGACGTTGTTCGAGGGGGTCTCGAACAAGAAGGATGACTTCAAGAAGCAGGGGCCGAGCCGCCGACCGGACGCCCTCTATACCAAGATGGCCGATGCGCTGGGCCTGATCTCGCAATACGAGGGCATCGACTACCGACGGGAGCATTTCCACAACGCCGACCTGACCCAGGGCGAGATGCTGGCGCGGTTGCGCGGGGAGACGTTGACGACCCCGAAGCCGGAGGGTCCCGACCAGGCGCTGGGGGCGCCGGCGAAGCAGGCCGAGGCGAAGTTCCAGACGATGATGGAGGCCATGAACGGCGGCGGCCTGATGGGAGCCATGGCGAATATCGGGCTGACGTTCATCAAGTATAACCCGCGGCTACGTGCCACCGTGCTCCTCGGCATCATCGGGACCGATCCGACCGCGAGCGAACAGACGATGGCCAAACAATTGGGCGGCGAGTCGGGCAAACGCATCGCCCGGTTGATCGTCGAGGAACGCAACCAGGAGGCGATCTCCGGTCTGCGCCGCTTCATCGGCCAACGGAAGACCGGCGAGACCATCGCCGTCTTCTACGGGGCGGCGCACCTGAGCGGCATCGAGGACGCACTCATCCGGCGGTTCGGCTACGTGCCCGAGAGCACCGAGTGGCTGGTGGCGGTGAAGGTCGACCCCGAGAAGGCCGGGCTCACGCCGGAGCAGACGCAGCAGGCGTTGAAGATGACGAGGAAGTAGAGGACGGGAGAGGCAGAAGAGTGCTGGATCGAGTACGGAGTGCTGCGTCGAGGGCTGAATCGATGGAGAGGCAGATACTAGCTGGCCGGTTGGCCGGGGAGAGGCAGAGTTGACCGGTTGACTAGTTGGCCGGTTGGCAAGGGAGAGACGCGGACCAGCAGGGACGCTGGTCCCTACCTAAAGAGGCAATCGAGACAGCTAGGGCAGCACGCGGTGCTGCCCCTACCCGCGCGCAGAGCGCGCGCCAAAAGAGGCTACGGGTGCGCTCGATTCAGTACTCGATGCAGCACTCTGTACTCCGTACTCCGCGCGCAGGCGACGCCTTCGCGCTCACTTCCCTTTCTTGCCGCCTTTGCCGCCACCCTGGCCGCCACCTTGACCACCACCCTGGCCGCCTTTGCCGCCGCCGCGAGGTTCCTTGGCGTTGGGGTCGTAGGCGGGGTTGGGTTGGTTAGCGAGGAAAGCACCGGTCTCTTTTTGCCAGGTGAGGAGCTGTTTCTTGAGCTCCTCGAGCTTGGCCGGTTCGGACTTCGCGAGATCCTTGGACTCCGCCGGGTCCTTCTTCACGTCATACAGCTCGAAGGTCGGCCCGGCGAACTTCATGATGAGTTTGTAGTCGCCGGCGCGCAGCAGGCTCATCGGCTCGCCCTTGCCGATGTAGCAAGGGAAGTGCCAGAAGATCGCCGGCCGGTTGAGCGGCGTGCCCGTCTTCAGCTGCTTCAGGAGACTCACGCCATCGGTCGGCTGACCTGCCGGCAGCGGTATGCCGGCCGCCTCCAGGATCGTCGGCATGAAGTCCATGCTCGCGACCGGCTCGTCGAAGGACTTGCCGGCGGGAATCGTGCCCGGCCAGCTCACCGCGCCCGGCACCCGGATCCCGCCCTCGTAGAGCAGGCCCTTGCTGCCGCGGAGCGGATTGACCACGTAAGGCAGGCCCCCGTTGTCGGACGTGAAGATCACGAGCGTATCCTTGGTCAGCCCCAGCGACTCCAGCTTGGCCAGGATCCGGCCGATGTTGGCGTCGGCCGCCTCGACCGTGGCCGCGTATTCCGGGGTGATCCCCTTGTCCAGGCCCGTCGCCGCCCGCTTCTGGTATTTCGCGACCAGCTCCGGCTTCGGGTCGAACGGTTCGTGCACCGAATGATCGGCGTAGTAGAGGAAGAAAGGCTTGGACTTATGCTGCTCGACCCAGGCCAGCGCCTCGTCGCACAGCGCGTCGGACAGGTAACGACCCTGCGCGTCGCGGTAGGCGTCTTTCGCGAAGTTCACGTCGTCCGGGCGCTTGTAGACCTCGAACCCGCGCCCCGTCGGCGAGCCGGTGGAGCCGTTGCGGCCGCGGCCCAGGTTCCACATCCCGATCAGCGCGGTCGCGTACCCTTGGGACTTCAGGACATCGGCGACCGTCTTCGTGCCCGCCGGCAACTCGTCGTTCCCTTTGGTCGAAAGCACCTTCATGTGGGCCTGGCCCGGCGCATAGCGATCGTCGACCACCGTGTAGACCCCGTGGCGCGGGGTGTACTGACCCGTCAGCAGGCAGGCGCGGGTCGGCGCGCAGTTGGGCGCGGACGCGTAGCACTGGTTGAACGTCGCCCCACCCTTCGCGATCTTGTCGATGTTCGGGGTGTCGATGTACTTGTTGCCCACGAACCCCGGATCGCGGTACCCCATGTCGTCCATCAGGATGAGGACGACGTTGGGCTGCTTCGCGCCGGCCGAGGCGGGCGCGAAGCAAAGGGCGAGCGCCAAGGCTAGGGCTAGGGCGAGGCGGGGAAGCAAGGCCATGGGAAGCTGCTCACGCGTTCCGCGGTTTCACCTCGTAAGCATGGGCGATCATCCCGTGCTTGGTTTCCTTGGTCTCGTCCTTCGGCAGGAAGCAGCGGACATATTCCACCTTGGCCTGCTGCGGCGTGACCGTGACGCGGAGATACCCGGCGCTCGGGAGCTTCTTGCCCGACTGGTACCGATCCTCGTTGTAGGCGATGTAGCCGTGGTCGGACGGCATCGGGAGCTCCTGGTAGATGACCCCGTCCTTCTCCTGCTGGCAGTAGAGGTGGTCGTGCCCCTGGAAGAAGATGCTGACCTTGTGCTTGGCCATCAGCTGGTGAATCGGCAATTCCCAGCCCGGGCGCTTCTCCTTGAACGTCCCCTCACCCTTCTTGCCTTGGCCGCCCCACTCGTAGAGATCCGCCTCATCGACACCGCCGCGGCCGGAACCCAGCACGTGATGGGCGAAGACGAACTTATGCTTCGCCTTGCTCGTCTCGAGCGTGCGCTTCAGCCACTGGTACTGGGCGTCGCCGATCGTGATCCCCCACCAATCGCGGTTCTTCTTGTCGTCGCCCTTCGTCTCCTTGGCCTTGGCGCCGAACCCGCTGTCGACCAGCGCCGGCGAATGCCAGTAATTATCGAGCAGCACGAACAAGGCGTCGCCCCAGGTGAAGGCGCAGTAGCTCTTCAGGCGACCGATGTCCGGCAAGGTGGTGTCGCAACCCGTGTAGAAACCATCCGCGCCCGTCGTCGGAAACAGCCGGTTGCGCGCCACCTGCACGCCCACCGCCACGTCGCGACGCTCGTCGGTCTGCCGGTAGTTGAAGAGGGAGCCTTGCTCATGGTTGCCGTTCATGAGGAAGACGCCGGCCTGCTGGCCCACGAGCCCGAGGAACGGCCGCTGCAGCAGGTACGGCTCGGTCAGGGCCTCGCGCGCGACCGTGCGCGCCTTGTCCACGCTGAAATCGTCGCCGATGCAGATATGGAAATCCGGGCGGTCGGCCGACGCCGTCTGCAGCGTGCGGGCGTAGAGCTCCGGGTGGCTGCTCTGCGGACGCTCCGGATGGGAGTCGCCTTGGATCGTGAAGACGAAGCTGCTCCCCGGCGCGCGCTGGGTGGCGAACCGGCACTCGGGACGCGCGACGAAAGCGCCGGCGCCCGCCTTGCGGGACTGCAGCCGGTAGAAATATTCCGTGTTGGCGGCGAGCTGGTCGATGACCACCTCGACCGGCTCGCCTTTCGGCAGGACCAGCGGCCCCAGCTTGCGGGTGTACTTGCCCGGGGCCGTGCCCAGCTCGATCGTCGCCTCCATCGCCTCCTTCGCGAGTAGGCTCGCGGTCACCGACTTGTCGGACGCGCGACCGAGGATCACCGAGAGGCGGGCGAAATCGGCCAACGCCGCGGGCAGCACGTAGTCGCCCTGGAAGACCGGCCCGCGGGCCTTGGCCTGGTCATCACCGCCCCCGCCGCCCTTCCCTTTGCCCCCGCCCCCCTTGCCCTTCTTGTCGCCCTCGGCACCGCGCAGGACGGCCCAGCCGAAGGTCAGCGCCATGAGACTGACGAATTGGCGGCGGACGAACGCGGGCACGCCGCGGCTCGTGCCGAAGAACGGGTTCGGTTTGGCGACGGGGTCGGGCGTGGGGCGCATGGGGAAAGTTTTGGGTGGGCCGGCAAGCGGTCAGATGCTTGGGGAACGTAACCATTATAGTAAAACCGAGATTAAGAGGAAGTTAAGGGGCGGAGTGGGCGGTGGGGGTGAGGAAGGCGGAGGGCTGGGTCGAGGGGAGGCGGATACTAGTTGACCGGTTGACCGGTTGGCAGGTGAAGAGGCCAGAGTGCTGGGTCGAGTGCTGAATCGAGGGAGGCAAGGGGAAGGAGAGATACCCAGCGGCACGCGGGTCTCTAACCGCGCGCGAGCGCGCATGATGCGGCTTTCGGTGCGCATCGACTCAGCACTCGATTCAGCACTCCGTACTCGATCCAGCACTCTGTCTGCTTAAGGTAGGGCTGACCGTCCTCGGTCGGCCGAGATCGGCCTTCGGCAATGGGGTCAGGCACATCATCGCTGCGCGAGATGAAGCCAGACCCCATGCCTTGGCCGCGGACCAGCAGGGACGCTGGTCCCTACCTGCTCACTTCCAAATCCACTCGAGGGCCGAGGGGAGGGTCGCGGCGACGGCCTTGCCGTCGACGTGGCCGGCTTTCTTGCAGAAGACGTATTGGTAGGCGTAGCCTTTCTGCGCGAGGACAGCAGCCATGCGTTCGTTGGCTTCGACCCAGTTGTGGAAGGAGGGCGGCACGGGTCGGTCCCAGCCGTTGTCCTTCTCGCCGACCTGCAGCCAGATGCGCAGCGGTTTCTTCTCCGCCTTGGGGATGAGGCTCGCGTGGTATTCCCAGGCGCCGTGCGGGGTCTTGGGGTCCTCGGGGTATTGCTGGTTCACGAAGGTTCCGGAGTAGCTCAGCACGCGGCGGTAGAGATCGGGCCGATACCAGGCCATCGTAAGGGCCGCGGCCGCGCCGGAGCTGCCGCCCATCGCGGCGCGTTCCTCGGGCTTCTTGGTGAAGATGACGCCCGTCTCCTTGGTCACGCGCGGGAGGACCTCGGCCTCGATGAACTCGGCGTACTTGGCCGAGAGCGTGTCGTACTCGAGGCCGCGCTGGCTCCCCTTGCTGTCGCCACCGCCGGATTCGACCAGCACGGCGACCTGCACCGGGACGCGCTTGGCGGCGATGAGGTTGTCGAGCGCGGTCGCGACGCGCTTGGTGTACCACGGGCCGTCGGTGACCAGCAGCAGACGCGCCGGCTGGCCGGCGACGTACTGGGCGGGGATGTAGACCTGGACCTTGCGCTTATAAGGGACGACTTCACCGGGCTTGTTCTTGGCGATGCCCGGGTAGGCGGGACTCTCGGTCGAAAGCATCGTGAACTCCTTGATCGTACCCTTGGGGACGCCGGGCTTCGCCGTCATCTCCGGGGCCGGCACGTAATCCGGCCCGATGGCGGAGTCGTTCGGACCCGAGGCACCAAACGCGAGCGCGGCGAAGGCGAGAGGGAGGAGGGGGCGGAGGAGGGACATGGGGGAGAAGAGTCGAGGGGAGAGTCGATAGTAGGGTCGATGTTGGAGTCGAGGGGAGAGTCGAGGGGGGCGGTTGGAGTACGGAGTGCAGAGTACGGAGTACGGAGGGGGAGGCAGGGGATGCGGAGGTACACGGACCAGCAGGGACGCTGGTCCCTACCTGAAGGGGCGAGCGGTGCGCGGACGGCCAACGGTTCAACGGGTCAACAGGTCAACTCCGCGAGAGCCCCTCCGGGCCGCCGCGGTGGCTTCTTCTAGAAACCTGTTGACGGGTAAGGTGGTCGGTGGATGATGCCCGACGATGTTGATACGACGTCTATTATGCCAACCAGGGGCCAGCTTAAGCTGAACCCCCGGAGCTGACGCGCCTATCGACCTAGGTCCGCAAGGACCCGATCACTCCCTCCCCTCCCGGGGAAGCCTTGGCGCCTTCGAGAACGTTCCGCGCACGTTCCCGGCGAATCCTCCGCGCGGACCAAATTCCAAAAACATGAACCTTACGAACGAGGCCATCCTCGCCCTTCTCCTTGAACTCAAAGCCGACATGGCTGAGATCAAGAGGGACGTCGCGGCGTTGAAGGCCGCCGACGCCAAGATCATCGCCAGAATCGAAGTAATCGATGGCAAGCTCACCTACCTCGCCGAGGAAATGGGGATGATTTGAAAAGTTAGTTGATCGGTTGACCAGTTGGCCGGTTGGCCGGGAGAGGCAGGACTAGCTGGCCAGTTGACCAGTTGATCAGTTGGCCAGTTGACGAGAGGGAGACAGGGGGGAGACACGGACCAGCGGGGACGCTGGTCCCTACCCGCGCGAATGGTATTCGCGGGCGGTTGGGGGTTAGCGGTTGGCGGTTAGGGAGGGACTGACCGTCCTCGGTTGGCCGGGATCGGCCTTCGGCAATGGGGTCAGGCACAACATCGCTTCGCGAGATGAAGCCAGACCCCATGCCTTGGCCGCGGACCAGCGGGGACGCTGGTCCCTACCTAAAGAGGCAACCGGCGCACCTCCAGCCAACTGGTCAACGGGTCAACCGATCAACTTCCTTACGACAACTTCTTCAGCTCGCCGGAACTGTCGCCGAACTGGACGTCGCGGATGTCCATGCGGTTGAGCATGGAGACCCAGAGGTTGTTGAGCGGGGTTTCCTTGCCGTACTGGATGCTGCGGCCCTGGCGGATCGTGCCGCAGCCGCGGCCGGCGAGGAGGATCGGGAGGTCGTCGTGGTTGTGGCGGTTGCCGTCGCCGTTACCCGAACCGTAGACGATCATCGAGTGGTCGAGCAAGGTGCCGTCGCCTTCCTTGACCGACTTCAGGCGGTTGAGGAAGTAGGCGAGCTGCGTGGTATGGAAGATATTGATGTCCTGGATCTTCGCCTTCTTCTCCGGGTCGCCGCCGTGGTGGGAGAGGTTGTGGTGACCCTCGCGCACGTTGATGAACGGGTAGGAGCGGTTGCTGCCCTCGTTGGCGAAGACGAAGGTCGAGATGCGGGTCGTGTCGGTCTGGAACGCGAGGACGATGAGGTCGGCCAGCAGGCGGAGGTGCTCCTCGTAGCTCTGCGGGATGCCGGACGGCGGCTTGACGCCGGGGGGCAGCTTGGGCGCGCCCTGGGTGCCCGCCTTGGCGATGCGCAGCTCCATCTCGCGGACCGCGGTGAAATACTCGTCGAGCTTGCGCTGGTCGTCGGCGCCGAGGCGCACGTTGAGCTCGCGGAAGTCGTCGCGCACCGCGTCGAGGACGCTCTTGCGCTCGGCGTCGCGGCGCGCGCGCTCGAGGTCGGTGCCCGAGCCGAAGAGACGCTCAAAGATCAGCTTGGGGCTGACCTCCTTCGGCATCGGCTGGGTGGCGGAGCGCCAGGAGAGGTTGGACTCGTAGATGCAGCTGTAGCCGGAGTCGCAGCCGCCGGCCATCTTGCTGGAGTCGGCGCCGACCTCGAGCGAGGCCAGACGCGTGCGGTCGCCGACGCGGGCGGCGGCGATCTGGTCGACGGACACGCCGACCTTGATGTTGGCGCCGTCGGTCTTGCGCGGCTGCGCGCCCGTCAGGTAGGCCGCCATCGCGCGGGCGTGGTCGCCGCCGCCGTCGCCGTGGGCGCGGGCCTTGTCGGCGGTGAGACCGGAGAGGACGGAGAAATCCTTGGAGAGATCCGCGAGCGGGCGGAGGATCGCCGGCAGCTTGGCGGGCAGCGCGCCCTCCGTCGGGATCTGCCAGCCCTCCGGGTTCACCCCGTTCGGGATGTACACGAAGGCCATGCGATTGGGCGCGGCCTGGGCGATGGGCGTGTTGCCGGCGGCCCAGCTCGTCTGCACGCCCATCTGCTCGAGCCAGGGCAGGGCCATGGTGACGCCCAATCCCTTGAGGACGGTACGGCGGCTGAGGGTTTTCGCGGTGAACATGGCGGGCGGGGGTTTATTTCTTTTTAGGGGAAGCGGGGACGCTTTCAACCTGAGATGTGCCGCGGCGGAGGCGGAAGGGCTCGCTCTGGACGACCGCCATGACCAGGGCCGAGAAGCGATGCTGCCCTTTCTCGACCGCCAACACCATCTTGTCGAGGACCGGCTCGTCGTAGAACTCCAGGCCGCGGCCCAGGCCGTAGGTCAGGAGCTTGGCGCAGAGGTTACGGACGTATTTCTCGCGGTCGGCCTTGAGCACGGTCTTCAGCTGGCCGGCCCCGGCGAAGGCCCGCCCGTCGGGCAGCTTGCCCGCCGTGTCGATGGCGACCCCCTCGTCCATGGTGCGACCGCGGCCGATGGCGTCGAACTTCTCGAAGGCGAAACCCAGGGCGTCCATCCGGTTGTGGCAGGAGGCGCAGGCCGGGTTGGCGCGGTGCTGCTCGAGCCGCTGGCGCAGGTTACCCGTCAGCTGCTTCTGCCCCTCGAGGGAGGGAACGTCGGCCGGCGCGGGCGGCGGCGGCGTGCCGAGGATCTGCTCGAGGATCCACTTGCCGCGCTTCACCGGCGAGGTGCGGTCGGGATTGGACGTCGCCGTGAGGATGCTCGCCTGCGTGAGGACGCCGCCGCGCTCGCCCTTGGGCAAGGTCACGCGCACGAAGTCGCCCGGGAACCGGGTCGGCGCGTCGTAGATCCCGTAGAGCTTGGCCAGCGGCCGGTCGAGGTAGGTGAAGTCGGCGTCGATGATGTCGAAGACGCTCCGGTCGTCGCGGACGATCTCCGCCAGGAAGAGCTCGGTCTCCTTGACCATCGAGGCGCGCAGCGCGTCGTCGAACTCCGGGAACAGGTTGGCGTCGGGCGTCACCAGGGCGAGGCGGCGGGTCTGCAGCCACTGCAACCCGAAGCCCGTCACCAGGTGCTGCGAGCGCCTGTCCTTGAGCAGGCGGGTCGTCTGGGCCGCGAGGTTGGCGGTGAGCTTGCCCTGGTTGGCCAGGCCGAACAGTTCCTCGTCGGGCATCGAGCCCCACAGGAAATAACTGAGCCGCGAGGCCAGCGCGAACTCCGCGACCGGGTGGGCGTCCTTGGCCAACGGCTGATCGTCCTGCTCGATGCGGAAGACGAACTTCGGGGACGCGAGCACGGCGGCGATCATCGCCTGGGCGCCCGCCTCCCAGGTCCCGCCGGCGGTCTCGGCGACCGTGAACACCTTGGCGTAGCGCTGGATCTCGACGGGCGTGGCGGGCCGGCGGAAGGCGCGGCTCACGAACCAATTGGCCATCGCGCGGGCGCGGTCGTCGCCCTTCTTCGCGCCGGCGAAGTCGGCGAGCTTGCGCTGCAGATCGGTGCGCGTGTCGGTCGGGCCGAGCAGCTGGTAGCGGTAAGTCCCGAGGCGTCGGCTACCTGACGTCAGTTCGGCGGGCGGGTTCGTCCACGTCACCGCGAGCGCGTGCTTGCCCGCCGTCAGCCGCACCTTGGCGTCGACCTTCTCGGGGCCGCGGCTGTTCGTGCGGACCTTGAGCGTCTGGGTGCCGACCGGCTTACCGTCGGCCACCAGGTTGACGACCGCGGGGGCGTCGGCGGGGTTGCCCATGCCCACCAGATGGGCACGGAAGATATACTCGCCGTCGCGCGGGGCCTCGAAAGTGGCGGTGAGCGTCGCGGCGTTGAAGACGCGCATCTGGTCCTCGGAGCGGCCCCGCGGCAGCATGTTATAACCGTCGACGTTAAGCACATCGAGCTTGGCTTCCGTCGTGGGCATCGCGCGTTCGGCGACGAGCTTACCCGCGGCGATGAACCGCTCGAGGTGGACCGGCGAGAAGGTCAGCACGTCGCCGATGTTGTCGAACCCGTAGCCCGTGTCGTCGGCGGGGAAGTCCACCGAGAAGTTGCCGTCGACGTAGCAGAGGTCGCGGATGGTGTTGTTGTACTCCGTGCGGTTGAGCCGGCGGACCGTCACCTTGCCGGGGTCGACCTTGGCCTGGGCGACGGCCTCCTTGAGCAAGCCGCGGACCTGTCCTTGGAGGGCCTCGATCTCGGCCTGGGTCGGACGCGTCTTGCGCTCGGGCGGGGGCATCTCGCCGGCGACCACCTGGGTGATCACCTGGCGCCACAGCCGCTGGTCGCGGTAGAAACCCGCGGCGTCCTTGAAAAGCTCCAGGTTGAGGTCGGCCTTCGTCTTGTCGTTCCCGTGGCAGTCGTAGCAGTATTTCTCGAGGAACGGCTGGACGCCCCGGCGGAAATCCTGGGCCGCCAGGAACGGGCACAAGGCGACCAGGACCGCGAGCCCGAGCAAGCCGGACCGCCGTCCCCGCCAACCGCTGCTCCAGGTGTTCCGCATGGGGATTCATAAAGACATAAGCGGGCAGGGAAGGTTGCAACCTCCGGGGTGTGAATTCGTGAACAAAACGTAAAAGGCGGCGCGGAAAGTCGCATCACCTTGTCGGACAAGTGTTTATATTATTTTATGACTTCCCTTGGTCCGCCGCGGGCCGAATCATTCACAGCCATTCACACCCCCACCCGCGGACGGGGTCTTCGCCCGGGGCGCGCCTGCCTTGAAGCCTAGAATGGACAGGCTCTTACGAAACCAAAGACTACCGATGGTGTTCTAAAGGAACACCCCCTTCCCCGCCCCATGACCGTCCGCCTTTCGCTCCTTTCGACCGCCGCCCTCCTCGGGGTCGGCGGAGCCGCCCGCGCCGTCGAACTCGAAGGACTCGTCAAAAACTCTCCTTTCGGCCAGGCCGCCGAACGGACCGTGATCGGCGAGGCCAAGCCCGGCACCCTCGAGTTCCGCGGGCTCTACGTGGACAAGGGCGTGACCTACTTCAGCGTCTACAACTCGATCACCAAGCAGTCCGCCTGGATCGCCGAGGGCGAAGTCCCCGCCAACCTCCCGGTCACGATCGTCGGCTTCGACCCCGCCGCCGAGACGCTCATCGTCGAGAACGCCGGCCAGCCGGTGAAACTCCCGTTGCGCACGCCGGTCATCTCCGCGACCCCGGCGGCCCCGACGCCCGCGCCCGTCGCGCCGCCGGTCGTGGCGGCCCCCGCCGTCGGCGTCGGCATGGGCATGGGCAACGGCGTGGGCATGGGCCAGCCGCCCACCCCGGAACAGATCCAGGCCTTCCGCGACGAGATGCGCAAACGCTGGGGCGAACGCCAGGGCGGCGGCGAGACCGGCGCACCGCAGTTCGACCGCTCGTCCCGCGGCGGCCGCGAGGCCCCGACGGCCAACGTCGTCCCCACCAAGGGCGAGCGTCCCAGCAAAGGCTCGCGCTGATCCCCGCCCGACCCGAGGCTCCCTTTCATGACCACGTCCCCGTCTCCCCGCCGTCGCGACCGTCGCAGCGGCTTCACCCTGCTCGAGGTGCTCATCACCATCGCGATCATGGCGCTGCTCGTCGGCGTCGTGGTGCAGAACCTCGACAAGCTTTTCGGCCAGGGCCAGGAAGGCACGACCAAGCTCTTCGTGAAGTCCTCGCTCGAGGCCCCGCTGATGAGCTACCGCACGCACATGGGCGACTACCCTTCCACCGAGGAAGGCCTCAAGGCCCTGCTCGCCGCGCCGGAAGGCAAGGCCGACAGCTGGCGCGGGCCGTATATGAAGGTATCGGGCGGCGCGATGCCCAAGGACCCGTGGGGCGAGGACTACCAGTACGTCTACCCCGGTAAGCATAACCCCGACAGCTACGACCTCTTCTCGAAGGGCAAGGACAAGCTGCCGGACACCGCGGACGACATCGGCAACTGGTGAAGGCGGCCCTCCAGCCCGACCCCCGGCGGCCGCGCCGCGGCGGTTTCACCCTGCTGGAGATGCTCCTCGTCATCGGCCTCCTGAGCATGCTCGCGGGCGTGCTCGTGGCCGGCTCCGCCGCCTTGCTCCGCGGCACCGCGCGCACCGACCCGGAGGACGCGCTGCTCGCGCTCATGCAGACCTGGCGCCGCCAAGCCGTCGAGCGCGGGGCCGTCATCGAAGTCGAACCTTTCCGCTCGCTCGACGCGGACGACCGCCAGGGCTACCGCTGGATCGACCCGCGGGCGGGCGCCGACGACGCGCCGCGCGAGGAACTTCTGCCCTTGCTCGAGGGCGTGCAGGTCCAGCTGCTCGGACCCGAGGTCGACGGCGCCATCCTGCTCGGCGGCCAGGCCGTGGAGCAGGCCCTCACCCGGCTGCGCTTCTACCCGGACGGGACGTGCGACCGCGTGCGCCTCGAGGTCCGGCGCAACGAGGCGCGCCGCCTCACGCCCATCGATCCCCTGACCTGCGCGCCGCTGCCGGCGCCCGACGTCCGATGAAGCGCCGCGCCTTCACCCTCGTCGAGGTCCTCATCAGCCTCGCGATGTTCGCGCTCGCCGCGATCAGCCTGGGCGCGGCCTACACCAACGTCGTGCTCAGCCGCCAGGCGCTCAAGGTCAACGACGTCGCGGTCGACGACCTGGCCCGCGCCCGCGCCGCCCTGCTCGAGACCATCAACTACGACGACGTCACGACCGGCGGGGAGATCAACCTGCCCGGCGAGCGGCTCGCGACCTGGAAGGGCGAGATCGAAGCCACCAGCGTGAGCGACCTCTTCAGCGTCACCCTGACCGTCGAGATCCAGAACGCCGACGGCACCGACGCGCCGCCGCTGACCGAGACGCGCCTGCTCCTCCGCCCGACCTGGTCCGTCCCCGCCGACCGCCAGAAGATCCGCGATGCGGCCAAGCAGCGGCTCGCGACCGAGCGCGGCTACACCGAGACCACCGGCGGCGACTACACCGCGGTGCGCAGCGCGCCGACCCCTTCCAACAAGACCGCGTGGACCCACGCCACGCCCGGCGACGCCGGCGGCAAGAAGCCCGGGGCCGCGACGAACGACAACGGCAAGCCGACCGCCGGCAAGCCGGGCGCGACGCCCGCCGCGCCCGCGACGACGCGCGGTAACGCGACCAAGCCGGCCCCGACGACCGGCAAGCCCGGCGCCGCGCC
>SXGQ01636326.1_pt1 | contig 13402 bp, 8 predicted proteins | sample 3178371 | NCBI WGS metagenome assembly SXGQ01 (sample SAMN11356859, study PRJNA531348) | freshwater metagenome | isolation source: freshwater sample F1-20 | place: China: Fuxian Lake, Yuxi | collected 2017-12-25
GATGACCAAGATGAAAAGGGCGTACACCGGCGTCGGCACCTCAAAGGGGCGCTCCTGACCAATCAGGCCGAAATCCTTTGGCACGCCGCGCACGGTACCCGCTCACCGCCTGCAGGCCGGCAACCGGTTCCACCTGCTGCTCGAATGCCTCCCCGTCGCCGTCGTGCTCGCGACTGCCAAGTACGGCCTCGATGTGTGGCTCGGCGGCGGCGCTCCGTGGGGTTGGCTCGAGTACAACTCGGACCTCAACGTCATCTTCACGGCCGTCGTCTTCATCATGGGCTTCGTGCTCGGCGGGACGCTGACCGACTTCAAGGAAGCCGAGCGTCTGCCGGGAGAAGTCGCGAGCCAGCTCGAGATCCTCGAGGACTGGATGACGGAGTGCGTCGCTCAACAGCACGCTCACGGCGACAAGGACGGGCGAGACCGGCTCGACGAGCGGGCCGTCCTCGGCGAGGTCCTGACCACGACCGACGCCATCGTCGGGTGGTTCGAAAGTCGCGACAAGAAGTCCGAGAACATCTACCCCGCCATCAAGCGCCTCGACGCGCAGGTCAAGGCGATGGCGGCCTATCCGAGCCTCAAGGGCATCACGGTCCGCGTCTACGGGGATCTGAACGCCCTCCGGAAGGCTGTGGCCCGCGCCTACACCATCGCGCGCACCGACTTCCTCGGGACTGCTTACACGCTGTTCGAGGTGTTCATCGTCGCGCTCTTCCTGCTGCTGCTCGCATGCAAGTTCAAGTCGATCGTCACCGCGAGCGTGGTGACCGGCTTCATGTCCCTGACCTACTGGTATCTTTACCGACTCATCCGGGACGTCGACAACCCTTTCGGCTACGGTGAGGGTCACAACGAGGTCAGCCTCCACCTGCTGACGCGATTCCGCGAACGTCTCGCTGCCCGCATCGCGGCACTCGCCCTGCCTGCGGCCTGAGGTTGCGGCCGTCCGGAGCGACCAGCTCGGGCGGTCTCGGCTGGACCGCGGGTGGCTTCCGACGGCCACGCGGAACTTTTTTCGAGGCGGGGCGTCCAAGCCGGGTCTCATGCACCCCCGGAGCCCCGCCATGATGCCATTCCCTCAGGCTCGAACCCTCTCTGCGCTCGTCCCTGCATCCGTGGCGTGGGCCTGCGCATCCCTGGCGTGGGCCTGCGCGCCAGCGCCCATCGTCACCCTCGACGGTCCTGACAGCTCGACCCAGTCCCGGGCGGGGCAGGGGCCCGTCGAGGTCCGTGCCCCTGTCCCGTCGCCGCAGGCCACGCCGCGTCTCGTCATCGCCAGCGACCCGCGACGTGGCCCGCTGAAGGACGTCACCGTCGCGCGCGTCGCGGTCGAGGCCCAGGTCGTCGGCCACCTCGGCGAGACCCGCATGACGCTGACCTTCAGCAACCCGAACGACTTGGCGCTCGCGGGCGACCTCGTCTTCCCACTGCCGCCCGAGGCGACCGTCAGCGGCTATGCCCTCGACGTCGCGGGGCGGATGGTCGATGGGGTCGTCGTGCCGAAAGACGAGGCGCGTCGGGTCTTCGAGCTCGAGGTCCGCAAGGGGGTCGACCCGGGCCTCGTCGAGCACACGCGCGGCAACGTCTTCCAGACCCGCGTCTTCCCGATCCCGGCCCGTGGCACCCGCACCATCCGACTCGCCTGGGTGGGGCCCCTCGAGCAGCAGGGCGCTGAACAGCGCTACCACCTCCCGCTCGCGTTCCCCGACCGTCTCACCGAGGCGACCATACGAATCGATGTCCTCTCGCCCGACGCGCCGGCTCGCCTCGAGACGAGCCCCGGCCTGAAGCTCGCCTTTGACGGACGCCAGGTCGCCGAGACAACGCTGCGTGACCGCCCGCTCGTCGAGGACCTGCGTGTCATCGTGCCAGCCCGTCCCTCGACCGCCCTCATCCAGACCAGCGCCAGCGGTCGTTTGGCCGGCGGGACCTGGTTTTCGGTGCGTGAGAGCGTGCCGCCGCCCGCAGATCTGCCGCCGCTCGCCATCCGCCGCGTCGCGCTGCTGTGGGACGCCTCGATGTCACGCCGTGAAGCCGACCGGGAGCGCGAGGTGCGGCTGCTGTCGACCTGGCTCCGCGGGCTGGGCGAGGTTCAGGTGGACTTGACAGTCTTTCGCGACGTCGTCAGCCCGGCAGAGTCGTTCGCCATCCCGTCCCGCCTCGCCGACCTTGAGGGCCGCCTCCGTGGGCTCACCCTCGATGGGGCGACCCGCCTCGATCTCCTCGCCCAGCTCGCGCTACAGCCAAAGGCCGACGCCATCGTCGTCGTCAGCGACGGTCTCGCGACCCTCGGGCCGACCCCCGACCTGCGCCTCCCCGCCCCGGCCTGGTTCCTGAGCTCGTCGCAGGTCGCGGCCCATGCGACCCTCAAGGCCTTCGCGGCCGCCAACGGTGGGGCCTTCCATGACCTGCCCCGGGTCCAGGACGCGGACGTGCTCGCCTCTCTCGGGCGCCCGGTCTGGTCACTGTTGGCGGCTGAAATCATCCACGGGAGCGGGGATGTCCGGCCGGTCGGGCCTGAGCCTGTGACGGGCCCGGTCCACGTGTCGGGCCAGATGCTGACCCCGGAGATCGCGCTCAAGCTGAGCTTCGGCGTGCCTGGCCAGCCAGCCCGCGTGACGCGCGTCCACCAGCTGCGGCGCGAGGACGGTTCCAGGCCGGGCGAGGCGCTGCGCTTCGCCTGGGCGCAGTCCCGCCTCAACGAGCTCGCGGCTGACCCGACCCGCAACGCCGAGGCCATCCGTCTGCTCGGTGAGACCCACGGCCTTGTGACGCCCGGGACCTCCCTGATCGTCCTCGAGACCCTCGAGCAGTACCTCACGCATGACATCGAGCCGCCAGACACGTGGCCCGAAATGCACGCCGAGTGGCACACGGCGCGGTCCGCCCGCGCGAAGGCGCAGTCCGAGAGCGCCGAGGTGCGCCTGCGGGAGGTCGCCGAGGCCTGGGCGCAGGAGTTGGCCTGGTACGCCAAGGATTTCAGGCCCGTTCCCGTTCGACCGGTCAAGGCGCAGGGGCCGATGGGTGGCCGGGCTCAGGAAGCGTTCGGAAGGGGCATGGGCTCAGGCGGCATGGGCTTCACGGGCGATGGCCAGGGCGGCGGTGGCGGCTTTGGCTCGCGCGGGATCAGGGAGCTTGGGGCTGGTGCCGCGAGCCCCGCCTCACCGCCATCGCGCGAACTCGCGAAGGACGCTGCGGAGGAGGAGACAGCCCTCGAACCACAGGCGCCGCAGGCGACCATCGCCATCCGCCCGTGGGACCCCGAGGTCCCGTGGACGAAGGCCCTGAAGGCCGAGCAGGGTGACCTCGAGGCGCGCTACCTCGCCCTCCGCGACGTGCACGGTGAGGCCCCGTCCTTCTACCTCGACGTCGCCGAGTTCTTCCTGACCCGTGGCGACCGGGCGCTCGGGCTGCGGATCCTGTCGAACCTCGCCGAGCTGCGCCTCGACGAGCCCGCCCTTCTCCGTGTGCTCGGGCATCGCTTGGCCCAGCTCGACGCGCTCGACCTCGCGGTCTTCGTCTTCGAGCACGTCAAGACCCTGCGCCCAGAGGAGCCGCAGAGCTTCCGGGATCTCGCCCTCGTTCTCGGGCGCCGCGGCCTCGCACCGAAGTCGCAGCCCGACGACCTGGCGCGCGCTGTCGGCCTGCTCGCGGAGGTCGTCAAGCGCCGGTGGGACCGGTTCGAGGGCATCGAGATCATCGCGCTCCACGAGATGAACCGCCTCATCGCGCTCGCACGGCCGGGCACCCTCGGGCCGCTCCCGCTCGACGCGCGCGTCATCCACGCGACGCCGCTCGACCTGCGGATCACGATGAGCTGGGACGCGGACCTGACCGACATGGACATCCACGTCCTCGACCCGCGCGGCGAGGAGGCCCTCTTCAGCAACAACCTCACGGCCATCGGCGGGCGGGTCTCGCGCGACTTCACCCAGGGCTACGGCCCCGAGACCTTCAGCTTGCGGAAGGCCATCCGTGGCGCCTACGAGGTCAAGACGCGCTTTTTCGCCTCCGACGCGCTCGCCCTGGCCGGCTCGGTCACGCTGCAGGTTGAGCTCGTGACCGACTGGGGGCGCCCGACCGAGACGCGGCAGGCCATGACGCTGCGGCTCACCGAGGCGAAGGAGGACTTCGTCGTCGGACGCGTGTCCTTCTGAGGACCTGAGGCGCGCGCCAGCTGCCGGCCCTGCCTGACTGAGGGTTCATTCATTCCGAGCAGGTGCTCGGCCTGCGTCCGATCGGACGGGGGGTGCGAACGCTTGCTGGCCGGTCGGACCGATTGACAGACGACCTCGGGTGCTCGTACCGTCTAGCGGTCCGTGCCGCCGAGGTCGTCCGCATGTCGAGCCAGCCCGCCCGTCTCGCCTTCATCCTGTCGTCGAGCCTCTGCGCCGTCGCGCCAGGGCTCGCAGCCCGCGCCGAACCGGGCCCTGACCGCGCGAGTCGCGTGGTGGTCGTCCCGGCCGAGTCCGTGCCAGTCGAGGCCCCGCGCCCGGCGCGCCTCGTGATGGGCCTGAAGTTCGGAGGCGGTGGCACGCTCTGGGACCAGCCCGAGGACACCGTCCTGTCGACGTTCCGGCGGGACGCGGGGGCGGCTCCCGAAGACTTCACCGTCCCTATCTTCAATGAGACGCGCGGCGGCTACACGCTCGCCTCGGGCTTCTTCGTCGAGGGGATCTTCTTCGAGCACCTCGGGCTCGAGGTCGGGCTCCAGTTCGTGCAGCACAACCTGCTCGAGACCATCGCCTGGACCTACACCGAGACGACCATCACGAACGGCAACGCATCGAGCGTCTCGTACAAGGCCGACTCCGAGCAGACCCTCAAGTGGACCGCGGTCCACATCCCCATCATGCTCAAGGCGGTCGTCCCGACGGGCTCGACCCGCGTGTCGCTCGGCGTTGGCCCCGAGCTCGCGCTGACCTCATGGGGCAAGTCGACCTTCCGCATCACCGACGGCGGCGTCGACGACGGGCAGGGCGGGGTGCAGCTGCCGGGCTCGCGCTCGGCCCTGAGGGGCGTCGACTACCGTCTGCGCGACAGCGTCTATGTCGCTGTGGCCTTCGGGATCGAGATCACCGCGGGGGACTTCGTCGTCCCGATCGATCTCCACTGGGGCTACAACCTCAGTCAGCCCAAGGATTATCGCGAGCGCGTCGCCATCGACGAGGCGACCATCCCGACCGATCTCACCCCGAACGTCCACCCCGCGTCGGTCGAGCTGCAGACGCGCGACACGATGTACGGCGGGCTGCGCATCGGGCTCGCCTACCAGTTCTGATTCCTTGCGCTGAGCTCCGAGCGAGCGTGGAGAAGACATGACCGCCATCCACCGAGCCCTCCTCGCGGCCTCCGCGTTGGTCGCCCTCACGAGCCCTTCCGCCCACGCGCAGGACGCGAAGGAGTGGTCGCTGCAGCGCTGGCGTCCGGCCATCCACAGCTTCGGCGCCTTCTCGACCGAGGCCGCGCGTGTGAGCCACCAGTTCACGCTGAACGCGTTCCTCATCGCGAACATGGCCGGGCCGCTCCTGCAGGACGCCACGGGCGAGGACGTGGTCGAACGCTTCGGCACGACGAACCTCGTCGTCAGCGCCGCGTTTCTCGACCACCTGTCGATCGCCCTCGACGTCCCCGTCCACATGCTCGCGGCGGGCACCTTCCTCGATGGAGACGAGGTCCAGCCCGTGGGGCTCGGCGACATCCGGCTCTCGCTGAAGGCAGCTGCGCTGCGCCCGTACCGGACCGGCCCGGGCCTCGCCTTCGCCGTCGACCTCTTCCTGCCGGCGGGCTCGGCGGGTGGCTACGGACGCGAGGAGGGCTTCGTCGTGATGCCCCGCCTGCTGCTCGACGCGGTCACGCGCGGCGCCCACATGATGGCGAACGTCTTTGCCCTCATCCGCACCGAGCCGTTCACGCCCGCGCCCGTCGCGCCGCTCGCCTTTGGCCCCAACCTGCGCATCGGGACCGACTTCGGCACCCAGGCGGCCGTCGCGGCCTTCCTCGGTTCACCGGACTTCCGCATGATCTTCGAGGGTCGCCTCGAGTCGCGCATCGCCCGCTTCTTCGAGCCTGACTCGACCGCGCTCGAAGGCAGTTGGGGTCTCCACTGGCGCCATGCGCGGGGTTTCGCGGTCGGCGGCGGCGTCAGCTTCGGCCTGCTCAAGGGTCACGGCGACCCGGACTGGCGCGGCTTCCTCTCGGTTGGCTACCAGCCCGCGCGCTTCATCCCCGAGGCCATCCCGGTCACTGACAGGGACGGGGACGGCGTCGAGGACAAGGTTGACGAGTGCCCGGACGACCCCGAGGACAAGGACGGCTTCGAGGACGGCGACGGCTGCCCCGACCCCGACAACGACCGCGACGGGATCCCCGACGACCTCGACAAGTGCCCGCTGCAGCCCGAGAACTTTGACGGCTTCGAGGACGGCGACGGCTGCCCCGACCAGCGCGGGGACAAGGACGGCGACGGCGTGTTCGACGACCTCGACCGATGCCCGACGGACCCCGAGGACAAGGACGGCGTCGAGGACGGCGACGGGTGCCCCGACATCGTGGCCGACTCGGACCGCGACGGCCTGCCAGACGCGACCGACCGCTGCCCGACGGACGCCGAGGACAAGGACGCCTTCGAGGACGGCGACGGCTGCCCCGACCTCGACAACGACAAGGACGGCCTGCTCGACGTCAGCGACAAGTGCGCCATGGACGCCGAGGATCGCGACAGCTTCGAGGATGAGGACGGCTGCCCCGAGCTCGACAACGACAAGGACGGGCTGCAGGACTCGGGTGACAAGTGCCCGACGGACGCGGAGGACAAGGACGGCTTCGAGGACCAGGACGGCTGCCCCGAGCTCGACAACGACAAGGACGGGGTCCTCGACACCGCCGACAAGTGCGTCATGCAGCCCGAGGACCTCGACGGCTGCCAGGACGATGATGGCTGCCCCGAGGAGGGCCGGGTGTGTGTCACGCGCGAAAAGATCGTCATCACCGACAAGATCTTCTTCGCGACCAACAAATCCGAGATCCTGCCGAAGAGCTATCCGCTCATCGAGGAGATCGCCAAGGTCCTGAACGAGAACGCGCACATCGAGCTCATCGAGGTCCAGGGGCACACCGACAGTCAGGGCAACGCGGCCTACAACCGCAAGCTCTCGGGTGAGCGCGCGGAGGCCGTCAAGAACCGGCTCGTGATGGTCGGCCGCGTCGACCCGATGCGTCTGCAGGCGCGGGGCTTCGGGCCAGACGTGCCGATCGCGGACAACAAGACCAAGGAAGGCCGTGAGCTCAACCGCCGCGTCGAGTTCATGATCCTGCGCCAGAAGGTCGACTGACCGCGCTGGCGGGACCTGGGCCCCCCTGGGCCGAGGCGGTCCGGGGTCTGCGCGTCGTTGCCAAGCGTCCGTGGATGCGCTAGCCCCCCCTGCATGCCGAACGCCGCCCTCGTCGCCGTACGCCGCGCTGTCCGTGTCTGTCTCGCCATGGCGCTCGTCGCCGGGCCCGCGGCCTGCGGCCGTCCAGCCGAGGGCCCGGATGGACCGCGGGTCGTGACGACGTCGCTTGGCGCCGTCGAGCCGCTCGTCGAGGTCACGGTGTTCTGCGACTACCAGTGCCCCGAGTGCCGCCGGACCGAGCGGGTACTGACCCCGTTGCTGACGCACTTCCCGGTCGACGTGGCCATCCGGTATCGCGCCTTTCCGCTCGTGAGCGTCCACCCGCTCGCGCGCGACGCGGCGGTCTATGTGCTCGCGGCTACGCGTCAGGGGGGCTTCGGCTGTATTCACAGAATGCTCGTCACGCGTCAGGACGACTGGACTTCGGATACGCCAGCCGATTTTCGCACCCGAGTGGCGGGTTTCGCTGTGGCCTGCGGGCTGGACGCGGCGCGCTTCGAGGCGGATGCTGGCGATGCGGCCCTCGCCCGCGAGGTGGACGCCGACACGGCCCTCGCCCGCGACCTTGAGGCCCCCGGGACGCCGACCATCCTGGTGCATGGGCTGAAGCCCGAGCGCTGGGCGAAGCCGGGTGTCGCGACCCGCGACCTGCTCGTCCCGACGCTGCGCCGAGAGCTGCAGGCCGCCGAGGCCCTGCTCGCGGGCGGGGCGGCGCGGCGGGACATCCCGCGTCTGCTGACCGCGAAGCGCCGCGGCGAGGCCTTCGCGGGGCAGCTCTTCGGTGCGTTCTGAGCGGGCGTTGACGTGGCGCAACTCCTCGTCGTCGCCCTGTGTCTGCTCGCGGGGCTCCTTCTGCGGCGGCGCCCGGGCCTCCCGCTCGACGCGACCGCGGCGGCTCTGAACACTTTCGTCATCCACGTGCCGCTGCCAGCGCTCGTGCTGCGGCAGGTCAGCGGGCTGTCGCTTGGGCCCGAGGTCCTCGTGCCGGCGTTGGTGCCGTGGGTGGTCTTCGGGGTGTCCATCGGGCTCGTCCTGGCCGTCTCGCGTCTCTTCGCCTTTCCGCGCCCGCTGCTTGGCGCGTTGCTGCTCGTCGTGCCGCTCGGGAACACCTCCTTCGTCGGGCTGCCGCTGACGCTGGCGTGGCTCGGGCCCGAGGCCGTCCCGTGGGCGCTGCTCTACGACCAACTCGGGAGCTTCCTCGCACTCGCGACGTGGGGGACCTGGGTCGTCGCGACCTTTGGCGAGGGGGCCGGTGTCGCGGGGCCGCCGGGGGCTTCAAAAATCATCCGGAAGATCGTGATGTTCCCGCCGTTTGTCGCGCTTGTCACGGCCGTCGGGCTATCCCTGACGCTGTCGGGCGGGCTGCCATCTGTGGTCGCCGAGGCGCTCGACCTCGTGTCGAAGGCGCTCGTCCCCGCTGTCCTGGTGGCTGTCGGGCTCAAGTGGCAGCTTCGTCTCGTGGCGGCCGACGCGGGGCCGCTGGCCGTGGCGCTCGCGCTCAAGCTGGTCGCGGCGCCGCTCGTCGCGTGGGGTGCCTTGAAGGCCCTCGGCGTCCACGGGCTGCACGCCGACGCGACGGTGCTCGAGGCGGGCATGGGGCCGATGCTGACCGCCTGCGCGCTCGCGCTCGGAGCGGGGCTGCGGCCGTCTCTCGTCGCAGCGGTCGCTGGCTACGGGACGCTCGCCTCGCTCGGCTCGACCGGACTGGTGCGCCTGCTGCTCCTGCCGGTCTGACAGGGCCTCAGCCGAGCCAGGGCCTCAGCCGAGCCAGGGCCTCAGCCGAGCCAGGGCCTCAGCCGAGCCAGGGCCTCAGCCGAGCCAGGGGTCGATGTCGAGGGACTGACCGTTGTGGGCCGGGCCGAGGGCTGCGAGCAGGCGCGCGAAGCCACGCCCGGCGACCTCGGGCGCGGTGTGGCTCGAGACGTCGCCGCCCAGCATCGCCGCCTTCAGCATTTCTGTCCGGACCATGCCGGGCGCCACCGCGACGCTCGTGAGGCCAGCGGCCCCATGCTCGACGGCGGCGAGCTTCATCAGCCCCTCGACGGCGTGCTTGGAGGCGCAGTACGCTCCGAAGCGCGGGACGCCGATGCGCCCGAGCCCCGAGGTCAGCCAGATGACCTTCCCCTTCCGCGCGAGGAGGGCAGGCAGGCAGGCGACGAAGATGCGCAGCTGGGCGTCGACGTTCGTCTCCATCACCTCGCGGAACGCCTTGAAGTCGGTGTCGGCGAGGGCCTGCATCGGCCCGAGGACGGCGGCGTTCAGGACGAGCGCGTCGAGCCCTCCAAGCCCACGCTCGGCGGCCTTCGCGAGGCGCCCGCCCAGGCCCGCGTCGAGCAGGTCGCCCGCCACCGCGACGTGGCCGTCACCGATACCTGCCGCCACCGCTGCCGCCTGTGAGGGTGTCCGGCCATGGACCACGAGGCGCGCACCGGCGTCCGCGAAGGCCTCGGCCATCGCACGACCGAGGCCGCGCGTTGCCCCTGTCACGAGGACCCGCTGTCCCGCCAGCATCTTCCCGTCCGTTCCGCTCATGGACACCTCCAGGGGAGGCGATGTAGCATCCCGCCGTCCGCGGCACCAAAGCGAATCGCCGCTCCCGGAGTCCAGACCATGTCCGCACCGAACCAAGCCGCCGACCACCTCATGCGCCTGATGGCCGCCGATTCGACCTCGGGCCGCGAAGAGCCGGCCGTCGCGGTCGCGGCCACGCTCGCGGCCGAGCTCGGCCTGCGCGCAGTACGTCTGCCCGCGGCACCCGGGCGGGACAACCTGCTCGTGACGCCCGTCGGGCTTGAGGGTGACCCGCAGGTCGTCCTGTGCACCCATCTCGACACGGTCCCGCCCTTCATCCCGCCGACGCTGTCAGGCGCCGCCATCCGCGGTCGCGGGGCCTGTGATGCGAAGGGGGCCGCCGTCGCGATGATGCACGCGCTCGCGACCGCCAGCGCCGACGCCCCCGGGATGAGAGCCGCCTGCCTCCTCGTCGTAGGCGAGGAGACGGACCACGTCGGGGCGCGCGCCTTCGCAGCCCAACCGCCGTTCATCCCGCGGCGCGTCATCCTCGGCGAACCCTGCGGCCTCACACCGCGTGCGGGGCAAAAGGGGCTGCTGAAGGCCCGCCTGTCCGTGAAGGGCACGGCGGCGCACTCGGCCTATCCCGAGCTCGGGTCATCGGCCATCCATCGCCTCGTCGAGCGGCTCGCGGCCCTGCTCGCGTCAACCTTTCCAGCCGACCCGATGCTTGGCGACACGACCGCCAACGTCGGCCTCATCGAGGGCGGGGTCGCGGCCAATGTCCTCGCGCCCGAGGCCTCGGCGGTGCTGCTCGTCCGATGCGCCGCCCCGTGCGAGGCGGTGCTCGCGCATGTCGCCAGCGTGCTCGGCGACGGGGTCGCGCTCGACCTGCTGAACCGGGTGGAGCCCATCGCCTTCTCACCCCTGCCTGGCGAGGCTGCCCCAGCCGTGCCGTTCAACACCGACGCCTCCGACCTCGGTCGCCTCGGGGCGTGCCTTCACCTCCTCGGTCCAGGCGACATGCGCTGCGCCCACGGGCCCGACGAGCATCTGGAACTCGACCAGCTCGACGCCGGGATTTCGGCCTACGCACAGCTCCTTCGTGCGCTGATGTGACCCTTTTGCGGCGCCGATGGCACCCCGGGCTGGATCCCGTGTCCCAGGTTCGGGTATCCTCGTACTCCCGCGAGTCGCGTCAGCGACGGAGCCGCTGCATGCACCCCGTACCCATCGCCACATCCCGCCCGAGTCTCGTCGCGACCCTGCTGCTCACGGGGCTGCTCGCCGCGTGTTCGGACGCTGCTTTGAGGCGGGCGGCGACCGCAGACACGCCCGTCGACGTCGAGACGCCTGACGCTGTGGGCGATGTCCTCGCCCCTGAGGACGCAGCTCCACCCGACAGCCCTCCCTCGACCCGGTGTGCGGACGACGACGACTGCGCTGAGCTCGGTGCGACCGCCAATGCCTGCGAGGTCCCGCGCTGCAACCTGCGACTCGGCCTGTGCGCGCTTGTGCGAACGCCCGAGTGCTGTCTCGACGCAAACGACTGCGCGCCTCCCGAGGGTGGCGTCCCCGTCTGTACCGAGGCCATCTGCCCGTTTCCTGGGGCCGCCTGCCAGACCACGTCGACGTGCGAGCCGTGCGTGGACGACACCCCGTGCATCGCCGCCGCGCCGGCCTGCGTCCTTGGCGCCTGCCTCGACGGCGCCTGCACCTTCGCGCCCGACGCGGCCTGCTGCTTCGTCGACGCAGACTGCGACGACGGCGATGTCTGCACGGGGGACAGCTGCCGTGACGGGCGCTGCACCAACGCGCTGGCCTGCGGCGGAGGGGCGTGTCCCCCGAGTGACCCCTGCTGCCGCACGGGCCCCCTCGTCGAGACCGGGTTCTCGCCGTCACCCGCATGGGAGGCCACCTCGACGAGCGAGCGCGTGCGGTGGCAGCTGCTCGACACGGCGGCCGCCCCCTCGCGTCCGACCGTCCTCCACTTTGGCCGCGGTGGCCCTTCGATTGCGGGCGTCGCGGCGACCGTCGACGCAGAGCTGGCGCTACCCCTCGGTGAACTGCCACGCGGGGTGCCCGCCGAGATTCGCCTGCGGTTGCGGGTCGACCTGCCCTCCGAGGAGGCCTTGCGTGGCTTCACCATCGAGGTCGGGGGCCCCGACGGGCGGCGTTTCCGGATCGGGCCGGACGCGGTCGTCGACGCGGGTTGGCGATGGTTCGTGCGTCAGTTTCCCGTGCCGGTCGATGGCCCCTGGACGCTCTTCCTTCGCTGGTCGGGGGCGCTGCCCGTCGACGGCCTGTGGAGCGGCATCCACGTCGATGACGTCGCGCTCTTCGGGTCCTGTGCGACGCCGCCCGCGTGCGTCACCCCCACCGACTGCGTCCCGCCGACGGGGCTGCCGGCCTGCGCGCTGCCCGTGTGCGAAGGCGGCGTCTGCGGCCTCGTTCCCGACCTCGCCTGCGGGCAGCCCTGCACCTCGGACGCAGCCTGCGAGGATGGCAACCCCTGCACGGTCGATCGTTGCGACACCAACGGGTTCTGCGTCCGGGAACAGTCCCCTTTGCCGGAGTGCCGCGGGTGCGCCTACGACGGCGACTGCGACGACGGCCTCCCGTGCACCGCGGATCGTTGCGACAACGGCCGCTGCCAGACCGTAGCGCTCCCCGGATGTTGTCTCGCCGCCGCGGACTGCGACGACCGCGACCCATGCACCACGGAGGTCTGCGCGGAGGGGCTCTGCCTGTGGGCGGTCGACCCCGCTTGCGGCTGCTCGCCCGAGCGCTGCGATGACGGGGATCCCTGTACCCGCGATGGTTGCGCAGACGGCCGCTGCGTCAATCGTTTCGAACCGGCCCTTCCGGGTTGCGGCGTGGTCACGTGCGCGGACGACGCGGCCTGCGACGACGGGGTCCTCTGCACCCGCGACAGCTGCCTCGCGGGGGTCTGTGGGCACGAGCGCACCGCTGGGTGCTGTGCGGACGTGACGGACTGCGGTGACGGCGACGCCTGCACGACTGACACCTGTGTCGGGAACCGCTGCCGCTACGCGCCAATCGCAGGCTGCCCGGCCTGTGACCCGGCCGCCTGCGACGACGGGGACCCTTGCACCGAGGACGGTTGCGACGCCGCGGGCTGCACGCATCGGCGCGACACGGCGCGGCCCGGGTGTGGTCCGACGGTCTGCGTGGACGACGCGACCTGCGACGACGGTGATGCGTGCACCAGCGACCGCTGCATCGGCGGCGTCTGCCTCCGGGACACACGCCCTGGGTGCTGCAGCCGCGACAGCCAGTGTCGGGATGCGGACGCGTGCACGGTCGACACCTGCGTCGCCAACCGGTGCACTGCGACGCGGATCCCGGGGTGCTGCAGCTCGAACCTGCAGTGCAACGACGGCAACACCTGCACGGCGGATGTCTGTCTCGATGGGCGCTGCGCGGCGAGCCCGATCGTGGGCTGCTGCACGAGCACTGCGCAATGCGGCGAC
>SXGQ01685098.1_pt1 | contig 13402 bp, 13 predicted proteins | sample 3178371 | NCBI WGS metagenome assembly SXGQ01 (sample SAMN11356859, study PRJNA531348) | freshwater metagenome | isolation source: freshwater sample F1-20 | place: China: Fuxian Lake, Yuxi | collected 2017-12-25
AGGCGAAGGACGTCGGGCGGACCGAAGGTGTGCTGTCGTATGGCTTTCATGCGCGGTTTCCGTCGCCCGGCTTGTATGGGGACAGACGAGCACGGTTGAAAACTCCTCAGTCGACAGCCCAGAGGCGAATGGGCGTAGCGGACGGCCTTCCCTGCCGCGAGATGGCCATTGAGTTCCGACCCTTGGGTACGGCAAAGGTCAGGTAGTCGCGCCTTCCAACGTCTGTACATGAAGGACAGAGTCGCCGATCGCTTCAAGAGACGGGATCATGATGAGTGAAACAAGGCTCAGCCGCGCTGAGCTGCATTGCGTCAGGGTTACACCCAAGACCTCCTGGAGCTTCATCCGGCTGCACACAGCCGAAGGGCTCACGGGTGAAGGGGAGGCAACCCTCTTCGGGCAGGATCCGGCACAGCTGAGGGCAGCTGAGCACCTGGTACCTCTCGCCCTGCGCGAGGCTTCCCTCCGGAGTCCCGGCGAGTTCGCGCAGCGGCATGTGCCTGACGACCGCGTCCAGTCCAGCGTGGTTTCCGCACTGGATCAAGCCTTGTGGAGCTTGCATGCCCAGGGTAACGCGCAGTCACTGGCTGGATCGCTCGGCCCTCGACGCGAACGCATACCTGTGTACGCCAACATCAATCGACGTACCGTATCGCGCGGCCCCGTGGACTTCGCCGCCAGTGCGCAAGCAGCGAAAGCTGAAGGCCATGTTGCCTTCAAGCTGGCGCCCTTCGACGAGGTGGACCCGAAGGTCTGCATGCAGGGCGATGGCGTGAAGGCGATGCTGCCGGGGCTGGCGCGTGTCGCTGCGGTGCGCGAGGTTGTAGGGAACAGTGCGCGCCTCATGGTTGACTGCCACTGGCGCTTCGATGAGGCGACCGCAGCGGTACTCAACGAAGCTGCCGCGAAACTGGGTGTGTACTGGATCGAAACGCCGATTCCTGAGGTCGAGGCGAATATTCCTGCGCTTGTGCGGCTGCGTGGCCAATGCACGGCGTTGGGCATGCGTCAAGCCGGCCTGGAGACAAGCGTAGGGTGGGATCAGTTGCGTCCCTATTGCGAGGCAGGTGCTTACGACGTGGTGATGCCGGACGTGAAGTACATCGGAGGGCTTTGCGAGTTGCGGAAGACCATCGACGGTTGCGTGGAGCATGGCGTGCAGGTGTCGCTTCACAACCCGAGCGGTCCCGTCAGTCATGCATTCAGCCTTCAGGTCTCGGCGACCATGGATGCCTTCGACTTGCTCGAGTTGCAGTTCGACGAAAGCCCGCTGTTCGAGCAGCTCGTCGGCTCGCCGGTGCTGCCGGTACATCGAGGATTTGCAGAGCTTCCGGTTGGGCACGGATTGGGCGTATCGCTGGTTCCGGGACTGCTGAAACAGCATGCCGAGTGGCCGGCCCGGGAATGGACTGCATGAGTGCGGTCGCTTTCGATTCCGACCGGATGCCGCCTGCCGTGGACGTCGAAGCCAGGAGTGATGGCACGCTGGTGTTGGCCTGTCCATACCCGCCGAAGGAAGCAGCTCCAAGCATTCCGGCGATATTGCACGTCCAGGCTTCCCTTTTTCCCGATAGAGCATTGCTCGCCGAGCGTGACGGCAGTCAATGGAAGGCGCTCTCCTACCGACAGGCCTGGACGAAGGTCACGCGCGTTGCAAGGACCCTGGCGGACACGGGGGTGCGAGCAGACACGCCTGTAGCCATCCTGTGTCCGAGGAGCTTTCAGCACTTCCAGATGGCGTTCGGAGCGCAGCTGGCGGGGATCCCGGTGTCACCCGTCAGCGCGCCGTATTCGTTGCTCTCGAGGGATCACGACAGGCTCAAGCACATCATTGCGCTGCTGAAGCCGCGGGTACTGCTAGTGGGCGACTTGCGAGCGTACGGGAAGGCGCTTGCGAGTCTTGATGCAGGAGGCCTTCTGCACGGCGTCACCGTACTCGACGCAGACAGTTTCGATGACTGGCTTGTACCCGCACCGAGCGAAGAGTGGGTCAGCGCTGCCTTGTCAGGCATCGGTCATGCCACGGTCGCTCGCTACATGTTCACGTCGGGCTCGACCGGCGTGCCGAAGGCAGTGATCTACACGCAGGGCATGATGGTGAAGACCATGGCGGCGCACGACGGCTTGAGTCGCGTGACGCGAAGGCCACTCGACCAGGGACCGCGCGTGCTTGAATGGATGCCCTGGAGCCACACGAGTGCCGGAGTCACGCGGCTCAACGGCGTGATTGCGAATGGCGGTACCGTGTACTTCGATACTGGCCGACCGGTTTCGGGTGAATTTGACGAGACGCTTCGCAACATTCGGGAAGTACTCCCGTCGAGGTTGCAGGGAGCCCCGGTGGGCTTCTCGATGCTTGCCGATGCGCTCGAACAGGACGACGAGCTCAATTCGGAGGTCTTCAGCCGGCTCTCGGGTCTAGGGTTTGGCGCAGCTGCCATGACCGAGGCGCTGTTCGACCGGTTGCAGGCACTGAGCGTCAAGGCCACGGGGAGCAGGATCCGCATGACCTCGGGTCTCGGGTCCACGGAGGTCCTTGGCGCCACACAGGTCTATTGGCCCATGGATCACCCTGACAACATCGGTCTGCCGCTGCCAGGCACTACGATCAAGCTGGTACCCAACGGCGGGCGGCTGGAATTGCGAGTCAAGGGCGATACGGTGTCGCCGGGCTACTTTCGTGATCCGGAGAGGACCGCGGACAGCTTTGACGAAGAGGGCTTCTTCAGGATGGGCGACGCGGTTCGATGGGTTGACCCGGCGAGACCTGAGAGAGGGCTCGCCTTTGATGGGCGCATCGCTGAGCAGTTCAAGCTGGATACCGGTACCTGGGTGTCCGCGGGTAGGCTGCGTACCCAGGTTCTGACGGCGACGTCACCCCTACTGAGCGACGTGATCGTCTGTGGTCTGAATCAGGCGTTTGTTGGTGTCCTTGCCTGGCCGAACATCGAGGCCTGTTCCGGCATGTTGGGTCTGGATGCAGCCTCGTCACACGCAGAGCGCGCTGCCGCAATTGTCCACTCGAGCCGTGTACTCGACGAGACAAGAGACCATCTCAGGGAGTACAACCGAGCCAACCCCGGTTCCTCGACCCGCATCGAGAGATTTATCCTGATGGCAGTGCCGCCCAGCCTAGCGGATGGAGAGCTGACCGAGAAAGGGTACGTCAATCAGAGGATTGCTCAGGAGCGTCGCGCGAATCTGGTCGCCATGCTCTTTTCGAGTCTGACTCTTGATGTGGGCCCAGGCGCCGACCACAGTCAGGTAATGGCCCTGTAGTTCCCGGTATCGCTGCTCACTAGTCCGCCTCCAGCTCTCGCTCGGAAACGAGGGACTCCACGCGGTTGAACATCGCGACGTAGATGATGGCGGTGATCGTGCCGATGACCGCAGCAATGATGAAGAACCACGTCCAACCCAGCCAGGCGGCCAGAAATCCAGCGCAGGTGCCAGCTGTCCAGACCCCACCATTCCAGATGCTGGACTGCATGCTGAATTCCGTGGCTGCCTGCGCCTTGGAAGCCCAGCGATAACGTGAATTGTTGACGGCGAAGGTATAAATCGAGGTTGTGAAATTCAGCAGTGCCAGTATCGGAATCATCGCCGTGACCGGAGGGAGCTCGGCTGCCATGGAAAACCAGGCGAAAACCAGCCCCTCGACAGGTAGCGTAACGATTCCGATGACGGCAGCGCCGCGCAGTCCCCATCGAGCAACGAATACCGGCGTCAGCAGGGCACCTCCGCCCATTCCCACGAAGGTGGCCAGGGGCACGATGATGCCGATATCTGTCAGCGTCAGGCCCTTGTCGACAAGAAAGACGGACATCAGGCTGTTGAAGAGTGCGCCGCTGATTCCAAAGAGGTACATGAACGGCAGTACATAGTGCGAATCCCGGCGCTGGATCAGCTTGAGCAAGCTGGCGCGCTCACCTCGTTCGCGGCGTTTCTGTCTTGCTACAGGCGGTGGCGGTTCCGGTCGTAGAATGGCGGGTAGTGCGGCGACGACGAGCAGCAGAGAGGCGGTCGCCATCGTGGATGACCAACCGAACGTCTCTACCCCCGTCATCAGACCGCCTCCGATCACTCCGCCCAGATAGCCTAGGAAGATGATGATCGAAGTACCTACAGTACGATCCGCGTTGGTCAATGTCTCGGTGGCGAATGCATCGACCGCAACATCCTGAGCCGCCATGATGATCGACTTGAGGAACAGAATGCCGACAATCAGGTAGACGGTCTCGTTGCTCGGCTCGAGCAGGGAGAGGGACAGGTACAACAGCGTTCCGATCAGGGTGCAGGGAACGATCCAGGACTTGCGGTAGCCGAAGCGACTGCTGCCGTAGGTATCGACCGGAAGTGCAATCAGCCACTTGAACCAGCGAGGCACTGCTGGCAGCGCAAACAGCCAGAACATCTCCAGCGGCAGGCCCTCGGCCCGGAAGATGGCGGGCAGGGCCACACCGGCAAAAGCCGCCGGAAAGTACTGGGCCATGTGCAGCGCGCCCAGTGCGGTGAGCTTGCCATAGTCAGTGCGCATCGTGCGCTACGACCAGGCGCCGGCCCGTCTCAGAGACCCCACGTGGTAGTCGAACCATATGTCCTGGTACAGGTCGATGATGGGGATACGGCCATGTCCCTGTCCCTCGATCTCCATGTATGTGTGGTCAACGTCAGCATCGAGCAGTGCCTGATGGAACTCCCTGACAGTCTGCAGGTGCCCCTTGTCCCGAGTTCCGCACCATAGCTGAATGCGCATGCTGTCCTTGATGTCGGCCAGGTTCTTCTTGAGCAACTCGAACGCATCATTGTCGATGTAGTTCTGCTCGTCGGGGCCCAGGTAGTTGTTCGGGTAGATGTCAGGCGTGGTGGGATCGAAGTCCCTCGATGTGCGAGGCACATTCCCGGCCAGGTTGAACAAGGAGCAGAACAGACCGGGGAATTTCATCGCCAGGCGCGTGGCTCCGCGCCCGCCCATGCTGTGGCCTTCAATGCATCGACCCTTTCGATCTGCGATGGTCTTGTAGGTCGCATCGACATGGGGGATCAGTTCACGAATGATGAGCGTCTCGCTCATGAACCGCTTGTCCCAGGAGTCCTTGTAGAAGGTGCGCATACCTCCATTGGGAAGAACCATCATCATCGGCGGCCACCGACCACTGCGAATGCCGGCATCAAGTACCCTTGCCTCCCGGAATCCATGCAGCTCGTTGTCACCGGCGCCGTGGAGGTTGTAGATGACCGGGTAACGCAGTTCCGATCCAGGGTCATATCCTGGAGGTTGGTACAGGCAGTATCCAACTTCGCTGGCGTGTGCCTGCGAGTAGAACGTGCGGTGGCTGACTCCGTTGGGCAGGGTGCCTTCTTCAGGCGCGTTTACCCAGATGGCCGATGGTCCCTGAGAGTCCTGAGGTGGTGTCCTGGCCATGCTCGAGATGACTTCCTCGTCTGGTTGATTGCGTCACGTTCGGCGCCCCGGTCTGGGCCTGCCCGATCCGGCGGGCCTGTCTTTGCATCGCCAGGAGAGGACCTGGTCTGAGCCCGGCATGGCTGCCACGCGATCCGGTCCGTTCCTGGAGACGCAGAGAAGCGTCACTACCGTCTCGCATCCCCCCGTGACTTGCCTCTGAAATTGCTCTGGTTGCAGACGTCCCTGGCGTTCGCATCCTCATCAGTACGAAGCGCCGTGGGAGAGGAAGTCCGGCGAAGACGTGAGGACGTCCGTCGGGCAGACGTCTAGGCCCGGTACCGAACCTCAGGAGCATGTCCCGTGCGTGTCAACCAGACCCTGGCGAAGTGGCGGGCAGGGCAAAAGACCGTCGGCGGTTGGCTGTCACTGTCCAATACCCACACGGCAGAGAAGCTCGCGCATGCCGGGTTCGATTGGCTGTGTGTTGATCTTCAGCATGGCTTGCTCGACTACCGGGATCTGCTGCACATGCTTCCTGCAATCTCGACGACCCAGACCACACCCTTCGTGCGTGTGTCGGGCAACCATGCCAGTGAGATCATGAAGGTGCTGGATGCTGGCGCCATGGGTGTCATCGTTCCGCTGGTGAACGATCAGAGTGAGGCGCAGGCGGCGGTGTCGGCTTGCCAGTACCCTCCTGAGGGTACGCGTTCGTTCGGTCCGACGCGCGCGGCCCTGTACGCGGGCCAGGGATATGCGGCGCAAGCGAACCACGAGATTGCTTGCATCGTCATGATCGAGACCCGCGCTGGTATTGAAAACCTGGAGTCGATCGTCGCGACTCCGGGGCTGGGCGGTGTGTTCATCGGGCCCGCCGACCTGGGTCTGGCGCTTGGACTGCCGCCGCTCGGTGACACCGAGGCGCCTGAGCATGTTGCGGCAGTCAGTCGTATCCTGCGCGTCTGCAAGGAAAACAATATGCCCGTCGGCATCTACTGCAGCGGGCGTGAGTTCGCCAGAAAGCGACTTGAAATGGGCTTTGACTTCGTCTCGCTGAACAATGACGCCGGGTTCATGATGCAGGCAGTCACGCGTGATCTGGCGGCGCTTCGAGACGCGGTTCCTCAAGTGGGCGAGGTCACCGGGTACTGACGCGGAACGCACGTGGTTTCCGGTGCTCGCCCCGAGGGTGGCTCTTGCGGCGGCGGATAGGAGCGCCGCAGGACCCGGGTCCTGGCAGTACGTCCGTCGATTCACTCTCTCAATCAGCGCGTGCGCAATCGAGCGAGTCCGCTCCCGCTCGGAACGTCAGCGCCAGACCTGTTCGTGTACCCCGCGTCGTCATGTGACGTCGGTCCGCTACTTGCTGTACGTGACTCGACAGGCTCTGTTTCCGTCGAGACCGCTCAGGTGTCGAGAGTGCCAGCGACCTCGTAGCTACCTGGTCTCTCGGAGAGCGCTTCGACCACGGAGCTCCGCTGGAGGGTTGGCGGTGCTGATCTGGGGTGGTTCGCACGTCCGATCCATGTCTCTCCGCCATCAATTGCATCGCGTGATCGCCGATACGTGTCCGCATGCTGAGTCGGCTCATCCAGGGAAATGTCAAGGTTGCATGGGGTGCGGAGACACTGTCGGGGATGACCTGCTGGGTTCTCCCGGGTTGGACCTTTCGCGTCAGCAGTCGAGCACTCTTCGGGCGCGGCCATGCTGGTCATGGCGGTGATGTTCCGCGCCCCTCCCTTCGGTGACGGCCCTGCCGGTCCTTGTCGATGAGACGTACTGGCATGGCGCTGTTGAGGTGCGAGAGAGCCGCACAGCGGGCGCCTGCAACCCGCGCTCACGCAACCGGCTTTGCTGAGGGCAGAAGCTGCTTCGATGGTTCGGCGACGCTGGCGGAACGGGCTGACACACCGTGACTTTCATGAAACAGGGATCATCGAAGGAATGAATACCGACGTCGTAGTGATCGGTGCGGGCGTGGTTGGTCTCGCGGTTGCGAGCGAGATTGCAGGCCGGGGCAGGGACGTCCTGGTGCTTGAGTCGGAGCCGCACATCGGCAGCCAGACGAGCAGCCGCAACTCCGAGGTCATCCACGCCGGCATCTACTATCCGCAGGGCAGTCTGAAGGCGCGGTGGTGCGTGGAAGGCAAGCAGCGCCTGTACGAGTTCTGCGAGACGCATGCGGTTCCGCATCGCCGGCTGGGCAAGCTCATCGTGGCTGTCGAGGCCGAGGAGATTGAAGCGCTGGAAGGCTACTTCCGTGCCGGGACGGCGAACGGCGCTGGTGGACTGCACCTACTTGACGGTCCACAGGTAAGGTCCCTGGAACCCGGTGTGAATGCGGTAGCCGGGCTGCTGTCGGACACTACTGGCATCATCGACAGTCATGCCTTCATGGCATCCTTGCAGGGACGACTTGAAGCCGCGGGCGGCATGGTGGTCCTGTTGGCGCCAGTGATCGGCGGCGAAGGTGGCGCGGGCGGCGTCAGCCTCGACGTCGGTGGTCAGGTTCCATCGTCATTGCGCGCCGAGTTTGTTGTCAATTGCGCTGGACTCTCAGCCCCTGCCGTGGCCGCTTCGATTTCCGTACCTGCCTTGCCCAGCTTGCCCGATCCGTACTATGCCAGCGGGCACTACTACAGCTATAGCGGTCGCTCGCCCTTCACACGGTTGGTGTATCCCATCGCTGGCAATGCCGGACTTGGCGTTCACGCCACGATCGATCTTGGCGGGTCCGTCCGATTCGGGCCAGATGTTCGCTGGTTGCCGAAGCCAGACTACACATTCGATGACTCCCAGCGTTCCGCGTTCATCCAGGCAATCAAGCGCTACTATCCCGGGTTAGACTCGACCCGCCTTCATCCGGGGTACACCGGAATCAGGCCCAAGATTTCCGCGCCGAACGAGGCGCCCGCTGATTTCATGTTGCTGACGCCCGCTGACAACGGAGCACCCCTCGTGCATCTGTTGGGCATTGAGTCACCCGGACTTACTGCCTCGTTGGCGATCGCGCGGGCGGTGGCTGATCTCCTCTGATGCTTGTGGACGTGCCCGGTCAGGACGTCTAGATGGGCGAGCACGGCCATTCAAGAGAGAGCATACGTAGTGAGCAACGCAGACGTCATCGCGGACATCCTCGCGCAAGAGGGCGTGGAGGTACTGTTCGGGTTTCCCAACAACCGCCTGTTCAACTCGGCGGCGACCCACGACATCCCTCCGATCATCGCCCGCACCGAGCGCGTCGTGATCAACATGGCTGATGCGTATACACGCATGCACAACGGTCGGAAGATCGGTGTGGTCGCAGTGCAGGACGGACCTGGCATCGAGGCAAGCTTCGGTGCGGTTGCTCAGGCCTATGGCGACAACACACCGATTCTGATGCTTCCGGGGGCGCATGCCCCCCACATGCAGGACTACGACCCCCAGTTCAGTGCAAGTCGGTCCTTTCGGGACATCACCAAGATGGCGAAGCGGATCGATGCGCCGGCATCGCTCGTTCGCAAGTTCGAGATGGCGTTCTCTGCCTTGAGGAACGGCACAGGTGGCCCGGTACTGCTCGAGACAACGACGTCTGTACTCACGGGCGAGTGGCCGGGTGAAACCCCGGTGTATCGTGCTCCGCCGCATGTGCGATCCCGGGCGGATGATGACGACGTCCAGCGTCTACTGGACGCCGTGCTGAGTGCACGCCGACCGATCGTGGTCGCCGGGCACGGGGTTCACTACGCTCAGGCATACGAGGAGCTCCGCACGCTCTCGGAATTGCTGCAGCTGCCTGTGGCGACGACGCTGTTGGGCAAGAGCGCGTTTCCCGAGACCCATGAACTTAGTCTCGGCTGCGCGGGGCGAACAATCACCAAGGCTGCCGGTCAGTTTGCCACGCAATCGGATTTCATCCTGGGCGTGGGCACAAGCTTCACCGTCAATGACTTCACAGCCCGAATGCCCGAAGGTGCCGTTCTGGGGCAGATTACCAATGCCCCGGAGGACATTGCGAAATGCCGGGCCGTCGCTTGTGCCGCGCTGGGCGACGCCAAGCTTGTGCTGGGGCAGTTGATCGATGCTGCCAGAGGCAGACTGGGCTACGAAGGACGGCCGCGCGATGAGGACACGATCCACGAGATCGCGCGGCTTCGCATGGAGTTCCTTGCGGAATGGTCTGACCGGCTGCTTTGTGATGACGAAGGCTTGATCTCTCCGTACCGAGTCATTCACGAGATGAATATGCTGTTCGACAAGACAGCTACGGTGGTCACGCATGACGCGGGCAATCCTCGGGATCAGCTGGTCCCGTTCTACGATGCAGTCGTACCAAGGAGCTACCTGGGTTGGGGAAAGTCGACGCACCTGGGCTCTTCACTGGGTATGGCGCTGGGCGCAAAGGTCGCCAGGCCGGACTGGCTTTCCGTCAACTTCGTGGGCGATGCAGGGTTCGGTCAGACGGCGAACGACTTCGAGACAGCGGTTCGATGCAAGCTGCCAATTCTGACGGTGCTGGTCAACAACGGTTGCATGGGCGGATACGGCGCGTACATGCCTGCTGCGGTAGAGAAGTACCAGGCCAGTTCGCTGAGCGGTGATTACACCAGCATGGCGCGGGCAATGGGTGGCTATGCAGAGCGCATTGAGAAGGCGTCCGAGATTCGCAACGCCTTGGTGCGTGGCATCGGAGAGACGCAAGCCGGCAAGGCAGTGTTGCTCGAGTTCATGACCCGAGAGGAGCCCGTGCTGGCGATGGCCCGTCAATGGGGGATGTGAGACCAGACCGGAATTCGTGTGCCCGCGGCGTTGAAGGACACCGGGAGCTGTTCGACCATCGGAAAGATCTCGCGGAACAGGTTGAGCATGGCCACGGTCGATCTGCGATCGGCCGCCTCGTGCAGATTCCGGGGGGCACCCACGGACCCGGGTAATGCGAAGCCATGCGGCGCGTTGGCGTAGTCGTTGAAGATCCAGTCGACACCGGCGCGGTCCATCTCGTCGATGAACCGCTGGCGCGACTCGGGAGTGACCAGGTGGTCGTTGGCACCGTTCTCGATCTGGACGACGGTACCAGTGTTGTGTTGATCCTCGCAGGGTTGTGGGAGCGGCCGCGTGATGCCGACCTTCGAAGGTCCTGGCCCCTCGCCGGTCTGCAAGAGTCCATGGAAGGACACCACACCCGCCAGATCGAGGCCACCTCGAACCGCTTCCAGCACGGCTTCGCCGCCGAGACAGTAACCGATTGATGCGGGTCGTGTGGCCGGGTCTACGCCCGGTTGGCGCAGCCCCTCGTCCAGCCATGCCTGCAGCAGCCCGCGGAAGAACGGTCGGTCTGCTTCGAGTTCCACCATGGCTGCAAGCGCTGTCTTGAGGTTCCGATCCCACACTTGTGCATTCGCCGACCACAACCGTTGCTCTGGCGCCACGCGATCGCCATAGAGGTCGATGGCAATTCCGGCATAGCCGAGTCGTGCGAGATACTCGGCCACGCGAACATCGAAGCGCTTCAGTCCCTGAAAGTTGTGCACCACCATGACAAGCGGCCTTGGACCGTGGGCGGCGGAAGGCGTAACCAGGTGGCCGAGGAAACTCCTACTTCGGAAGCTCAAGTTGACGGCGACCCGTCGCAGTTCTGGGTCGGGCGGCCAGAAGTGCAGTGAGTTCAAGGTATCCATCTCAGGCATGGGCTTCAGCCGCGCCCGACGAATGGCATCCGGGTTGCCATGATGGTTGTCGATAGAACGTTGGTGTCCAACGGCAGGCTTGCGATGTGCGCAATGGTCTCGGCGACATGGGAGACGTCCATGCGGGCTTCGGGGATGGTCGATCCGTCGGGTTGCAGTGCACCGGAAGACAGGCGATCGGTCATCTCGGTTGCCGCGTTGCCGATGTCGATCTGGCAGCCGACGATGTTGTGCGCTCGACCATCCAGGGCGATGGACTTGGTCAGACCTGTGACGCCGTGCTTGGTCGTGGTGTAGGCGACCGAGAGTGGGCGCGGGGTGTGAGCGGATACCGACCCGTTGTTGATGATGCGTCCACCCCGCGGCGTCTGGGCCTTGAAGATCCGGAAGGCTTCCTGTGCGCAGAGGAACATCCCGTTGAGGTTGGTATTCACGACATCGAGCCAGGTTGCATACGGAAGATCTTCGAAAGGCACGGCAGGCGCGCCTCTACCGGCGTTGTTGAACAGCAGGTCCAGGCGGCCGAATGCCTCCTGCGTCTTCGCGAAAGCGAGCTTCACCGACTCGGGGTTGACGACGTCCATCACCACTGCGATTGCCCGGTCCTTCCCGAACTGTTGAATCACCTCCTTGAGCACCTCACCACGTCTGGCAGCAAACGCCACCTGCCATCCTGCATTGATGAGGGCGATTCCGGTCGCTTTGCCGATTCCCGCGGAAGCACCGGTAACGAGCGCTACCTTTGGGGTTCCTGTCTGTACAGCCATGTCTTGCTCCTTCCCTTATGTGTTCAGCGCCACATGTGCGCGCCGCCGCACACTGTCAGCGCCTGGCCTGTGATGTACGCGCTGGCACTTGAGGCAAGGAAGACTGCGATGCCCTTGAGGTCCTCGGCTTCACCGAGCCGGCGAAGCGGAATCTGCTCCCGCGCGCGTCGTTCAGCTTCCGGTGTTTCCCACAAGGCCTGTGCGAAGTCAGTGCGGATCAGTGCCGGACAGATGGCATTGGCGCGAATGCCATGTGGACCCAGTTCCGCGGCGAGATTGCGGACCAGCGCGATCAGTGCAAGCTTCGATATGTTGTAGGTGCCGAGTGCCAGCGAGGGCGTGAATGCGCCGACGGACGAGGTGAACATCATTGATCCCACACCTCGTTCGATCATGTCGGGAGCCACCATCTGCGCCAGCCAGTGATTGGCCTTGACGTTGGTGGACATGATCTTGTCGTAGGCGTCATCCGATATCTCGGACATCGGACCATGAAACGGGTTGACGCCTGCGTTCGCAACGAGAATGTCGATGGGTCCGATTCGCTCGTGTGTTGCGTCGACCAGTGCCCGGAGTTGGTCCTTGTATCCGGCATTGCAGGGGAACGCGAATGCGCGATCGGCGCCGAAGCGCTCATTGATTTCCGCCGCGACGGCTTCGCACTGGTCGAGCTTTCGGCTGGAGATCATGACCTTTGCGCCGTGCTCGGCAAGCGCAAGTGCCATGGCCTTCCCCATGCCTTTGGAAGCGCCTGTGAGCAGTGCCCTCTTGCCCTGCAGGTCGAAGAGCGCAGTAGTGTTCATGGTTCGTTGCTCCGGGTCTGTGCGGTGCTTGTGGGGGTTTTTCCGCTACGCGGTATGAAAACGTGGCGTACCTGCGTTTCCTCAACCCGAAGCTGGACGACGGTGCCGATCGGGAGACGCTGCGGATCCGACGGACGTGCGTTGGCTCGGCGAACGCGCGTCGCGTACGAGCGGTCTTGCTCTGGTCGACCGGCCGGAGTCCTCGGGTCACCTCTCGGCGTCAGGGATTGGGTCGGGCGGAGTCGTCCCGCCCCTTGCGCCAAGGTACGAGTTCAGTGATGCCTCGCGGCGACCTGTGCCATGGCGCCGGCGAGTGCCGTATGGCAGGCGCCACGGAGGTCAGGAGCCGGGCGATGGCCTGTGTCTGCATGCGTCGAGCACGCGAGCGCAGGGTCCTTGTGCTCCTGCTGAAGGTTCCTTCTGTTGGTGGGACCGGGTGCGGATCAGCGATCCGAGCAACCTGCTTCCGTGAGTGTGAGTGTGAGTGTGAGTGTGAGTGTGAGCGGGCGCGGGCTGCTGCTCACTGTCAATGGCAGGGCAGTACTGAGCCGCGAGCACTTCTGCATGGGCGCCCCGACTGGCGTTCCGCCCTGGTGTGGCGCTTCTGGCCCCGTCCTTGAGGAATTGCCTTCGCGCAGCGTCTAGTAACCGCATCCAACCGGGAAACGAGCATGAGCGGGACCTACGAAGCCATCGAGTACAGGTGCGGCGATCGGGTGGCCCGCATCACCCTGAATCGGCCCGAGAAGCGCAATG
>SXGQ01463784.1_pt1 | contig 13401 bp, 13 predicted proteins | sample 3178371 | NCBI WGS metagenome assembly SXGQ01 (sample SAMN11356859, study PRJNA531348) | freshwater metagenome | isolation source: freshwater sample F1-20 | place: China: Fuxian Lake, Yuxi | collected 2017-12-25
CTCGGGCAGGCTGCGCCCGGCCTGGCGCATGAACCACACAGGAGTGCGGGTGGCTCTGATCCCTGCCGCGGCAGAGAGGAACGGGTCGGGGGTCGCACTCGTCATGGTCAATGGCTACTTGTGGCGGACGCGCCCGCGCAACGCGGTGAAGGCGAGTGTGAAAGAAATCGCCGCCATGACCGCGGATGCCAGGAAGGCCTGGAGGATTGCCGCGCCGTCCCACCCGGTCATGAGCAGTGCCCGCATGCCCGCGAGCAGGTAGGTGACCGGGTTCCAGTCCGCCATGGTGGCCAGCCACCCTGTCATCTGCTCCTGCGGGACGTATGCGGTGGTGAGGAACGCGAAAGGAAAGAAGAGGAGGAACGCATTGTTCACGGCGATGGGGTTGCCGGTCTTCAGTGCGATCGCATAGGGGAACCCCGTGAAGGCGAGTCCCCACGAGATTCCGATGGCGAGAAAGACGAGCATGCCGAGCACGCCGGTCTCGAACCAGACGCCGAGGACGGCGCCCAGGATCACGACAGGCACGCACATCAGGGCGATGACCGCCAGGTCGGCCATCATCAGACCGAGGAGAAGGGTTGACCGTGACACGGGGGTGAGGAGCAGTCGGTCCAGGTAGCCGTCCTGCACGTCGATGACGAGGCTGCCCGCCCGGCTGATCCCGGTCACGGCGAAGATGATCGAGACCGGCAGCTGGAACGCCTTGAAGTCGAACCCTGCCGGCAGGTTGCCCTCCACGAACGACTGCAGCGACCCGATGTTGATCATCAGGAAGAAGAGCGGGACCACGAGGCCCGGAATCACTGCTTCGGCGTCGCGGCGGGTCAGACGGAGCGCGCGCAGCGCGATGGAGGACAGGTCGCGCGCGAATCCGGCACGGCGGGCGAGGAGAGGCTGCTGTGTGCTCATGACCCCGCGCCTTCCTCCATGCGGTTGCCCGTCATCTCCAGGAACACGTCGTCCAGGGTGGGCGTGCGCAGTGTCAGTTCGATGACCTTGATGCCCGCCCCGCTCAGGGCGACCGCAACGGGGCTCAGTGCCGCACCGCCGTTCGTGACACCGACGATCACCTGGTCGCCCTTGACGTCGATGTGGTCGAGGCCGGCGACGGCACGCAGGGTGTCGCCGGCGCGTGCGCCGTGTCCCTCGGCAACCCGGACGATCACGACATCGGACCCGATGGAGCGCTTCAGCGCCGCGGGCGTTCCGTCGGCAACGATGCGACCCTTCGCGATGATCCCGACCCGGTGGGCGAGTGCGTCCGCCTCCTCGAGGTACTGGGTGGTGAGGAAGATCGTCACGCCCATCTCCTCGTTCAGTTTGCGCACCTCGGCCCACACCGATGCGCGGCTGACGGGGTCGAGGCCCGTGGTCGGCTCGTCCAGGAAGAGGATCTCGGGCTTGTGCACGAGCGCTGCCGCGAGGTCGAGCCGGCGCTTCATGCCGCCCGAGTAGGTGGACACCATCTGGTCGAGCGCGTCACCGATGTCCACCAGTCTCTCGAGATCGGTGATTCGTTCGTTGCGCCGTGCCTTGTCGAGTCCGTAGAGGCGACCCTGCATGTCGAGGATCTCGCGACCGGTCTGTTTCGGGTCGAGGGCTGCCTCCTGGAGCGCCACCCCGATGCGCAGCCGCACGCCCTCGGTGTCGCTGTTGATGTCGTGCCCCGCCACGCGGGCCGTGCCCGCCGTGGGGTTCAGCAGCGTGGTGAGCATCCGCACCGTCGTGGATTTGCCGGCCCCGTTCGGGCCGAGGAACCCGTAGATCTCGCCGCGCTCGATGTCGAGGTCGACGCCGTCCACGGCGCGGTTGTCGCCGAACACGCGGACGAGCCCGCGTGCCTCCACTGCAGGTGCGACCGGGGAATTCACCCCCCTGACGCTACCGCTGGGTCCCGCGGGCCTGTCTGCGCAGTTGGGCCTCGATGCGGGCGACACGCGTGCGCGCGGGCGGGTGGGCCGTGACCAGACGGTCGCGCCAGTGCGTGGCGCGCTCGCCGCCGCCGGCATCGATCACGCGGCGCAGGGAACGCAGCAACTGCCTGCCGAAACCCATCTCCACGGCGCGTGTGTCGGCGGCGAACTCGGCACCCTTGCCGACGGAATTGCCGATCCACTGCGCGACGGTGATCGCCGAGAGAAAGACCCACGACACGATCGTGAGCAGACCCGCGGCCGTGCGTCCCACCACGGCCGCCGCCGGTGAACGGCGCTCCAGCGTGTCGCCGGCAGCCTGTGCGACGTTCTGCATGAAGTACCCGACGCGCGCGAAGAGCACGACCGGGATGGTCAGCCACTGGTTCACGGTGAGCGCGACGGTGTGCATGCCGAGATGGTGGCTCAGCTCGTGGGCGAGCACCCCGGTGAGTTCGTCCTCTGTCAGGTTGTCCACGGCCCACCGCGACACCACCATCAGGTGGCCGCCCGTCGCGAACGCATTCAGGTCCTCGGAGTCGATGATGGCGAGCACGAAACGCGACGGCGGGATGTGGTTCTGCTGGGCGACCACCGCCCACGCACCGTGGAGGCGGAGACGCTCCTCGCGAGTCGGGTTGCGCGCGCCGATAACCCGCTGCAGGAAGAGCCGTTGCACCGGCTGCCAGAAGAGCAGCACGCCGAGGACGAACCAGCCGGCGGCGAACAGTGTGTACGGGACCCGGACGAAGAGCTGCACCACCCACCAGAACGCCGCGACGGATGCCGCCCACGCGGGCAGGAGCGCGACGACGGGCAGGACGGCAGCAACTGCGTGTCCGTCGATCCGTCGGGACGACCCCATACGGTCCGTGCGTGCCATCACGCACCAGTCCACCAGCAGGCGGGGGCGCCGTCAATGACCCCGTGTCACCCGCGGTGGGAACCGCCGGGACGGTGTTCACCTACACTCGGGCGCGTGACGGGGACACGACAGGACCGCATCGCGGCACGGGAGCGCAATCCGAAGTGGAAGAACGTCCCGTTGCGCATCGAGATGCTGGAGTGCATCAACTGCGATGCCTGCCTGCGGCACTGCCCGCCCCAGTTGGGGGCCATCTTCAACCACGGAGCCGACGTCGTCATCGTCCCCGAGCTGTGCAGCGGATGCGACAAGTGCCTGCCGGCCTGCCCCGTCAACTGCATCTACCCGTTCCCCGAATGGCAGGAGGCCGGCTACCCCCAGGAGTGGTGGGAAGTGCCCGGCTCCGGCGACGACCCGTACTGACGCGGGCACCACCCGCGGCACCGCACACAACCCGACAGAAAGAAGGCCACCATGCCAGGACGCACCATTCCCGGAGCCGAGCCGCTCTCCCACGAGGGCAAGGGCAATGTGGGGGCGCTCGTTCTCCACGGTTTCACCGGCAATCCCGGGTCGATGCGCGGTCTCGCGGAGGCGTGCGTCGCGGCCGGGTTCCACGTGGAGATGCCCCAGCTCGCCGGCCACGGAACCGTCATCGACGACATGGTCCCGACGCGCTGGGCCGACTGGACCCGTGATGTCGAGGCGGCGTACCAGCGTCTCGCGGTGCGCGCGTCACGCATCGTCGTGCTCGGCCTTTCGATGGGCGGGTCGCTCACGCTGTGGGCGGGCACGCGTCATCGCGAGGTCCGGGGCCTCGTGTGCATCAACCCGGCGACGCTCCCGCAGTCCCCGGAGGTTCTCGACATGCTGAAGGCCATGGTGGACGGCGGCCAGGAAGTGATGGACGGGATCGGGAGCGACATCGCCGACCCGGACACCCACGAGTCCGCCTACCCGGGCACACCGCTCGCGGCCCTGCATTCTTTCCAGTTGGACGGACTGGTGCCGCTGTCGAAGCAATACGGCTCGCTCGTGATGCCGCTCCTGCTGTTCACCTCCGTGCAGGACCACGTGGTGGACCCGGGCAACAGCGACGCGCTCGCGTCGGAGTACGGCGGCACCGTGGAGCGCGTGATGCTGGAGCGCAGCTACCACGTGGCCACGCAGGACTACGACAAGGACGAGATCTTCGTGCGTTCCGTCGAGTTCGTGCACAAGGTGACCTCGTGACACGCCGCAGCATCTCATGACGCGCGCGCTGGTCGCCGCCATCCCCAGTCCTGCGTCGGGGTCGATCGATCTCGGTCCGCTGCGACTGAACGCCTATGGGCTGATGATCGCGCTCGGCGTGATCGTTGCGGTGCGTGTCGCCGGCCGCCGCGCCGCAGAGCGGGGCATCACCGACACGGATGGCTTCGCGGCGATCGCGATGTGGGGCGTCCCGGCGGGTGTCATCGGCGGGCGTGCGTACCACGTGCTCACGAGCACCGAGTCGTTCCGCGGGAACTGGGTGGAGGCGCTCTACGTGTGGAAGGGCGGTCTCGGCATCTGGGGAGGGATCCTGTGCGGGGTGATCGTGGGTCTGTGGAAGGCGCGCCGGATGGGTCTCGACCCGCTGTGGGTGCTCACGTGCGCGGCACCGGCGATCGCTGTCGCACAGTCGATCGGGAGATGGGGCAACTGGTTCAACCAAGAGCTCTTCGGCCGCCCGACCGACCTGCCGTGGGCGCTGTCGGTCTCCGGCGCCACCGCCGTGGAGGCGGGATACCCCGCGGGCACCACGTTCCATCCTGCGTTCCTCTACGAATCGCTCGGCTGTCTCGCCATTGCCTGGCTCCTCGTCGCGATCGAGAAGAGGCGGGACCCCGCACGCGGCCGGCTGTTCGCCCACTACGTGGTGCTGTACACGGCCATGCGGTTCTTCATCGAGGGCCTGCGCATCGACCCCACCAGGGAAGCCGGCGGGCTCCGGCTCAACCAGTGGGTGTCGCTTGCGGTCCTCTCGGCGGCGGGCGTGCTCCTGCTGGTGGACCGCCGGCGTTCTCGTGGGGTGGCCCAAGGGTCTACGGTGAGCACCCATGAGTGAGTGCCTGTACGAAGTGGTCGACCCGGGGGTCGCCGTCATCACGTTCAACCGACCCGAGCGCCTGAACGCGTGGACCGGCCGCATGGGGGACGAGTATTTCTCGAACATCGACCGCGCGGTCGCCGACCCCGCGGTTCGCGTCATCGTCGTCACGGGTGCGGGCAAGGGCTTCTGCGCCGGGGCCGACATGGGCACGCTCCAGGCCATCCCCACGGAGGCGCCGCCGAAGGACGCGAAGGAGGAGCGCAGCATCGTCGACGGCCGCACCCAGGACGAGATCACGCGCATCCCGAAGCCCGTCATCGCAGCCGTCAACGGTGCCGCCGCAGGTCTCGGGCTCGTGCAGGCGCTCATGTGCGACATGCGCTTCGCCGCTGACTCCGCCAAGTTCACTGTCGCGTTCTCGAAGCGGGGTCTCATCGGCGAGTACGGCATCTCCTGGGTGCTCCCGCGCCTCGTGGGTCACGCCAACGCGGTCGACCTCATGTTCTCCAGTCGTGTCGTGATGGCTGACGAGGCCCTCGCCATGGGGATGGTGAACAAGGTCGTCCCCGCGGCGCAACTGATGGACGTGGTCATGGCGTATGCCGCGGACCTCGCGATGAACGTGTCCCCCGCGTCGATGGCGGTCATGAAGCGCCAGGTCTACGGCGACTACGACCGCAGCGTGTCGGACTCCACCATGGAGGCGCTGCGGCTCATGCGCGAGTCGTTCGGCAGGCCCGACTTCAAGGAGGGCGTGCAGAGCTTCCTCCAGAAGCGTCAGGCCGCCTTCCCGCCTGTTCCGCCCGGCATCTGACACGCGCACCGTCCCCGTCCGTCCCGCGGGGGCATTGGTCGGTTGCACGCGCGCGCTCGTAGGCTTGGGCACCGTGGCGAACGCTGACAACCCCCGCACGGAGGCCCCGATCTCGGAGGCAGACGTCGCCAAGGTCGCCCGCCTGGCCCGTCTCGACATCGATGACGCCCACGTGCACCAGTTCACCGAGCAGCTCGCAAAGGTGCTCGCCCATTTCCGTGACATCGATGCGCTCGATCTCTCTGCCGTCGCCCCGATGACCCAGCCCTACCCCCTCGTCAACGTCATGCGCGAGGACGTGGAGCTGCCCACGCTCGACACCGACGAGGTCCTCGCCGCCGCCCCGGAGGCGGAGGAGCGCAGGTTCCGTGTGCCGCCGATCATCGGCCTGGACGACTGACATGGCAACGGTCCCCACCACCGCATCGGCCATCGCAGAAGCTGTCGCATCCGGCCGGGTCACTGCCCGGGAGGTCCTCGAGCAGCACCTCGCCGCCATCGACGCGCGCGAGGGCGAGATCCACGCGTTCAACCTCGTCACTGCCGAAATCGCCCGTGCGCGTGCCGACGGGATCGACGCCGACGTGAGGGCAGGACGCCCTGTCGGCCCGCTCGCGGGGGTCCCGGTCGCGGTCAAGGACAACCTGTGCACGCGCGGTGTCGAGACCACCTGCTCGTCGCAGATCCTCCGGGGTTGGAAGCCGCCGTACGACGCCACCGTCATCACACGGCTGCACGGCGCCGGTGCCGTCATCGTGGGCAAGACGAACCTCGACGAGTTCGCCATGGGCTCGAGCACCGAGAACTCCGCCTTCGGTGCGACGCGCAACCCGCTCGACACCTCCCGTGTGCCGGGCGGCAGCAGCGGCGGCAGCGCGGCAGCTGTCGCAGCGGGTTTCTCGCCAGTCAGTCTCGGCAGCGACACGGGTGGCTCCATCCGCCAGCCGGCGGCGATGTGCGGCATCGTCGGCGTCAAGCCCACGTACGGCACGGTCAGCCGCTTCGGTCTGGTCGCGTACGCCAGCAGCCTGGACCAGATCGGGCCCTTCGCCGTCACTGTCGACGACGCGGCACTCCTCACGGAGGTCATCAGCGGACGTGATGCGAACGACTCCACGTCCATCCCCGCACCGCCCATGTCACTGCGGGCCTCTGTCGGTGCCGGTGTCGCCGGAATGCGGATCGGCCGTGTCACGGACCTGCCGGGCGGTGCCGAACCGGAGGTCGAGGCGGCACTCGAGGCGGCCTTCGCCTCGCTGCGCGCGGCCGGTGCCGAGATCGTGGACGTCCGCCTGCCGAGCCTCTCCTATGCGCTCACCGCGTACTACCTCATCGCCCCGGCGGAGGCCAGCAGCAACCTGGCCCGCTTCGACGGAGTGCGCGACGGCCTGCGCGTCGGCGCCGCCGACACCAACGCGATGTACGGGGCGACGCGCGCAGCCGGGTTCGGCGACGAGGTGCAGAGGCGCATCATGCTCGGCACGTACGCCCTCTCCGCCGGTTACTACGACGCGTACTACGGCAAGGCACTCAAGGTGCGGCGCCTGATCGCCGACGATTTCGCGCGTGCGTACTCGGAGGTCGACGCGATCCTCACGCCCACCTCGCCCGTCGTCGCGTTCCGGTTCGGCGAGAAGGCTGACGACCCGATGTCGATGTACCTGTGCGACATCTACACGATCCCCACGAACCTCGCGGGCCACCCGGCCATGAGCGTCCCGTTCGGCACCGGGGCGCACGGGATGCCGGTCGGCATCCAGGTGCTGGCGCCGGCACTGGGGGAGCAGGCGATGTTCCGTGTCGGCGGTGCGCTCGAGGCGTCGGCGGGAGGTGCCGCATGAGCGACAGCACACTCAGTTCGGTGAGGGCCACCGAGGACCAGATGCTCCCCGGTGGCTGGGAGTTGATCGTGGGTCTCGAGGTGCACGTGGAGCTCGCCACCCGGACGAAGCTCTTCAGCGGCTCGCCGAACAGGTTCGGTGACGAACCGAACACGAACATCGACCCGGTCACGCTCGCACTCCCCGGTGCGCTCCCCGTCCTCAACAGGCAGGCAGTGGAACTGGCCATGCGCATCGGCGTCGCGCTGAACTGCCGCATCCAGCCGTGCATCTTCCACCGCAAGAACTACTTCTACCCCGACATGCCGAAGGCATACCAGATCAGCCAGTACGACATCCCGCTGAACGCGGACGGCCATCTCGACCTGCCGAGCGGCGTTCGCATCGGCGTGGAGCGCGCGCACCTGGAGGAGGACACCGGCAAGAGCACGCACGTGGGCGGGGCGACAGGGCGCATCCACGGCAGCGACTACTCGCTCATCGACTTCAACCGCGCCGGCGTGTCGCTCGTCGAGATCGTGTCCCGCCCTGACATCCGCACAAGCGAACAGGCCAGGGAGTACGCGGCCGAGCTGCGCGCGATCGTGGCCGCCATCGGTGCCTCCGATGCGAAGATGGAGGAGGGCTCCATGCGCGTCGATGCGAACGTCTCCGTGCACAAGCCGGGAACCCCGTTCGGCACTCGCTGCGAGATCAAGAACGTGAACTCGATCCGTGCGCTCGGCCGTGCGATCGACTACGAGGCGCGCCGCCAGATCGACGTCATCGAGTCCGGCGGCACGATCCGCCAGGAGACGCGCCACTGGGACGATGCCGAGGGCCGCACGCACACGCTGCGCGTGAAGGAGGACGCGGACGACTACCGCTATTTCCCCGAACCCGATCTGGTGCCGCTCGACCCCGGCAACGACTGGATCGAGGCCGTGCGTGCGTCGCTCCCGCCGCTGCCGGCGGCCCGGCGCGCGATGCTGCAGGAACTCACCGGCTACGACCCGCAGAGCGAGGCCGTGATCGTTGCGGTGGAGCGCGGGCAGCACGGGTACGTGAAGTCGATCGCCGACGCCGGTGGCGACCCCGTGCGTGCGCTCATCTACGTGACCCAGGCGTTCGCCGATGCGGGGGAGAACCCGACCGTGCCGCCGGCAGACATCGCGGCGCTCACCCTGCTCGAGCGCGACGGAAAACTGTCGGCAACCCAGGCGAAGACCATCCTCGCCGACATCGTCGCGAACGGCGGCGGAGACGCCGCTGCCATCGCGGCGGCGAAGGGTTTCGAGGCCATGGACAACTCGGCAGTCGAGGCCATGGTGGACGAGGCGATCGCTGCCGACCCCGATGCCTGGGCCAAGTACTGCGCCGGCGAGGAGAAGGCGGCCGGTGCCATCGTCGGCCGCGTCATGAAGGCCAGCAAGGGCAAGGCGGACGGCAAGGTCGTCTCCGCCATCATGCAGTCGCGCCGCGGCTGACGACCGCCTCGCCGCCGCTTCCGCGGGGGGCGTACTGTGCGCCCATGGACTTCGCAGTACCCGCAGACATCCAGGACACCCTCGACCAGCTCGATGCCTTCATCGAGGCAGAGATCAAGCCCCTCCAGGCGTCGGATGACAACGAACGTTTCTTCGACCACCGCCGGGAGTGGTCACGCACCGACTTCGAGAACGACGGCGTCCCCACGGCCGACTGGGAGGCCTTGCTGCGCGAGATGCGCCGGCGCGCCGACGCCGCGGGGTGGCTGCGGCTCGCGCTGCCGAGGGAGTTCGGCGGCCAGGAGGCGACCAACCTGAAGATGGCGGTCATCCGTGAGCATCTCGCGACGAAGGGCCTCGGTCTGCACAACGACCTCCAGACCGAGTCGTCGATCGTCGGCAACTTCCCCACGGTGCTGATGATGCGCGACTTCGGCACGGAGGAGCAGAAGAAGGAGTGGATGCCCGGCTTCCTGGAGGGCACGAAGCGTCTCGCGTTCGGTCTCACGGAGCCGAACCACGGCAGCGACGCGACCTACCTGGAGACCACCGCCTACAAGGACGGCGACGAGTGGGTCCTGAACGGCATGAAGAGGTGGAACAGCGGTCTCCACCACGCCACGCACGACATCATCTTCGCCCGCACCAGCGGCAGTCCCGGTGACCCGAAGGGGATCACTGCGTTCCTCGTCCCCACCGACGCACCCGGGTTCAAGGTCGAGTTCTTCTGGTGGACGTTCAACATGCCCACGGACCACGCAGAGGTCAGCCTCACCGATGTCCGCGTCGGGCCGGAGGCTGTGTTCGGCCCGATGGAGCAGGGCCTCGCCCTCGCCCAGCACTTCGTCCACGAGAACCGCATCCGCCAGGCGGCGTCATCGCTCGGCGCCGCGCAGTTCTGCATCAACGAGGCGGTGCGGTACTCGAACGAGCGCATCACGTGGGGCAAGAAGCTGAGCGTGAACCAGGGCATCCAGTTCCCGCTCGTCGAGCTGCACACCGAGGCTGCGATGCTGCGCCAGATGATCCGCTACACGGCGTGGATGCTCGACCACAAGCACCACATGGAGGTCACGCATCTCGTGGCCATGTGCAACTACAGGGCGAACCGCCTGGCGTGCGACGCCGCGGACCGGGCGATGCAGACCTGCGGCGGGGTGGGCTACAGCCGTCACATGCCTTTCGAGCACATCTACAGGCACCACCGCCGGTACCGCATCACGGACGGCTCCGAGGAGATCCAGATGCGCAAGGTGGCGAGCAACCTGTTCGGCTTCGGGGCCAAGCAGGACCGCCGCTAGCGCGGGAAGACCACGAGCGCGCCCGTCACGCGCACGCCGACGCGGGCTCCGGGCTCCGGGAGCAGCCGGGCATGGAGCCGCACCGTCACTGCGGGTCCTGCGTCCAGCCTGATGATGACGGTGCCGTCGTGGCCGTAGTAGCGCGAGGCCATGACAGTGCCGGGGACACCGTCGTCTGCGTCCGTGATCTCCATCTGCTCGGGTCTCACGGCAACGGTTCCCGGCCCCGGGTGGGCACCGACAGCCGCGGGCACCGACCCGAGAGCGCACTGCACCGTGGTGCCGTCAGGGTCGACGACGCCGTCCATCCGTGTGGCTTCGCCCACGAACGTCGCGACATCGAGCGACGCCGGTGTGCCGTAGACGCGTTGCGGCGCGTCCATCTGGACGATCCGGCCGCCGAAGAGAACGGCCACGCTGTCCGCAACAGAGAGAGCCTCGTCCTGGTCGTGGGTCACGAGGAGTGCGGTCGCACCAGCGGCGCGCAGCACCTCGACGACATGGTCACGCACGCTCTCGCGCAGCCCTGCGTCGAGAGCGGAGAAAGGTTCGTCGAGGAGCACCAGATCGGGTCCGGGTGCCAGGGCACGGGCGAGGGCGACGCGTTGCTGCATCCCGCCCGAGAGCTCGGCGGGGTCGCGGGACTGCATTCCGGACAGCCCGACCATGTCGAGGAGTTCGGCGACACGCGACCGTGCCGTCTGTCCGCGCCGCTCCCGGAGACCGAACGCCACGTTCTCGCCCACTGTGAGGTGGGGAAAGAGCGACCCTTCCTGGGGCACGATGCCGACGCCGCGGTGCTGGGGAGCCACGAAGGTGGTCGCATCGCTGACCAGGCGACCGCCGATGCTGACGGTGCCGTGGTCGGGGCGGTCGAACCCTGCGATCAGGCGCAGGAGCGTCGTCTTGCCGCCCCCGGACGGCCCGAGGACCGCAGCGATGGTCCCTTGGTCGCACGCGAGCGAGACGTCCTGGAGCGCGGCGACGCCGTCGAACCTGCGCGTGAGCCCGGTGATCTCGAGTGCCCGGGTCATCGGTCGTTCCCTCTCATCGCAGTCAGTGTGCCGAGCACCGCGGTGGGAACCACGGCGAGGACGAGCATCACGAGGGCATGCGGCCCGACGGCTGCGTAGTCGGACACGGACGAGTGGGTCCAGATCTCGGTGGAGAGCGTCTCGAACCCGGTCGGGCGGAGAAGGAGCGTGGCAGGCAGTTCCTTGACCGCCGCGAGCATGGTGAGTGCCGTCCCTGCGAGGAGCCCGGGAGCCGCGAGCGGGACCGTCACCCTGAAGAACGCCTCCACGGGGCCGGCGCCGAGGCTGTGCGCGACCTCCTCGACGGAGCGTCCTGACTTCTCGAGGGAGGACTTCACCGTGGCGACCATCACGGGGATGAACAAGATCACATGGGCGAACACGACCATCGGCCACTCCTGGTAGAACGGCCTGGCGGCTCGGATGCCGAGGTACACGACCGAGATCGCCACGACGATCCCGGGCAGCGAGTGCGTGACGAAGGTTGATGCCTCGACGGAGCGCGAGAACCTCCCTGGATGGCGCACGGAGAGCAGGGCGACGGGCAGGGCCGCGGCGAGGGTGACGAGCGCGACGGCGATCCCGATGCCGAATGAATTGAGCGCAGCGCCCCACACTTCCGATGCAGCGACCGTGCGCACGGTGTCGCGGCCGAGCCAGTCGAGCACGCCGGTGACCGGCACTCCGACGGAGGGAAGGACGACGAGGAGCGTTCCGGCCGCCGCCACGGCCCGGGCGTTCCGGCCGGCCGGCGAACGCCCGTGCGATCCCCCGCGACCGACTGCCGCGCGCGACCCGTCGCCGCGCACGCGGGCTTCCGCGCCGGTCAGTGCGAGAGCCACGAGGACGAGCACGAGGGACAGGATCGCGGCCCGCGCCGGGTTGAATCCCGCCCGGTAGGCGCCGTAGATGACCCATGTGAACACCTCGTGGCGCATCGTGGCGACGGCCCCGAAGTCGCTCAGCACATAGAGAGCCACGAGGAGTGCGCCCGCCGCGATGGACCGCCTCGCCTGCGGCAGGACCACACCGAACAGCACCCCGGCACCGGAGCGGCCGAGCGCACGGGCGACATCCTCGTGTGTCGGGTCCAGGCGCGAGAGCGTCGCTGTCACGGGAAGCATCACGTACGGGAAAGTCGCGAACGTGAGCACGATGAACGCCCCCCAGAAGCCGGTCAGCCCCGGCCACCTGTCGATCCACGCGAACGCCGAGAGGTAGGAGGGAATCGCGAGGGGCAGCGAGAACGCGACGGTGAGGAGCGTGCGCCCGGGGAGCCCGCTGTGCACCACCACCCAGGCGGCGAACGTGCCGATCACGATGCACGCGGCCGTGACGGCCGCACAGAGCACGAGGCTGCGCACCACCAGGTCGAGCGTGCGACGCTGCAGGAGCTCGTCGGAAATCGCCTGCCACCCCCGGCCGCTGGCCTGGCTGGCCAGGTACCACAGCGGTGCGAGTGCGACCAGGCCGCTCAGCACCGCGGGCAGCCAGAGCGCCGCAGGCGGGCGTTTGCCGAACATGATCCCCAGGCTACGGAACTACTTCGTGAGCAGTCCGACGGACTGTAGCAGTTCCTGCGTCTCGGCGAGCGACGAGAGACCCGAGAGATCGATCGAAGGTGCACCGAGTTCGTCGAGGCCGGGCAGTCCCTCCGGTTGCTGTGCCCCTGTCGTCAGGATGTACTCCCATGTCTTCGTGCGGAAGTAGTCGAGTGCGGTCTCGGACTGCAGGAAGTCGACGAACTTCTGTGCGGCACCCTTGTGCGGTGCTCCACTGAGCATGCCGACACCGGCGACGTTGACGAGGCCACCCGGGTCGCCGTTGCCGACGTACTGGTTCTCCGCCTTGACGGCCGCCCGCCCCTCCGCCGCGATCTTCTCGAGAAGGTAGTAGTGGTTCACCAGGCCGAGCGAGATGCTCCCGTCGTTGACTGCATCGCGCACCGCTGCGTTCTTCTCGAATGCGACCGGCTTGTTCGCCGCGAACCCCAGGAGCCACTCGCGTGCGCCGTCCTCGCCACGAAGGACCCGAAGCGCCGTCACGAACGACTGCCACGAGGCGTTGCTCGGTGCGTAGCCGATCCTGCC
>SXGQ01033158.1_pt1 | contig 13399 bp, 8 predicted proteins | sample 3178371 | NCBI WGS metagenome assembly SXGQ01 (sample SAMN11356859, study PRJNA531348) | freshwater metagenome | isolation source: freshwater sample F1-20 | place: China: Fuxian Lake, Yuxi | collected 2017-12-25
CGCGGCGATTACAGCCCCAGCGTCGAGCTCGCGTTGCGGCTCGCGCAGGTCCTCGGCGCGCGCGTCGAGATGCTCTTCTCGCTCGACCCCTTCCCCTCGCTCGCCGACCAACTCGGCGCGCCCCCCACGTCGGAGACCCCGTGATGCTGCGCAAGACGACGTCCGTGACGAATCACTACGAACTCGCGATCTCCCCGCGCGTGGCCCGCGTGCTCTCGGTGCTCAGCATCGGATCGCTCTGGGGATGGTTCTTCCTGAAGTTCTACCTGGGTGAGGGATCGGGGCTCGCGAGCGTGGTGGGGATCCTCGCCCTGCTCGGGGTGGGCGCGAGCATGTTTCTCCTCGCCACGCAGTACCTGAACCAGGCGTACGGGAAGGACCACGAGATCGACGAAAGGGAGCGCGCCGTGCGGGATCGGGCGCACCGCTACGCGCTCAACTATGTGCTCTGGGTCTTCGTGCTGACCTATGTCGTACTCGAAGTGGCCTCTCGTGCGCCGGCGCCGACGGCGACGGGATTGGTGCTTGGCTTCCCGGCCACGATCTCCAAGGGGATCGTAGAGAACTACCTGACGGTGCTCTTCTTCACCACCTTCGCTCTCCCGCCCGCGATCCTCGCTTGGTGGGACCGGGGGGAGGCCGGCGAGGAATAGCCGCCCCGGTCGGCTCTACGGCGTAGACCGTCCACGGCGTTCCCTCGCTGGAACAAGAAGCCCGAATCCATCGTACGGAATGATGAATCGCCGATTCGTCGTGCTCTCACCCCATCGCTCGATATGACCGCTCGCCTCCTCCGTCACGCCCTCGCGCTCCTTCCCTTCGTCGCGACCACGGCCACCGCCCAGTTCTTCACCACGCCCCACTCCGAGTGGGAGACCATCACGACCCCCAACTTCCGCATCCATCATCCGAAGGAGCTCGGTGCCTGGGCGCGCGATGTGGCGGGGCGGATGGAGGGGATCCGCACGGCGGTCGGACAGATGGTGGGGTACACCCCGCCGCAGGTGATCGAGATCATCGTCGAGGATCCGGTCAATCAGACCAACGGCTCGGCACTCCCGCTGCAGCGTGGCCCCTCGATCCGGCTCTGGCCGGTGCCGCCGGAGCCGGGGCAGCTCGGCCACTACACGGGATGGGGCGAACTCGTCGCGGTGCACGAGTACGCGCACCTCGCGCATCTCCTACGCCCGGGGCGCTCGCCCAAGAACCAGATCGGCGACAAGCTCTCGCCGATCGCGGTGAGCCCGATGGTGCTCAAGGCGCCGGCCTGGATCTTCGAAGGGTACGCGACGGTGATCGAGGGGCGCCTCACCGGGTCGGGGCGCCCGAACGGGGTCTTCCGTCCGGCCATCCTGCGGCAGCTCGCGCTCGAGGGGAAGCTCCCGACCTACGACGCGCTCGATGACGCGACCCCCTTCCTTGGTGGCGCGATGCGCTATCTCGTCGGCTCGGCCTTCTTGGAATGGCTCGCCGATCGCGATGGGTGGGCGACGCATGAGCAGCTCTGGCGCCGACTGACGGCGCGTAAGGATCGGAGCTTCGTCGAGGCCTTCGAAGGGGTCTACGGGGAGAAGCCTGATCGCCTCTATGGCCGGTTCGTCGCCGAGGTGACGGCGAAGGCGGTGGCGGCGGAGCGGGTGATGGCCGCGGCAGGCGAGGTGCGTGGGCGGACCTTCCAGCAACTCGATTGGTTGACGAGCGGCGCCTCGGTCTCCCCCGATGGGAAGATGGTCGCGGTGCAGCGGAGCGCGCCGGGGAAGCCCGCAGAGGTGATGATCTGGTCGATGGAGACGAAGCCGGAGACGGAGAAGGCCAAGAAGGCGCGGGAGGAGGCGGCGAAGCGCGATCCCGAGGATGTGGCCGCTCGGCGGATCTTCCCCGCGGCGCGCGATACGATCGCGACACTCGCGCCGATGAACGGCGCAGGATGGGATGACCCGCGCTTCTTCGCGGATGGGAAGCGGGTGTTGGTGTTGCGCGCCGAGACCTTCTCGGATGGGACGAGCGCGCGGGACCTCTGGATCTGGGATCGGGAGTCGAAGGGGGTGCGGCGCGTGACGCGTAACGCGGCGATCCGCACCGCCGATCCCTTCCCGGATGGGACCAAGGCCGCAGGGATCCGCTGCCGAGCTGGCACCTGCGACGTGGTGACGTTGGAGCTCGATCGTGGCGATGCCGGGGAGCTCAAGACGCTCGCCGCCGGGAGCTTCGAGGCGAACTACGCGGGGGTGCGCGTCTCCCCCGACGGGAAGTCGATCGCGAGCGCGCGGCAGCAGAATGGGCGCTGGCAGATCGTCTCCATCGATGCGAGTACCGGCGCGGTGCGCGTCGTCTCGCCGAACGATGGGATCAGCCGCTACGAGCCGACCTGGACCCCCGATGGCGCCGCGTTGATCGTCGTCTCGGAGGCGTCGGGGACGCCGCAGTTGGAGCGGCTCGTCCTGGATGGGTCGACGCGGCCGGTGACGCGCTTCGCGGGGCTCACGAGCCAGCCCGAGGTGAGCCGCGATGGGACGGTCTGGTTCCTCTCGCTCCATGCGCGCGGGTACGACCTGCGCACCCTCGCGCTCGATAGCGCGGCGACCGGAACGACGGTGGTCCTCGCCGATTCCCTCGCGCCGGTGGCGCCGCGTCAGCGCACCGCCGATGCACGGGCCTTCCCGACCTCCGAGGTCACCTCGAAGCCGTACGGGATCGGTCGCCTCGGCGCCACCTGGCTCCCGAACGTGAACATCTCGGCGGAAGGGCAGGACCAGATCGGGGTGGTGACGGTCTCGGATGCGCTGGGACGGTTCGGCGCGGTGCTGCAGGGCGGGTACGGCGATCCGGCCGTCTGGCGAGGCGGAAGCCTCGCCCTCACCTGGCGGGGGCAGCGGCCGAGCCGCACGATCGCCGGCTTCGCGACACGGCACATGCCGTCGCGGCAGGAGCTCGAGCCGCTGTCGACGGGTGCGTTCGATACGGAGTACCGTGGGGTGGCCCTTCTCGATGAGCGCACCTGGTTCGGGACGAGTGGGTCGATGACGATCCGGACGACGTTCTCGCACGGGCGGCTGACCCAGCTCACGCCGACCTGCGTCACCTGTCTCGCCGTCTTTGCGCCACTGGAAGCGACCACGCGGGAGTTGACGGCGATGCATATCGCGGGGACTCGGCTCTACACGCCCAAGGGGCGGGCGCGGATCACGCCCTCGTTCGCGGTCGATGGGGCCGCGGGGCGCACCTTCGCGACGGACTGGCGTCGGACGCAGGTGCAGGGTGGCCTCGCGATCTCCAATTGGTCGGGGGTCGGGCTCGCGCTTCAGGCGATGGTGGGCCAGGTCAGTGCCGACGCGCCGGCCTACGAACATTTCGTGCTGGGTGGCGCGGAGTCGCCGTATGTCGACCCGCTGCTGCTGCAGGGGCGATGGGCGGCGCCAGGCCAGGCGTTCGGCGCACTGAGCGGGACGCGGGCCTTCCGCGCCAGGGCCGCCCTCACCGGGCCGGTCGCCCCCTTCGTCCAGATCGATCGTGTGGGGTCGGGTGGGGCGGGGCAGGAGCGGCGTCTCGTCGGCCTCGAGAGCGCGGTGAACACCCCGGCACTCGCGCCGGCGCGTTTCCCGGCGATGCGGTCCACGTTCGGGATCGCGATGCCGCTGGATGGTCCACGCGCCAAGCAGGCGGTCTTCTACACGACGATCGTCCTGACGCCATGAACGACCGGTTGCAGTCGCGCATACGCCGCCTGCCCTGTTACTTCCCTCGCTGACCTCTCCTCGTGGTGACCCAGATGCTTCGATATCGGTCCCTCCTCCTCGCGGCACTCCTCCTGTCCGGCGGCGCGGTCGGCGCGCAGGCCTCCTCCCTGCAGATGAGCGGGCCGCTCATCCCGAGTGGTGGTCCCTCGTTCCAGGTGCCCGATGCCACCTTCCCCATCCCCACGGGGCATGTCTTCCGCGTGCTGTGGACGCTCAATCAGCACGGGGATTCGAGCCAGGTGAATGCGCAGATGGGCACCATCGCCCGGTTCTTCAACCTGCACGCCCGCCATGGCATCGCGAAGGAGAACCTGCGCGCGGCCGCCGTCGTGAACGGCAACGCCTGGATGGCGCTGCTGACCGACGAGGCCTACCAGCGTCGGTACGGGCGTCCGAATCCCAGCAAGACGCTCGTACAGGAACTGCTCGCGGCCGGCACGCGATTCGCCGTCTGTGGCCAGACCGCGCTCTCCATGGGGGTCCGATCGGAGGAGCTCCTCCCTGGCGTCCAGATGGCGATCTCTGCGATGACGGCGTTGAACGTCTTCTCTGCCGACGGGTATCGGCTCCAGACGTGGTGAGGTCTGATCCCATCGCCCCGATGACCGCGATCGTCTTCGAGCCGTTGCATCCCGGCGTCGTCCCCCCGCAGCGGGCGACGGCGCAGAGCGCGGGGCACGATCTCGTGCTCTGTCTCACCGCGCCGACGGTGCGGGTCTTCCGCGACGGGGTGATGGAATCCCGCGCCGTGGAGGTGGATGGCGCCGAACGCCGGATCACGCTCGCCCCGCGCGAGAAGGCGTTGCTCCCCCTCGGCTTCAAGGCGCGACTCCCCGAGGGGTATGAGGCGCAGGTGCGCCCACGCTCGGGGACGAGTCTCAAGACCGACCTCGTGATCGTGAACAGTCCCGGCACCATTGACGCCGATTATCCCGACGAGTGGTGCGTGCCAGGTGGGAATGGCGGCACCGCGCCGCTCGTGCTCCGGCACGGGGAGCGGATCGCGCAGATGGTCCTCACGCGGTACGAGGCCTTGCCGTTCACCATGGGGGAGGTCACCCAGAGCACCACGCGCGCCGGTGGGTTCGGCTCCACCGGCACGTGAGTCCGTTGTTGCACCACTCATCGTCGTCCCCTTTCCGAGGATCCCCGATGTCGCTGTCTCGCTGGTCCCCCCGCGCCGCATGCGTCGGCGCCCTCGCACTCGTGGCGCGCCTGGCATCCGCCCAGGCCCCTGCGACCGTCGCGATCGAGTCGTACACCCTCCCCAACGGCCTGAAGGTCCATCTCGTCGAGGATCACTCGGCGCAGGTCGTCGCCGTCAACGTCTGGTACGACGTCGGCTCGCGCAACGAGCGCGAGGGGCGCACCGGCTTCGCCCATCTCTTCGAGCACATGATGTTCCAGGGCTCGGCCAACGTGAAGAAGGCGGAGCACTTCCAGCTCGTCGAGCGGGCCGGTGGGGGGATGAATGGCTCCACGCAGCCCGATCGCACCAACTACTTCGAGGTCGTGCCGTCCAATCGCCTCAATCTCGCGCTCTGGCTCGAGGCGGATCGGATGCGGTCCCTCGCCGTCACGGCGGAGAACCTCAAGAACCAGCAGGAGGCGGTGAAGGAGGAGCGGCGCCTCCGCGTCGACAATCAGCCCTACTCGGCGGGGTTGGTCGACTCCCTCCCGACGATCTTCGACCGCGCGACCTGCTTCCCCTACGCGCATTCGATCATCGGCTCGATGGATGACCTGAATGCGGCGAAGGTCGAGGATGTGAAGGCCTTCTTCGATCTCTACTACGCGCCGAACAACGCGACCCTCGTGATCGCCGGCGACTTCCAGCCCGCGCAGGCGAAGGCGCTCATCACCCAGTACTTCGGGGAGATCCCGCGCGGGCAGACCCCGCCGCCGGTGACCTGTGCCCCACAACAGGGGACGGGGCGCGAGCAGGTGAAGCGGATCGCGGACAAGAACGCGACCCTCCCCGCCGTGCTCATCGGCTACCGCGCGGTCCCGCCGGCCCACGCCGACTTCCCAGCGCTCGAGTTGCTCGGGACGATCCTCGGCAGCGGGGAGAGCTCGCGGTTGAATCGCTCGCTGGTGCGCGAGCAGAAGCTCGCCGCCGGGGCGCAGGCGCTGGTGAACCCCTTCGGTCCGATGCGGGGGGCCGGGATCTTCGGCGCGCTCGCGATCGCGAACCAGGGGGTGAGCGCCGATTCCATCCGCGCCGCGCTCGTGCGCGAGATGGCGCAGGTGGGACGGAGCGTGACCGCCGAGGAGCTGACGAAGGCGAAGAACGCATGGCGCGCGCAGACGATCTTCGGGCGGCAGTCGGCGCTCGCGATGTCGGAGGCGGTGCACTACGCGGCGCTCTACCTCGGTGACGTGAATGCGGTGAACCGCGACGCGGCGCGCTTCGAGGCGGTCACCCTCGATGACATCCGTCGTGTGGCCGCCAATTACCTGCGCGCCGACAACTCCCTCTCGCTCCTGATCCTCCCGGAGGCTCGCTGATGCGTACGCTCCCGTTCCTCGCGGGCGCCGTCGCCACGGCGCTCATCCCGATGCTCGCCGCGGCCCCTGAGCTCGCGGCGCAGTACCCGACGAAGCCGCCGCCGGCGATGCCGATCCAGCCGGCGCAGTTCCCGCCCTTCGTGGAGGCGACCCTTCCCAACGGGATGCGGCTCCTCGTGGTCACGAATCGCAAGCAGCCGGTCCTCTCCCTCACCCTCTCGATCCCCGCGGGGAGCGTGCACGAGCCCGCGACCCGTGTGGGGCTCTCCGAGATGATGGCGGGGCTCCTCACCAAGGGGGCGGGGTCGCGCACCGCCGACCAGATCGCCGCGGCGATCGAAGGGGTCGGTGGGACGATCAACGCCTTCCCGGGCTCGGAATACATCACGGTGAACGCCTCGGTGCTCGCCGCCGACCGGCAGCTCGCCTTCGATCTCCTCGCCGACGTGGTGATGCGGCCGACCTTCCCGGCGACCGAGGTGGAGCTCCTGCGCAAGCAGACCCTCTCCTCGCTCGCGCTCGCCAAGTCGCAGCCCTCGTCGATCGCCTCGCGCGTCTTCGCCAAGGGGCTCTATGGCGAGCACCCGTATGGGCGCTCGGCCGATGAGACGAGCGTCCGCGCGATCACGCGCGAGGAGCTCGTGGCCTTCCATGGGCAGCGGGTGCGTCCGGGGCAGGCCCTCCTCGTGATCGCCGGCGCGATCGATGCGGCAGAGGCCCGCACGATGACGGAGGCGGCGTTCGGGGCGTGGAGCGGCGCGACGATGGCCGCGGTGGCCCCGCGTCCGGCGCCGCAGCGCACCAAGTCGGAGATCCTCCTCGTCCATCGCCCCGGCTCGGTCCAGGCGAACCTCGTGGTGGGGAACACCACCTGGCAGCCGACCGATACGCGGAGCTACGCGCTCACCCTCGCCAATCAGGTGCTCGGTGGCGCCGCCGATGCCCGCCTCTTCGCGATCCTGCGTGAGGAGAAGGGGTGGACGTATGGCGCCTACTCCAGCGTCTCGCGTCGCAAGCAGCTCGGCAACTTCAGCGCGACCGCCGAGGTGCGGAATGCGGTGGCCGACTCGGCGCTCGTCGAACTCCTCGCGCAGATGCGGAAGATGGGGACGACGCCGGTGCCGACCGCGGAGTTCGAGCAGCAGAAGCAGGCGTTGGTGGGGCAGTTCCCGCTGACGATCGAGACGGCGGATGCGGTGGCCTCGCAGGTGGCGAACGCACGGCTGCTCGGGTTGCCTACGGATTACGTACAGACCTATCGCCAGCGCCTGGCCGCGGTGACGCCGGCCCAGGCGCAGGCGGCGGCGCGCGCGGCGATCCGCGCCGACGCGGCGTACATCGTGGCGGTGGGCGATGCGACGGTGCTCCTGCCGAAGCTCACGGCGATCGCGCCGGTCACGATCGTCGATGTGGAGGGGAAGACGCTCGCGCCCGCCGACCTCGAGGTGAAGACCGGTGGCATGGCGCTCGACCTGAAGCGACTCGTGCCGGCCGCGGACTCGTTCGCGATCCTCGTGCAGGGGAACGAGTTCGGGTTCCAGACGACGGCGCTCGCGCGCGATGGGGACGGGTGGGTCTATCGTGAGCGCGCGCAGATCGCCTCGTTCGTGCAGCAGCAGACGGAGCTGCGCTTCGGTGCGGATCTCTCGTTGCGCGGGATCGAGCAATCGGGCCAGATCCAGGGGCAGCAGGTGAAGCTCTCGGTCACCGTCGCAGGGGGGAAGGCGCGTGGTGAGGGGATGACCCCCGGGGCGCAGGGGATGACGCCGGTGAAGTACGCCGACGTCGCGCTCCCCGCCGGCGTCCTCGACGAGAATCTCGCGTCGGTCGCGATGCCCCTCTTCGCGTGGGGACCCAAGGCGAAGCACACCTTCGCCGTCTTCGCGTCGAGCACCGGCACGGTACAGTCGCGCACCCTCGAGGTCACAGGGGAGGGGACGGTCACGCTGCGCAGCGGCGGGGATCAGATCCCGGCCTATCAGGTGCAGCTGAGTGGCGGGCAGGCCCCCTCAACGTTCTGGATCGAGCAGGCCGCACCGCACCGGTTGCTCAAGTTCGGGCCGGCGGGTCAGCCGCTGGAGTTCATTCGCGTGAAGTAAGGCTCGCGCCCCGCGCGCCTGCACTTGAGCGCGGGGCGGCAATCGTGAACGGATGCAAAGCGAAGGGCGGGGCCGGCGCGATGCCAACCCCGCCCTTCATGCTATCGGTGTCGATCCCTTACTTCGGATCGAGCACCTGCTTGATCTGCCACCGGGCCTCCGCGAGGTGCGCGCGGGTCGCGGTGTCGGCGGCCTTCCCCTCGGCGGCGGCGAGCTGGCCATCGAGGGTGCGGAGCTCCATGCGAAGCATCGCCTTGAGGTCGGTGCTCCCACGCGAACCGGCGGTGAGACTCTGCCCGGTCTGCGCGCTGCTCGAGATGCGCGGAAGGGTCGACGGCGGGGCGGCGAGCTTCGCGCTCACCGCCTCCACATAGCTGCGCTGCAGGCCACGACGGTAGGCATCGATCTTCACCGTGCCGGCGCTCAGCTCGCTCCAGATCCCGCTGCGGAGGTCGCCGAGGTACTCGCCGAGGGTGTAGACATCACGCGCGCCCGGGAAGGCCTCGTACTCCACGAGACGCGCCATGCGGTCATCCGACATGAGCGTGCCGAGGATCCCACGCTGCGCGCTGTTGATGCGCGCGACCGCGCCATCGGGCTCTAAGCGGCGGAGGATCGCCGGGTCGAGCAACCAGGTCGGGGTCTGGAACATGTTCTCCTGCACGAAGCGCACCGCGGCCTTCTGCCGATCACGCGGGATCGGGGTGAAGCGGGGGCCCGGCTGCGACCCGTACTTCTCCTGCCCCGTCGACGAGCCCGGGATCGTCGCCACGTGGCGGATCTCGGTCGTGAATTGCCCGACGATGCGGTTGTACCCCTCGCGGGTGTACGACACGTCCTCGAGCGGCTGCGTCGTCGCGGGGACGAGCATCGGGACCAAGCGCTTGAGGTTCTTGAGGCCGAGCGCGGTGCTCTTCACCGCATCCTGGTCACCCACCGCCTCGGAGTAGGCGGTGAAGGGGATCGCGCCGAAGTCATCAGGGACGCCGTAGCGGTACCACGGGGTGGCATCCTGCTCGCGGGCGATCGCGTCGAGCGCGGAGCGCTCCTCATCCGAGCTCTTGGCCCCGGGGATCGGGGTGTAGCCCCAACGGATCGCGTACTTGTCATAGACGCCGACCTTCGGGATCAGGTCGCCAAGGGCGATCCCGTCCTCCGGCTGCGCCACATAGTTGAAGCGCGCGTAGTCCATGATGGTCGGCGAGTGCCCCATCTTGGCCACCCAGCTCTTGGAGCGGACCGAGTCGGCGGGATACATCGCCGACGCGACCTGGTTGTGCGGGAGGCCGAGGGTGTGACCGACCTCGTGCGCGACGACGAACTGCACGAGGCGCCCCTGCAGCGAGTCGGGGAGCGGGAGCTTCGCCGCGCGCGGATCGAGCGGCCCAACCTGGGTCCAGTACCACCAGGTCTGGAGGTTCATGATGTTGTGGTACATCTGCACATCGGCCTCGAGGATCTCCCCCGAGCGCGGGTCGGTCACGCTGGGGCCGACGGCATTCTCGATCGTCGACGGGAGCCAGCGCACCACCGAGTAGCGCGCATCCTCGGGCGACCAATCGGGATCTTCGGCCTTGGACGGCGCCTCCTTCGCGATGATCCCCCGCTTGAAGCCCGCGGCCTCGAAGGCCGGCTGCCACTCCTCGATCCCCGCCTTCACGAAGGGGACGAGCCAGGTCGGCGTCGCCGGATCCACATAGTAGACGATCGGCTGCTTGGGCTCGGAGAGGGCCGCGTTCGGATCCTTCTTCTCGAGGCGCCAGCGGGCGATGAAGTTCCGCTGCTGCGCGCGCTGCTCCGGCCGACTGAAGTCGACGGTCGAGGTGAAGAAGTAGCCGACGCGTGAGTCGCGGAGGCGCGGCATCATCGGCTGGTCGGGGAGCTTCACCATCGACCAATGCAACACGAACGATTTGGTGATCGGCGGGGTCCCCGGCGCGGGCTGCGAGGGGGGGAGCCCCGGGAGGAACGACTGCGGGGTGGGCTGTGCCGCGATGGTCAGCGTCGCCTCCACCTCGATGTTCTTGGGATAGGTCGCGACGCGCTCGAGGAAGGAGCGCGTGGCATCGACCGAGCCGCGATAGCGCTGCGCGACGCTGATCTCGCTCGGCGGGTTCGTGTAGATGCGCGAGACCTCGATCACCGCCGCCGAGTCGGGGCCGTAGGCCGCGACGTTGAACGAGCCGAGGATCGCATCGTAGTTCGCGTTGGCGACCGCCTCGGCGATCGGGTTGCTCGGATCGGAGACGATCGCGTAGGAGACGCTGCGCAGGAGGACGCGATGGCCCTTCCGCTCCCAGCGGACGACGCGCTCATCGAGGGACTGGCCCCCGTAGCCGTCGCCCTCGTTGGTCTTGGTGATCTGCGTGACGAGGAGGAGGTCCTTCCCCATCTCGGACGCCGGGATCTCGTAGTAGAGCTGGCTCCCGATCTGGTGGGTCTTGAAGAGGCCGGCCTTGGTCTTGACCTCGCCGCGGATCACCTGGTTGTACGGGCGCGGCTGCGGGTCGGCCTGGGCGCCGGGGGCACCACCAGCCGGCGGCTGGCCAGCGGCATTCGCGCCGCCCTGCGATGCCTGCGGGGCCGGGGTGCCGTTGGCAGGGCGCGCGGGAGCGGGTGCCGGGGCCACCGCGGGCGCTGCGGGAGCGGCACCGGGCGTCGGCGTCGGGGTCGTGGACGGGGTCGAGGGCTGGCAGGCGAGCGCCAGCGTCGCGATCCCACCCAGCCACAGCTTCGAACGAGTCGGGGTCATGAGGGGACGAGAGGGTAAGAGGGTGTCTCGGCCACCATGGCCGCGACGGGGGAGCAACAACGAACTATACGCCGTACCGGATGGCGTCGTTGCCAAAGCGCTCGCGGACACGGTCCACGGCGCGGGAGACGGCCCGGTCCTCAGGGCGCTCCGGAGGGACCGGGCCGGTCGTAGCGGCATCGCTGGCGACGTCGCTGGCGACGGTCCCACGAGCCGGCGACGCGAAGAGCCCCAGCTGCTCGGCGTCGGGGCGCGGGACGAGCCCACCACAGGAGACGCCGATCAATCGGGCCGGGACGGTGCGCGCCTTGCGGAGCCGTGCGAGCAGGGCGATCGCCAGGTCGGCGATCGCACGGTCGCTCTCCACGGGATCAGCGACGGTCGTGCTGGCGAGACGCGTGGTGAAGTCGGCGTCCTTGATCTTCACCGTGATGGTCCGTGCGGCGAGGCGCTCGGTGCGCAGCTCCGAGGCGACGCGGGCCGCGAGACTCCGCAACGTGACGGCGATCGCCCGCACGTCGCGGATGTCGCGATCGAAGGTCGTCTCGCGGCTCACCTGCTTGGCCGGCGCGCGCCCCTCGACCGGGGCCTCGTGCCGCCCGAGGCATCGCTCACGAAGCCAGGCGGCCGGCCGGGTGCCGAGCCAGCGGCCGAGGGTCTGGGGATCGACGGCGAGGACATCGGGGACGCGCTCGAGCCCGAGCGAGGCGAGCTTGGTCTGGAGCTTGGGCCCGACCCCAGGGATCTCGGCGAGGGCGCAGCCGCGCATGAAGGTCGCCTCGTCCCCATCGGGCACGAGGTGCACGCCATTCCCACCGACCCCCGCCCGCGGCTTCGCCTTCTCGGCGGCGAGCTTGGCGATGAGCTTCGAGGTGCCGCCACCCAGGGAGAGCCAGATCCCCGTCTCATGATGGACCGTCGCGCGGATGCGCTGCGCGGTCTGCTCGAAGCTCTCGGGCGCATAGAGCGCCTCGGTGCCCGAGAGATCGAGATACCACTCGTCGATGCTCGCCGCCTGCACGACCGGGGTGAAGCGCTGGAGCACCGCGCCGATCGCGCGCGAGGTGGTGGTGCAGGCCGCGCGCGGGACGGGGACGCAGAGGGCGTCGGGGCAGAGCCGGAGCGCCTGTGCGATCGGCATCGCGGAGCGCACCCCGTAGGCGCGGGTCTCGTACGAGGCGGAACAGACGACGCCGCGCGAGTTGGGCCGCCCCCCGACGATGAGCAGCGGGGCGCGGCCCGCCCCCTCGGGATCCGCCATGCGCGCGACGGCGACGAAGAAGGCGTCGGCGTCAGCGAGGAGGATCCGGCGGGGCGTCATGGGACGAGGAACATACGATAAAGTCCTCGGCGATGACGGCCCCCGATCTCCCCCTCTGGACCCCGACCCGCGAGGCGGCGGCGGAGAGTGCGCTCGCCCGGTTCTGCTGGACGGTGAGCGCCGTCGACCCGACCGCCCCCGAGGCCTCCGCCCCGTACGAGGCGTGGCACGCCTGGTCGGTACGCGAACCCGAGCGGTTCTGGGCGCAGGTCTGGCGGTTGACCGGGGTGATCGCGGCCCCGCGAGGCGAGGGGCCGGGCGCCCCGCCGCCATGGGAGCGGGTGCTGGTCGATGGGGACCGCATGGCGCCCCCGCATGGGGCCGAGGGCCCGCACTGGTTCGAGGGGGCGCGGCTCAACTTCGCGGAGAACCTCCTCCGCCGTCGCGACGGGGCCGCGGCGATCGTCGCGCGCGATGAACAGGGGCGGCGCCGCACGCTGACCTTCGCCGAGCTCGCCGATGCCGTGCGGCGATGCGCGGGAGCGCTCCGCGCGGCCGGTGTCGTGCCCGGTGACCGGGTGGTCGGGTTCCTCCCGAACATCCCCGAGGCGGTGATCGGGGCGCTCGGTGCATCGAGCGTCGGCGCCGTCTGGTCGTCCTGTTCGCCGGACTTCGGGGTGGGGGGCGTGCTCGATCGCTTCGGGCAGATCGCGCCGAAGGTGTTGATCGTCGCCGATGGCTATCACTACGCCGGGAAGCGGATCGACTGCGTGGCACGGAGCGCACAGATCGTCGCCGCGTTGCCGAGTGTGGAGCAGCTGGTCGTCGTGCCCTTCCTCGATGATGCGCAGGCGCGCGCCGATGGCGCGGTGCAGCTCCCGCAGGCGACCAGCTGGGACGACTTCCTCGCACGCGGGGCCGCGTCCCCTGAGCGGTTCGAGCCGCTCCCCTTCGATCACCCGCTCTACGTGATGTACAGCTCGGGGACGACGGGGCTCCCCAAGTGCATGGTGCATGGCGCCGGCGGCACGCTGCTGCAGCA
>SXGQ01681547.1_pt1 | contig 13398 bp, 8 predicted proteins | sample 3178371 | NCBI WGS metagenome assembly SXGQ01 (sample SAMN11356859, study PRJNA531348) | freshwater metagenome | isolation source: freshwater sample F1-20 | place: China: Fuxian Lake, Yuxi | collected 2017-12-25
ACCAGTTCCTGTTACATCGCTTTGTCTATCTGCAGATGTATTATTATTATTTTGACCATTTAAATTTTGTCTAACATCATCTGTTACATTTGGATTAGGATTAGTTACATCATCCAATGGTGCTCCACCACCAGACCTATTGTCATCATTATTTTGATTTATTTTTTTAATTTCATTTTCATATTTGGTTTTAATCGTATTGCTTCTTAAACTCCATAATTCTAGTGTTTTTGCATAAAATTGAATTTGATCAACACTTGTAAAAAATTCTATTAGGTGAAATGGACGGAGAAACGGTATTATCAACAAATTATCTGGAAATATTAGTTGATTTGAAGCATTTCTTTCTCCACTATTTGTACCTTGTCCACCAAATATTTGATCAAGAGTATATGTTACACCATCTATGGTTATCGATCCATTATTATTATCAATTTCAAAAAATTCTGTTTTTTGGGATATTTTTTGAAGTGTATTATTAACTCTATCAACATAATTTTTTGTTACTTCAATGTTTATTGAAACTTTTAAAACATCATTTAATGATCCATTTGGGTTGAATATTTGTATAGCTCTAGATCCTAATACTTTTAATATTATTTGATTTGGTTCCACTTTTATTCTCTATTTGTTTTCATATAATTATATTTACCAAGCTATTACAGCAGCAACAGGTCTATTATCTTTTTCACTTTTAACCCATTTATCAACTCCGTTTACAAACAATTGTGTAGAACCACCGCCATCTCCACAATCAGCCCATTCAACTTTTTTTCCTCTTTTTTTGAAAAAATTAATTAATCTATCGCCAAGTGAATACATATCAACAGCAGCGCCTGCAAAATATGTACCATCATCGAGTTTTCCAAAAAATGGATGTTTTCCACCATATCCTAATCCCGGACTTTTGGATTTTCCATCCAAAATAATAGATCCTGCACCTGTTAATGCAACTTGTATATTTTCAAAAAAATCTGCTATTACCGGTTTACCCTTATCATCAAGCTGAAGTTCAATTGTTCTTCCTTCTTTTGCTTGAAAAATTTTACCACCAGTTGTTCTTTTCATATTATTATCACCTTTTAAATAATAATAAGTTGGAGCGTAAGTGCGACTATGAGTTTTTGCACCATACTGTTTACCGTTATATACAGTAACACCACCTACCTGCGAAGCACCCCATTGATATTGACTTTCCGATCCTTTACCAGAACCTCGTTTACTTTCAAAATAACTCCAATTGATAAAATTTTTAAAATATTTATCAGGATCACCCCAACCATTGTAACCTTCAGGTGGCGGAGCTCCACCATATCCTATTTCTACACCACTTTTATGAGGACCTTTATATCCCAATCTTTGCAGAAAAAATCCGTGGGTTGGTTTGCCATTTCCCCAAGACCTATATCCTGTTAGTTCAAATCCAAGTATGGGTCTTATTATATTTAAAACCATTTTTACATTTCCAAATTCAACGTAATCACCAGCAACTACTTCTTGTCCTTCTGGCAATTCTTCTGCTTTTTCAAGATCACTCTCTTTTTCACTTTTAACACCAACATTTATGTCATAAATTTTTGGTGATTTGTATACATTTTCATCTGTTATGAAAGAACCACCCACTTTAACCGGTCGATTTGTGTTATCATCTTCATCACCACCATATTTTTCAAATCTACCTGCACCAAGATCAAATTGGTCAATTTTTAATCCAACTTTATTATCTTTACAAATAAAATCGCCCTTTACCTCTTTTGGGCAATTAGAAAGATTGCGTAATTCATTTCCTGAACAATTAAATTCCGCAACAATTGAATCTTTATATTCTATTGGTAATCTTGTTAAATTTGAATAAGATATATCTACTGCAGGATATATTTCATTTGGTTTTTTATCTTTATCTTTTGCCATAAAATGTATTTCCAAAATTAATCAACATAACCATTTTTCTTAAATAATTTATATTCTCTTTTACGCCTATCATCTAAAAATGATTGAACTCTTATATTGTAATCACGTAAATAAATTGATGCAGTTTTGTAATCACCATTATTCATTTTTTTAATTGCAGCCAATGGTCTAGGTCTATTTCCGCTATATTCATTTGCCACACCAGTATTAAATGCCCAAGAAACAAGAGCATCAAGCATACTTTGAGTACATTTAGCATTTTCATTAAAACTATTTTTTACTCCATTCATTTTTGAAAGTGCATCATCTAATTTTAATAACCATGCTTGTGCCAATGTTAATGTTTTACCACCACCTTTTAAATAAGGTCGGTATTTTTCTTTTTCACTTGAACGTATTAAATGTCCAATGCCAATTGTTGGATTTCCTACAAATTGATCATAACTTGTAGGGTACTTACCATATGGTCCTTTTTTTGGAGCATCATCATAAACATTGTATTCTACACCTTCTTCTTTTTCAATAAATTTTATTCCTTCGTAACTTACCGTCATATCTTTAACTCTGTGCATACCAGGACCAGAATCAATAAATATTTTTTTTAACCAAGCATTTACATCATTATTGTTTGCTGAGGGTGACAGTGTTGTTCTTTTTGATCTTTCTACAGCAGTTAATTGTTTTTCTGGAGCTGCCGATGTTTCTACTGTACAATCATATATTTTTGGATCTTTGTACGTTCCCAAATCAGTTATGTATGAATTACCAACATATACAGGTCTATTTGTTCCGGCATCTTCTGGACCGTTAAAAATATCAAATCTACCTGCACCAAGATGAAATTGATTTAATGGATTTAATTCACCTGTTATTTTTCTATTATTTGTGCATATTAAATTTCCAGTAATTTTTTTTGGAGCAAATGCAAGTGTTGTTAAAAAATTTCCAGAACAATCAAAATCACTACACTCTATATCTGCAAGTGCAGGTGGAAGATATTGCCACTTGTTATCAGAAACATTTATCATTGGTAATTTTATATCAGGTTCTTTATTTTTATTTTTTTGTTTTGCCATAACTAATACCTTAATTTAAAATAAATTATTCAAATACAATATCATTTGCGGTTACTGGATAAGTTGTTGTTAAACCAGTTTCAGAACTTCTTAATCCAGACGTAGGTGATGATCTTTGTATTGGAACTTTAAATGGATTTTCTACTAAAATATATTCTATTGAATCATATAAATTTGATTGTGAACTTAATTGTGAATTTCTTTTTTTAATTGCAGCTACTGCTTTTTTATAGAAATCGGTCCATTGATCATTTTTAAAATTTTCACCTGCACCACCTGGTTTTATACGGTTTGCCCATGGTATAGTTTGACAACCAATCGACCATGTATCTTTTATTCCACTACCTGGATGTAAATTTGCCTGAACAATTCCAAACGTATCAATAACTGGAGTAGATTCACCATCACGTTTAAAAATAAATGGAGCTCTTGGTATATCATATTCTGCATTTTTGTTTAATTCTTTTATGTATTCATCAGCGGTATTACCTAAATCCATTAAAGAAATTGCGTTTCCACCAAAAAAAGCACTAAATTTATTACCAAATATATTTTTTATATTTTTTGAAATTTGTTCTACAGCTTTATTTGGACTTGATGTATCTACTTTTGGTAAAATGTATTCAAAAATTTTTGACCAACCACCTTGAATATTTTTATTTTTTAAACTTGCTTTCCACGCATTTGTTAGTATAAATCTAATCATATTATTTTCTATCTTATCTCCTTTATTTTTAATTGATGGTTGTACTAATGCAGGGAAATTTTTTAAAGAATTTCCATTATGTATTCCTAAACTGTAAATATAATTTCCAGGTTGCATTACAGCATAACCTATTCCGGTACTTTTATTAACTCCAGAATACGATGGAAATGTATTTGCATTATATGCATACATTTCATTTGGTCCAGTTAATAAAAATATTGCATCTCTATATGTATTTCTTTTTTCAGGTAAACCTGCAAAATAATTTCTTATTGAAACAATTATAGGATAATTTAATTTTGAATCACTTGCATAATTTGCTTCAAGTACATTTGTTGCGTCTTTATCAATGTTAAATGTAGGAAGTGATGTATTAACTTCTTGAATATTTTTTACTATATTTATTATTCTTTTAATTTCATTTATACTTGCTCTTGGTCTTTGTACAACTTTATTATCTTTTATTGATGCTGGAAGTGATGTGTCTGATAAATAAGAATTTATTTTCATATCTTCAGTTGTACCGGATTCAGATTTAAATAATTTTTTTGTAAAATTATTTCTTTCTATTTTAAAATTATTTATAGTTTGTGTTGTTCTTCTTTCCAATGCATTTTTACCATAATCAGCTTGACCAATTCCTCTATTTAAAGGATTACGATAAAATGCTTTTGATTCATAGTCTAACCAATTTTCATTAAATGCTAGTGCAGGTATAATTGGTGGAAATGTGTTAAAATCTTCAAATTCATTATTGCTTATATCGATGGATGTTACACCGTTACCAAACGCATCGGAAATTTCATCAAATGATTTTAATTTATTTTTACGGAAATTTATACCACCTTGACCAAAAACTTCTAAACCATTTTCAGCAAAACTATTTAATTTACAATCTTCACATGAATATATGTAACCATTTTGTCCATGTATTATAGTACCAACCGGCCATCCTATTATCATTTGTGGACCATATTTTAATCCGGTTCCATCACCAAGAGGATTTTTGTTAGCAATAAAAGCAACAACTCCTTTTGGACCGTTTTCTAATGTTGTTAATTTATTATTTGAACAATTAAATTCACCATATACTATTTTAGGAGAATTTTCTAATGTAGTTAAATCTAAACCAGAACAATCAAAATTACCGTTTGTTAGGGCAAAATTAATAGGTATTTTCCCATCAGCCGTTAATCCTTTCTTATTTATTTTTACTTCACCATCCCAAACTACACTACCGTCTGCTAAAATATCAAATGATATTCTAGAAGCACTAATTCCACCGGTTTGCAATAAATACTGTATTCGTTCTCTTACACTTTTTTGTGTATCATTTTGAGGATCTGTAGTTAAGAATAAAGAAGGATCATATACTATTACACTTTCTTCATCTTCAGGATATACAAATGCAACGGGTTGTTGAACGTTTGCTTCATCACGCCATTTGTATACCTTTTCCCCTTGACCAGGTGGTGCAGGTAATTCTCTAATATTACCAGAAGAATCAATATATGTATTTTCTGCTTGTATAGCACCTGTTCTTATTTTTCTATCGGATGCCTCTCTTTTCAATTGTACTGTACCATCGGGAGCAACCGATGGAATTAGTCTAATTTGTATTTCATCATTAGGACAGGAATCATCACCAACATATTCATCGGAACTTTGAATAAAATATTTTTTAGTTAATTCATCTTTAAATTTTAAAATATTTGCTTTTGCTCTTGATTTACTTGTTTCAGGTGTATCATTACTACATAAAATATATCTATAAATTGCATATAAAAATGGTGTTTCTAATGTTTGTCCATCAACACTAAATTTTGTTTTTGTTTCATCTGCATATATTACATATGTTCCATAGTCTTTTCCTTCTTCACCTTCTTCAAACTCTCTTGCACCAGTTACGCCTTCTGGTATATTTACTCCGCCAGTTCCACCTGTTCCACCTGTTCCGGGTGGTGTAACTATTCCGCCAGTTCCACCAGTTCCACCTGTTCCGGGTGGTGTAACTATTCCGCCAGTTCCACCTGTTCCACCTGTTGCGGGTGGTACTGTTATTCTCATATCACGTATTCCACCGGTTCCACCGGTTGCGGGTTGTATAACTATCCCACCTGTTCCATCAGTTCCACCAGTTTCTTCTTCATCAACAACCGGTTCTGTATTTGGGTTAGTGAACCCTTTTACTGCACCAGTATCACCATCTTCAATTGCATCTTTTAAATCTAATATTGGATCTTTAATTATTTCTTCTGCATTATCATATATGTCTTGAATTGTATCAGGAGTAATATTCATACTTTCCCAATGTGTTCTAAATTCACTTTCATAAAATACCATTTCTGGTACAGGAATAACAGTAACTTCTTTTGATAATTCTTTTACTTGTATTGGATTTGTTGTTCCAGGACTTCTAACTCCAACTATTGGATCAACTGGATTAATTCGATATATTTTATTTTTATTACTAGCATCAGTTACATCGCCTCGTTTTGGTCTTTTTATTGTTTTTGGTTTATTTTTTGTTTTATTACCACCTGCTACAGGTGATTTATTAGCCGTACCACTATCTTGTCTATTTTTTTGTCTTTCTCTTTCTTTATTTGCTTCCTTAACAATTTGATTTCTTATATTTTCACGTTTTTTATGTAAATCATTTATTACCTTTGATTGTTCAAGCAATTTTTTTATACGTTCATGCCATTCTTTTTGTCTTGCTTTTGGATCTTTAATACTATAATCCGGCCAAAGACCAACACCAATTCCAAATGACTCAAGGACATCTTTTCCTCCGTTTTGTATTTGTTGGATAAATTTGTTATCTTTTAATTTTTGAAATAGTGCATCTTTTTTTTCATCTGTTATTTTTTGAAGTTCATTTGAAAGATCAAAATCAAGACCTTTAATTGGATCTGCTTTGTCAGTAATAATTTGATTTGTTCGGTTTGCAGTATCAATTGTATTTTCTACTATATCTACCGCCAATCTTAATCTTTCTGCAAGTGATGCTTTTTGATAATCTTTAAGATTTTTCCAAATTGGATTGTTTGTACCTAATAAATCTTTTACTCTTTTTATTTTACTTTCAATTTCAAGATAATATTTCATATCTTCATCAGTAATTCCTATTGAAAGACCTGTTGAATTTAATGCATCCTGTAATTCAGGTGGTAAATTTTCATAATTAACTTTATTTAAATTTTGTAAAAAAGTTGCTTTTTGTGCATCTTCCACAAATTTTTTGGCTTTTTCAATTGCAGCAACTTGTTCATCTAATTTCTTTTTTACTTCCTCTAATTTTTTCCTAGCTTCTTCAAGTTTTGCTTCAGCATCTTTTAATGCTTGTCCTCCTGCTTTTTCTGCTAACTCTTTTGCTCTTTCAGCTTTTGCAAAATTTTCTGCTGTTTTTGCATAAAGATCTTGAGCATTTTTTAAGTCGGTTTTTGGAGGTTCTTTTTGATTTGATCCAGGAGTATTTGCAACATGAGACAGACTATCACTTTCTTCGTCTCCTTCTCCAATCATTGATATAGGAATTTTAACACCTTTTGCATCTATTTGTTCATCTGGTTTTAAACCAAGATAATTATATGTGGCATCAATTTTTACAGAACCTTCTTCATTCTTTGGATTTTTAAATGTTATTTTTATTTTTACAGTTTGTCCTGGATTAATTGATAAATCATCAATATCTCCACCACCGATCACTTCAATTTTTTCGATCTCAAATTCATCAACAGTATTGCTTCCGTCTTTAGCTATTGTAGGATCTTCTATTTCTATTTCTGTTATCTGTATATTATTTCCTAATTCTTTTGGATTGATAACAGTTAAAATACCTACGGTATTGCTTTCCATTTTAAATTCTTTTGATATTACACTACCTTTTATTGATCCAAATAGTAAATCAGTTATATTACCCATTACAAAATTAACCACAGCACTAACAATTGAATTAAATTTTGCATCAATTGCAGCTTCATCTTTGAACATTCCTGAAGCAATTAGTGTTTGTTTAACAGCTGCTGTTATTTGGGTTATATCTCCAGTAGCCAATGCTGTTTCTATTCTTTGAATTTCTTTTATTGCCTGAAAAGCTCTATCTATTGTTGCTACATCAATTCCTAAAATTTTAGCAGCTATTGCTTTTGCCCTTTCATCGAGTTGTAAGAAAGAGTTTATTCTGGACAATGCCTCTTTAACTAAATTTGAAGCTAAACTTACAATTCCTCCGGTAATTGATGATCCAATTGTAATTGCACCACGAATTGTTTTTTCTATAATATCTAATCCAGGTCCTATAAGTGGAATACTACTTATAGGAAGACCGATGAGCCCGGATATCCAACTTGTTTGATTGTTGCTTTGAACTGCTGCTTTTATTTTATTAATTTCATCTTTTAATAATTTTCCTGCAACTGGATCTAATGCAGTAACTGCATCTTCAATTTCTTTTACCAAATCATTTAAAAATTCTACTCCACCAAGTGCAAGTTTTGCTAAATATCCAACATTGGACATGGCAAAATCAATTATACCTGATCCCATATCCGATACAGTATCTTTAACTTTTCTATATGCGCGTTCCACCGACCCAATCGGATCGGATATTGCATCAATAGATATGCCATCATTAGTTAATTCTTTTGCACTTTTTCCAAAACCTACATTAGATGCTACCATTTTATTGTAGTTGTTTACCAATGCATCATCAAATCTAACTGTAATTTCAAATTGTCCTGCAGATTGAACTGTTAAAATTCCAATACTGTTTATCGATGCAATTGGTGTTCCACCCGTATTAAAAGGTCCGTAACTTACTGGAACAACATCCCATATTAAAGCAATCGATGAAAAATTTTCTTTTTTTTGTTGTGGAGTTTGTTTTGGATTATTGGGATCATTTGCAATTAAATCATAAAATTGTTGTCCAGCTCCTTTAAATTTTAATAAAGATAATAAATTTATTACATCTGTATCTTTTACTAAAATTTTATAGGTGCCATCTGGAAGTAATACTATTGGACCATCGGGACTGGTGATAAATTCTAATTCATCCATTTTTAACCTCCACCAAGATCAAGTGGGTTTTCTCTATCGTCATTATTTTCTGCATTTCTAAATCTATCAAGTATTTCTTGTTGTTTTTTCTCTCTTTCAGCTTCTTCATCTGTTGGTTTATTACTTAATTCTCCATATATTTCACCCTCTAACTCTTGTAAACGTTTAAATTCAGTTATGAGAGATACTATATCTGCTGATTGTGGCACATCTCCTTTAATAACAGAAGGTGGTTGATCTCCTGCTTGGAAGTCTTCATCCGGTTCAATATATGTTGGTTCATTTCTATCTTGTGCCTTTTGTTTTTCTACCTTTGAAGGTCCACCCGGTTTTTCGTTTACAAATGCTAATTGACTTGGGAGTGTGTCCAAATCACTTAATAGAGATTGTATATTTGATTTAGTTTTAATAAAATCACCTATGTTTATGGGAGCTCCCGATGGTCCTGTTCCAGTTGGATGTGTTTCTTTAGCAATTGACTCACATAAAAATATTAAATTTCTACATAATTTTGCCAACCAATTTATAGTTCTATCACCTAATAATATCGGAGAAATAGCGTTTATACCAAGTGAAATTTTTTGTTCAGACTCAAATTCTACAACTTGTTTACCATCAAGAGAAATTCCTTTTTCCGAAGAAAATCCTATACCCTCTTTACTAAATCCAATTATTTCTTGTTTTCTTGCATTAAAAATAATCCTATCGGATGCAATCATTACTGCATTACCACCATATTCGTTTTTCATAAAAAGATTTATACTTTTATCTTCAATTGATGGTGTAAATTTTGATGCGGGTTCAAACTTAACATATTGTGCGGATGTCATCCATATAGATGAGTCATCTTTATCAATATTTTCTAATATAAATTCATTAAAAGGTGTTGATGATTTTGGATTTGTTCCATTTGAAATTATTATTATTGGATTTCCAGTATCACCAAGACCTTTTTTCCAACTTGGAGGTTGCGGATATTGTCTTCTTTCATCAACAGTAGATCCAAATCGTATAGATTGTCCCCATCTACCTTCAAATAATATATCACCAGAATATGGTTGTATTGGGTAAACGTCATATCTTTCTGGAAAATTAGGATCAATTATTTTTCCAGTATCTAATCTATTTTTTACCTTGTTACCAATACCGTCTTGGGCATTCTCACGTTTTTCTTTATTTTGTGGGGTAAATATGGGTGCCATATCCCGCAAACCAGGTAAACCATTGTGGTGAACAGATGATTGTATTGATATTGGATTTGTATAATAATACTCTTGGGATAGAGCAGCTGCACTGGCATATGGTGATGGTGCTTTCGTAACCAATATGATTTCACCCTGAATTGGTATACGTTTTATATTTGCATCAAGTGCTCTTGCACGAATAACATCATAGTTTGTTTGTGAACCAAACGCACCATGTATTCTGCAAATAACGGTATAAAGTCCTTCCTTGTTTAAACCACTAAAATCTACATCAATAACTTCAGCAGGAAACCACTCGTAACTTGTACCGTTAAATATCGTCTTTTGTGGATCTAACACCAGTGACAATATCACTCTCCTCTTGTTCTTGTTTAATTTCTTGTATTCCTTTTAACAGAGCTTCTTTTTCTTCGTCAGTAAGAAATGAAGATGTATCATCACCTTTGTCACCCATAGCACGTTGAATAACAGCTGCCAGTTTAACCAAGTGTTCATCATTCTTAACACCAACTTCCATAAAGTCTTTAATTGCCGGAACCAAAATAGCTGCATCACTTATGTTATTTAACATAGGTTTTAAGTCAGCAATCAGTAGGTTTATCTGACGATCTTTTTTCTTCTGATTATCATATATGTCTTTTAACAAATCAGAGAATTTTTTATTTCCAAATATTTCTTCGTTGAAATTCATAACTATAAATATGTTAATTGTTAATTATATTTTGTATTTGAAACCATGACATATTTTCTAAATTTGTTCCTTTTTGATAATGTATAAACATTTTTGCATATAATAATTTTATCTTTGTAATTACATTTGTAATATTTTGAGAATTTACACCAGTTCTTTCTCTTATTAGTATGTATATTGCTTTTTTATTGTAATTTTCTATGTTTTCACGTGTTTTAAATAGATATAAAATTGCATCTGCAACTTGAATGTCACGGTGTTTTGAAAAAAATAATGCAAGATTTTTTTCCATAACATTAACAAAAATATCAATATAGTCTCTTTTTTCTTCTATCAAATCATGTCTAATTTTTTCATTTACTATATTTCGTTCAGTATCTATTGCACCAATATCTTGACTGCGTTTGAAGTGATAATAGTTTTTATTATTCTCAGCAATTAGATAATTTTTAGCAACAATAGAAAAATAAGAAAATGCCTTACCGTTTTCAGCTTTATACTTTCCAATTTTTTCGTGAAGAAATGCAATAACTTCATGTTTTACATCTTCGTGTCCTACATCAAAATTGTAAAACTTAAAACGATGTATCATTATTTCTGCAAGTTTGTAAAATGCAGGATGTATTTTTTTTGTATAAAGTATGTTTTTTTGAAATTCGTCTTCCATAGTATTATACATTACTATTGCATCTTCTGTTTCTTGGGTAAAGTAAACATTTGGTTTTTTGGGACTACGTTTTTGTTTCATAAATAATCCCTTTCAAATTTTGCATTAAATTTTGGTTTTTCAAGAATAGAACTTCTTTGATTATCCAAAGGTGTTTCACCAAAATAAACTGCAATATCGTTAATAATATCTTTCATTTCTTTGAAAAAATATCCAGTTTCATCATCTGCTTCAAACGCACCAATCCTATCTAATTGTCTTAAATAGGATTGTTGTGATAAAACTCTATTTTTTAATTCTGTTAAAAACTTTTCATTCTCTAAAAGTGTATCAACAGAAGTTTCAGCCATTTCTTCCAACTTATCAAATTTTTTATACAAATTTATATTAACATAAATCGATACCGTTAATAAAACGGATAACAAAATAATTCCAATTAACATATTAACCTCTCTTATGTTTTGGGGGAATTATCGCATCAATTACACCCATGTCTAATGCATCCTTTGGTGTAATATAGTAATCTTTAATGGTTACATTTTTCCAATAATCTTTTTCTTTGTTTGAATTTGATTTAAGAATTTCCAAAAGTATTTCTTCCAATTTTTCCATATGTTGAACATTTGCTTTCATATCGGAAGATTTACCATAAATGTCTGAACTTATTTCATGGAACATTATAGTGCTATATTGTGAAGCAGCACGAACACCGGTTCCTGCACAAAGAATAAGAGCAGCAGCAGACATTGCCCTTCCTCTACAAATAGTATTTACCTTTACATCAAGACTTTGAATGTAATCAATAATACCAAGTGCCTCGTAAACAGAACCACCGTCAGAGTTGATAATCAAGTTAATAGGATCATTTTTATGTTCGTCTGTTCTCATGTGGAGTATTGCACGAATACGTGTAATAATATCATATAAACTACCATCCATTATTTCACCAAATAATAATACCGATGATGCTTCAACATCGATACCATAATCCATCTGTGTTGTTGCTTCTTTCCATCTTACTGGAATATCGTTTTCACTTTCTTTCAATTTATTGGTTGCCAATTTTTCTTCAGCAACATCTTCACCATCATAAAAATCGTTCATGTCAGAACTCCTTGATAAAATATGATAATGACATTCTAAAAAGATATACCTCTCCTATATCCCAAATCAGGTATAGGTGGTTCTTCATAGAATGCCCTTTGTTCTTCTTCTTGATCTAATATACCAATTTCTTCCGTATCTGCCAAAACTTTTTTTTCTTTTTTAACTTTTTTTGGTTTTATTTTTTTAATTACCGTAACTGCATCTGTTATTTGTGTTTCTACTTTTGTTTTTGGTTCTTCGGTTGGTATCACAACATCTATAACTTCTTTAACTTTTTCTTTTTTATTTGGTGGTGGACTATTATCATCTTCCGGTGGTAAGTCCTGTTCCTTGTGACGAAGATGATTAGCTGCAATAACCAAACTAACCGCAAGTGGATCAAAAACTGAAACTAGTATTAGTATAAACCAATTAACTATTATGTCCATAGGAGCACCAGTTAATCTACTTAAATACAAAAGAGGACCTATTTCTGATGTAAATGTGGAATTTTCCAAACCCAATTTTTCTTGTTCTAATTTTGCAATACTATCAGATAAACCAATAGATTTTTGATTTAGTTCCGATATTTCTTTATTTAGCGTTTGTGTTGAATTATCAACAGATTGGATATTTCTCTGCAATCCTTTTGTTCCTTTTTTGGAACTCAATTGTATATTCAAAGAATTTTCTTGGGTAAGTCTTAATTGATCATAAGATGATATTCTTTGTGATTTTTGTTTCACAAGAGTATCAATTTGAGATTTTTGTTCCAGGTAAATATCTTTTTTCTTATCAATCAATACAATCTTGTTTTGAGTTTCATATATTGATTTTGCGGTTTCTTGATAAGAATTAGTAAGATACCCATATACACCAACCGATGTCAATATCATAAGGACAGCGGCGGCACTCATAAGATAAATCTTAAATGTAGTTTTTAGGGTTTTATAGTGGTCATGTAGGAAGGTAATAACCACCAACTTTGAAAA
>SXGQ01810783.1_pt1 | contig 13397 bp, 11 predicted proteins | sample 3178371 | NCBI WGS metagenome assembly SXGQ01 (sample SAMN11356859, study PRJNA531348) | freshwater metagenome | isolation source: freshwater sample F1-20 | place: China: Fuxian Lake, Yuxi | collected 2017-12-25
AAAGTAGATAAATAATTATTAAAACAAATTCTAAACCACAAAAAATAAATTGCAAATGGTGAATTTAAAATTATAATTCCTTGATAAAATTATCAATAAAATTTGTGAAATATTATTGATAAATCATAAATCCCACTAAAATATATTTTATGTTGCAAAATTATAAAATTCTTAATTTTTTAAAAAATCAAAAAATTATTTTATTAACGATTGGTTTATTTTCTCTTACCTCATGCGTTGAAACGATAGTAATTTCAACTGGCGTTGGAGCTGGTTTGGCATATCGTGAAAAAACCATCGACGATACCCGCGATGATTTAAAAATCGCCACCAAAATCGGTTTAAATTTTATTTCTAAAGGTTTAAAAAATCCAGGAAATTCAATCGATATTACCGTTAATGAATCACGAGTTATGCTTACAGGAATCGTTCGCGACCCAGCTAAAGCCAAGTTAGCGCAAGAATTATGTTGGCAAGTTAAAGGCGTAAATGAGGTGATTGACGAAATTCAAATTCGTGAAGATGGTAAGTTCAAGCTCGCCGATATTGGCTCGGCTTTTTATGATTATATAATTACCGCCGAAATCGAAACCAAATTCGCTTTGGCTAAGGATTTGCGCACTTTAAATTATCAAGTTACGACGGTTAATAATGAAGTTTATTTACTTGGGGTGGCAATTGACGAAAAAGAAATGAATCGCGCGGTGTCAATCGCTTCTAAGGTTAATGGCGTCAACAAAGTCGTCAATCATATTATTCTTGCCAATGACAGCCGAAGAAACGAATAATAAAATTATAACTTTTGGTTGTCGTTTAAATGCCTTTGAATCGGAAGCGATAAAAAATGCCGTCGCCGAATCTGGCGAAAAAAATCTCATAGTTTTTAATTCTTGTGCCGTAACTTCTCAAGCTGAAAAAGATTTACGCTCCTCAATTCGTAAGGCTCGCAAAGAAAATCCTTATGCAAAAATTGTAGTGACGGGTTGTGCGGCGCAAATTGATCCGCAAAAATATGCCAAAATGTCCGAGATTGATTTAGTGCTGGGGAATATTGAAAAATCTAGCTCCGAGAGCTATAAATCTAATTTTGAAATCACCAAAAATTCTGCCAAAAATATCAACGAAAATTCTGAAATTTTACATAAAGACGCTATTTTTGACAATTACCAAAAGTCAAAAAATAATTTTATTAGTGCCGATGAGCACGCCAAAATCAAAGTTAACGACATTATGTCGGTGCGCGATACCGCACCACAATTAGTTTCATATTTTGAAAATCAAACGCGAGCTTTTTTAGAAATTCAAAATGGTTGCAATCATCGATGCACTTTTTGTATAATCCCTTACGGTCGAGGAAATAGCCGTTCGGTGTCACTTGGTGAAATTGTTAAACAATCGCAAAAAATGGTCGCCTCGGGACATAAGGAAATTGTTTTGACAGGAGTTGATATTTCCGATTATGGTAAAGATTTGCCAATTCCAATCACCTTATCGCAAATGATTCGGCGTTTATTAAAAGCCGTTCCCGAGCTTACGAGGCTTAGGCTTTCTTCGGTCGATGTTGCTGAAATTGACGAAGAATTTTTTGAAATTTTGGCGAGTGAATCTCGCTTAATGCCTTATTTACATTTAAGCGTTCAATCAGGCGACGATAAAATTTTAAAGCAAATGAAGCGACGTCATAATCGTCAAAATATTTTAGATTTTTGTGAAAAAGCCCGAAAAATTCGCCCCGAAATGACTTTTGGAGCTGATATAATTGCAGGCTTTCCCACCGAAAATGAGGCGATGTTTCGAAATTCTTTATCATTAATTTCTGAAGCCGATTTAATTTTTACGCATATTTTTCCTTATTCTTTGCGTGAAGGAACGCCAGCTTCGAAGATGCCTCAACTTGAGCAAAAAATTATTAAAGAACGTGCTAAAATTTTACGTGAAGCGGGTGCAAATCAATTACAAAAATATTTAGAAAAACAAATTGGCAAAGAATTTGAAGTTTTACTCGAAAAAAATAATTTAGGTAAAACTAGAAATTTTTTAGATGTTGAAATAATTTCCGATAAAAAAAATGAATTGCTAAAAGGCAATATTTATTCTTTTAAAATAAATAAAACCAAAAATAATTTATTAATTGTCGATTAATAATACAAATAATAAATTTATAATTTAAAATATCCCCAAAACTAGATTTTAATTTTTTTTATATTTAGATAGTAAGAAAATTTAAAATTATGAAATTCCAAGAATTTTCTTTAAAAAACAAAATTGAAATCAATGACGATAAAACAATAATTGATATCGACAAAAAACCGCTTGCATCTAGTGGCGATAATGATTATTTTGAAAGGATATTTTATGGTACGATTAATGTTTTTGCTTATTCAAAATTTTATGATATTACGATTGATGCTCATGAAAAATGCAATATCGAATATATAAATTTTCTTAAAAGCTTATATAGTAATTTTAGAAAAGAGGAGAAGGTAAATTCAGATTTACTTGGGGAAAGAACATATTCTAATTTTGTAATGATTATTGATGAATTTTGTGCAGAAAAATTTAGAAATTTTATTGATATTAGCAATTCATCGAGTAATAGAGGGGAGGTTGACAAAAAAATTAGTGAATTTTTGAGTTCTAATAATCAAAATATTGCATTAATCAGAGATGAGAGTATTAAAAATCCAAATTACGAAAATCTCGAGATAATAATCAAAGATCTACAACAACAAGATCCAAAAAGATTTAAAAATTTAATTGATTTTGAAATTGACAGAATTGAATTAAAAAAAGCTAATGAACATTTATTACTCACCATTGGGGATCTAAAAATTAAACCCTCAGCTCTTTTTTTAAAAGAAGTTAAGGAATGTTCAAGATTAAATGCAATGGGTTTGGCTAAATCTAAAAAAAATTCCCCTTGTATAATTTCTTAAAAAAATTGTCATTTTTTTTAAACTTAACTCCGAAATAAATCTTGCGGTTGTTGATTGATTTGCTTAAAATTTCAAAAATTTTAACCAAGATTCAATATCAAAATCATGAATATTTCGCATCAATCTTATCTAAATTCTAAAGCGTGGCCGTTTGAAGAAGCGCTTCGCATTTACCAACAAATTCAAGGAAAAACTCCGAACAAAGGTTACGTGCTATTTGAAACGGGCTATGGCCCATCGGGCTTGCCACATATTGGAACTTTTGGCGAAGTGGTGCGAACTTCTTTTGTGCGTCATGCTTTTTCGTTGATTGCGCCCGAAATTCCGACCAAAATGTTTTGCGTTTCCGACGATATTGATGGTTTACGCAAAGTCCCCGACAACATTCCCAATCAAGATTTAGTGCGCGCAAATTTAGGTAAGCCATTAACTTCGGTGCCCGATCCGTTCGCAACGCATCAATCTTACGGACATCACATGAACGCAAGATTGCGAAGCTTTCTTGATTCTTTTGGTTTTGAATATGAATTTATTTCGGCGACCGAAAAATATCAAAGTGGAGCTTTCGACGCCACCATGTTAAAAGTTTTAGAAAAATATGAAGAGCTTATGGAGCTAATGCTCCCAACGCTTGGCAATGAAAGACAAGAAACTTATTCGCCTTTTATGCCGATTGATGTTGAGTCGGGAATCGTTGTCGATAAAGGCGTCAAAGCCATTGATAAAAAAAAGGGAACAGTGATTTATTTGGCACCAAATGGTCAAGAAAAAGAAGTTTCCGTCACCAAGGGCGGTTGCAAGTTGCAATGGAAAATTGATTTCGGAGCCAGATGGTTCAGCCTCGGAGTCGATTATGAAATTTACGGCAAAGATCATCAACCCAATGAAAAAATTTATCGCCGAGTGTGTGAAATCCTTGGTGGAGTTGCGCCAGTCAATTATACTTACGAAATGTTTTTATCAGATACGGGCGAAAAAATTTCCAAATCAAAAGGTAATGGCATTGCAGTTGAGGATTGGTTGAGATACGCACCAGCGCAGTCGCTATCGCTGTTCATGTATCAAAAACCGCGGACAGCCAAACGACTTTATTTCGATGTAATTCCAAAAGCGATGGATGAATATTTAACTTTCGTGCAAAATTTTACGACGCAAGATGAGGCTTTGAAGCTTGATAATCCAGCATTCCACATTCATCGGGGCGATTTACCAAAAATTAATTTTAATCTAAATTATTCTTTATTGCTCAATCTTGCGAGTGCCTGCAACCCCGAGAATGACGGGGTTTTGTGGGGTTTTATTTCGAAATATCAAGCGGGATTAACGCCAGAAAATTCGCCACTCCTCGCCCAAATGGTTGACAAAGCCATCAATTATTATAATGATTTTATCAAAAAAAATAAAAAATATCGTGAGGCTACGGAATTAGAAAAATCAGCACTTCTCGAGCTTGCGAATGAATTAAAAAAAGTTGATTTGGAAAAACAAAATGATGCGGGTGAATTGCAAAATTTAGTTTTCCAAATTGGCAAAAATCATGGCTATGAAAAAAATATGCGTGAGTGGTTTTTAGCACTTTATCAAATTTTACTTGGACAGGATCAGGGGCCGAGAATGGGCTCCTTTATTGCGTTGTTCGGGGTTGATAATTTTGTTAAATTGGTTGGGGGAAGGGTGGGGGAGTGAAGATAAAATATAAAATTAATCAAATATGAATTTTGAATTTCTTAGCAATTTAGTAAAGCTTTTTGGGAAAAAATGTTATTACGCTTGTGCTATTTTTTTAACGCGAATCTTTTTCGAAGAAAAAGATGAAGTATTTGCAAACAAAAAAATTCTAAAAAAGACCATTTCTTGATTGGGCTTTTAAACTAAAAAATATAGCAATTTTTGTTAAAAAAATTAAAAAAATTGTTGATTAAAAACAAAATCAATCAGTCATATAAAAGTAAAAAATTTGTTAATACTTTACAAAGCTTAAAAATCCGATCATCCTTTAGCAACAAAGCAAGTCATTGGGAAAATGGAAGGCAATAATCCTTTTATCAGAAATTTAAGCTTGAACTAAGCGACCCTAGAAACTATAATGATTTGGGGATTTATTTGCTGTAGTTTCTAAGCAAGTATTTTATTACAATAATGAGAGAATTCACACTGCATTAAAAACATCACCAAGTTTATTTTATTTGAAATATGTTCACTTGCATAATAGCAAAAATTAGTTTCACGCGAATTAGCGGGGTGGTGATTTAAAAAGAGTTTTTCTTGATTATTTTACATAAAAAAAGAAACTAATTTCACTGATAGATTGAAAGGTAAAGATTGTTTAAAAAATGGGGACGATTTAGGGCGTTGAAAATTTTATAATTATTTATATTATATTAAGATAGCCTTAAATTTATTTAAATTATTAATTGCTTTAATTATTAAAATATGCAACCTATTCAAACTGCTGAAATTTTAAATCCCCCTGAAGATATAAATGTCACGAAAATTCTACATGTTTATTTGGAAAATATGAGTATTTCTGACGGTCTAGATGACATTGATAATAGTTTAAATCATTTTATCAAAATAATAGGAAGACCACAAGCTCAAGCGGATCCTGTTCAAATTAGTAAATCAGATTCTTTAAAACAAAAACTTGAAGCTATAAGAGATTATAACCTAACTTTAAAAACAACTTTAGAAAAACAAGAGTCGTTCAAAGTGTTAATTAAGCAAGCTCTAGAATGTTATAAAGAATATTTTTTAATTAAATTTTCCAAAGACAATACACCAGAAAATTGCGATCCAGATATTAAAAAAATACTTTCTAATTTTGATGATAATCAACCATTTTTTCAGAGCCTTTCAACTATTGATGATAATGATATATCTCTTAAATTATTTACAAAATTCTTAAATGAATATTTAGCAAAATTAGCAATATCAGCTGAATCAAAAATAAATGATAACAATCCCGATCAAGATGAAAGCGAACAAAAAAAGCATATCGATAAAATTAAAACTACTTTATTAACTTTTCCAGGTGGCGTTTCTCGAGGTGAAACAATTCCTTTTGCTTGCCTAGTCGGAACAATACAGAGACTTCAGGATGTAATTTTTTCATTAAACGACTCGTCACAAGAATTAATATCCGTAAATGGCAAAGTAAAAATCTTTGCTGCGCAATTGACGCCAAAAGCAATTCCTGGAGATGAGATTCACATCCCATCCTGTCTCCTTGGATCTTTAACGATGGATGAAAAAAAGATTAAAGAAATTGATATCTTTCACAACCTTCCAAAAAAAAATATAGAATTAATTGAAATATTGAGTTTTTGTCATTCTTTTAGCGAAAAAGTTAAAAAAGATTTATTATATCCAAGATCGGTATTGATTAGCAATTATGGATTATTGCTAGAAAAAGAAGTTAAAGATGAAAATGGCAACAAAGTAATTAAATATGAAGAATTTAAAAGTTTTTTAGAAATTCCTGAACTTTCTGGTTTTAAAATTGATGGATATGGTTTAGTGAATTCAGATGCGGTTTTTGAAGAATATACAATCGAGAACTCAAATTTAATATCTTTAGAACAATTTAAAGAAAAATATTTAAAAATACCAACTGAAAAATTTGAGGAAGAATCATTAAGAATTAGCACTTTACCAAAAATTGACTACCTAAGATATATTCCAGATCCAAAAGATCTATTTAAAATTTCTGGATTGGTTGTTTCCATTGAAGATGAAAAAATTAAAACTCTAATAGACTTGTTCCCTGGAAAAATCGAAAAAGGCGACGATTCTAGGATTGGTGGAGTTAAAAGTTTAACATCCGAGTTCTCAGGCGAAATTAAAGATTCTACCGCTGAAAGTGAGGCACAAGATGAGATCGCTAAAAAAAGCAAAATGTTTGCCGGCTTAATTACTCTAAGAAATATTTTTGATGGTTATATAACAAGCATTAATACTTATTCTTATTTTTTAAAATTTGATGATGAATTCCAAAAAAAAACTGGGGAAACTTTTGAAGATTTTTTCTTTGAAAAAGAACTTAATACAAGAGATACCTCAAAAGCACCGACATTAAAAGTTAAAGCAGAATTTTCTGAGCAAGAATCATTTCTAGAAGATCTAAAAAACAAAATAGAAATTCAAAAAATTGCATTCGTTGAAAATAAAATATTTTATGCTTGTATACATGGCTTAAATGAACAAGATGGATTAAATGAACAAGAATTTAGGCGTCTTATTGGAATGGTGCCTAATTTAAATTGGAAAAGGGAAGGAAAAACACCTCTTCACATTGCTTGTGAAAAGGGTCACGCCAAAATTGTTGAAGCTTTGATTAGAGCAGATGATATTAATTTAAATGAAATTGATGAAGATGGAGATAGTTCTCTTCACATTGCTTGTAAAAAGGGTCACACCAAAATTGTTGAAGCTTTGATTAGAGCAGATGATATTAATTTAAATGAAATTGATGAAAATGGAGATAGTTCTCTTCACATTGCTTGTATGGAAGGTCACACCGAAATTGTTAAAGCTTTGATTGGAGCGGGGGCTGATCGAGATGTAACTGATAGTCAAGGAAAAACCCCTCTTGGCATTGCTTGTGCAATGGGTTGGACCGAAGTTGTTAAAGCTTTGATTGAAGCGGGGGCTGATTTAAATAAGGGTAATATGTGGGGAGAAACCCCTCTTCAACATGCTTGTGTGTCAGGTCACACCAAAATTGTTGAAGCTTTGATTGGAGCAGATGATATTAATTTAAATGAAGTTGTTCTTTATAGACAAACCCCTCTTACCACTGCTTGTGAAATGGGTCACACCGAAATAGTAAAAAAACTATTAGAAAAAAATGCTGATCCAAATATTCAAGGTTCATTTGGAAATCCAATCATGAACGCATCTTTCCGCGGTAAAACCGAAATAGTAGAAATATTATTGCAACACAAAGATATTAACCTAAATATTAGAAATAAAGAAGAAGATACAGCTTTGTTTTTTGCATTGAAACCAGAGGGTCAGCGAAATACAAAAACACCGACAAGAGAGTTTTTAGAAGAAAAAGAGAAAATAGCGTTAATTCTGTTAAATAAAATGGATTTATCGCAACTCGATGCCCATAATAAAAATAATTCTACCGCTCTTACCATGGCATCACAAAATGGTTTTGCTAATTTGGTAAAAGAGCTAATAAAACGAGGTGCCAATGTTATAAAAGCAGATAAGGATGGCGACACACCTGTTATTATGGCGGCACAATTCGGTCATATCGAAATATTAAAAACGCTATTAAAGAGCGGTGCTGAGCCAAATATTAAAAATATAAAAGGAGAAACGGCCATGATATTGGCGCGGAAAAAAGGTCGTATCGAAATATTAAGAACTCTATTAGAGAGCGGTGCTGAGCCAAATATTGATATTCTAGATAGAGATGGTAGTATAATGGAAATAGAAAATCCTGAAATTAAAGAACTTATAGAAAAATACAAAGTAACAAGTGACATTTTTTCGGAATCGCATAATATCCAAACATTGATTGAAAATATAAATTCATTTAAAGAAGAAGATTTAATGGAGGCAAAATCTTTCAGTTTTCAAAGTAAAGAACTTAAATTAAATGCCATTGGTATAATTAATTTATATAAATTTCACAAATCTAATACTACTGAAGTCGATATGATAGATTCAGGATTGGAAGAGGCGATAAATTCTTTGCATAGAAAAATTAAAAAAACTAATGAAGCTCCGTCCACTCATGCTACAATCAGTAGAGAGACGAGTATGTTTATTGAGGAAGGGGGGCCGGTTGCGGGGATAAAAAGATCAGCTAGTGCTGCGGGTTTTGAGCCGGGGAGGCGATAATAAAATCAACAAAATATAATTCTCTATTAATTCGTAAGTAATATAAATTCTTGAATATTATTTTTGAATGTTAATTTTATATCAAAAATTATTTTAAATATAAGCAAATATAATGATGAATAAAAAAGATTTAGTTACTTTATTTTCAATTTTTTCCCCAAGCATCTTTATAGTTTTTGCCTATTCTACTTGGGATTTAATTAAAATAAATAATATTTAATGATTGTTGGAGAATAATTTTTTATTTATTCTCGTTATTTTGTTTTTATTTGATCGGGGTAAAATGTTTAAAAAAAAATTTAGAAATCTCACGATTCTTTTTTTTAATAACCCCGATTCAATTTGTATTGGGATTTGGTTTTATTGATCAAATATTTAATTTAAACCCCGATAATTATCACGAAAATTATCGATTATTTTTAAAATTAATTATGCTTTTTAGTAATATCGTGGATGACATTAGTTACTAAAGTTTTAAACTTAAATGCGGAACCGCAATCATATATTTACAAATAATTGCTTCATTTTTAGGTCGCGACGACTCATTTAGTATAAGTTTAATTCTTATTAATTTAATTTTAATTTTAATTTCATCGAGCGTTTTTTTCTAAAATAATTTCTAGCATATCTGAAACATTGCTCATAATTATTGTTGTGCTTTCGATTTATCGAGTTCAGCTAGGTTTTAAATTCATAATTTCAATCGATAAAATTTCGGCAATGCTCATGATTTTTAATTATATTTTATTAATTATTATGTTGTTAAAAAGCCAAGATAAATTGAAAAAAAATCGCTTTTATGCCTAGCAATTCTAATGCCAATATTTTTTATTCCAGATAAAATGATAATGTTTGTTGGTTTTTGTATGTTTTCATATGCACTTACCGCTTTAATGATTATTCGCAAAAGAATTCATGCTGTTTTGGTATTAATAATTTTACTGCATTTTAATAATTTTAATAGTCGTTGTTAGTTCATTAGGAAGGAGTGAAGGCGATTTCGAGGGAGGGGAATTTATAGTTTTTAGATATTTAATAATTTTTGCATTTTTCGTCCAATTATATGTGTTTTATAAAAACAAGATGTTGAAAAAAAATCGTAATTTAATGCTCAAAAATGATAAATCGAACACTGAAAATTCTAAAAAAAGCGATCAACAAAAACCCCAAAATTTATTGCGAATATGGCGATGCTCCTGCTAATATTGATAAAAAAAATGAAAAAGAAATCGAATGATATTTCGCTTTCCGCTTTCAAAAAAAGGTACCAGGTTCCTTTTTTAAATGGCTATTCTTTAAACACAAAACGCAAGGCGTCGTCGCTTTTCTCCATCAAAATTTCATTTTGATGTCGAAGACGACTTGCCCTTGGGATCGCGTCCGCCTTTGGCTCCTAATCCCGTTTCTCGCTAAAAATAGCCGTTTAGGCTATTTTTTATATGCAAATAACCCCTCACCCTAACCCTCGCCCCACAAGTGGGGAGAGGGGATTCGATTGATTAAAAGAATAGGTACCTGGTACCTTTTTTATAGTGAACGAGAAAAAATAAATTTGATTTTAAAAATTACCCCTTCAAAAAAATTTTCTAAATCCCAAAATCAAAAATCCGTAATTTTAGTTCTAACATTAACAAATAAGCATAATAAACTCTTGATTTATATTTTTAAATGTTAATTTTATCGTGATAAATTATTTAATTAAATTATTTTCAACAACAAATTTAGTGATCAATAAATAGAATTTATTAATTTCATTCACGGGTTTAACCCAATATTATCAAAGCTCCACAGCATAACTTTTAATTTAGCAAAATTGACATGGAAAATCATCTAGCAATAATTGTTTATTTAGTTTCGTTGTTTTTTTATTATTTGGCGGGAATAAAGCTTTCAAAAAATCATCAAAATGCTTCTCAAGCTTTTTATTTGATTGCTTCGGCACAATTTTTATATGGATTTACTTTTATCGATGAAATACTTAGTTTAAGTTTTTATCGGGATAGTGAGTATTTTAATATGAATAATAGATTTTTAAAATTTACATTGTTTGCGATGTATTGACAATGGCATTAATTACTAAAAATTTTATTTTTGAGTGCGGTGCATTAATCCTCTATTATCAAATAATATTTCAGTTTTTTAATTCAAATTCATTCAATTTAATATTAATTTTGACTAACATAATATTAATTTCTGTGAGCGGTATTTTTACTAATATTACCGCTAAAATTTCGGAATCAGTGTGTTATTTAATCTTAATAATTATTACTATTTTTATTGCATCAAACATTTCTCATCAAGCCGAATATATTATTAAAAATGCGTTTTTTGCAAATAAATTCTCCATCACTATAATAATTGTGAATTTTGCTGGATTAACATTGGCAATAATATTTTCAAAAAATAAAAATTATTTCGAAAAAAAATCATTATTATGTCTTCTAATATTGATGTTTATATTCTTTATTCCGAACAGAATAATAATGACAACTTGCCTTCATATAATCTCTTTTTCATTTACTATTTTGATGATTTTTCGCAGAAAATTAAATGCTCATATTTTATTTTCGATTATTTTTTGTATAGCGCTTTATCTTATAGGGATTGCTTCGCAGGGAAGAGGTGGCGGTATGCATCGTTTAGAAGCAGAGGGAAATGGTTTTCTCTCTCTTATCTTTTTAATAATAGTGGCTTATAGTGCTGAATTCTATCGCAACAAATCATTAAAAAAACTTTTTAAAAATGATGACCAAAAAACATAAATTAATTTTGTTGATTGCGATTTTGCAAATAACAATTTTGGCGATTTTGTATATTGCGGAATCGACAAGAGTAAAAAATGAAAAATCGAGAATTATTACGGTTGAGGGGGAATCAATAACCATCAATGATAATATAAATTATATAATGTTAAATATTAATTACAAAATGAGTAATATAAAGAATTTTAGTGACCAAGAAAAATATGCTTTAACTTCTAGCGATATCTATGTAGTTTTGAAAGAGCGGGGTGATATTTTTGTTCCAGATTATGTTTCGAATAAAAAGCCAAAAATTAATTCAAATCAGGTAATGTTAACAGGATATTATTATGGTGGAGATTATATTTCCTTTCCATATGTCAGTTCTATTAATAAACAAAAGAGTAAGGTGAAATTTACTTATAATCCATCTCCAAATGATAAAATTAGAGTTCAATTTTTAGTGTATAGGGGTTCGCAAAGGTCAAAAACTGTTTATATTAACGGCAAAAATATTGAAGAATATTTCCAACCCAATAATTAATGTATTGTTAAAAATATTTTGTGCATTATTGAGGATTAATTGTTTTAATAATTCTAAAAATGGCGTTGAATTGATAAATAATTTCCCTACTCTCCGTAATTAAATTAAGTTATTGATAAAATAATGATGTTTCAAAAATCGAATGAAAATTTTCAAAAAAAATCAACATAGGATTATCTTTAAAACAAGGACTGATTTTATCATTTTTTCCAATATTTTTTATCGATATCGAATCCTGTTTTTTTTATAAACAAAATTATCACCTAAATATTGAAAGAAATTTTTTAAAAAAAATTTTTGATAAAACTTTGTTATAAAATTAAGAAATAAAAGCAACCTGGAACTTTTTTCTCTAAAGATTGGGAACTAATTTTCTTATTTTTTCTCCCATTTCTTGAAGAAGATCTCCGCTATTTAAACCAAATTGACTTGAGAAAAATGGAATGACCACCAAAGTTGTTCCATTGCTCAATTCGGCCCAATAATATTGACGCTTTTTTGTCTTATTTAGCTCTCCAATATTTATGGGAGTATCAATATTTGTAGAGCCCCCATAGCAAGCAAAAAAATCGGTCAAATAACTTACGCCAGTCCCAATAATTAACTTTGGAGATTTATCCTTAACCATCTGCGAAATAGCGGGAAAACGATGCAAGAAACACCAAGTTTTAAAAAGATATTTTTCATCAAAGCCTGTTAATTTATTTAACTCATAATCATGCCATAATTTTGGATCAGTGCTATTAAAAGCTATTGGATAAAGATTGGTTTTGAATAATTCATGTTGGTTTTTTTCATCGGCAATTTTTTTGTAATCACCAACGTCACCACCCTTGATAGCGTAGTATAATTTTGCTAAACTTTGACCATATGGATAAGTAAAACTATCTTCCCAGGGATATTGTTTTGATTGGGGTTCGTAAGTTCCTTTTTGAATTTCTGCCGGCAATTCTTGGGAGTAATAATTTAATGGATCGCCTCTAAAGCCCCATTCGATACCGGATGCCCATATTTTTGCATCGGGACTTCCGCCGTCGCAACCAGATAATGAACACGCCCATTTAACAAAATTGTCATTAAGTTTTTTCATTTTTCAGTTTGATTTTTTTGCTAAAAGTTTCGGATTTTATTTGCCAGAAATATTAAGGTAAAATTTTAGGAATAATAGAAAAATTATTAAAAACAAAATCAATGCTAAATTTTTAAAAATAAAAAAAGGTACCGGGTTACTTTTTTTCTTAAGCCAAAAAAATACTTAAAAAAATTTTATAAAAAAGACGATTTCTTGATTTTGTTTTTAAAATAAAAAAATATTCCATT
>SXGQ01381378.1_pt1 | contig 13395 bp, 20 predicted proteins | sample 3178371 | NCBI WGS metagenome assembly SXGQ01 (sample SAMN11356859, study PRJNA531348) | freshwater metagenome | isolation source: freshwater sample F1-20 | place: China: Fuxian Lake, Yuxi | collected 2017-12-25
GGTCAGCCCACGGTGGCGGCGGTGGGGCCGAATGACGTTACGACCAGCACCATCGCCAATCTGGCGGTTACGACGGCAAAGATTGACGACGACGCTGTGACCACGGCAAAGATTGCCGATGATGCGGTGACGACGGATCAGCTTGCCAGCGGTAATACCTACGATGCCGCCACGCTGTCGGGCGGGACGACGATTACGCAAGGTACACCGCTGTACGAGACCTACAGCGCGGTAAACTTTGGCACTACGATCGCTCTTGGATTTACAGTCACGGACGGGAACTCACGCCGCATTGTTTGCAGTAGCAGCACAGCGGCTACCATTAATGCCGCCACGGTTCCCCGTGCTGGATACGCGCTTCAGTTGTTGTTCACTACGGATGCTACAGGTGGCAACGTCATCACGTTTGGAACAAACTTCAAGACCACGGGAACCTACACGCTGACTGGAGTCAGCAAGTATTTCCAGATAACTTTCATCTCTGACGGAACCAATCTTCTGGAGGTCAGCCGTACTGCGGCTGTTGGATAATCATGCCTGTCACCCTTCCTCCGTTCTACGTTAATGCCCCTCCAGCCCAGAACCTGGGTTTTGGAGTATTCGACTTCAACCAGGGTTTTGATCCAGAGACTTACGGTTTTGACACTAACATATTCCAAGGTGGGCTTGGGTTAGGTGAACAAAACACTGACGGAGTTGTAACGCTCCCTCCCTTTGTTGTTACGGCGGACAGGCTACCCTCGCTCCCTCCAATCACATTTGAACCGGAGCAAACAGATGAAGTTACATCTGTGGTAGTCGGAACTGGCGAAATAGCCACCACGACAGAAGAAATCGTAACCTTACCTCCATTTGTAGTTACTGAAACCAGAGATGCGACTACGCCTTTGGTAATAACAACTCCGGTAAACATTTTCACCCCTCCCACGGGGGAGACTGAAAATACGGATGTTGTAACTATGACTCCATTTGTCGTAACGGAAAATCGACTGCCCACCCTACCACCTGTTACGTTTACTACGCCAACCGTTAGTGTATCGGCAGTAACTCTTCCTCCGGTTACTTTGCCGCCGGCAACGACCATAGCTCCAACCACCACCCAGACCGTAACTACTCCCCCTCCCACAACTGCTACACCGCAACCCACAGGCATTGGCGGAGGCGGATCCGCTGGCGGAACATCTAATGGAACCATGAGTGCTCAACGCGACTTTGACGCTGAATTGCGTGAAACCCTGAAAAGCCTGCAAAAGTATCAGCCGGAGATCCAGCGGATGTACGGCGATCTGTACAAGCAGTTCATGCCGGCTGGCATTACTGCGGCAGAGCCAGGTATCATCAACCAGTACCAAGCTGACCTTGCCCGCTTGCAGCAGCGGCAGGCCGGTATGCTGTCCCCGGAGGACATCCGTCAGTCCCAGCAGTCCGCCCGTGAGGCTTATGGCGCCCGTGGTCAGCTAATGGGGCCGGGAGCGGTGGGAGCTGAAATCCTCAACCGCGAGGCCATCCGCCAGCAACGGGAGGATCAGGCCCGTGCTGGTCTTCAATCTAGCTACGGCAACATCATGAATATGGCTAATCTGCAAACGGGGAACATCTTCTCTCCGATTGCCAGTTTGATGGGAGCCACGTTCAACCCGCTTGGTGCTTACCCTGCCGACGTGTACGGCACGAACGTCAACGCCCAGCTTGCCCGCGACATCGCCCAGAAGAACTACGAGGCCGCTATTCGGTCAGCGGAGTTGCAAGGCTCTGCGGCAAAATCAGCAGCCAATACCAGCCTGTTTGGAGACTTCTTCAAAACGGCTGTTGGAGCAAAAGTTTATTTGAGCTGTATGCCCGGCGATCAAGTAATTGATACGCCTGTTGGCCCCGTTGCTGTGGAACAAATCAGGGGTGGCGACGAAGTGATGGGCTACGATGGAAGTGTAGCCAAAGTGCTTCAAGTCAGCTCGTACGTTCAAGATGCTGATCGAGACTTCTTCACCTTCCATCTATCGAATGGCGGCAAGATCACGGTATGCGACCGCCACAAGATCTTGAACATCCCGGCTGCGGAATGGGTTGTTGGTGCCAATATGGGCGACTTGATCATTGAGCGCATTGACAAGAGTAACGGTGTTACAACCAGTTATGACCTTGTGACGGATATTGGTGGGTATCGGATCGCTGGAGTTCCGGTAAATTCAATGATCCCAGAAATGCTCGCTCTCACGTTGCAGTTGATCGCCTTGAAGCAAACCGCTTAAAGCCATGCCCTACGCACCTGGAATCCAAGACATCAGCGGGCAGTTGCTCGCCCAAGGAATGTCGCAAGCGGGTCAGATGAAGGCCCGTGCGTTGGCTGGGCTTGGCGAAAGCATTTCCGAATCAATTACGGGTGGCATCAAGCAGTATCAGCAGAACCAGATGTTTACCCAGCAAGCGTTGGGTAAGTTTGGTCAAGGGCTGATGGACCCCACGTTCAAGCAATACGTTGATCGTGTTATCAGCGACGATCCCAATGCCCCGCAAGTTCCAGATGCTTTGAAGAAGGCGTTCAAAAACGCGGCGGCTGGCAAGCCCGACATTTACGATGCTGCTTTGCTTGGGACGGCGGCTGAAGGGTATCAACAGAACAAAGCACGGGTGGCCCAGACCGCTTTGGTTCAAGCGCAAATTGATGAGATGCGTGCGGAGATGGGCCGTCGGCAAGCTGTTGCACGGATGCTTGGACTTCCTACGGGGGAGCTTCCGGTTGAGCCCGCCGTTTCTGGACGCCCAGCAATGCCCCCTGCGCCTGCTCTTCCCGCTGGTGCTCCTCCAGTTGCTGCTGAAGCACCAGCAGCGCCTCAAGAGCCTTCCCCCGTAGCTCCACCCCGTGCTCCAACGGAGGCGCCTGCGTCTGTTCAAGCTGCCATTCGCGGTCTTGAAGCCTTCGCCCCTGACATTGCTCAACAGGCGCAACGTGAGGCTGCGTTGAAGTTCCTGTCCTCTGGGCAATATTCCGATCCTACTCTGATTGCTCAACGCCTAGTAGCGGAAAAGCGGAAGCAATCGGCTGAAGAGCGTCAGATGACGCTTGATGAGGCCAAGCAGAAGCAGGCTGAATTTGAAGAGCAGGAAAGGCTCAAGCCGTTTGGTCAACGCAGGGCGGCGACGGTTAAGGAATCAGGAACGTCTGGCTATTACGTTCTAAATATCGCTCCAGCGGAAATGACGGGAATTGAGCGCCAGCAGATGGAAGCCGGCACCCAAGAGGAAAAGGAGCGCATTGGTCGTATCGGCGCCTTGATCACCCGTGATCGCGATTTGGCTGCTGGTGACCGCACGATTTCCCCTGCCGTAAGAGGACTTTCCCGCTTATTGGCGGAGGATAAGATCGAGGGTGATGCTTTGACGCAGCTTCGGACCACAATCCGCAGCTTCGGGAAAGCCCTCAACTTTCCGGTTGATGAGCAAAAACTCGGCGATGCCCAAACGGCTACCGCTTACTTCGGCCAACTTGTCTTGCCCGTCTTCAACCAGACCAAAGGCGCCATCTCGGACAAAGAGACGGCCCTATTCCAGACTTGGAGTCCGCAGCTCGGCCTCAACAAGAAGGCGAATATTGAACTTCTGTCGGTCATCGACAAGCGGATGAAGTTCAACCGGAAGTTGGAGGAGCTGGGACTGAAGGTTGATTCGCGTAAGATGCCGATCAACGAGTACGTCATGGAGCGGCAAAAGCTGCTCAATGAATATGACGAGTCGCTCCCAACCGTTGAGGAGTTCTTGAAGAAAGCTGGAGCGCCATCGCAAACCATCAGTCAATCTATACCAGAGCCTGTTGTTCCTGGGCGAGTGCTTCAGGGAGCCGTTGATTCAGCTTTAAGCTCCGGTGGAAGTGCCGCCTCCGCTCTGTACGAGCAACTGCTAACGAAAGCCGCTGCTGGCAAAACCCCGTCAAAGTAATCCTATGCGCTTCACCGAAGACGAGATTGAGAGCAAGGCGCTGGAACTTGCCAAAGCTGGCGTAGGCCAGAAGGACATCGAGACATGGATTGATCTCGCCCGTAAGGAACGCGAGTCATTCCTTGCTCAAGAACGTGGAACCCCTGCTCCTGCTGCGGCGGAGCCCACAACCGGTGAGCAGCTTGCTACTGATGTGGCTTATCTTGGCAAAACAGGTGGAGAGATGGCTGCCCGTGGGGCTGCTATCGCTGCTGGTCAGGCGGCCGGTCTGCGTGCTCCCGGAGTACTAAAGGCTGCCGCCGTTCCGCTGGGTGGAGCAATCAGCGCAGGCATGACGGATGTCGCTTTACAGCGCATGGGCGGTCAGCCGTATCGGCTTGGTCAGACGCTGGAAGAGATGACCGTTGGAACCCTTCCCGGTATTTCGACCATGCCTGCGGCAATGGCTACGGCCCGCAGCGCGGTTCAGGTAGCGCCGAAGGTTTTGGAGTTTTTCGCGTCTCCGCAAGGCTTCCGAACTTTTGCTACGCTTGCTGCTGGGAAAACGGCCAAAACGATGACCGAAGAAGGTCGCGCTCCGACTGCCGGCGAGATGACCCAAACAATCGCTGGTACGGCGTTGGCTGGAAAGACCTCTGTCATGCCTGCAACCACCAAGCAGGTGGATGAAATTAAGCGGATGGTAGATGATGCGGTAACTAATACCAACGTCCGTGATTGGCTGGCAAAGGGCGGCAAAGTTGACCCGACGTTGAGTTACCGTGATTCCGCTTTGAATCGTGGTGTTTCAACCATTGCTGGAGCTAGTTCAATTCAGCGTGAAGCCAATCAAGCCAATGCTAAAGTGGTTAATCGTCTTGCCCGTGAAGATATGGGTTTCCCAGAGACTCAATCTCTCGCACCAATTAACATCGCGGATTTGATTATCAAAAAGTCCCAGTCTTTGCGGGACATTGAGGGTCTTGCCACTCCTACCAGTGGCGGCTCATTCAAGGATCAAGTTAATGTTGTCCGTATGGCCCGTGAAGAGTCCAGCAATGCTTGGAAAAGCTACAAAGCATCAGCAGCGAAGGGTAAGCCTGATACGGCTGCCCGCGAAGAGGCGAAGAAGTTGACGGCTGTGGCTACGGCAGAGGAAACAGCCCTTGAGAACATGTTGGTAAAGGCGGGAGAAAAAGACCTAGCAAACCAATGGAAGACTGATCGCAGAACGCTGGCAAAGATTTACGGCTACCGTGACGCTTTGATCGAAGGCAACATCTCGCCTGGGATCATATCTGATCAGCGTTCGATCCAAAAACGGTACATGGATGGCAATTTTGACCTGATTGCCCGTTTTCATGACACGATGCCAAAGGTGATGCGTGACATTACTGACGTCGGCACCGTCGAGCAGAACATACCCGTCATGCTTCAGCGTGGTGTGGCGGCTGGCGCTGCCCTCGCTGGCGCCCAAGGGCTTGGGGCTGGACCAGGCGCATCCGCTGCCGCTGGTATGGCTGCCGCAGCCAGCCCGGAAATGGCCCGCCGTTTGGCTTTAAGCCCATTCTATCAACGAGTGATGTCAGCGCCGCGTTATGGCGCGGAAGATCCCGCTTTGGCGGCTTCTTTGGCCCGTTTCGCAGGTGTGCGTGGATTCACCCAATAACATGCCCTTCAAGTCCAAAGCCCAGTCCCGAGCCTGCTTCGCCTCCAAGGGATTCGACGGCTCCGTTGATTGCATGAAGTGGGCGAAGTCCACCCAATACAAGAAGTTGCCTGCCCGCGTGAAGAAGCCAAAGAAGAAATAATCTCCTACCATGAAACATAGCCTGCCTAACTCAAACTACGGCCCCTGCATGTGCCACCCCCAGAAGGGTGACAAGCTGGAGGGGATTCCTGACCGCGTACAGCGCCCCGCCCGCAAGGACGTCAGCCTGTCCTCCATCGGTCCCGGCAAAGAAGCCTCCGGTAAAGGCTACAAGGTCGTTGATGTCCGCTCCGGTGGTGAGCCGGTGGGGATGGGAGAGGGCCGTCGTAGCCGCAAGCGCGAGATGGACTACGAGGACGACGAGGATTGATCCCTAGCCTGCCATGCTGGATCTGCTGACCAATGCCTTGGGTGGTGGTGCGCTGGGCGTCCTGCTCCGCATCGGCAACGGCTTTTTCGAGACATGGCGGGCGGACAAGGAGAGTAAGCTGAAGATCGAGGAGGCGAAGGCCATGGCAGCCATCGCAGCGGACAAGTCGGCTTGGGATGCTTTTACTGCTTCCCAAGCGCAGGCCACTCCACCGGCCAACACGCCGGGCTGGGCAGCCGCCATCCTGACGCTTTTCCGGCCCTTCATCACGCTGCTACTGCTCGTCATCACAGCCGTGATCTTCTTCAGCATTACGGGCCAGGAACAGGCGGATATGGTGGATGAATTCCAGTTCGCCGCGATGAACTGCATCGGCTGGTGGTTTGGCGATCGCATGGTGAGGAAGAAATGAAGCAGCGGTCGCAGATCCGAGAGCAGATCGCGCTAACGCTCGCCCGAGGCGCTGTGGCGCTTGTGCTGATCATTGCCGTCGGAGCGTTTGGACGAGCTTTTTACCTAGCGGTGGCGACTAAAGAAGATCACCCGATTAGCGACGCAGCCACGCAGCTGCTGACCGGACTAGGTTCCGCGCTGGTGGGAGGAGCTGTCGGCTACGTCAGCGGGGTAGCCAAACGATGACTTTTGGACATGAATAACCTTCGCCCAACCGACTTGTTGGCGGCCTCCGTGCCGACCGTCTCCGCCACCTTGGTGGCCCAAGCCAATCAATGGGCAGGGCTCATCGGCTCACTTCTCGGCATTGTGTATCTGATCTGGCGCTGGCGCCGCGAGGCCCGTGACGACGGGAAAAGATAGACGTTTTGTCGTCGTTGCGGACGTACAAGGTGCAGGTTGGCCGGTGGAAGCGCCCCGTGCCGCATTACCGGCTTGTAAAGCACAAGTAATTTTGCCGTGTAAAGCCACTACACATGACCGGCAAAGACACGATTTTCGTCCAAATTGCAGCGTACCGTGATCCTGAATTAGTTCCGACAGTTCTTGACTGCATCGCACGGGCTAAACGACCGGAAAACCTGCGATTCGGCATTTGCTGGCAGTTTGCCGAGGGCGACAGCATCGCTGCCATCGCGCATTTGCCGCAAGTCAGGTTCCTGGCTATTCCATACGGTGAAAGCAAAGGCGCTTGCTGGGCTAGGTCGTTGGCTTGTCAGATGTACGACGGGCAGGAGTACTACCTGCAAATCGACAGTCATCATCGGTTTGTTGATGGCTGGGACGAAACACTGATTGGGATGCTAGGCGGCCTTGAGGCCGATGGAGTCAAAAAACCGTTACTGACCGCATACCCGCCAGCCTACGATCCCAAGAACGACCCTGCTGGCAGAGCAACTGGAGGCATCCAAATTGATTTTAGTTCGTTCAATGACAGCTCGGTGTTCAGCACGGGATCGTCTTCCATCAAGAACTGGGAAACACGGAAAAAGCCTTTGCGGGGCAGGTTTTTTGCCGGAGGTTTCGCGTTTGCCCGTGCCTCTTTCCTGACGGACATCGCTTACGATCCCAGCTTCTACTTCCAAGGCGAGGAGATGGCGATGGCGTTACGGGCGTTTACCCATGGGTACGACATTTATCACCCGCATCAACCCGTGCTTTGGCATCATTACATGCGGCATGACACGCCCAAGCATTGGAAGGATCATGTCAAAACAGAGGGAAAGCCTGAACCCAAGGAAACCTGGGATAAGCTAAACGCCTACAGCCAAAAACGGAACAAGCATCTGTTTTCGTATGCGGGTTATCGCTACGAGGATGTTGATTGGGGCAAGTACGGGCGAGGCACGGAACGCAGTTTGCGCGACTTTGAGTTGTTTTGCGGGATTGATTTCCGGCATAAGCGGATCACTCGTGATTGCCTCAACAAGACAGAGCCCAGCGCATCATGGAATCGTCAGATTACGGATGAGGCTTGGGAAAAGATGCTGCTCAAGATGTACGAGCACACGATTGAGACGATGCCATCGGCGTTCCCGTTGGACGACTACGACTTCATCTACCTTGGTTACGAGCGAGCGGACGGCACCAACATCCATTGCACCAATCTCAAGGGCGATAGTTTGAAGCACTTGACGGACACCACAAAAGCGTCGAATGCCGTCACTCCATTAACCACCCGATTTTTTGCCGATGAGATGCCATCCAAGTGGGTGCTATGGCCTCACAGCGTATCAAAGGGATGGGTAGGGCGAATTGGTGGCACGATGCCACGAATTGTTTACTGAACCTGCTCGATCAAAACGTGGGTCTTCCGGTACGGCTTCTTGACCTGGTACTGGCGGAAGCGGAAGTCGATGGTCGTCGGATCGTCGTCCGGTATCAGTCCCTCGTAGCGGATGGCGTCTAGGAGGGGCTTGCAGCCACCGGCCCCGTTATCGACGTCGAGGGGGCGGGAACCGTAGCGGGTGATCGTAACGCGGAAACGAGGGCGTCCCGCGCCTCCTTCTTTAGCTTGGTTAAGATCCAATGATTGCGGCCCAGCATCGTGTTGAGGCTGGGGGTGGTGTAGCCGGTGAGGGTCAAAGACAGCGGATACTGGGTCTGGGGATTCCATGGCTTATTGGCTGGTTTGACTCGCCGCTTTGCGGACCCGGTAGAAGTTGCAGATTTGCCACGCATAACAATGGGAGATGTCGAAGAGCCTAGCGATACTGACGCAGGAGACTCCCGACCAGTAAAGCTCCCGCATCCGCTTGACGTGCCACGGGGACGTCCTCGTCCGATACTTCCTCCCGGTCCAATACCGGACTGGGGCTGGGTCTGGCGGGATGTACGGCGGGCGACTCATTAAACACCGCAAAGACCCTCGCATTCATTCCCAAAGAGGGAAAGCTGGTTTTTGTCTGGCACGCTGCCCAGTTCAACTTGGTCAAGAGGCTTGCAGCTACTGTGAAGATAAGCCGTTCCGCGAAGAGCTGCGGTTCCAGTTTGTTGCTTCAGAACTTCGCGTAAGTCGTAATCAAACTTCACGGCCTTGGCCCATTCGTCCGGTTCGCTATTTCGCAGCCGCTTCCATTCATGATCGGAATGGAATGGGCAGTAGATGCAAGCTGATCTCGGCGGTTGCGGGTAGCCATTACGTTGCATCCATGACAAGCAGTCTTGCCGTGTCATTTCCTTGTCGATCAGCGGAAAGATGTTTTTGGCCCACGGCTCACGGCTTGGTTTCATGCGATGAATCTCATCATATGAAATTCCAATCCATTGAATGACCTTCATAGTTTTGCACGCACGTTGAACCCCCCCCCAATTCGCGGGCCTTCCTCAAAATCACTCTTACTTTGAAATCGGCCGTGCATTTGCGCCCCAGCAGACCTTTCCCTCCATTGGTCTTAAGGACATAGGCAGGAATCATTGTTTTGACGTAGATGTTGCCCGTCTTTTTGCTGACTCTAGTTTGGAGTTGCATTGCTGTCAGACTTCCAGCCGTGACGCGATACACGGGAAACGGCAACTGGGTCTCCAGCCAGTCGAGCCACTTGTAAACGCTTTCAGGTTCAGCTTGGGTATCAGCAAAGATTGCCGCTTTGGGCATGGGGCCAACCTCACCCTTGGCCGCCATTAAGGCTAGGGTCGATGATTGGACACCAGCGCCTAGGCTGATGAGATGTGTGGGATCAGGCATTGAGTTGTGAGATGATGTATTTTTGCGCTGCTGGGTCGAGGGCAGACCACGGCTTGTCCGCATTGGAGGGATCGGTGCTGTTCTCCCTGACCCACTCCTGCCAGCCGGCGGGCTCCTGCGGCCCTTGGGGCTGGGCGGGGGCAAAGGATGTCTTGCCCGCACCGGAGTATTGGATGGGGCGGTCTGTCATGGCCTTGTTGAGCCAGTTGACGAACCTCCGCTGGGAGACCCCGACGCCACGGACGGATGCCCATGCTTGGGCCTTCCCCAGCTCACGGCGGATGTCGATGCCGGCGTAGGCGGGGTTGGCTTCCAACTCCTCCAGCCAGCCCTCCTCGACCACCTTGGGGGCTGCCTTCTTGGGTTTCGGACTGTCCGATACCAGCAGACCACCGTGGGGGTAGGAGTCGTAAGCCTGCTGCATTGTAGCCAGCCACTCGTCCTTGTTGAGCCTCCTGCCCACCTGCTTGGCCTTATGGCAGCAGGTGGCAAAGGCGTGTTCAGCGAAAGTCATGGTCGTAGTACAGGTTGTGGACGTGCTCGGAGTAGCTCCAAGGCTCCCTCATCCGCCGCCTCATGCCCTCATAGCCACAGTTCCAGCGGAGGGCTAGAAGCCAGACCGTGGGCTTAATCCCATCCCGCTCCATCCGCTGGATGGCTTGGAATAGGGCTTTCCTTGCGATTTGGCGGGCTTTGTCGGGCTGGGAGGCCCACCGGTAGGGGTCGGTGGAGAACTCGCTCCAAGTGGCCTTGGTGAACTGGAGGGCGCCGCCGGGACTAGCCCAACTGGCGCCTTCCCTTGCTTCCAAGCACCGGATCAGGCGATCCAAGTCAATCGTCCCACTTGTCGCGGGCGATGACATAGCCGATGCAGATGCCAATGACCACAGCACAAGCAATCGTCGTAAAGAACGCATAGGTGCTCATGGTTAAAAGGTGGTCATGCTCCAGCGGGTGATGATCCGTCCGTGGGCTGATGGGGACCGAGCTGCCTCGTAAGAGCCGGTAAGCCCGTTGCGCTTAACGAACGTCCGACAAACGGCTCCGATGGCGTTCATGTGGTTGGGTGGCTGGCCGACCAGCGTGACGACCTCCTCCGCCGTGAACGAACCGTTGGCCTTCAGCAAGGCGGCTGCCTGCTTCTCAAAGGAAGCTACCCAAGCCTCTGGAGTGTGTTCCAGGACTTGGGCGCAACCTGCTTCTTTCAACTCCTGACCTGATTGTGTGTGTGTCATGGTGATGTCTAACGGTAGGCTTACAGATCCAGCTAACGGAACCTAGCTGTCTTCTTGGCGATCTTGGCGGGCTGCTTCACGAACTGCTTGCCGGCCCGCATCCCCTTCCGCTTGGCGCGGTTGGTGGCCGCCTTCTCGGCTGGGGACAGCGACCGCAAGGCAGCCGCTGGCAGATACCGCTCACCGGTCTCCAACGACGGCCTGCCGCTGCTGGTTCTCCAGTTCTGGGCAGTCCAGTCGCGGAGGGACTTCTGGGTGGGTTTAAGTGCCATTTGAGTAGTGTCCTTTCAGTTGGAGGTATTCGATTGCTGATTGAAGTATTTTGGGGTCATCACGGAACATACCTAGTGCGCGATTGCATGTTTTGCATAGTATGCCGCGAAATGCTCCGGTGTTGTGATTGTGATCTATTGCACTCTGCATCAACTCAACGTCACTGCGGCAGATAGCGCATTTGCAGCCTTGGCTTTCATAGGAAGTGATCAGCATTTCTGGTGAAATGCCGCGTCGTTGGCATCGTTTGGCTAGAGTCCAACTATCTTTTTCCCGATACTCGCGGACTCGTTCTGGATTCTCTTTGCACCAGCGTCTGTGTTCTCTGAACAAACAAGTATTGCACCGGCTTTTGAGCAGATGAGTCATGGCTCCACCCCTGCTTCGGAAAGAAGACAGGGGCTTCGCCTGATGGCACATGGTGCAGACTTTAGTCTCGGTAGCCACCGCCTTGACGTTTGTATTCTGCGGCTAGGAACTGACTTTTACGGGCGCTCCATTGCCCTGGCCGGCCACCCTTACCACCGGCTTTGATGCGTTCAAAGAGCTGCTTCCGCAACCCCGGCTTGGTGTAGACGCCAGCCTCGTTCACCCGTGATTTGGTTTTCATCGTGGTCAGAAGGGGACGTCTTCAGCGGGCTGCAAGTCTTCCTCGGCGGGAGCGTCGGGCGGCTCGGCGTTGGGGCTGCCCATCACAAAGGCCTTGTACTCCTCGGATTCACAGCAGAGCTTCTGAATCCAAGTCTCCAAGTCCTGCTTCTCCCAGTTGATGTCACGCAGGCCCATCTTCTTGGCCCGCTCAATCTCTTCGATCAGGTTGAAGTATATCGGCGGGTTTTCCGATGTCACCGACTTCATGCCTTTCGGCAGGCCGGAAATACCTCCGATGTTGGCATACATGGAGCCAGCGCGCTCCTGATGGATCACCGACAGGAAGCAATTAGCTCCGATCAGCTTGGACACGTCGAAGCCGGCAAGCTCTGCGGGCGTGAACGGACGACCGCGCCACGACTGGAGATCCTTGAACAGCGATGACTTTTCGTTGAGCGAAAGCGTGTACCGCTTGGTCAGCGACCGAGCGACATCTTTGCCTTGGATGTTCATGCGTTCATTTGGCAGCTCAAAGACCAAGAGGACTTTGGGACGCGGCGTGAACTGCGTGGACGGTTGGGTGCCGATGGCGACGACGCCATAGCAAACGGCATGATGGGTGCCGGCGGGTACTGGCTCTTTTTTCGGGCCTGATGAACTGGCTGATACTGTGATGGGCATTGTGGTTTTGGTTGGACTTACTGGTTTGGGTTACTAACAAAGGGACGCTGTGTGTGTCTCGCACCCCTGCCGGCTGTGTGTCGTCGGCAGGGGTTTTTCATTTACTGGGACGATACTTCTTCAAGTACTGCCAAAGGCTGTTGGCGGCTTGGAAAGCGTGCCATGCCTTGTGTAACTGGCCGTCATCGTAGGTCACGATTTCGACCCGCCCTGGCTCGGTCGTCGAGATGTACACGTTAGCACCTACGGTCATGTAATGGTCTGGGCCGAACTTGGCTCTGGTGTAAGCGGCAATCTGCATGGGTTCTGTCTCCCATGGCTCGCACAACACTCCTGGCTTGGTCTTCCTGCTCTTGAAGTCCAAGATGCCCTGCTGGCCGCCGAGCACCATAACGGCATCGGTGGTCCCGGCGTAGCCGTCGACGGTGTTCACCAATCGAAGTTCGTGGGCGACCATCTTGATTCCGCTTCGCTCCAACGCAGCGACGACGGTACGAACATACACCTGCATCTCGTCGGGAACGGGCTCGCACTTGAAGTAAGCTTCGATGGCAGCGTGAATCTTCGTTCCCAAGTCCGCAGCCTCGCCCACTTGCTCAAATGCGCCATTGATGATGCGGCGGCTGTAAGTGGCAGCGTCCTCGCCGTCCTGCGGCGGGTTGCTGTACGCCCGCTCGGCAACCTGGGTGAGCTTCCAGTCGTCCAGCGAAGGCTTGGCGAGAACGGAAAGCACCGTGGTCACGGACGGGTACAGGTTCAGCTTGCGGGCGTCGGCGATGGTAGTCGCACGCATCCCGCCACCTTTGGCCTTCGGCACCTCGAAGACGGCCTTGCCGTCGCGGTCGTACCAGTGTTGACTGGACTTACTCACGGCTGCGCCTCCTTTCGTAGTGCCGTTTCGATGCACTTGATCGCGAACTCACGCTCGGCCAATCCGAGTGCATGGGTCGCCTGCCATAGGGCAAGCTGCCGCTTGAGTTCA
>SXGQ01075282.1_pt1 | contig 13393 bp, 11 predicted proteins | sample 3178371 | NCBI WGS metagenome assembly SXGQ01 (sample SAMN11356859, study PRJNA531348) | freshwater metagenome | isolation source: freshwater sample F1-20 | place: China: Fuxian Lake, Yuxi | collected 2017-12-25
ATGAGGTAAAAGATATGCCTCATTATTTGAAAAATTAAATTTACATATTGTCGGACATTTTGAACTATTATTTTCAAATATTACTGGAAATCCTGTCCCAAGATTACTTATCATTACAATTCTACCATTAGTACCTCCACTTAATCCTGAAATTACTGAAGGGAAAACAGATGCCGAACCCCCGCCAAGTATTATATGAGTAGCCCTATTGTTATTATCTGTTTGGAATCCTGTTGGATTCCAATTAGTTATTGATGTTACGGATATGTCCGTCATATTGAAATTAATCCAAACAAATTCAGTACTTGTTAATGTAGTATTAATAAGTAATTCCTTACTTCCTTGGCTAAACGTCACGGCGTTTCCTGCAATACTACTCTTATCATTATCTAAATTAGTGCTTGCACTATAAGAGACAAACTGTTCGTTTTTATTTGCCAAAGAATTTATTTGAATTTGGATATTTGATGTAGTCCCACTCAAATATTTAAATTCTTGATTGGTTACTTTACCACTTGCCACATATAATGCGGATAATGCCCCACCTGAAATTGTATTAGCGGAAATAGTTGGTGATATGAAGAAATTAGATGTAATTCCTGACTCTACCTCAAAATTTTGATAGTTAACTATTCCACTAAAAATTCCCATTATAATTTTACTCTATAAGCTTTAAATTCCCAATTACCATTAGCCACTTCAATAACAACACTAACACCACCTGTGACACCTGATACGTTTATTCCACTAATAGTATTAGCACCTTCTATAATTTGTAAAGGGCCTTGGTCTGTATAATTTAAATCTGCTGTTGCGCCTGTGCCCCATACCGCTTGTAAAGTACCGCTTCTTATAGAATAACTACTTAAACTTTTTAAGTGATAGTTGTAATAAACACTTCTGAAATTCTCAGGAGAACCTGTTTGAATGAAGTCTACTTGTCCGCTATTCGTTCTTGCACTTATATATACGGTAATACCTGTTTGTTGTGAAATAACTGTTGAGCCTATGATACCGCTTATTGTGTCAACATAAAGATACTGATTTGAGGAGTCATATGAGTTAGAAACTATTCCTTTTATTGATATTGGGTTTGTATCTGCAGATATCATTAATGGATAATCAATTGTATCTCCACTTGGTAACCCTATGGCAAGTTTTGAACCGTCATCAGTTGTCCTTAGTAAGGTTGTTGTTATCGCACTTGTTCCAGTCCATTTTGAAAGGTAGTTTGTAACTCCTCCCGATAGTGCGGATGCGGTACTTAATGTAACCCCTGTTTGATATATAACATTATTATTTTCATCTAATGTTAAAAATTTTGTATCTGTGGTTACTGCGGATGTTGTACCTGTAACTCCGGATAAATTAAGGGGGTTTGTATCGGCAGATATTACTAATTTACCAAGTATTGTATCTCCAGTTGTATTAACAAATGTAAAACCTGTAAGTGGGATAGTCCCACCTGTTGACATCTGTAAGGTTAAAGTATCAACTGAATAATCCCACGTATTACCCGTAATTACAGTTGATGTTACACCTGTTTGGTATATTACATTATTATTTTCATCTAATGTTAGGAATTTAGTGTTGGTAGTAACCGAAGATGTTGTGGCGGTTAATCCTGATAAATTAAGTGGATTTGTATCTGCAGATATTACTAATCTACCGAGTATTGTATCTCCCGTAGTGTTGACAAATGTAAAACCAGTTAAAGGTATTGTACCTCCCGTTGACATTTGTAGATTTAAAGTATCTACAGTATAATCCCAAGTGTTTCCCGTAATTACGGTTAATGTTACACCTGTTTGAAATATAACATTATTATTCTCATCTAAGGATAAAAACTTTGTATTTGTAGTTACCTCCGATGTTGTACCTGTAACTCCTGATAAATTAAGAGGGTTTGTTGATGCTGAAATAATAAGTTGCCCTAATATTGTATCTCCTGTCGTATTAACAAATGTAAAACCAGTTAAAGGTATTGTACCTCCTGTTGACATTTGCAGACTTAAAGTGTCTACGGTATAATCCCACGTGTTTCCTGTAATGACCGTTGATGTGACTCCTGTCTGATATATTACATTATTATTTTCATCTAACGATAAAAATTTAGTGTCTGTTGTAACTGCCGATGTTGTACCTGTAAGTCCTGAAATAGTTAAAGGATTGGTTGCAGCTGAAATAATGAGTTGTCCTAATATTGTATCCCCTGTTGTATTAACAAATGTAAATCCTGTTAATGATACGGTTCCTCCTGTTGACATCTCAAGATTTAACGTATCTGATGAGTAAGTCCATGTATTACTTGTTATAACAGTTGACGTAACCCCTGTTTGATAAATTACGTTATTATTAGCATCTAAAGTTAGAAACTTTGTACCTGTGTCAACTGAGGAAGTTGAGCCTGTCAATCCTGATAAAATTAAAGGGTTAGTATCGGCAGATATTGTAAGTTGTCCTAATATCGTATCACCAGTCGTATTAACAAATGTAAATCCTGTTAATGATACGGTCCCTCCTGTTGACATTTGCAGACTTAAAGTGTCTACGGTATAATCCCATGTATTTCCTGTAATTATTGGACTACCTACTCTCTCCCATAGTGTTGTACCGTTGGCATATTGTATCGCAGTACCTTTATCTACACAAATATATAAACCGTTGTTTGAGCCGTCATCAGTTACTGCAATAATCATTCCTTTATAGGGATATGGTATTGTTGCATTATCGTTTAAATCATTATAAACGCTGGTTATCATTCTAGCATCTAACGGATACGAATTTAATACTTCATAGTTCTGTGTATAATTAAATGCTCCTAATGTCCTACTCATATTAATTAAATGTTAGTCTTATTAATTGTGCTCCATGTTGTCCTCTAATATCATATCTATACCTTTTGTATGGAACACTTGTGTATGTACTATTAATATATACCGGACCAAAATCATCAATTGTATAAAATTCAGATGGTGTTACAGTTACATACCTTTGGCTATTTCCATCATAAAGTTCCATAGTTTGTAACCTAATGTGTAAAGCTAATGGTAATATGAATGCCTGTCTATCTGAAGTAGTTTCATCTGCAGTATTAAAAGTTGTAGTTGTATTACTATTTATCATCGAAATTAAGGTCTGTTGGGTGTAATACGCATTTGAAACGGAGGTCGCTGATATTGGAAACACTCCCTCAATAGTAATCGCAGCGGGAGTTTTAGTTCCTCCATATATAAAATCACTAGTACCTGGTCCATAATACGGAGCTCCACTATCGTCTAATGGTTGCTGACCTGGGTCAAAATTTATTTGACAAGTCCATCTATTATTACCTGAAACCACCAAATAGTTGGTATTAACTGTATATGCGGTAGTGCTTAAAGATGTATATGCAGTCACCGCCGGTGATGGGTCAGTATAACCACTAAATACAAATGAAGACACAGGACCTGTTTTGGCAATATAGGCTCCTCCTGTTGATGTTCCACTAACGTATGTTGCGGTAAGTGTTAAATTGGCAACAGTTCCGGCAATTTGTAAATTTGAAGGACTAAATCCTCCTCCACCAGAATTCCTTGTAAATGTTGTTGCAATTGCTGTGATATTTGGAGGTATTACAGGGTAAAACATTGCTTGGATTATTTCTTGAAATGTTTTTCCTCCTGAGAAGAAAGTTGTATTTACACCTATACTACCAAATGATTCTTTAGTTGGTAATGGGTTTTCAAATGTTAGAGCTCCTGATAAATCAATTGTGGTACCTGTAGTTTCATTAGCTACGATTAACGTTGCAGTAATTGCCGTTGTTCCTTCAGTTCCCGCTGACGATGTCCCGCCTGTATAAGGTAAACTTGCAGTTAAACCTGTTTGATAAATAACATTATAATTTTCGTCTAATGCTAAAAATTTTGTATTGGTTGTTGCCGCTGAAGTATTACCTGTAACACCTGATAAAATTAAAGGATTTGTGTCTGCAGATATTGTAAGTTGACCTAATATTGTATCACCTGTTGTGTTAACAAATGTGAATCCAGTTAAAGAAACCGTCCCACCTGTTGACATTTGAAGGTTTAAAGTATCCGATGAATAAGTCCAAGTATTTGAGGTAATTGATTGTCCGTTTCCACCAACCGAGCTCCAAGTTGCTGCAGAATTTGCAAATGGGATATTGGTACCCCTATCAGTACAATAATAAACCCCATTTTTTGTAATATCAGGGTCATTATAAACAGTAACTACCATACCTTTGTATGGATAAGGTAATGTTACATTATCTGTAAGGCCTGTATAATATGGTATTATTGAACGAGCGTCCCACGGACCTGATGCTAATACATCAACGTTCAAAGATATTGTAGTACTTCCTGTTATTCTATTCATTACTATTTTAAAAAACCAATCTTATTAATCTAAATCCAACATCAATTCCTGCGGCGTATGTATATTTTTTGTAATTAACCGAAACTCCCTGAATTGTATTTGTGGTCGATGTTATGTTAGTCCAATATGGGTCTAATGTCCACTGAGTGATTGTGCTAAATTGTTCTACTTTTTGGATTGGACGGCTATTTATCCAAGCTTCGGCAATTTCAAAATACTGTCTACCATTATTATTTTCACCTTCAGCAAAATATATCTCAACAGTATTTGACGTAATCATAGAAACTAAAGTTTGTTTAGTTTTGACATTTATTTTTGTAGAATTTGCAAATATTGGATAGACACCTTCAAAACGGTCAGTAGTAGTTGTAAACCCTGAATTTGTAAATGCGGGTACAGGAAACGGTTCATTTGTGTCATAAACTGGAATATCTCCTTCTCCATAATTTACCTGTAAACTCCAAGTGTTATAACCGATAGTAACAACATAGTTTGATAAAGAATAACTATTACTTAAACTAATTGTTGTTGCGGTATATGATGGTGAAATATCAGGTCCTGAATAAACATACGATGTTGGTAATCCTCCATTTTTCACATAAATTCCCCCGGTATAAGTCCCTTGTATAAATAATGAATTTAAAACTAAGGTAGGTATTTCATAAGCAATTTCAAATAGAGTAGTAGCTGGATTTAAAGTTAAAGTTGAATTTCTTTGGGGGCTATATGTAGGGGCAATTCTTGGGTAAAATATTTGTTGGATTATCTCGTGTATAGATGTTGCGGCTGAAAATGGAGCAGTTCCGGCACTAACCCCACCAACAGTCACTTTAACCGGATTATCATTCTCAAAAGAAAATGCCTCAAGTAGACTAATTGTTGCTCCTGAAGTTTGTCCGCTGTTAATTAGTGTTAAATTTATATCTCTAGTCCCACCTGTTCCAGCAAATGATGTTCCCCCTGTAATGTTTGCAGACGTACCACCTGAAGGTGTTCCAAATCCTGTAATTGGGACAGTTCCGCCTGTTATGGTTACCATAGTTAATACACCCGTAGATGAATTAAATGAACCTCCCGTTAATGCTAAGTCAGTACCATGATATTTTCTCCATTTAGCGTTTGGTCTTGTAACACCATTAACACCCTCAATTGTCGATGCCGACCAAGCATTAATTAACGCCTGACCTCCGGCATGGTTTGAATAAACTGATGTTCCATATTCGGTTTGAATAATATCTCCGTCAGCAACTGCGTTATCCCATAAAGTATCGTAGTTATCAATATGTAATTGGTAAACTTGGTTTACTTCTTTAACGTAAACCAACATACCTAATCTTTGTCTACCTGTAGATACGTTATCAGATTCTAAAGTTAAAACATCAGGTAAGAAATTTAATGTTCTAACATTAAATTTAATTGGTATTGTATTACCACTATATTCAATTAATCCTGTCTGTCCGTTGGTTGAAAACACTAAATCGTTTAGTGTGTAAACCTCCATATAACCACCTGTTTGGAGTACTGAAAAATTAGTACCAAACGTTTTAGTTCTTAACGTAGATTCTGTTCCGTCTAATAAACTTGATGTTAATGGATTTTTATATTGTAATGACATAATTATTGAACTGTTTGACCTTTAAAATAAATACTTCTATTAGTGTTATTAAGATTAAAGTTATTTGATGGGAATGTAGTATACATCGAATAATGTCCCACAGAGTATGATGTACCCGTATAATAAAAATTATATTGGTAAATTGTATTATTCATCGACTCGGTTTGCAAATTGTCAAACTCATATCCATATGCGATTTCACTTTGTTTTAAGTTGTTAATTGACTCACTTGGTATTATCCAAGTATACCAAGCAAACTCAGTTACAGTATTTGCTGAAACCTCAGTAGTGTAAAAATTGTATTGAACTATATTATTACCAAACGAATCAACTCCACCTGATTCTTGCGGTATATCTTGTAAAATAACATTTGGTAAATCGTTAGTGTATTCCGCATATAGGTCCATATACTTACCAATATCTGAATCAGATTGAGGTACAGTTCCATTAGAGAATCCGTAGAAAGTTGCCTCGTGAAGATGTAGATAGTTACCTACAAAACTTGCCTCACTAATTGGCTCAATAAATAATAACGCAGGTCCCTTAACAGGAACCACAGGAGATGGTAATTGCATAGGCCCACAACAAGGTAAACTAACAACATAATTATTTGAAAATGGATAGTCTTGTATTGCAAAACTCTCCAAAACATTCATATATATTTTTTCATCTAATGGTAATATAATTGACCCCTCAGAATCCACCATAGATATTTGTATTTCAAACTTACCAATTCTACTAGTTTCTCTATTTGTAAATTGATAGTTTAGATAATAACTAATGTCTGTCGGATTTGTTGTCGAAGCGCTTTGTGTAATTACACAATTTTTAGATGCAACAATATATTGTCCGTTGTCAGGATTTATAACTGAAATATAAGCACTTGTGATTTCTGATAGATTTTGATTTCTATCATAATCACTTCTACCATTTTTTGAGATTTCTACTTGAAACTCAGGTAATGTTGAATTCTTTTTTATGTAAAAATCCATTATGCTCTTATATTTGATTCATTAATTTTTATAATAAGTTTTTCTCTTATTGGTAGAAGGGATGTCCCTGTTTCATTTCTAAACATAAATTCTCCCTCATAAATTCCCGCAGTCCTTGTATCGGCAGAAGTAAATTTGTAATAAACGTAGTATTCAGTCTCAGAACCAGGATTTTCATTTATCTTTTCAACAAAACTTGTTGGAGCATTCAATATCTTATACATCCCATTTTGGGTGTTCTTCATAGAAAAATAAATCGCAGAATTTTCTATTAAGTTATTGAATTCTTGGAAACCTGTTTTTCCATTATCAACAACCTGCATTTTTAAAATAGGTAAAGTCGCATTTTTCCCAATATTGAATTCCATACCCTCTTTTAAAAATAAATATTAAGATTAACATTCTTTCCGCAAAGAAGAGTCATAATGTTCGAATCTATCATGCTCAGTTGGTGTCATTAACAATAATCCTGGTTTAATATTACCTTTTATTGTTTCTTGAAAACAATGCGACATTAATGTTTGCTCAAATGGGTGTTGGAATTTTGTCTCAATATAACATTTATAATTACCCTCTTTTGATAGGACTATCGGCCAATTGCATAAATAAACTTCCCCACCTGTATATGGTAATCCTTTATGTATTTTAATAAAATCAAATTTAGTTCTTGGGGCGTTTGGGTCTAATCCTATTTCGGGTAGTTTAGGATTTAACGGCCAATGCGTTTGTCTAAAATTTTGAGGTACGTTATACCAACTCCACTGCGTACTATTATCCCCATAAAACTCTGTAAAGTTTAGTTTTAAAAAATCAAAATTTTCTTTATTTATGATTTCTAAACTTTTTTGAAATATGTTTTGAGTTTTTCGAGAAAATCCGTTTTTACAAGTAGTTTCTCCCCCATTATAGAAAAACATATCATCCTCAAAAAAGAACATATACTCTAAGTCAGAATCATTAAAATGTTCGGCAATGAATTGTCTACCTCCAGTAATACCTATGTTATCTTTTTTAATATGCTCAAAATTATATTCCTTACATATTTCCAAATACTCGTCTGTGGTAGTTAAATCTGTTGAGTTGTCTAACAAATATTTTTTAGTTAATGTTATAAACTCTTTATCATAATCCATCATGGATTGGATTAGGGTTCTTAGTTGTTTTGGAGAATTAAATGTGATTACATATAGACCTATTTTATTTAAATCAACATTCTTCTTCCTAATAACTTGTTCGGTCTTAATTGTTAAATTATCATTCTTAACATTTTCAAAAAAAGTACCAAATAACCCATCATAATTAATTTCAAAATAATCAATTAATTCAGGATATTTGTAGACCATAATTGAGAATACTGATTCTTCAGTACCCATAAATCCCTTTGATAATGTTTCATTAAGAAAATTATAATAAATAGAATTTATTTCTGATATTATATGTTTGGGTCCTCCAAAAAATCCTCCTCTTGCAACCTTTCTAACATCCTTCCCAGCCCAATCATTTATTTTGGGGTATGAGAAACCATGTATTTCATTATTGGCGTCATATGGGAAACAAACAAATGTAAATTTATTTATTTTTTTGTTTAATTTTTCTATAACTTTATCGTGAGTAAAATAACCCGGATGTACTGTGTTAGTTATTCCCGCATCAATCCAAAATAGATTTTCGGAATCAAATTTATCAAATATTTTTGCATCGTGTAATAAGAACATTTTTGACATTACCAAAGGATTATACATCGGTAATTTTGCTTGTGTTGAATCCTTTAACCAATCAGCTTGTGAATACCACGACTCACTTGTTCTTATTTTTTGTATTTTTTCATAAAATTCATTATCAATAAACCAATTTTGACTTCTTGATATAAACATGGTATTTTCCTGACTTCTTCTTTCCCACACAAAACTTTCTAATTCAGGCTCTCCAAAAATTATAAGATTATTATTAATTTCTAAAAGTTGTGAAAATTTATCTAAATAATGTTGGAAGGTTCGAGACCACCCCTCATTTAGATTCTCTCTACCTATATTCCATAAACCAGTTACTAATGTTATCATTCCGTATCTCTAACTTTGTATATTATGTGGTCTATAAACTCACTTTCAAATCTTTTACCTATTTCTTCATAGAAATATACATCTCCAAAAACATCTTCTCTAAACATAGGTAAATCATGTGTGTTTGGAATGACACCCATACACTTACCCACATTACCTATTGTAAAATCTTTTAGTTTCCAATTTATATCCGCACCCCATTTATGTTTAAAAATGTATAATTTGTTTTTATCTGTAACATTTTTTCTAATTTCATTAAATGCTTCAGGGGTATATCTATCATCATCATCCGCAAACATTATAAAATCACCATTTAGATTATTCATATGTTTATTTAATAACGGATGTCCGTATTTCCATACTCTTTCACCCTCATTTTTATAATGATTTACATTAAATTTAAAATCGTATTTAGATAAAACTTCAGTAATAAAATCATGATTAATGTCTGAAATAATAGTAAATGTATCATTTTCAGTTAATTGGTCTTTGAATGAGTCAATTAATCTTGGTAGGGTTTGTCTACCTATACTAGTACAAACAATATTAAAACTATACATAACATTTTTCTCTAACATATCTTGATTCATCGTAAATGTCTAAAATGTCTAAAAATGCCTTTTGTAAGTCTAACCAATCACCAAATTCAAAAGCAAAACATTTATCTTTATTCTGCCCTGTAATTGCAGTTAACACCTCTTGTTCACTAATTAGTTGATTATGTTTAGTTAAATAACTTGTAAAAATGTCTAAATACCCATCTAATAAATCTCTAACGTTTTCAGATTTTCCACCAAATAAACATCCAGGTACTACATTAAGTTCAACACCAAATAAGTCTCTAAATCTATCTTTCATCTCATAATTCATAACAATTGAATTTCCCTTTAGATGTATAAATCCATGTTGTTCTATTTTTTCATTAATTTTATCTAAGAAGTTTTTTGAGTTAATTAAAGGAGCCATGTAATCTCTCCACCCATCGTGACATGATGTACCAATTAAACCCGCATCAATCCAAAAAACATTATTACAATCAAATGATTCATCAATCAAAAACTTTAATTTATTTATTACAACTTCAAGATAATTGTTGACGCAATAAATTCTATCGTAATTCATACCATTAGAAAGTTCTTCATTTCTAATTTTGTCAATTAATTCACAAGTTTCAGAAGTATTAAGTTCTACAAATTTAAATTCAACATTTGGGTAATTAAATTCTTCTTTTAGATTGAATTTGTCGTACGAATTTTGGTCGGTATATAAAACGTAATCGTATTCAGGGAAAATTATATTTTTAATTGTTGCAACAAGTAGTGGAAAATTTTTATACCTCTCACCATTTCGTTCTTTTACGTAATTTAGTTCATAGATTGAACTCACTATTTTAGTACCATTTGTCATGTTCGGCGTAAATAATATTTAAAGATTTATTGGAATTATTACCAACCTCAATACCGTTAATTAAGGATGAAAAACACATCTCATCAATATTTCCAGCGGGTATATTTCGCAAAGGTTTTGTTTTTTTGTAATCGATACATTTATCCCACGATGATAAAAAATGGAAAAATTTATCCTCATCAATACTAATATATTGAATGCAATCTTCAGGCATAAAATCTAACTTGTCTTTATCTACTGAAACATTAAAATATTTTTCATACTCTAATAAACGATTACCTAATTCACTATTTGAATTTATCTGTTCTGAAAAATTGTAAGTTACAGGACCTAAAATTGAATTAGGTTTAAATGAATTAATTATATTTTCCTCAGTAAATAATCCATAGTTTACTCTCATATCAGCATCGGTTAATACAATATTTGTAAATCCTAATTTGAATGCCGCAAAAACCGCAAATCTTTTAACTGAAAAATCAAAATCATAATAATTTTTAGCATATGATAAATAATCAGAATTAAAATCGATAATGTTAAATGTTGTGACAAAACATTCCTTTCTAATTTTATCAGGATTATCTGTCATAACAATTAAACTAGGATGAAAATCCGATTTATAAATGTCATCAATAAATCTATTAACTTGTTCGTAGTATCTTTCTCCGAAACAAAATGTTGCAAAACAAAATTTCATAATATTATAATGTACCTGTTATTCTTTCACACCACCCTTTTGATTCTGAGTGAGGCCAAACCACCCAATACTTTGGTTTTTTTAAAGTATCAAATTGTCTCCAAACTTTACAATAACCATCAGGGTCACTTTTCATTCTTTTTATTTCTTCTTTAGTTGCATCTAATCGATACATAGTATTGTCGTTTTCATCGTGGAACGCAACTGCCCAAAAATCATAATCATCTTCAGGTACACTATCGTAAGAAACATCAATACAATGCTTGAATATTGTTGCAAAAGATTTAAACCACTCCTCATCACTTTCAAACGGGTAAGGATTTGGTGGGTATTTTTTATCTAAAGTATATTGTTGGACCCCTCTTATTGAAAAGTTTAACCCTGAATATTTTTCATAGTCCTTTAGAGTTCTAACTTTACCAAATCCGTATTTACCTAAATTAATTTCTTCTTCACCATCCATTCCGAATAGAGAACGGTTACGTTTATGTGCGGTATTATTTTTTTCATACCACTTCATGTCATCGTCCCACTGCTTAACTCTACCTTTTCTTGTATATTCGTGCCAAATCAAAACTTTATGAGGATGGAATAAATCGTAACCGTGAGTAAATGCTCTTACTGCGATTGATATTTCCTCACCATGAAAATAAAAGTCAGGGTCGTGTTGAACTTCTTTTGCAAATTTTCCTAAAGTAAAACAAAAATGTGCCGAGTAGAACCTTGACGTTACGGGAGATTCTAAAGTTTGCCAATTTGGAATTGTTTCAGGTAAAAAGAATACCGCTCCTTCAGGAATAAAACGGTCAAAGGCCATTTGCCATGGTTCGTTTGTTCTACCGTTAGGGTCATTATCAGGGTCAAAAGATGACACATATGAGGTCAGTAATGGTTTCTTATGACCTTTCTTTTTTAAATCTTTAATCATTTTAATAAACTCAAAATCCCAATTCTTCTCAAACCTCATATGGGAGTCTATTTGTAACGTATATTCCTCCCCATCATATAATTGTTGAATTTGGTGTCTTGCCCAACACGCACCTTTTGAGTCTTTATAATTTACATCAATAATCTTGAATCTATCATCATTTCGATATTCTTCTAAATTGTCAAATTTGTCAGAAGGGTGGTATTGTCTACAAATACCAAATACTAAATTCTCTGGATTTTTGGCCGTTTCTAATGCAGATTTAATTGTTGGAATTAACTGAGGGTCTCTGTATGATGCAATTTGAATAAATACTCTACTCATAGTTTACTGTTTGAGTAAAATATTAATAAAATTTATAACTAAATAAATCTTTTTTTTACTTTACCATGTTGATAACTGAGCTCTTTTCCAAGTATTGGTTGCGACGCACACATATATGTAATCAGAATCCCATGAAATAGTTCCTGTAGTACCTGTTGTTCCGTAACTTCCGCCGCTTAAACTTGGGACAACCGAGGGTGTTGGGTAAATTAAATCATTCGATATTCTTACATTACCTCCAATTTCAGTATCACCACTAATTGTTGTTGTACCAGTAATAGTAATATCATTAAATGTCCCGCTCTGACCTGTAATACTATCTGAAAAAATAGTCGAACCCGTAACGTTTAACACATTAATTGTTACATTACCTTCAAAAGAAGACGTTCCTGTTACTGACATAGTACCACCAGTAAAACTTGTGTTTATAATATTTTCAGTCAGTGCACTTATAGGTACGTTTAATGTACTACCTGTTTGGTATATTATAAGTAAATCCTGTTGATTTACTGAAGTTGCTCCCGTTAATTCGTTTAAAGTTTTTCCCTGTGCCATAATGTTATAAAGGTTCTGTTAATAAATATGCGTCACCACCAACATCTAACACATTATCTCCACCAAATAATAATACATTTACCACATTATCAGGGACATCAACCTTTAATGTTTGGTCTATGTGTTCGAAATAAAAATAATAACTTCCACCACCGAAATAAGGTATGATTGGGGAATTTAATAAATTTATAGAATATGGAAAAGATGGGACACTTGTATTTCCTGTGATTGTAATCCTAAAGTTTTGATTCAAAGGTTTCCAACTTAAATCATAACTATATGCTGAAAAAGTTGCTGAAGAAAAAGTCAATACGTTATTAGCAACTCCACCGACAATATCATTTACTAAAAAATCATTACAGTCAGGACATTTCCAATCAAATAATGAAAAATCTTCTTTTAAAATATCAAAATTATGAATAATCTCAGGATAAGTTA
>SXGQ01459853.1_pt1 | contig 13391 bp, 6 predicted proteins | sample 3178371 | NCBI WGS metagenome assembly SXGQ01 (sample SAMN11356859, study PRJNA531348) | freshwater metagenome | isolation source: freshwater sample F1-20 | place: China: Fuxian Lake, Yuxi | collected 2017-12-25
CGGCCACAGGTGCCGGTCCAAGACGCCGTCAAGTCGTGCATGACGCCGTTCGGGATCCCGCTCAGCGTGTTGGGCCTCGGTGACCAGAGTCTCTGCACTGCCGATCCGTGCGATCTCGACCTCGCGCAACTGGGCCTCACGAACATCGGCATCGAGCGGCCCGCTCGATGCGACGCCGCCGGCACGGGAACCGAGCTTGAGGGGGCCGGTGAGCTCGTGGCTCCGCTGGGTGCACGCGGACGCATCGCCTCCTCACGTCTGACGCTCAGCCGTGACGGCCGGATCGCCGTCCGCGTGCGCTGCCTGGACGGGGCCGGTGCCTGCTCGGGCACGGTCGCGCTCGATCTGCGTCCGGCGACGGGCGGGTCTCGCCGACTCGGGACCGTGAGGTTCTCGCGCCTGCCCGTCGGGGCGACCCGGACGCTGCGCGTCCGCCCCGCGGCCGCGCAGCGCGCCGCGCTGCTCACCGAGATCAGCCGGCGCGTCCGCCGCAACCAGCGTGCGGCGGTCCGGCTGAAGGTGTCGCCGAGCGCGACACCGGCCACGATCACCCGCCCGTCGGCGCAGACGGTGGCCGGCACGATCTCGGCCTCGCGGTCGACACTGCGTGCGCTCAACAGCAAAGCGGCGGGCACACGCCGCGGGCGGACGTGAGACGACGTGCGCGACATGCCCGGGCGCTGCTGCCGATGCTCGCCGGAACCGGCGCGCTGCTGATGGCTGCTCCCTCCGGTGCCGGTGCCGAGGTGCTTCCAGCGGTCACGCTCGACGGTCCCAGCGCGGAGGTCATCGACCTCGGTGGCGTCGCGATGGCGGAGGACGGCACCGGTGGTGTCGTCTACCGGCGTCGCGTCGACGGCCGCATCCGCGTCTTCGTGGCGCAGTACTCGAACGCGCGTTGGTGGCGGGCGCGACGGCTGGACGTCGGTCAGAACTTCGACTCGAGCTGGCCCCGCATCGCCGCGGCAGCCGGCGGGCGGCTACTGGTGACGTGGGTGCAGCGGGTGGGACGACGAGCGAACGGCAGCTACATCGATGCGATGTACGCCGCGTGGCGCGCCCCCGGGGCGTCGAGCTTCACCCGCCCGCAGCCGGTCGATCTGAACCTCGGTGAGGCCAACGCCGTCTATCCGACACTCACGATGGCCGCGAACGGCGGGACGGCGTTGCTCAGCTACGTCGTGACCAGCACCGACGCGGCGCAGCCCGGCTTCGTCAACGCCGAATACCGGCTCGCGCGCTTCGGCGGGGGACTGCGCTGGTCGCGGCTGCCTAGCCCGCGCCGCAGCAACCGGCCGTTGCGCGCGGTGACGGCCGCGACGGCGCCGAAGGTCGCGATGGACGCGATCGGCAACGCCGTCGTCGGGTACATCGAGCCCGACGACGACGGCGTCGAGCGCGTCTACGCGCGGCGGGTCTTCTCCAGCGACCTGTCGCTCGTGCCGTTGCAGGCCAGCCCGATGGAGGTCGACGGCCGCCGGGTGACCGGGCCGGCGGACCAGTTCGCCGTCGGGATCGGCGGCTTCGGCGAGGGCATCGTCCTCGTCCGCCAGCAGATCGATGCGGCAGGGGGTGCGCCCGAGGCGTTCGTCAACACGCTCCCGCCGGTCTTCTCCGAGGGCGCGCTGGCGCTGCGCGGCGCGGTCCGCCTGCCGATGCCCGCACCGGGATCGCCGAACGGTCTCGCGGCGGGGACGTGGTCGGACGGAGGCGGGTTCCGCCTCGCGTACGGCCTGGGAAGCACGACGGTCCTCGGGACGGGAGGCGGCGACGGCACGTCCTTCTCGGCCGCCACGCGGCTGGGAACGGCGGGCAACCGCGCGATCGGCGATCCGCGGCTGGCGATGGGGCCGAAGGGCTCGGGCGTCCTGGCCCGCCGTCTGGACATCAACGACCAGCACGGCGTGGAGGTCCGGGAGCTGCTCATCCAGGGCGCGTCGCGCCGTGCGCAGGTCAGCGCCGAAGGGGGTGGCCTCGTGACCGACCTCGACGTCGGCGGGTCGAACCTCGGCGACGCCATCGTCGCGTTCCGCTCCGGGTCATCATCTCGCGGGTCGATCGCCGCGACCGTCGTCGACGCACCACCACTGGGGTTCGCCGCCACCGCGCCGACCGGGTGGGTCCGGCCCTCCCGCGCGCGGGTGAGCTGGGAGCCCGGCCGCAACGCGATCCGCGGAGTGACGTATGAGGTGCTGCTCGACGGCCAGCTCACGGGGCGCCCGACAGGCGCACGAGCGCGCGTGATCGAGCGCCGCGGGCTCGAGGACGGCAGTCACAGCGTGCAGGTCCGCGCGACGGACATGCGAGGTCAGCGGGTGCTGTCCAACCGTGTGACGCTGCGCGTCGACGGCACGGCGCCGCAGCTGGCCGTCTCGCGTCACGGCGGCCGGAGGGTCACCGTGCGGATCAACGACAGCAACCGGTCGGGCATGGACCGCGAGCGCTCGACGATCGCGTGGGGAGACGGAACGGGCCAGTCGGCCGCTGCCAACAGCCAGTCGCATCGGTACCCGCGCCGTGGCCGCTTCATCATCACCACGACGCTGCGTGACCGGGCGGGCAACGGCGAGACGCGGCGCACTGCGGTGATCGTGCGATGAGGCGCCTGTCGCTCGTCGTCCTCGTCGCGCTCGCTGCTGCGGCGCTGCCGAGCGAGGCCTCCGCACTGTGGAGCCGCGCGCGGATCATGTCGGCCACCCCGGCGGAACTGGCGCTGCCGCCGGACAGCGCGCTCGGTCAGGCGATGGGGCCTCCGTCCATCTCCGCCGACGGGCGGTACCTCGCGTTCGCCACGCGCGTGCGCAACCTCTTCGTCGGCGACGACCAGGCCCTGCGGGACACGGCGCGCGGCGGGATCCTGCGGCGCGAGGTCGACGGCACGACCCTCGAGGTCGTCGCACCCGGACCCCCGCTCTCCCAGCCGGGCAACGTCTCGGTCGGCGAGCAGCCGGCCATCAGCGCGGACGGTCGCTTCGTCGCGTTCTCCAGCACCGTCGCGCTGGTGGGAGAGGACGACGATGGCACCGCCTCGGACGTCTATGTCCGCGACATGGCCGTGCCGCGGACCGCGCCCGGCGCATACGACCTGATCTCGGAGGGCGGTGAGCCGGGCGCGAGCTTCGCGCTCACGGAGGGGCACGGCCGCGCGGCCATGTCCTCCGATGGCCGCCACGTGCTGTACGCCGACGCCACCAGCCCGGGGCGCGCCGCGCCGCTGGTGTTGCTCGATCGCGCAACCCGTGAGCGGACGACGATCACGGACGCGGCCGCACCTGCCGGCTTCTCCGCGGCTGCGGTGAGCGCGGACGGGCGCACGGTGGCGTGGGTCGACGCCGACCCTCGCGCGCGCCTGGGACCCGGCGCGTACCTCCCGGGTGAGCTCCCGCTGGGAGGGCTGCCGACGCGCACCGCGGACCTGCCGGATTCCAACAGCGACCTGCTGTGGATGCGCGTCGCCGACGGCCGGCCTCGGCGTGTCACCGGCGCCGGCGATGGTGAGAACCCCGCGTGTCCCGCCGGAGCCGAGCTCGCGCCGGACCCGGGCGACGACTCGCCTCGTGCCCCGCGAGGACCGTGTGACGGGCCGTTCTCACAGCGGTCCATCCTGAACGAGGGCGTGACGAGTGCCGCGTTCGCGTCTGTGCGGCTGACGGCCGGCGGTGACCGGATCTCCTGGGTGTCGCCACGCGAGTGGCGCGGAGGGCCGGCGGGCCCCGAAGGCGCCGGCGACCTCTTTCTCCGGGATATGGACCAGCCGGGGGGACGCCGCGCGACCACGCGTGAGCTGACCCGGTTCACCACCGCGGGCGTGGACTTCGCCACCCTGGACGCGACCGGCACGGCGGCGGCGCTGGCGACCAGCAGCCGCTCGTGGCCTCTTCCCGTGCCCACGTTCATCGGCGCCTCGCTCCCGCCGACGCAGGCCGCGTTCCCCGACGTCTATGCGATGGACCTGAACGCCGGCATCGTGGAACGCGTCACCGCGGGGTACGACGGCACACCCGCGGCTGCCGCCTCGTCGGCCGTGGACATCACGGCAGGCGGGGCCCGTGCCGCGTTGCGCTCCAACGCCGCGAACCTCATCTTCGGTGACGCCAACGGCATCGACGACGTCTTCGTCGCCGACCGCTTCCAGGAGAGCAGCGGTGCTCTGCCGCAGGAGCCGTTCACCGGAGCCTCCGGTGGGGTCGCCGCGCGTGTCTTCCCCGTCTGGCGGCTCAGCGTCACCGTGTCGCGCGGCGGGCGGGTGCTGTACGTCGACGCGCGGGTGCCGGGCGCCGGGACGGTTCGTGCAACAGCACGCTCGCGCGCCAAGCAGCGGGGTCGGCGGACGGCGCCGGCGGTCGCCGTTGCGACGGCGAGTGCCCGGGACGCGGGCCTCGTGCGGCTGCGCCTGAAGCTCCGGAGGACGTACCTGTCGGCCGCTCGTCGCGCCTCGGGGCTGCCCGTGCGGATCACGGTGCGCTTCACGCCGCGGCGGCCCGCAGGGCGGCGTACGGTGACCACGCTCGAGCGCGTGCGCGTCAGCACGTTCCGGGTGCCGAAGGCCAAGAAGACGCGCGTGACGCGCACCGTCAGGAGCGATCGATGATGCGTGTCGCGCTCGCGGCGGTCATCGTCGCCCTGCTGGTGCTTCCGGGCGTCGCCTCCGCCGCGCCCGAGTGGCGTCTCGAGCAGCCGCCGCCGCCGCCCGGCGCACCCGGGCAGGGGCCTGTCGGCCAGCCCGCGGACCTCCAGTTCCTGGCACCGAACTTCGGGTTGATGCTCGTCGACAACGAGGGCCGCGCCGGGCAGGACCTGTTCACGTCCGGCCTCCTGGTCTTCGACGGCGCGGGATGGCGTCAGCTCGCCACGGTGTGCGGCGGGCCCGAGCGCTCCGCACGGATCGCCCTCGTGTCCGAGACCGAGTGGTGGACGGTGTCACGGGCGGTCAACCAGCTCGACGGCAGCGTCGCGACTGACGGTGCTCCGACGCTCTGCCATTTCCGCGACGGCGTCGTCGTCTCGTCGTACGCGACCGCCCTGACCAACGTCCTGAATCCGTACACGGACATGAATGCCGCCGCGTGTCTCGGCCCGGCGGACTGCTGGTTCGGCGGCCCGGTGTTCGACACCCCGAGCCTCGGGACGTTCCTGCTGCACTGGAACGGGTCGGCGCTGGTCGCACGGTCGCATCCGCGGGCACGCGCGATCGCCGACATGGAGCCGCTCGGCGGCGCGGTGATCGCACCCGGTTCGGTCGGTTCCGCGTTCGACGGAACGTCCGCGGGGCTCAACGGCGCGGAACTCCTCGTCCAGCGCGAGGTCGACCCGGTGGAGCCGAACGGACCACAGCTGCTCCGGCGCCTGCAGGGCGGCGCGGTGAGCGTCCTCGACTGGCCGCGCATCAGCACCGTCGAGGATCTCGTGGACATCCGGGTCGCGGACAGCGCGAGCGGCGAGCTGTGGCTGGCGGGCCAATCGAGCGCGTCGTACGTCGCCGAATCCGAGAGCGGTCCCTTCCCGCAGCGGCGCGCGCCCTATCTCGCGCGCATGCGCGACGGCGACGCTGAGCCGACGGAGCTGACGCCGGGCGAGGACGGACTGCAACTCGGCGACAACGTCAGGGACCTTGCCGTGCTGCCCGGGGGCGCGGGCGCGTGGGCCGCGGTGCAGACAGGGGATCGCTCCCGCGCCGTCGTTGCGCGCCTTGACCCCGACGGGCGGGTCCTCGAACGCGTCGAGCTTCGCCGCCCGGACCTCCAGGTGGGGGAGGCGTCACGCATCGCGTGCCCCGCGGCTGATCAGTGCTGGATGGTGACGACCGAGGGGTGGGTGTACCGCCTCGCCGAACCCGGCCTCGTGCTCCCGCAGAACACGTCTCCGGCGATCCAGCGTCTCATCACCGTGCGCCCCCGTGATGAGCGCACGCCGACCCTGCCGCCCGACACGCTCGTCCGCGACGAGACGCCTCCGTACGTCGCGCCGCCGGCCGATACGCCGCCGCCTCCGGTCGAGGCGGTGGCGCCGAAGCCGTTGCCGTCGCTGCTGCGCGTCATCGGCAAGCCGAAGATCGTGAAGACGAAGGAGGGACGGCGCATCGAGCTGCGGATCCAGGTTCGCCGGCGCGCGCGGGTGCAGCTCGTCGGCCGGCGGGGCGGACGGACGGTCGCGCGGACCGCGACGAAGACGTACCGGCCGGGCCGATACACGCTGCGGATGAAGGCCTCGGTGCGTCGCTGGCCGACGGCGCTGCGATTCGTCACGCGCGACCTCGAGCTTCCGCCGGGCGCCGGCGGGGACGAGGACGACGCCGGCGGTGGCGCCGGGGACACGGTCACCACGTGACCCGCCGGGTTGCCGATCACCCGCTCGCACGCCGACTGGGAGTGCGGGGGCGCGGCCCGCTGGTCGCCGCCGTCCTGCTGGTGGCGCTCGTCGCGCTCGCGTGGCCTGGCGTCGGTGCGACGCAGACGGCGTTTGTCACCCCGTTCAGCTGGCCCGTCACGGCGTTGCCCGGGCAGTTCGTCACGCCGCTCGGTGAAGCGCCGTTGAGCGCGCCGGGCGAGGTCTGGGGGATCGCCCAGACGCAGGGTGTGGCGACGCGCGACGCGCCGACGGACTCGGGAAAGATGGCTCTCGTCCGCCAGCGCGGCGATGGCGCGTGGCAGTACGTCAGCCGAGCTCGCTCGCTCACGGGTGAGACCCTGAACTTTGCTGTCGGCGGCACGGGGCCCGCGCACGGGCGCGTCACCCCGCGCGGCGGCGTGGTGCTCGCGCTCTCGGCCGCGCCCGGAAGGCTGCTCGCCCGTCGTCCGAACGGCGAGCTCCGCGAGGTCGCCGGCCCGGATGACGGGCTGCTCGGCGGCCGCGACCTCATTGGCGGCGGCCGCGTGACCTTCGCGGCGTTCGACGAGGGGACCGAGGTGGGCGCGTACGTCGCCCCGCTGGCCGCGGTTGAGGACGAGGTGCTGCGCTTCGATGGCGCGAGGTGGACGGAGGAGCCGGTGGAGGTGGCCGGTGCGCCCACGCGCTTCACAATCGGTGCTATCGCGGTGGGGCCCGACGGCGCCTGGCTGGTTGGCTCGGATGGCAGCGGGCTGACGCTCTTCCGCCGTGATGCGGCGGCGGCGGGCGGGCCGGCGTGGAAGCCGGTGACGATCGCCGGGATGCCGTCGTTTGCGACGACCTCAGATGCCAGGCCGCTGACGCACCCGGCCGAAGGGTTGACCGCAACGGACGGTCGCCTGTGGGTCGACGGCGCGGTGACAAAGGACGGCACGGAGTACACGTTCACCCTGGCGGTCGACGCCCGCAACGAGCGGGTCGACCGAAGCTGGTGCAACGCGCCCGGCCTGTGCGACGGGCCGCTGGAGTTCGAATTGGCAGCCGGGCCGGAACCGGAAGCGGACGGTGACATCGTTTCGGACGGCAGCACGCAGCAGCTCGGCTACCGGTCGTTCGCGTGGCCTGGCGGCGCGTACGGGACGCGCGTCGTGACCAACCCGCGGGTGGACGGCGCGGCCGACTCCGCGAGCTACGGTGTGTTCGACGGTGCCTCGTTCGTGCGCGTGAAGACGAGCGGAAGGCGCTCTGCCAGTGGGCAGGTCCGCGCGTACGGAGCGTTCACGAGTATCACGAACGGCTGGCTGAGCCAGTCGGAGCGGTCGGTCATCCGCGTGGCCTCAGCGGCGGTCGCGCCGCGACTGCAGGCGTACCCGCTGCCGGTCCGACGCCCGCTCAAGGCGGTCATCGCCGAGCCGGGGCGCTCGCCGGCCGATCCTGCCGCCGCAGCACTTGCGGTCGGGTACAACGGACAGGTCCTGCGGTTCAACCCGGTGCAGGGCTGGCTGCCTGAACCCCTGCCGTCCGGGTCGGGCCGCGCTACGCCGCAGCTCAACGCGGTGGCCTGGCCTGAGCTGCGCCGCGCGCACGCGGTCGGGGAGAAGGGGTCGATGTGGCTCTACCGCGCCGAGGCAGGCATCTGGGAGCGCGACGAGGGCGTCCCGCTGGACTCCTCCGAGGACCGGTTCGTCGGCATCGCCTTCCAGCCGGGCAACACTGATCGCGGGTACGCCGTCGCGCAGGAAGGGCGCATTCTCCGGTACGGGAAATCCTGGGAGCAGGAGAACGCTCCAGACGTCGGGGAGCTCTTCGGCGTCGCGTTCGCTGGCAGCCAGGCAATGATCGTCGGGTCGAAGGGGTTGCTCGTCAACGACGGCGGCGAGTGGCGCGTGGACGAGCAGGTCCGCGATCTGCTGACCCGATCCGGTGGCGCCTCACCGCCGCCTTTGCTCGCGGTGGCCGGCCTGGCGGACGGCGGGGCGGTCGTCGCCGGCGACCGCGTCGTGCTCATCCGCGACAGCGCGAGCTCCCCGTGGCGGCTGAGCGAGCATCCGATCGACGCCTTGGTCACGGCCGTCAGCGCCGTCCGGGACGGTGCGACGGTCCGTGCGGTGACGGTCGCGATCCCCGACCCGACAGAGCTGCAGCGGCAGGAGCTCGATCCCATCATCGACCTGCCCGGTGAGCCGACGCAGCTGCAACGCGATCGCCGGACGTGGTCGTACGGCACGGTGCTGCGCGAGACAGCCGACGGCTGGGTCGACGACGAACGCTCGGCGTACGCGCTGTCGCAGTACCGCGACTGCCCGTACACGCCGGAGGGCGCGATCGGCCTCGCGCTCGACGAGCGGGGAGAGGGCTGGATCGTGGGCGGAGAGACGGGCCAGAACTCCGCCTTCCGCTGTGAGGTCCAGAGCGCCGACACGGTGCGAGCGGCCGCGCAGACCGCCCAGATCTGGCGGTACGGAGCCGCCCCGGCGGCCCCGCCGGGGATCGATCGCGTCCAGCCGGTCCAGGCGCCCGGGCCGGCCCGGCTCCTCTTCGGCGGGCACGCGCAGTGCGAGGGCCCGTGTGCCGGTCTCGACCGCGTGAACATCGGCCCCGATCGCTATCTCGGTGCGGCGATCGACCTCGCGGCGACGATGCATCCGACGCCGGGCGGCCCACGCGCCCTCATCTACACCGGCACGCGCGTGGCGCCGGGGACGGCCGCCGGCGCCCTCACTGACGAACTCGGGCGCTACGCGCAGCTCATCGGGTCGGCCAGCGGCCGGATCCCGACCTTCGTCGCGCCGTCGTCGACCGACGCGGGGGTCGACGCGCCCGCCTTCCGCGCGGCATTCGCCGGACTCCCCGCACCCCAGGGCTCCGGGTCGGCCGGCGCGATCGCCCCGGGTTCGGGTGAAGGCGGTCCAGGCGCCCGGACGTACTTCGCCATGGACACCACCGGTCCCGAGGGGACGCTGCGTGTCCTCATGATCAACAACGCCGCCGGCTCACTCGAGGCCAGCGCCCCCGGCCAGCGGGAGTGGCTCGTCGGCGAACTCGCCGACGCCCGTGCGCGCGGCATCCCCGTGGTGGTGGCCGGCAGCCGTCCGCTCTCCGGAGCCGGTCAGCTCCCTGACCCGAACGTGGTGGCGGCGGACGGCGACGATGTCGCGCGGCTGCTCGTCACAGGCGGCGCGTCCGCCTACCTGTTCGACAGTCCCGAGCGGAACGCCAGCACGCGCATCCCCGCCAACGCCGCCGAGCAGATCCCCGCCTTCGGCTCCGGATCGCTCGGGTACGACCTCATCCAGGGCGAGTCACCTGATCCCGCCGACAACGGCCTGGCGTTGCTCGAGGTGACGCTCGCCGCGCGTGATGCGCGGACCAACCGCGCACCGGTCACCGCGCGCGTGGTGCCCGTGATCGAGGACGTCGCCGTGGACGCCCAGGACGGCGTGGTCCTGCGCCGCTCCAGCGCTGCGCTGTTCAGCGGTCTCGGCCGCCGTCCCCGCGCCGGCCACCGCCGTGATGGTCAGAGCGCACTGATCATGGACCCGTACGTCCAGCTTCCGAACCCGATCTGCGCGGCCGGTCAGTGTGCCGAGCGGATCCCGACCGAATTCTCGTTCGCTTCGTCGAACCCGGAGATCGGGGACTTCGTCCGCGTCGATCCGTCACAGGCGCAGGGCAACCCTCGCGCGGTGTTCCTGGGGCCCGACGAGAAGCCGGTCACCGATCCCACGTCTGGACTGTTCTGCGCGTTCAACCCGGGCGAGACCACGATCTCGGTGGTCGCGGGCGGCCTCCGGTACTCGACGCGCGTTCAGGTCCAGGCTGGCAGTCCGCGGCGCCCATGCGGTACCCGCCCCGTCGCTCCGCGCGAGCCCGCTGTGGGCGAATCGCCTCCCACCGGTGCGGCCGCGCCTCCGGTGGCTGCGGGAGCCGAAGCCAATCCGACGCCTGCCCCGCCGCCGCCGGTCGCACCAGTGGTCCCGCCTGCCGCGCCCGCCCCGCCGCTCCCGACGGTCCTCGCCGTCCCGGTCGTCGCCACCGTGCTCCCGTCGCTGCCACCGCTGCCGGCCTTGCCGCTGACGCCCCCCGCGCCGCCGAACCCGCTCCTGGTGGTCCCGCCGCCACCCGTGGGTAGCGTCGCGCGCCCGAGTCCGCCGGGTGGCGCAACCGTGCGCGTCTACGAGGAGAAGCGCGAAGAGGAAGAGGCGTTCGAGCAGTCGTCGGCGGCGGTGCGGTACGAGCCCGACCGGGCGTGGAGCGTGCCCGACGCGGCCTTCACGCTGGCGGTGCTGATCATCGCCGCCGGGGCCGGCACCACCATCGCAAAGCGCGGCCGTCGCCGGAGGACCCCGGAGCTCAGCTACGCCCGGGTCCGTGACCACCGGCACACACGCTGACCGAAGTACACCACTTTTTCTCCAGTCCGTTGCCGGAACGTCACGGGATGCGCTCTGGGCGTCCGTAGGTTCCGCCCAGTCCTATCCGAACGCTCCGTGTCCCGGAGCAGAAAGAGGTTCCAGTGGCTTCACGCAAGATGCTGTTGCCGGCGCTCGCCGTTTCAGCGCTGGCGGGGCTTGCTGCCAGCACGCCGGCGGCCATCGCCGCCGACTGCTCCGGCAGCCAGCAGATCGTGGGTCAGGGCGCGTCGTTCGCCCGCGAGGCTCACGCCAACGCAACCAACGGGTTCATCGTGAACGCCGGTTGCGTCGTTGGTGCGCAGGATCCGCTCGTCTCGCCGCTGTTCACGCCGGGCGATGACCTCGTGTTCTACAAGCCCACGGGCTCGGGTTCGGGCATCTCCGCCTTCGGTGGTGCCACCGGTGTCCGTGACCAGGGCATCCGCTTCATCGGCACCGATGATCCGATGACGCCGGCCCAGGTCGCCACGGCCAACGAGGGCAGCAACCCGGTCAACGTCAACCCTGACGGTGATGACGGCGCGTTCCACACGATCCCGATTCTCCAGGGCTCGATCCCGATCATCGTGAACGTCCCGGACACGTGCCGTCCCGCGTCGTTCTCGCAGTTCCGCCCGGTCTACCCGCACGGTGGCGCCGGCGCGACGAACAGCGCGCTCGAGGAGATCTTCTCCGCGGAGAAGACGACCTGGGGCGACATCGGCTACGTCCTGAAGACCAACACGAGCACGCCCTGCCCGACCACCGTCAAGCGCGTCGTGCGCCGTGACAACTCGGGCACGACGTTCGCGTTCAAGCAGTTCATGGAGTCGACGGACAAGGACGACGACACGAACTGGGAGGCCAACGACCAGGTGTCGGAGGACAACACCATCTGGTTCGGCCACGGCCGCGACCGCGACGGCGTCTGCGACGGCGTCGACGCCGGCTCGCCGCTCACCGCGCCGTACGTGTGCACCGGCACCGGCAACGGCAACGGTCCGCTGTCCGATGTCGTCTTCGCGACGGACGGGGCCATCGGCTACAGCGACCTGGCGACGGCCCGTACGAAGGGCTTCGACTACACGGGCAACACGTCGACGTCGGATGACAAGTACTGGCTGAAGGTCTACCAGGCCACGGCCAACCCGATCCTCCGCGATCCGGCGAAGGACCAGCTCAACGGCTGGCGGGCGGGTGCGACCCCGGCGCAGAAGGGCGCCAACTGCACCATCTACACGAAGTACAACAACGTCCCCTCGAACACCAAGAGCGACTGGAGCTCGGTGATCCAGGCCCAGACGGGTGCCGGCTACCCGATGTGCGTCCTGTCGTACATGGGCGCCTGGGAGGACATGGAGGACGTGTACCCGACGGTGCCGTACGCCCAGCTGCAGGCTGAGCAGGCCGCGGTCACCGGCTACATCGAGTACATCCTCGGCAGCGATCCCGTGGGCGTCGGCGCGGATGAGGGTCAGACGATCCTCGCGCTGAACGACTACGCGCCGGTGCCGCTGACGCCGCTGGCTCGCGCCAAGGCGTACCTGACGACGTTCGAGGGCTTCGACAAGTCCCCGGACCGCGCTCCGGTCCGCTAGCAGCGATCTGACGACCCGAGGGGCCGGGAGCCGCAAGGTTCCCGGCCCCTCGCTCGTTTTCTCTTGCGAGTCCGCCACGGCCGGCGGCCTCTCGTCCCACGACCAGGAGCACCGATGCCGAGCAGTTCCCTCGTCGCCGCGCGCGACCGGGCCAAGGTCATGCTGACCCGCTCTCCGGCGCTGTACGCCGCGGCTCGCCGTCCCTACGCCGTCGGGCGCTTCTGGATGCGTCGTCCGCACGACGAGGACTACGGCGTCTTCGGCCTGTTCCCCGACCGGCGCGGCCCGTTCCTGGACGTCGGCGCGAACGCCGGCATGTCGGCGCTGTCGTTCCGGATCTACAACCGCGACACCCCGATCATCTCGATCGAGCCCAACCCGGTCCACGAGGACGACCTGCGGTTCGTCGGCCGGCTGGCGCGGCCCTTCGCGTACCGGCTGTGGGCGGCCGGTGACCAGGACGGCGAGTTCACCCTCCACGTGCCCGTCTACCGCGGGGTCCCGATGACGACCGAGGCGTCGCTCGTCTACGACGAGGTCGCCCAGAGCCCGAGCCTGCGTGAGCGCCTCGGTGACGGCATGGACGACTCGGACTTCGAGATCGTGTCCCGCACCGTGCCGGTGCGGCGGCTCGACGCGCTCGGCGTCGACCCCGCGTTCGTCAAGCTCGACGTCCAGGGCTACGAGCACGCCGCGCTCGTCGGTCTGCGCGACACCCTCGCGCGTGCCCGCCCGGTGCTCCTGATCGAGACCCCCGGAGACGACGTGCGCGAGCTGCTGGCCGCCACCGGCTACGAGTCGCGGTCCTACCTTCCCGAGCGAGACACGCTCGTGCGCGAGATCCCCGGCCGGATCAACACCGTGTTCGTCCCGGCCGACGACGGCTCCTCGTCCTGACCGCCGCCCTGCCATGCGTCCCACCATCACGACTCGTGCCGTGCGCGGAGCCCTGCTCACCGCCGCGCTCACCCTCATCGCCGTGCTCGGCGCCGCACCGGTCGCGTCGGCGGTCGACGTCCTCTTCCTGCTGACCGACGACGACCGCATCGTGCGGGTGCGCAGCGCCACCCCG
>SXGQ01297122.1_pt1 | contig 13389 bp, 10 predicted proteins | sample 3178371 | NCBI WGS metagenome assembly SXGQ01 (sample SAMN11356859, study PRJNA531348) | freshwater metagenome | isolation source: freshwater sample F1-20 | place: China: Fuxian Lake, Yuxi | collected 2017-12-25
AGTCTATTCGCTAACATTAGAAGCAGATCACCGCACATCATCCGTTTTCGCGTTGACCACACCGGTCACGCGCGCGCTTACACATGGGGACATTCATGACCAAACTGACCGCTCTTTTGATGACGGGTGTCAGCCCGTTCCTGCTGCTGCTGGGCGCATCCGCCGCTCTGGCCCAGTCTTCCGCTACCCAGGCGGTGGAAGACACTGTCACCGTGAGCGCCCAGGCCAACAGTTCGGGCGGCGTCATGGCACCGGTCACCGTACCCAAGCAGCGTTCCGTCATCACCCAGGAATTCATCGACCGTCAGCCCGCTGGCCAGTCGATCTTCGAAACCCTGAACAAGGTGCCGGGCTTCAACTTCACCAACAATGATCCCTACGGCAATTCTGGCGGCAACATCCGCATCCATGGCTATGACGGAAACCACATCTCTTTCACCTGGGACGGCATGCCGCTGAATGACACCGGCAATTACGCCATCTACACCAACCAGGTCGCCGATTCCGAAATCATCGGACGGGCCAGCGTCAACCAGGGCACCACCGACGTGGACAGCCCCACCGCGGCGGCCACCGGCGGCGTGGTCGCCATCACCACCGCGCGTCCCAAGGACGAATGGGGCGTGCTGGCGGATATCAGCGCCGGTTCCTACAATTACCGGCGCGCCTTCCTCAGGCTGGATAGCGGGGCCTTCGGTCCCTGGAACACCGTGGCTTTCGCCACTTTCTCCCTTACCGATTACGACAAGTTCAAGGGCCCGGGCCATCTGAGGAAAAAGCAGTTCAATGCCTCGCTCTATCAGGATCTGGGCGATATGGGCTGGGTGCAGCTCGCCATGCACTTCAATTCCAACCGCAACCATTTCTACAACAATCCCACTTTTTATCCGGCCGTCTCCACCCTGACACCGACCGCAACGCCGGGCGTCTTTAACGGCGTCACCAGCTTCCCGCTGGTCACCGGCGGGCCCTCCGCGCCCGCGGTGGCGATCTCCCCCAGCGGGCGCTACACCGGCACCGGACTGACCAGCAATCCCCTGGGCTTCGGACTGGAATTCGACCAGGCGCCGACCTGCACCCGCGTCACGCCGGTCGCCGGCACCGCGCAAAGTGACGCCAGTTGCTCCAGCTTTTACGGCGTGCGCATCAACCCTTCCGACACCGGCAATATCCGCATCTCCTCGCTGCTGCGCCTGTCCGATACGCTGTCGCTGACGGTGGATCCCTCCATTCAATACGTCCTGGCCAATGGCGGCGGCTATACCGCCCTCAGCGAACAGGATGGAAAGCTGCTCGGCAATGTGCCGGGTGTCATCGGCCGGGACCTGAATGGTGATGGCGACATACTGGACAGGGTGGGCGTCTACAGTCCCAATACTACCAACACCATCCGCTACGGCCTTAACACCTCGCTGGTATGGCAGGTGGACGCGAACCATACCCTGCAGCTGGCCTATACCGGCGACTTCGGCTTGCACCGCCAGACCGCTCAGTTCGGTTTCCTGGATGTCAATGGCTTTCCCTTCGATCCCTTCGGCGGCTACCGCGATCCGGCGAACCGGGTGCGGTCGGCCGACGGGACTCCGGTGCGGGGCCGCGACCGCCGCAGCCGCGCCATCCTGCACCAGATGGCCTTCGCCTATGAGGGCAGCTTCTTTGAAGACATCGCCCATGTCAGTGCCGGCGTGCGCATGCCCTTCATGCAGCGCGACCTAAACCAGCTTTGCTACCTGCAGGTAACCGGCACCTCCGGCGTGGGTTTTCCCACCTGCACCACCGCCGCACCGACCTCGGCCGTAGGGACCAACGGCACCGTCACCCGGCCCGGCGCCGGCACCAATCTCTACGTGCCCCCGGCGCAGAAGACGGTGCATTTCAGCCGCGTGCTGCCCAATGTCGGCATCTCGCTGTCGCCCTGGGGGCCGGAGCATCAAGTCTATGCCGCCGTCGCCGCCGGCCTGGCCGCGCCGCGCACCGACAATCTCTACAATGGCGGCAATAACGGCTTGTGTGTCACCGCCGGCGTTACCACCCCCAATGCGCCGGGCTGCGCCTATACCAGCTTCTCCACCGTCAAGCCGGAAACCTCGACCAACTACAGTATCGGCTATCGCTACAATTCCGAAGACTTCAGCTTCTCGATCTCGGCCTACAACAACCAGTTCAAGAACCGCATCGTCACTAGCTTCGACCAGGACCAAGGCATCAGCATCGACCGCAATATCGGCTCGGTGAATGTCAACGGCGTGGATGTCGAGTCCAATGTCTCGCCGATGGAGAATCTGAGCATCTATAACTCCCTCTCCTATATCCAAACCCGCGTCAGCGCCGGACCCCAGGCCATCATCCTGGTGGGAGCCGGCGGCGCGCCGGTCAATCTGGCGGGCAAAAGGGTGGTCGAAACGCCGGCCTGGACCTTCTCGCAGCGCTATCAGTATGACTGGGAAGGTTTCACCTTCGGCTTTGGCGGCAAGTTCGTTTCCAGCCGCTATGCCACCGATGCCAACGACCTCAAGGTGCCCAAATACTTCCTGGCCGATGCCGATATCGGCTACGACTTGGCGGGGTTGGGCTGGGAAGGTTCCTACGTCAAGCTGAACGGCTTTAACCTATTCCGCGAACGCTATTTTGGCTCGATCTCCTCGCGGCCCTGCTTCAATCCCAGCCTGCCTACGTCCAGCGCCTGTGGCAGCTATCCCAGCGTCACGGTCGGCGCACCGCAGACCTTCCAGTTCACCCTGCGCACCGAACTGTAGCCGTGTTAAATCGCAAGGGCTGGCCGAAAGGCCGGCCCCTTTTTCATCGGGGAATCGCATGCGCAAGGTTCTGGTTGTTCTGCTGATGCTGACGTCATCGCATGGCGCGGCGCAGGCCTGGGGCGGCAAGGGCCACCGCATCATCGGCGAACTGGCCGCCCGCAATTTTCCCGCTTCGGTTCCGGCTTTCCTGAAAACGCCGCAGGCCCAGTTTCAGATTGGCCAGCTGGCGCGCGAACCGGACATCTCGCGCGGCGCCGGTCAACCGCATGACTGGGACCTAGATCCCGGGCACTTTGTGGACCTGGACGATCAGGGAAAGATCATGGGCGGCCCGACGCTACCCACCCTGCCCGCGTCGCGGCGGGACTATGACACCGCCCTGCGCGCCGCCGGTTCCAACCAGTATGCCGCCGGATACCTGCCCTACAATCTGATGGGCGGCTGGCAGCAACTGGTGAAGGACTTCGCCATACTCCGCATGACAATCGCGGCGCAGAAACACGCCACAAAATTTTCTATGACGCCGGCGGAGCGCGAGCGTTTCACCCGCGAACGTGCTTTACGCGAAATGCTCACCCTGCGCGACCTGGGCTGGTGGGCACATTTCGTGGGCGACGCCAGCCAGCCGCTCCACACCAGCATCCATTATGACGGCTGGGGCGAAGGGCCGAACCCGCGCCGCTACATAACTGCCCAGGGGCTGCACGCAAAGTTCGAAACCGATTTCGTTGACACTCACATTAGCGAGCCGCATGTGGCGGCGCGGCTTCGCCCTTACCGCGCCTGCAACTGCACCATCCAGCGACGCGTGCAGGATTACCTCACCGCGAGCTGGGCTGAACTGGAACCCACCTATCAGCTGGACATGGAGGGCGCGTTTGACAGAGCGACGCCCGCTTCCATTGCCTTCACCGCGGCACGTATCGCAGAAGCCACTAGCCAGTTGCGCGACTTAGTCGCCGACGCCTGGGCAGAATCCGGCAAGGCGACGCTGGGTTATAAGACTCCCATGACTGTTAAAGATCTCGAATCTGGCCGTGCCGATCCCAGGGCGCTAAACTGACGGGAGATGGCACGTTTCGGTATGGAAGTGCCTTCCTGGGTCTTCATCTGGGCTGCGCTCTGGAATACAGCCCGACAACCGTGCGAAACTGCAGGATAATGAATGAACTTCGTAATTTACTTTTTCGATGAGAAGGGGCTAGTCGGATCACAGTCGTTCGCTGGCGGGATTGCAGGGGCGGAGGTTATTGCAGCTTCCGGTATCATTTTGCGCAAAGCCATCCGAGCGACCATCAACGACGCGCAAACCGATGAAGAACTGAAGGTTGAGAGGGGTTGTGAACGAATTAGACGTCCTACAAATCGCACGGCTGGTTGTCGAGGAATGCGGCTCAAGGCCGAGCCCGAAGTCAATCGCCGAGCTGAACAGGCACTGATTGAAGGCAACCTTGATGCCTTTCGGTCTGGCGTGCCGTCAGCGTGTTCGTCTCGGACATCAACAGCAGCGGCGGGGGAGAGAAACCGAGCCGGCCAACGCTAGACTGAGAACATACTTTTCCTGCGCGCGATCTCAGCATCAGCGAATCTCCGCTTAGAGTCAGAAGCTGTCGTCCTTCCTGGGGCGGATAAACGCTGGGAGGGGGCGTGGCTATATCCGCTTTGCGGCAAAAGCGGTCATTTATATCGCAGCTTGAAATACAAAATGGTCGCGGACAGCACCAAACATATACCGTTGGAGATGATAATCGCGACGTCACCAATTGCGATCCCGTACACCAGCCACAGGGTGGTTGCCCACACCATCACCGCGAACATGCCAAGGGAGATGTCGCTGGTGGACCGCGTCCGCCAGGTCCGGATCACCTGCGGCAGATAAGAGACCGTCGAACTCGCCGCGGCAGCGGCGCCAAGAAGGGAAATCCAGGACATGGGCGGTGCTCTTCTGAAGCCGATGCCGCCTTGGCCGCTTCGGTAGTCGATCCAGTCAAAGGGCTGGTACTACAGGGACCGAAAGCTCGGCCATGGCGACATAGCCACGGTAGAGATTACGAAAGCTCAAGGAACAGCCGGAATGTCCAGCGATTGCTGGCAGTTGATCGCGAAGCGTCAGGCGCGGGGTGACGGAGAAAAGCCGGAGCCAGCCAAAAAGCAGATACCGGAACCAGCCCGGGAGCCCCGCCTGATCCCCGAAATCCACAACATGCAGGGAGCCCCCGGGCGCCAAGAGATGGGTCGCACGGTACAGAGCAATTTCCCAGTCCGGTATCATGGACAAGGTGTAAGACATTATCACCCGGTCAAACTGGGGGGTGCCGAAAAGCTGGACGGCATCGAAGCTGTTCGCGTCCGCCTTTTCCACCAAAATACGGTCGCGCAGGTCTGCCCGGGTGATGGAGGCCCGGGCGGTGCGCAGCATCTCGTTGGAAAGATCGACGCCGAAGCACCGCGCCTGGGGATATTGCCGAGCAATTTGCAGGAGATTCCGTGCGGTGCCGCACCCGATCTCCAGGACGGCCCCACCAGCGGGCAGATCGAGTTCGCGAATCAGGACGTCACGCCCCAACAAGTAAGGCTTACGCGTAAAATCGTAAAAATGCCTCTGGACGCGATAGATGTCGTCCATCTTGTCGCTGCTCATGCCGCAATCGCCCCGGCATTGCAGGTATAGAGGTGGAACGCGCCGTAAATGGACGAGCGGTCGCGGGCATACAGCTCTCTGCTATGTTCCGCGTGATAGGTCCAGCCGGAAAGAATTTCATCCGGAATTTTTCCCGGCAATAGTCGTTCATCCGCTGCGGTGCGGAAGATGGCGCGGGCGCCAGGCGCTGCGCATCTGTTGATCTGCTGCCACAAGGCGGTCAGTTGCTGCGGACTCATCCAGTCCTGCGCATCCAACAGTACAAAACCGTTCACCGAGCTGTCGGCGCTCCGGCCGAGAAAATCGGTCATGGACTCGTGCCGCACATCCACGCGATTGGCGCGGGCGCGAATGGCTTCAAAATTGGCAAATTCCAGGTAGGGCGGCAACGATCCATTTCCGCCCACATTATAGCCCCGCCCGAACGCCTGCCGCGCAAAATAGTTATCCTTCAGGAGGAAGCCACACGCCAGCTTGCGGACGCGCTGGCGCAGGATTTCGGGAAGGCCGCCGGGATGATCCCCTGCCAGCGCGGCATACTGCGCCGGTGGAATACCCAGGCCATACAGCGATGCCGGATGCTTGAGTAGGACGCGCAAGAGCCAGTGATCGAATACAGGCGCAATTTTGGTCTCAAAATAATCCTGCTGTTCCTGCAGGTTTCTTGCTTTCGCAATGGCGCTGGCATCGACCCCCAGCAGTCGGCCCAGAAAATGGCTTGCGCCAATGAAGCGTCCCAACAAACCGGTGTGGTAAAAGGCCCGCCCGAAGGCCGTGATGCGGCGGCGGCCCAGCAAATCGCGTCCCTGCCAATACCGGCGGGTTGCTCCATCGAGGTTCGGCGCTATGTATTGGTCAAATTGCCGGATATTGGAGGCGAGGTTCGCGTGCGCGAAGAAATTCGCATAGTCCCAGTGGGACGGCAGGCATCGCGCCGCGACAAGCTTCAACTTGTTGAGTGCGATATGTGCGTGATTGAGGTCCAGCGCAGTGATGCGGCCGGGATCCGCCGTGAGGTAGCTCATGACGTTGCAGCCACCAGAGGCGATGGCAACGATGTGATCGCCCGGCTTTATAGCCAGCGCCTCGATATCCACAACGGGGTCTTCCCAGATTTGCGGGTAGACCAACCCCTGAAACGCGGCGGCAAAGAGACGTTCCCGCAGCCCGAATTGCGATGCCAGCTTGCCGCCATGCACGGCTTCCTCGAGGCGCGCGGCCGTGGCGCGTTTCGTGCCCGCAGCAATGTCAACCAATAGCACCTCTCTCGCCGGCGCACCGGCTATCTGGTGGCTAATAGCGCCTGCATATGACGCGTGAATGACAATCCCGGACCGACGAAGCCTGCGCGCAAGCTGAATCATCGCAACGACACGATTGCTCCGCCGCGTCTGCGAACGGGGGTTGCAAACCTTGATGCCTTCGCATCGACAAAATGTGGAGTCTCAATAATGAAGCACGAATCAGGCGACACGCTTTTGTCTTGAAACCGGCTATGCGTTTGTCCGATCCCGAAGCCTCCGTGCACCTGAAGAAACACCGCTTCTTTCAGATATCCATTTGGGCACCCGCGGTTGCCACGCGTCCGCACTTCTCGAATTTCTCAAGCACTATGATGCGGAAACGATTTTTCTGGTCGGCGACATCATCGATGGTTGGCGCCTGAAAACACTGGCCTACCCCACATAACGTGGTTGTGCAGAAGCTGCTGCGCAAGGGTCGCAAAGGTACCCGCAGCATTTATGTGCCAGGCAATCACGATGAATTTCTGCGCGCATATATTGGGGAGGATTTTGGCGGGATCGAAATAGTCGAAGAGGCTACGTACCAGCTGGTTGACGGGCGCAAAGCACTCACACTCCATGGCGACAAATTCGATACGGTCGTGCGGAACATTAGAGTCGAAACTGGTCCCATCGCCCTCGGATGGCGAGAGTCATACCAGGTGCCTGGGCATTGACGAAAAGCACACGTCCGTCCGGCGAAAAACACGCGCCCGCAAGCTCGGTTCCGGCATTTAGCTGCGCCAGCGTGTAGATCCGCCCGGAGGGCGTGATACCTCGCAGATGGTTGATCTTGTTGCCAGCCCGATCCTCGCAAACCACCAAGTGTCCTTGGGGCGACACAGTGAGGTTATCACCATACTCGAAAACGCGGGAATCACGGGATTCTACAAAGAGTTCGAGCCGGCCGGGCGATTTTTTTTCGTCCGTTGCTCCTTCGTGCTCGCTCAGGGCATAGCGCATGATCTGGCCGAGTTTTGCGGTCCCACCGGCGGTACAGGTGAAATAGACCTCACGCAGGCCCTTGCTATCAGCGGCAATATGAATCCCCTCGCCCCGAGCAAAGCGTACTGCACCTTTGGCGTGACCGCGCTGGCGCAGATCGTCCAGTGGGCTTAGCACTTCATCAAGATCGATCCAGCGCACTGGGCGGATCGAGCGGGGTACGAAGACCTCTCCCGACCAGTTGCGGCTGTCGGCGGGTAGAGAGCTGTCGGCGAAGGCCAAGGCCTGAAGCTGGCCGCCCCGCGCAAGATGGCCCGGCCGCACAGGCAGGAAACGGTAGAATAGGCTGTCGGCACGATCTTCGGTCAGGTAGACAATGCCTGTGTAGGGATCCACGGCGGCGGCCTCGTGCTGGAAGCGCCCCATGGCCGTCAACGGCTCCGGGGCGACGAGCCCGCGATGTGCGGCTGGCACTTCGAAAACCCAGCCGTGGCTCTGCGTGCTGTCAGGCGCGCCGGCAACAGTTTCTTCGCAGGTCAGCCAGCTACCCCAGGGCGTCACACCGCCGGCACAGTTGGTCGAGGTTCCCGTGAGCGATAGGAACTGGGATTCGCGCCGGCCCGTCGCCAGATCAACGATCAAGGTCGTTGTCCCGCCCGGCAGAACACGACCATCGGGGGCGCGTCCGAAATGCGGCAGTGTAGCAAGACGGCTCTGGAGCGCAGCCACGTCCATGGCGGCGGAGCGGCTCCAGCTGCTTAAGCCCAGTTCGTGATTACGGACGAGCGCGACCTTACCGACACCGGCGGCGAAGCACCCCATCCCGTCGAAACTGCCTGGCACATGGAAGCCATCGTCCATGATCTCGCCAGCATGCGAGACCACCTGATAGGTGAACCCTTGCGGCAGGTCCAGAAGCCCTGCCGGGTCAGGCCGGAGGGGACCATAGCCCGGCACTTCGCTTTGATAGGTCACCGCCCCGCCGGCTTGCCGTGATAGCCCCGCAAAAGCGAGGGTTGTGAGAGCGGCGAAGTTGAACTGGCGACGAGAGAAAGACATTAGTTCTTCCGTTTTAGCGCCCCAGCGCCCTCAAGATGTCACGCCACGACACGAGTTTAAAGTTCTGCGCAGCAGGGGCGTTTTCGCCATCCTGCGCCACAAAGAGGCCTTCGGGGTATTCGGGGCCGAACGAGCCAGTTGCGACAGCAATACCGTCAGTTTCCTGTGTCGCCCCGAAGACGCCGGCGGCAATACGGAAGCGTCCAGCCGGCTTCATGTCTGGCAAGGCATAAAGCGCATAGGAATTATCCCCTTGGCTCGACGCGATCAGCCAGCCACCTCGCCTGCCGCTGGGGACCAGCGCCAGCCCTTCCACGTCGGCAACAAGCTGCGCGCCATCCACCGCGGCCACAAGGCGGCCTTCGGTGGAGCCACCTGCACGCGCATCGAATGCCCAGATTCCGCGGTCTTCCTCGCCGACATAGAGCGTTTGAGTGCGCGGGTCGACGACACAACCCTCAGGCTGGGTCGCAAGGCGCATGGTTCGGATTAGCCGACCGGCCGGAGCTCCGCTCCCCAGCCTTATCGCGACCTGCTCAATGGTCCCATCCTTGAGAACAGAAAAAGCCTGGAGATCCTTGCCATCTTGCATCAGGCAGACGCCATAAGCCTCACTAGAACCGCCCCGAACGGCGCCGAGGGGCTCCAGCCGGCTCACGCTAGTATTGAGGCGATAAACCTGGAGTTGCGCGCGGGCGAGTTCATTGCGGTCACTTGCCACGACGATCACGCCCCGACTGCCCATATCCAAAAGATCGACATTGTTTACATGGCCCGCCGGTACAAAGTGGCGAACCTGGCCATCAAGGGCATAGACATACAGCCCAGCTTTCTTGTCTGTCGCGACAATCAAGCTCCCGGCGGGACGACGCGAGTTGCGCCAGATCGCAGGATCGTCAGCGGCATCATCGGCGGCCGTCCCCACCGGCACGGTTTCCCCGCGCGCGGTGAGGTTGACTGTGACTGGCGCCTGCTGGGCATGCCCCGCCGGGGTCAGGCTGATCGCCAGCAGGACCGCGAACGAGATAGCGACGTCGCGCCAGATCAGAAGGTTACCCGGATACCGGCGCCGTAACGCGGCCCGAACCGTTCCCATTCGATCGTGTAGTGGTCCATGCGAGGCGTGGGAATTCCGGTGGCGGTCAGAAGGTTGCCCGGCTCCGAATAGCGCCGTCCCGGCTGGTTCAGAAGATTGGAAGCATCGAAATACACTTCGAAATTCTCGGTGATCCCGTAGCGCGCCGAGAAATCCATTTCATCATCCGCGGCCCAATAGGTATCGCCTGCATCGGCCAGGGTATCGGCGACGCCATCCATCCAGGTGGAGCGGCGTTGATACTGCAAACGTAGCGATAGGCCGTATTTTTCGTAATAGCCACCGAGATTATAGACCATGTCTGATGTGCCGGGCAGTCGGATCTTGCGTTCCGGAACTGCGCCGACAGCAGGCTTTGAAACTTCGCTGTCATTGAGCGTGAGATTGGCACTTACGCCAAAGCCGCCCATCCAGTCCGGCAAGCCGAGCGATTGCGTCCAGGGTTCGATCTGGAACTGGGCTGCGGCCTCGAAGCCAACGATGCGGCCGTCACCGCCATTGGTGATGCCAGAGAACGCATAACTCGACCGGTCAACACCGCCGAAATTCAAGGAATCCGAGCCGAAGGAGCGCCGCTGGGTGTAGAGCACATCCTTCACTTCCTTGTAGAAGAAGCCCGCCATCAGGTAACCCTGTGGCTGGACGTACCATTCCAGATAAGCGTCCACGCCATAAGCGCGTTCCGGCTTCACCGCGGGGTTGCCGCCGGAGATGGTCTGATTGGCGTCATTCACAACGACGTTGGGCCGCAGCTGGTCGTAATCAGCCCTGGCCGCTCCGCTGTTGAAGGACACGCGCAGCATCTTCGTCTCATCAAGGTTGTAGTTGACGTGCAGGCTGGGCAGGACCAGCGTATGGCTGGCCTCTGCGGTAACCTGGCTCGCCGTCGTTCCGATGGTCGCTTGCGCCGTGCCGCGGTTGTTCAGCTGTTCCACCCGTACGCCGCCCACGACCGAACCCCAGTCATACTTGACCGTACCCATGAAGAAGCCGGCCGTGACCTGCTCGCGCACTTTGTAGTTGTTGGCGGGGATCGCCGTCAGTGGAAAGTTCGCCCGCGAATTGTTGACAACACTGCGCATCTGGTTGGTGTCGAAATAGCGGAACGTGTAGCCCATGGGCAGTTCGCCCGCGAAAGGCTTGTCGAGCGAGAAGTCGGTGTAGTTGGTCGGCATGCCGACGGCCGTGAACTTGTCAGGGGTATTGAGCAGGATTTCCTTTTCGTTCGCGACCTTGGTGCGCTGATCGAACTGGAACCCAGCCTTGAAGGTGGCGTCGCCCCCCAGGAAGCCGGCAACATCCTTGGAAGCAACGAGCCTGGCGGTATAGGCCGTCGTCGTGTCGATCGCGTCCAGCGTGCGAAGGGATGTCAGGGGCTTGTTGAAAGTATCAATAGCGGTGACGGCCGTCCCGGCCTGGAAGCTGGTCGGGCCGGCCAGCTGAAGTGTATTGAACAGCGTCGGGGTACTGCGATTTGGGTCGGTGAAATCATAGACGGCGGTAGGGCGCAGCGTGCGTGTGGACGGGCTGTCCCAGCGCGCTTCTCCGACCACAGAGCGGTCGTCCCTGGATTCGGTGAAATTGCCCAGCCAGTTCAGCCTCCAGCCGTCGGTGAATTCGTGGTCGCCCTCCAGCGTATTGGTGAAGACCGACTGGCGGAAGGCCCGCAGCGTCGAACGCTGGTTTATATCGATGCCATAGAGCGTACCCCGAAAAGGCGTGTTGCCGATACAGACATCGGCATAGCCGGTGGTGGTGGGCGTCGGGTTCACCGTCGTGGCGCAGGCCGCCGTGCTGGCGGTCAGGTCTCCCTGGCGGTCATCGGCGTCGAAAATGTAGTTGTCGCGCGCTTCGTCATCCAGAAAGATCGTGTAGATCGAGCGCAGCGAAATCGTGTCGGTGCTGCTGGGCATCCAGTCAACCCGCCCGGACAAGGACTGGTTCCTGCGCATCAGGCGATAGAGCTTGTTCTCGAATTCGCGCGCCCAGAAGCGGGTCTGGCTGCCGGGGCGGGTGTCCTGGGTCACCTGTTCCCAGTCAACCTCGAAATTGTCGGTGATCATGTTGCGCTGGTAATAGCTGGCGGAAACCAGCGCGCCGATTTCGCCAATGCCGGTCTGGAAGCGGTCAGAAACCACCGCGGAAAGTTCTGTTTCACCGCGTTTGCCCTGCGGGGCATAGCCCCCGCCTGCCTTGCCCGAAAAATGAAAGCCGGAATAATCGAAGGCCGACCGGGTGACGATGTTGACATTGCCCGAAACCGTTTCGCCCGGCATGTCGGGCGTTACGGCCTTCGAGACGACGATTTTCGAGGCGATCGCCGAGGGAATGGTATCAAAGCGCGCGTCACGGCCTTCCGGGCTGACGATGGTGACCCCGTCGAATGAGAGTGTCGTCCAGTAGTTGGGGGCGCCACGCAGGCTGATGTAGCGGGCTTGGCCCTGGTCACGTTCCACGGCAACACCGGGTAGTCGGCTGGTCGCCTGGGCGATGTTCTGGTCGGGCAGGCGTCCGACAGCGTCCGACGCCATGACGGCCACAAGCGAGTCCGAGTTTCTCTGGAATTCCAGTGCCGCGGCCTCCGATTCCGCAATCGGTCGGGCGGTCACTACCACAGTTTCTACCGTCATCTGCGCATTGGCCGAGCCCGGCGACGACAAGGAGAAAGCCGCCGCCGCGCCACACAGCAATAGACAACGCACGCGACGCCCGCAAGAATACCCGTTCATAGTAAACGCCCCAGTGTTAAACTTTGTTTCCTGGGATATAGGGGATGAAAATATCGGAAGAGCATAAGTTTTGTGACAAATCCAAGACTTGCCTGCGGTAAAGTGCGCATCTCACGCAAGACAGATTATTCGAATGCGAAGCAAGGCGGCGCTGCCCGAGTTAGTGCGCATACGACCCACGGGGGGACTACCGCGGGGTCAGGCGCATCAAACCCCCGGGCTGCCAGTTTGCGCTTCGCGCCAAAAGCGCACAATCGCAAGTACCAGTCCGTAAGTACCATCATCACATGGTTGTAGTTTCGATTCAGATGAAAGCCGTTATGCTCCCTATCTAGAGGATGAGCAACGACCGACTACTTCGACGTGCGCGATCAGGGCACGAAGCATCATCGCGGGCTACCACTCAGCGCACGAAACTATACACCACAACTAATCCCCCGCTCATTCCAAGCAATAATATAAGCAGTCCGAGCTTGCTTAATATGGGCTTACACCCATCAATCCGCCGAATATCTGTTTTCTGGTATATGGCTGTGTGTGAGCAAGAAGGGCAACTGATGCGATATGCAGCTGGCCCGCTCTCGCAAGCATAGCTGAATGACAGAACCGCCTTACCGCAGGCAACGCAATAAAAACCTCGATGCCAGAAATCTACGCGCATGCGCACTGACCGTCCCCCACTGAGTGGTCCGGTTGGAATCTTAGTTTAGAGATCGCAATTGCGCCATGGGTTTTGTTCCGGGCCAGACGATGGCCTCAGGCGCCGGCGGCCGATATCCGAGCGATGAGTGGGGCCGCACGGTGTTGTAGTGCTGTCGCCAGGCTTCGATCATGATCTTTGCCTCTTTCAGCGTGTAGAAGATCTCACCATTGAGCA
>SXGQ01547003.1_pt1 | contig 13389 bp, 10 predicted proteins | sample 3178371 | NCBI WGS metagenome assembly SXGQ01 (sample SAMN11356859, study PRJNA531348) | freshwater metagenome | isolation source: freshwater sample F1-20 | place: China: Fuxian Lake, Yuxi | collected 2017-12-25
CATCACCAGCGCCTGCAGGCCCGCTGCGAGCTTCTTGCTCAAGAGGCTCGCGGTGATCAGGTCCAGCGACTCCACCGTGGCCGTCACATCGCGTATGGCGTACAGGCGGCGATCAGCCGGGGCCAGATCCGGCCCAGCCCCGATGATGGCGCAGCCGGCTTCACGCAAGCAGGCGTGCAGCGCCGGCTCATCGAGGTGCACGCCCAAGCCGGGCAGCGCCTCGAGCTTGTCCAAAGTGCCGCCGGTGTGCCCCAGGCCCCGCCCGGAAATCATGGGCACCACACCACCGCAAGCCGCCACCAGCGGTGCCACGATAAGGCTGACCTTGTCGCCCACCCCGCCGGTGGAGTGTTTGTCCAGGATCGGCCCCTTCAGGCCTGCCATACCGCGCCAATCGAGCACCCGCCCCGAGTGGGCCATGGCCATCGTCAGGGCCTTGCGCTCCGTGGCATCAAGCCCACGCAACAAGACCGCCATGGCCCAGGCCGCCACCTGGCTGTCGGCCCAGCTTTGGTCGGTGATGCCGCGCACCACAGCCTCGATCGCGTCGACCGCGTGAAACCCACCATCGCGCTTGGTGCGGATGATCTCAGCCGGCGTGAGCCCCGGCTCGGCCATCAGTAGGCCTCGCGGCCGTTGGCAGTGGTGCTTGTGCCCAACACGGCCTGCACATCGGCCAGCAAGCCACTGGCCCCGATGCGAAACCGCGCCGGGCGCACCGCCTGTGGGCCCAGGATCTCATCGACCAGGTCGATGTAGACCCGGGCATCGGCCACGGTGCGTACCCCCCCCGAGGCCTTGAAGCCCACCACCGCACCCCGCGGGTGGGTGGCGATGGCCTCGAGCATCACGCGGGCTGCTTCTGGCGTGGCCCCGGTGGGTGTCTTGCCCGTGCTGGTCTTGAGGAAGTCCACCCCCTCGTTCAGGCCGATGCGGCTGGCCTGCATGATCAAGTCCGGCTCCCTCAACTCACCCGATTCAATGATGAGCTTGAGCGTGGCGCGCCGGCAGGCCCGTCGCACTGCGCGGACCGCAGCCGCAGCGGCCTGTAGGTTGGCGGGGCCGCCCCGGCGCAAAGCCTGCCAATCCAAGACCAAGTCCACTTCGTCGCCACCATCGGCCAAGATGCCGCGCACCTGGGTCAGCACCTGGGCCAGCGGCTGTGCGCCACTGGGAAAGTTCGCCACCGCGGCCACCCGCTGGCCAGCCTGTACACCTGCCACCACCTGCCGAACGAAACGCGGCCATACGCACAGTGCTGCGGGTACCCCCGCAGCACTGTGGCTGCGGCTGACCAGGTCAGCCACGATCAGCGGGGTGTCCGCCTCACCCAAGCTGGTGAGGTCCATACACGCCAAAGCGATGCGGGCGTTTTCTTGCAGGTTGCGGCTCATCGCGCCCCCACCGGCCCCAAGGCACGCCACAAGAAGGTGTATTCCAAGGCCTGCATCCGGGCGCGCTGTGCGTTATCGGCCGCGCCACTGTGACCACCCTCCATGTTCTCCCAATACAGCACCGGCTGGCCGCGCTCCATCAGGCGCGCGGCCATCTTGCGCGCATGGCCCGGGTGCACTCGGTCGTCCCGGGTGGAGGTCACCAGCAACATCGGCGGCAGCTTCTTAGCGCCCTCGCCTTGTGCGGGCGGAACCTGGTGGTAAGGGCTGTAGCGCGAAATGAAGGCCCAGTCGTCTTCGAGGTCAGGGTTGCCGTACTCGGCCATCCAGCTTGCGCCGGCCAAGAGCCGGTGATAGCGCCGCATGTCCAACAAGGGCACTTGGCACACCACAGCGCCGAACAGCTCAGGCCGCTGCATCATCACCGCGCCCACCAAGAGGCCCCCATTGCTGCCACCGCGGATACCCAGTTGTGCCGGCGTGCTCACCCCGGTCTTGATCAGATCCTCGGCCACGGCAATGAAGTCGTCATAGCTGCGCTGCTTGTTTTCGCGGATCGCCGAGGTGTGCCAGGTCGGTCCATATTCACCACCGCCGCGGATGTTGGCCACCACATACACGCCACCACGAGCCAACCAAGCGCGGCCGATGCCCCCCGAGTAGGTTGAGCGCATCGGGATTTCAAATCCACCGTAGCCATACAACAAGGTCGGCTTGGGGCCCTTGCTGCGCGGGCCCGTTTGCTCGACGATGAAATAGGGAATGCGCGTGCCGTCTTTGGATACGGCAAACCGCTGGTCCAGCCGCAGGCCCTGGGTGGAGAACTGACCCTGGCGCGCCTTGAGGTTTTCAAGCCCCGCGCGGTCGGCCCGCGCCAGCAGAAGGCTTTCTGGGGTGAGCAGGTCGGTGTACGTGATCAGCAGGCCTTCGGCCCACTCGTCCTGCGCAGCCGTAGGGTCGTGCAGCGCCGCCACCGACAAGGTTCCCGTGTTGGGCACCGGTATCGATCGGCTGGCCCAGGCTGAACCGCTGGGCTTGAGAACCTCCAGCCGGCCTGTCACGTCCTGCAAGACGCTGATCACCACTGAGGTGGCGGTCGTGGTGTAGCCGGCCAGTGACCGCCGGGGCGTGGGCGTGAACAGGGCCACCGGATCGGGCTTGCCTTGCATCAACGCATCGGCCGACATCACCAAGAGCGATCCGGCCGGCCACAGGCGATCGCCTTGCCGCCAATCCGAGCGCAGCCGCATCAGCGCCCGCTCTTTCCAAAACATCACCTGCGCATCGTTTGGCTTGGGCACCTTCTTCAAGGCCATGCCCTCCAGCAAGAACAGCTCGCCGCGGTAAAAGTCGATCCCGCGTGAAATGAAGGCGCGCTCAAAGCCCAGCGTGCGGTCGCTCGAGGCGGCCGCCCACACATCGCGCTGCTGCCCTTCGAATACCACCCTCGCTTGCTCCAGCGGCGTACCCCGCTTCCACAAGCGCACCGCACGCGGGTAGCCTGAATCAGTCACCGGATCACCGGCTGCGGCCGTGCCCACCATCAAGGTGTCGGCATCCAGCCAGGTCCAGCGGTTCTTCGACAACGGCAGCTTGAAGCCGTCCTGCACAAACTCCCGCGTGGCCAGGTCGAATTCGCGGACCACATTCGCGTCGCTGCCACCCGGTGACAGGGCTAAGAGGCAGCGGGTGGAGGACGCCGACAAACAGCTGCTGCCCTGCCACACCCAGCTTTGTCCTTCGGCCTTGCCCAAGGCATCCAGGTCCAGCAGCACCTCCCACTGGGGCTCGGCCTTGCGGTACTCGGCCATGGCGGTTCGACGCCACAGGCCACGCGGGTTGCGGGCGTCCTGCCAAAAGTTGTACAGCCAATCCCCCCGGCGGCTCACCGTTGGAATACGGTCGCGGGCATCAAGCACTTCACGCAACTCCAGCCGCAGAGGCTCGAAACGCGGGTCGGCCTGTAAAACCGCTTCCGATTGCGCATTGCGCTGGCGCACCCAGTTCAAAGCGGCCTCGCCCGTCACCGCTTCCAGGCCCATATGCGGGTCTGCGGGTTCAGGGGCCATGCGAAGCCCGGCTGAGGCTGTAGATTCCGGTGGCGTGCTTTGGGCCATGGTCAGACAGGAGAAGATCGCCATCCCGGTGGCCAATGCCCAGCCGGCTAGGCCACGGGTGCGTGAATGGTGGGGGCTCATTCAGTCAGCGATGCTGTGGAGGGTGGCCAGCAGCACGCGTGCAGCCTGCTGCTCATGCAGGGCAGCAGCCTTGAGCGTCTGCTCATGGCTCAGCCGCTCAGCGGCCAGCCCGGCTGCCATATTGGTCATCAAGGAAAATGCCAGCACACGCAAGCCGGCGTGGCGCGCCGCGATCGTCTCGGGCACGGTGGACATGCCCACGGCATCGGCGCCCAGACGCTGCAGCATCCGAATCTCAGCCGGGGTTTCGAACTGTGGGCCCATCATCCAGGCATACACCCCCTCGTGCAACAGCACGCCAACCCGGGCAGCGGCCTGGACGGCACGCTGCCGAAGCTCGGCGTCGTAGGCCTGTCCCATGTCCACAAAACGGTCGCTGCCGCTCAAGCCCTGCAATGGCGAGCACTGCACCAAATTCAGGTGGTCGCTCAAGGCCATCAGGCTGCCCGCCGGCCATGGGCTATGCAAGCTGCCCGCTGCATTGGTCAGCACCATCGTGCGGCAACCTACCGCAGCGGCCGTCTGCACCGCCCCGCGCATGGCAGTAGCGTCCCCGGTCTCGTAGGTGTGCTGGCGCCCCATCAAGACCATCACGTCGATGTCAGCCCCTGGGGCACCGGCTGGCTTGGGCAGCCGAGCCAAACGCACACAGGCCGCATGTCCGGCGATGCCCAAGGGGGGGAATGCGGGCAGCTCGCTGTAGGGCACATCCAGTGAGTCTTGAAGACCCTGCACCATGCCCGACCAGCCCGAACCCAGAAGAACCGCCGCCTGCGGCCGCCGCCCCGCCCAGGCCTGCTGCAGCCGCGCTGCACTGGCTTGAACCGACGCGGTACTCACGCAATGTCCTCCGGGGTCAAATGGTCGGGCCCAAAACTGTGGGGCAGCAAGGCTCCCAAGGTAGTGCGCAGACGCACCTCGCGCCCATCGGCCACGATTACCGGCAACCCATCCCCGGCGAACTCGCGCAGCTTCTGCCGACAACCCCCGCAGGGCGTGACCGGCTGGTGGCCTTCACCCACCACCACCACAGCGCGAACCTGCCGGCCGCCGGCCACCACCAAATGGGCCAAGGCCGCTGCTTCGGCGCACAGGCCCTGCGGATAAGCGGCGTTCTCAATATTGGCGCCAGCATGCACGCGGCCCTGCTCGTCCATCAGGGCCGCACCCACGGCAAAGCGCGAATAGGGTGCATGCGCTCGCAGGCGGGCGTCTCGGGCCACCTGCACCAGGTGGCGCTCTTGTTCCTCGCTCAGCGCGTGCTGACCGGACATCAACGCTCCTTCAGATACGGCACGCCCAGCGCCGCCGGTGCCCGGGCACGGCCAATGAAGCCGGCCAACAACACCACCGTCAGCACATAGGGCAAAGCCTGAATGGCCTGCACCGCAACGGTACCACCGCCCAGGGCTTCGGGCCACGGCGCGCCTTGCAGTCGAATAGCCGCCGCATCCAGGAATCCGAACAGCAGACAAGCCGCCATGGCGCCCACGGGGTTCCACTTCCCAAAGATCAGGGCGGCCAGCGCCATGTAGCCGCGGCCCGCGGTCATGTGCGGAATAAAGTTGGCGTTCAAGGCCAGAACCAAGTAGCTGCCCGCCAAGCCCGACAACAGCCCATTGAGCGCAAGCGCTCGGTAGCGCAAACCTTGCACCGACACACCCGCCGCATCCACCATCAAGGGGTTCTCGCCGACCGCGCGCAGCCGCAAGCCCAAACGCGTGTGAAACAGCAGCGCCCACACCAAGGCCACGCACAGCAAGGCCCCGTAGACCAAGACGTTATGGCCCAGCAGCCCCAGGCCCAGCACCGGCCCAACCACCGGCAGCGCTTGCACCGCCTGGGCCCAGGACGTGAACCAAGGCGTCAAGCGCGCGCCTTCAGCGATCTGGGGGGTCTGCCCCCCCAATCCAAACCAAGCGCCACCCAGCACCACGGTCAAGCCGGCCGCGCTCATGGTCAGTGCCATGCCCATCACCACCTGATCACCGCGGTGGGTCACACAGCCCCAGCCCTGAACCATGGACAAAGCCACCCCCAAGCCCAGGGCCACCGCCATCGCCGGCACCCAAGAACCCGTGGCTGCTGCCACGCTGGCCGCTGCAAAAGCCGACAACAGCATCTTGCCTTCCAGCCCCAGGTCCACCACACCCGAGCGCTCGGCCAAGCAACCGGCCAGGGCACACAGGATCAAGGGCGTGGCCCCGCGCAGGGTCGAGCCCAGCAAGGTGCCCATCAGCAAACCGAACTCGTGCAGGGCTTCCATCAGACGGGCTCCTGAGCGCCCTGGCGCGCCGTGCTGGCCAGCCGTCGGTGCAGCCGTGCCAATGGGCTCACCAAGACCGTTGACAAGGCGCCTGCAAACAGCACGATCAAACCCTGCAGCGTGAACACCATGTCGCGGCTGAAGCCCGGCACTTCAAAAGCGAGCTCGGCGCCGCCCTGGTACAGCGTTCCAAACAGCAAGGCCGCCAGGCCAATGCCCACCGGGTGGTTGCGCCCAATCAGCGACACCGCAATGCCCGCAAAGCCCGCACCGGCCACAAAGTCAGGCAGCAACCGCTGGTGCACCCCGGCAATCTCGTTGACGCCGACCAAACCGGCCAAGGCGCCCGACACCACCATCGCCGCCATCACCTGGCGCCTGGGGTCCACGCCCGCATACAGCGCCGCCGCTGGCGCATGGCCACTGGCGCGCAACTCAAAACCGCTGCGGCTGACCCACAGCAGCCACCAAACGACCACCAAAGCCAAGACGGCCAGCACCGCTGTGAGGTTCAAAGGCGTAGCTGGCCAGTCCACGCCCAGGCCCTGCAGGGCTTCGTGCACGCCAGGCATGCGCGCAGCCGGTTCAAACGCTCGGCTTTGCAGGTCCATGGTGCCAGGCTCTTTGAGCACCTCTACCAGCAAGTAGCCCATAAGCGCGGCCGCCAAGAAATTAAACATGATGGTGGTGATCACCACATGGCTGCCGCGCCAAGCCTGCAGAGCCCCCGGCACCGCCGCCCAAGCAGCGCCAAACAGCATCGCGCCGGCCACCATGGCCGGCACCAGTACCGCAGCCGGCAGGCCCGGCGCCAGCTGCAAAGCGGCCAAGGCGACCAGGCCCGTGCCCAAGCCCCCTATGGCCGCTTGACCTTCGCCCCCAATATTGAACAGCCCCGCATGAAAGGCCACGGCCACTGCCAGGCCGGTGAAGACAAACGTGGTCGCGTAGTACAGGGTGTAGCTCAAGCCCGATGCGCTGCCCCACGCGCCCTTAATCAACAAGCCCAGCACCAAAGCGGGCTCCAAGCCGATGGCCCACACCACCAGGCTGGCCACCAGCAGCGCCATGGCCAGGTTGAGCACCGGCAACAGTCCCAGGTCCATCCAACGCGGCAGGGTCGGGTTCATGGTCTGGGCCACCTCAGTGCGCAGCGCCGCCCATCAGCCGGCCCAGCGCGGCCTCGTGGCAGTCCTTGATGGGCAGTTCTCCGGCCACACGCCCAGCGTTCATCACCAACACGCGGTCCGATAGCGCCAGGATTTCGTCCAACTCTGAGGACACCACCAGCACCGCGCCACCGGCATCCCGGTGTGCACGCAGCCGGGCGTGAATGAATTCAACGGCGCCGATGTCCACGCCCCGCGTGGGCTGGCCCACCAACAGCACCGCGGGCTGGGCCTGTGCTTCGCGCGCCAGCACCAGTTTTTGCTGGTTGCCACCGGAGAACTTAGACGAACGCAGCCGCGGGTTACGGGGCCGTACATCGTAGGCCTGCATCATCTCCGTCGTGGCCTGCCTCATCGCGCTGCGGTTCATCCGGGCCCAGCTGCCGTAACGCCGCCAAGCCTGGTGGCCCAACACCGCTGATTCCCAGGCTGCAAATGGCAAGACCAAGGCGCGATGCAAGCGGTCTTCGGGTACATGGGCCAGCTGCCGCTGCCGCGCCAGTGCCGGGCTCAGCCAAGCCGTGGGCACAAAGCGGTCCCCGGCCAAGACCAGGGAGCCCGCCTGCGGCACCTTCAGGCCCGACAGCACCTCCAGCAATTGCGTCTGCCCATTGCCCGATACACCGGCCACACCCACGATCTCGCCAGCGCGAAGGGTTAGGCTCACGTCATCCAGCCGCAACACCCCCAGCTCATCGCACCAGCGCAGGCCTTGCGCCTGCAACAGTACCGGGCCCACACCCGGGGCCTTATCGCCCTGCACGGCCTGAAGTATCGGGCCGGCCGCCTCACGCCGGCCGGTACTCACGCGCCGGCCCACCATGGCTTGCGCCAGGTCATCGACGCTCGTGTCGGCAATCTCCCGCTCCAACACCACCTCGCCTGCGCGCATCACCGTCACTCGGTCGCACAGCGCCAGGATCTCCTTGAGCTTGTGCGTGATCAGCAGCACTGTGGTGCCGCGGTCGCGCAAGCCGCGCAGCGCTGCGAAAAGAGCCGTGGTTTCGCCGTGCGTCAGCACCGCGGCGGGCTCGTCCAGGATGAGTACCCGGGCGCCGCGCACCAGCGCCTTGAGAATCTCCAGGCGCTGCCGCTCGCCCACCGGCAAGTCTTCGACCACCGCGTCCAGGCGCACCCGCAGCCCGGTTTCCTCCATCAGCGATTGCAAGCGCCTGCCCAGAGCAGCGCGGGCGGCACCCAGACCCCAATCTGGCTCAGCCCCCAGCAGCACGTTATCTAGGGCGCTCATGTTGTCCACCAACATGAAGTGCTGATGCACCATGCCGATCCCCGCGGCTATCGCATCGCGCGATTCGCGGATCTGCACCGCCTGGCCGTCGACTTCGATCAAACCTTCATCGGCCTGGTAGAAGCCGTACAGGATGGACATGAGGGTGCTCTTGCCCGCCCCGTTCTCGCCCACGATGCCGTGCACTGAGGCGCGGGCCACCCGCAGGTTCACCGATCGATTAGCCTGTACCGCACCGAAGCGTTTGCCGATACCCGCCATATGCACCGCCAAGGGCAGCGCACGCTCAGAGCCGGGAACTGCGCCGGCCACGGTCACTTGCAGGCGTTGGCCGCCATGTAGTCGATCACCTTGATCCTGCTGGCGATGATGTCGGCCCGCGCGGCGTCCACCCGTTTCTTCATGTCGGGCGTGATCAGCTTGGCGTTGTGCTCGTCCAGCGCGTAGTCCACGGCGTTGTCCGCCAAGCCCAGCACCGTCAGACCCGGGGTCACGCCGTTCATAGCGCGCGCCACCGCCACATCCACCCGCTTGACCATCGAGGTCAGCATCGTGCCGGGCTGCAGGTGGTTTTGGTTGCTGTCCACGCCGATGGCGTAGCGGCCGCTGTCCTTGGCGGCTTGGTACACGCCAATGCCAGTGCCACCGGCCGCGGCGAACACCACGTCCACGCCCTTGGCGAACTGCGCCTTGGCCAACTCGCTGCCCCGTGTAGGGTCGTTCCAAGCCGCCGGGGTGGTGCCAGTCATGTTGGCGCTGACCTCAACCTTTGGATTCGCATAGCGCGCACCCTGCTCATAGCCGCACTGAAACTTGCGAATCAGGGGAATGTCCATGCCACCGATGAAGCCCACCTTGCCGGTCTTGCTGACCATGGCGGCCAACATGCCCACCAGGAAGCTGCCTTCGTGTTCCTTGAACAGGATGGACTGCACATTGGGCAAGGTCACCACCGCATCAATCAAGGCAAATTGCAGCTTGGGGTGCGCCTTGGCCACCTTTTCCATGGGCGTGCCCTGTGAAAAGCCCACGCCCACGATCGGGTTGGCCCCACGCTCGGCCATGCGCCGCATGGCCTGCTCGCGCTGCGCTGGGTTGGCGATTTCAAACTCCAGGTAGGGCTGGCCGGTCTCCTTCTTCCAGGCTTCAGCGCCCCGGAAGGCGGCCTCATTGAAGGACTTGTCGAACTTGCCACCCATGTCAAAGATCACCGCTGGGGCGGCCTGCACGGCCGCAGGACCCGCCAACAGAAAAGCCAGGAGCCAAGCCAAGCCCAGCGCTGGCACCGCGCCGCGCGCAAGCGTGTGGCTAAAAAGCGTGTGGCTAAAGGGCAGAGAAAGGTTCTTCAAGCCGGGCATGCCTTACCTGTGTCCACAACGTTAAAGCAGTCAAGGATAACAAGCTGCCGGCCCGGGTCGGTCAAAGCGGGTTTAGCATGGTGGGCATGTCGATTTCTCCGTCCTGGCCCACCCTGGCGGCCATGCCCAAGGTGCAGCTGCACGACCACCTGGATGGCAGCCTGCGGGTCGGTACTCTGATCGACTTGTGCCAACGCCGCGGCTTGGCCCTGCCCACACCCGACGCGGCCGAACTGGCCACCTGGTTTCGCCGCAATGCCCTGGCGGGCAGCTTGGAGCGCTACTTGCAGGGCTTTGCCTTAACGGTGGCCGCCATGAGCGACGTCCAGGCCCTGGAGCGCGTGGCCTTTGAGGCCGCTGAAGACGCACGGGCCGAGGGCTGCGTCCTGGCCGAGTTCCGCATGGCTCCTTTGTTATTGGAGGCCCATGGCATAGCCCCAGACGAAGCGGTGGCGGCGATGCTGGCCGGCCTGACTCGCAGCGGGCTGGCCTGTGGCCTGATCGTGTGCGGCATGCGGCATGAAGCGCCTGAACGCTTGGCGCAGGCCGCGGAGTTGGCGCTGCGCCATCGCACAGGCCCCGAGCGCCGCATCGGCGTGGTCGGCTTCGACCTGGCAGGGCCCGAGTACGGATGGCCGGCCACGCGACACGCCCGCGCCCTGGGCCGGGTACGCGAAGCCGGTCTGCCCATCACCCTGCACGCCGGCGAAGCCGATGGGGGTGAGCGCGTGATGGAGGCCGTGGCCCTGGGCGCGCGCCGCATCGGCCACGGCGTGCGGCTGGCCGACCTCTTGCACACCGCTGACGGCCCTCAGGCTTTACAAACCCTGCGCCAGGCGCAGGTGCACTTGGAAGTCTGCCCCAGCAGCAATATTCACACCGGTGCGGCCGCCTCCATTGCGCAGCACCCCATCCGGGCCCTGTGGGAAGCCGGGGTGTCGCTGTCCTTCCACACCGACAATCACCTGATCTCCTGCACCAACCTGAACCTAGAAGGCCAAACCCTGATGGACCAAGCGGGCTTTGACTTGACCGACCTGTTGGCCATGCAGGAGCAGGCCCTTAATGCCAGCTTTTTGCCCTCGGCGATGACCCAAGCAGCGGGCGCCGCGCTGCAGTCATGGGCGCAGTCGCAAGGCCTGCGCTGAGCAAGCCCCGGCCCTTGACTTGAAACAAAACGAACCCGACACCACCATGCCACACGCCACACGCCGCTCGCACCTCACGGCAGCTTCCTGCAGACTCACAGCGGCCGTCTGCTGGGCCCTATTGATCGCCGGCTGTGCCCAGACCCCCCAGACCAGCGACGTGGCCGCAGCCGACTCTGTCCACGTGCGCGTCATCGCCTTCAACGATCTTCATGGCAACTTGGAAAGCGCCAACCTCACCGTGCAGGTGGCCGACCCCAGCCAGCCCAACGCGGCCCTGCGCGTGGCCGTTGGCGGCGCCGACGCGATGGCGGGCCTGGTGCGCAGCCTGCGCCAATCCGCCGCCCACAGCTTGGTGGTCAGCAGCGGCGACCTTATCGGGGCCACGCCCTTGGTCTCGGCCCTGTTTCGCCACGAATCCACCATCGAGGCCGCCAACCTGATGGGGGTAAGCGTGGCCACCGCGGGTAACCACGAGTTCGACGGGGGCAGCGCCGAGCTGCTGCGGATCCTCAAAGGAGGGTGTGCCGAACAGCGCACCGATGACCCGGTGCGCTCCTGCGCCCTGGGCCCCTACCGTGGGGCGCGCTTTCCCATGGTCTCGGCCAATGTGCGTCGCAGTGCCGGTGGCACCCTGCTGCCCCCGTTCTGGGTGATGCAAGCCGGCCCGGTAAAGGTCGGCGTGATCGGCGCCGTGACCAAGGCCACGCCGCAACTGGTCGTGCCCTCGGGTGTCCAAGGGCTGCAGTTCATCGACGAGGCCCAGGCCATCAATGAAGCAGCCCAGGCCCTGCAGGCCCAGGGTGTGCAGGCCCTGGTCGTAACCCTGCATGAAGGTGCAGAAATCGGCAGCCCCGGCAAGCCGGCCGATTGGAACGACACCCGTTGTCCTGGCTTGCGCGGCGATGCCGTGGACATCATCAAGCGCATCACGCCGGCCGTGGACCTCATCCTCACCGCGCACACCCACCAGGGCTACAACTGCTTGGTCGATGGGCGCCCGGTGATGCAGGCCGTGGCCTACGGGCGCGGCCTGTCGGTGGCCGACCTGCACATCAACACCCGCACCGCAGACGTAGACCGTGCCAAGACGCTGGCGCGCAACCTGCCGGTGTTTAACGCCCGCACCGATGCGCAGCACCGCGACAAGATCTTGGCCGCGGAGCTGCCCGCCTACCGGCTGGCCCTGCAGTCCGCCCGGCCCGACCCCGAGGTGGCCGCCTTGGTGCAGCGCTACGCGCAGGCCGCAGCCCCTCAAGCGCAGCGGGTGGTGGGCCGCATCGCCCGCACCCTGGACCGCCGCGGCATCGGCGACTCCGCGGCCGGCCGCTTGGTGGCCCAGGCGCAGTGGCAAGCCACCCGCAGCCCGGCCCAGGGCGGCTCGCACTTTGCCCTGATGAACCCCGGCGGCATCCGCACCGACCTGGTTTGCCGCGGCACCCCACCCTGCGAGGTGACGTACGGCGACCTCTTCAGCATGCAACCCTTTGGCAACAGCCTAGTGGTGATGAGCCTGACCGGCGCGGAAATCCGGGAGCTGCTGGAGCTGCAGCAGCGCGGCGGCCCCAATTCGCCGCTGATGTCACCCTCGGAGGACCTCAGCTACCGCTGGGTCCGCAAGGCAACTGTTGGACAACGCGCCCAGGACATCCGCATCCAGGGCCAGCCCATCAACGACTCGGCGACCTACCGGGTCACGGTCAACAGCTTCATGGCCGAGGGCGGCGATGGCTACACCGTACTGCAGCGCGGCCGGCAGCGTTTGGGCGGTGTCCAAGATCTGGACGCCATGTTGGCCCATCTGCGCCAAGGCGTGGCCGACTCCGGCCCGGCCCGCATCGCCCTCAGCGAGTAAGCCCGTGTGTTGTACTGTTGTCACAGTCCGGTCACAAGGGCAGATCATGATGTTGCGCAAGTCCCATGTCCTCCGCGATAGTGCGGGAGCAACTCTAGGCGCTGCGCTGTCAGCCGCGCCTGGCGTTCCCGATTCCCAACACCCCTGGAGCGTGTGCGTGCCGATGGCATGCTGACGCCCGTTTTGTCCTCTGGAGACCCTCCCATGACTTCCCTGCGCCTCACCGGATTCACCCGCAGCGCCATCGGCCTGGCCATTGCCGCCGTCGTCGCCCCGGCCATTGCCCAGAACACCACGGCCAGCGTCAGCGGCCGCGTGGTGGGCGCAGACGGCAAGCCGGTGGCCAGCGCCACCGTGACCGTATTGCACGTGGAGTCCCGCACCGCCAGCAACCTGACCACCGACGCCGATGGCCGCTACAGCGCACGCGGCCTGCGGGTGGGCGGCCCCTACACGGTCACCGTCACCAAGGGTGGCCAAAGCGAAAAGCGCGACAACGTATTCCTAACCCTGGCCGAAACCGCCAGCTTGGACATCGCCATGCTGGGCAGTGCGGCCAGCGTCACCGTGACCGGCCGGGGTGCCTCGGACAAGTTCGAAAGCTCAAACATGGGCGCGGGCACCAACATCAGCAGCCGCGACCTGGCCGCACAAGCTTCGATCCAGCGCAGCCTGCAAGACTACGCCCGTTTTGACCCCCGCCTGGCCCAAACCGACAAGGAGCGCGGCGAAATCTCCGCCGCCGGCCAGAA
>SXGQ01700073.1_pt1 | contig 13389 bp, 11 predicted proteins | sample 3178371 | NCBI WGS metagenome assembly SXGQ01 (sample SAMN11356859, study PRJNA531348) | freshwater metagenome | isolation source: freshwater sample F1-20 | place: China: Fuxian Lake, Yuxi | collected 2017-12-25
AGAGGCGAAAGATTATAGATGGAGAACAGATGCTTTTGATATCTCAAGTCCGGCATCTAACCCAATTGTTGTGAATTTGATAAATAAGAAAGATTGGGCAACATCCAACAAAGTGGTTGGTTTTAATGTTGATTTTGGAACCCGAAACCAAACTATATTTTCAAGTATACAGTTAGACCAAAACCCGGCTGCGGCAACAACAGAAGCAAACCAAGTGTTGGCAAACATGGCAAACGCCGCGGCTGGAAGGAGAACAAATACCCAAAGTGTTAGTCTATACAATTTATATAAAAATAGAAGTTACGAGTGTAGGATAGAAGCGATGGGTAACATGATGATTCAACCAACTCAATATTTTAACTTGAGATATGTACCTATGTTTAGAGGTCCTTATATGGTTCAATCGGTAGAACACATTATAGAACCAGGAACCTTCAAAACATTTTTTACAGGTATAAGAATGCCAATATATTCTCTTCCACTAATTACAAAACAGATTATGTCAATAAATCAAAACTTATTGAATGAATTAGTTCAAAGTGTATTTAGATTAAAAGAGACTGCAGAAACAACTGCTCAACCATCGGTGAATATTATAACAATTGGAAACAATATCCAAATAAATACTAGTTATAAATCAACGGATTCTGTTGTTTGTTATAAAGATATAATAGCGGCAAATCCCGCATATCAAACCTTTACACCAATTGAAAATGTTCGACATAATATTTCAATTTCTGACTTCATTAAGTTATTAAAAACCAAAGTTAGTAATCCAATTGCTCGTTTAATGGTATTTTATACCGCATACGTAAATGGTCATGATGATAAAATATTATACACGTTTAATCATGATTTAGGAAATACCCCATTGGGTGGTGTACCTAAACCTCAAATAAGTTATGGTGGTAGAAAAGTTTATTTTACAACCAACTATGGTTGTAAAACCAATCAATCAGGTGTATCAACACCATATGCGGTGTTTGATTCATTTGACAAATCGATTGATTTTATATATAACTATTATTATAACCCAACGGCACCAAGAAATAGTTTATTATATTCTTTATATCCAAATTGGGATTTGAATAAGGATACAAATACTGCAACACAAATGTATTTTACTTGGGTGTATTGGTGGCCATCACAAAACTATCAAAACAAGGATGAGTTGGGTAATTTCCTAACACAAAACAAATCAATGTTAGCTGAATTAGAAAAGAGTGCTGTTGAAGTTTTACAACTTTCTAAAAGTTTTGACCTTATTTAAAACAAAAGATATTTATTAAGAAAAGAATATTATGGATATTAAAACACATTTAGACAATTATCTTGGAAAAAACTCAAGATACACTGAAAAAAACACTGGAAATGGATTCACAGAAGTTTGTGATTTGAATAGTGGTGAGTGTTATACTGTTAGAGAAAGAGACGGTCTAATCGAAAGAGTTGATAACACAATGAAGACAAATAGAAGAGTCCAAGTAGAAACGCCTCAAGGGTTTAAACAATTATTAAATGGTTAAAAAATGGCTGTAGATAGAAAAATTATAGAAGAGATTAAAAGACATTATAAAATTAATACATACATTTTGGAACAAGATGCTATTGCGGCTCCTGAAGTACCGGCACCTGACCCAACAGTACCCGCTGGTGGAGAAGACCCAATGTTGAATACTGAAATACCCACTCCAGAAGTTATAGATGTCTCTCAAGATGAAGAGGTTGAAAAAATTGACGATAGTGGTAAAAGTGAGGAAAGTGGTGATGAAAGTGGTTCTGAGGAATTAGACATTACTGACTTAGTAAATTCACAAAAAAATATCGAATCAAAACAACAAGAATACTTTGATATGATGTTCAAACAAATTGAAGACATGCAATCAAAGTTGAACAGTATGGACCAAGTCTTTGAAAAATTAAATTCGATGGAACAAAAAATTGAGAAATATAGACCAAGAACGGCTCAAGAAAAATTGGAATTGAGAAGTTTGGATAGTGGTCCATTCAATCAAAAACTCTCAAGTTTTTTTGATGACAAACAAGAAGATATGGAAAAATCCGGTAAAAATGAATATGTTTTAACTTCCGATGAGGTTGAACAAATTGTACCTTCCGAGATTAAAAAAACATTTGACAACTACGGTGACGAACCAACCCAAACATCATTTAGAGTGGGTTGATTTTAAAATAAATTTTACTATACTTTAAGGGTCACGTTGTGACCCTTTTTATTTGGCGAATAATTTGACGAACACTAAAAATTAACCTATACTTAAATAACTAAAAAACAAAATTATGATGAGTTCACTTGACGCAGTACTTTCACAGTACGAAAAAAACACACAATCTTTCGGAGACGCTAACAAAATGTCTCAAGAGGAAAGAATGAAAAAGTATTTCGCTTGTATCCTTCCACAAGGACAATCGCAAGGACAACGTAGAGTCCGTATTCTCCCAACCCCTGACGGTTCATCACCATTCAAAGAAGTTTGGTACCATGAATTACAAGTTGGTGGTAAATGGCAAAAATTCTATGACCCAGGTAAGAACGATAACGAACGTTCACCCTTGAATGAGGTTTATGACGAACTTATGTCAACAGGAAAAGAATCTGACAAAGAATTGGCTAAACAATATAAATCACGTAAATTTTATATCGTGAAGGTTATTGACCGTGATGCTGAAGAAGAAGGGGTAAAATTCTGGCGTTTTAAACACAATTACAAAAATGATGGTATCTTGGATAAAATTATCCCTATTTGGAGACAGAAAGGTGATGTTACCGACCCTGATAAAGGTAGAGACTTGATTGTACAATTGGTGAAGTCAAAAACACCTGGTGGTAAAGATTATACTTCAATTCAGACTATCATGCACGATGACCCATCATCACTTCATGAAAACGCGGCGACTAAAGAAGAGTGGTTGAAAGACGATTTGACTTGGGCTGATGTATACTCTAAAAAACCTGTTGAGTATTTGGAAGCTCTTTCTCGTGGAGAAGAACCACGTTGGGATTCTGAAACGGGTAAGTACCTTTATGGTGACGAAGGTATTATGACTATGGGTGGTGCTAAAACAAATACACCAAGTCCATTCCATTCAGACCCTCAGATTAATGCTGAACCTGACGAGGAATTACCATTCTGATAAAAACAAACATCATGTGTGGTATCATCTACGATATCACACATGATTAATTTACAAAAAAATATGGCAATCAAAAAAAACGATTTCAGTTCAATTAAGAAAAAATTCTCTACATCAGCGAAATATAAACCCCAACGTTTTTTAGAATTGGGAAATCATTTCTTGGATGCGGTAGGACTACCAGGTCCTGCGATTGGACACTTGAATATGTTCTTGGGTCACTCGGACACAGGAAAAACAACTGCGGCTGTAAAGTCTGCGGTTTCAGCACAGAAACAGGGTATACTTCCTGTTTTTATTATTACAGAACAAAAATGGAGTTTTGAACACGCAAGACTTATGGGTTTTGAGTGTGATGAAGTTATTGATGAGGAAACAGGTGAGGCGGATTGGGACGGGTTCTTTATCTTCAATAACAACTTCAGTTATATTGAACAGATTACGGATTATATCAACGAACTCTTGGATGCACAAGAAAAAGGTGAGTTGGATTATAGTTTGTGTTTCATTTGGGATTCTGTTGGTTCAGTTCCTTTTAAGATGACTTACGAAGGAAAGGGTGGTAAACAACACAACGCTGCGGTTCTTGCCGACAAAATTGGTATGGGTATCAACCAACGTATTTCAGGTTCAAGAAAATCTGATTCAAAACACGAAAACACTTTGATTATTATCAATCAACCTTGGGTTGAATTACCTGATAATCCATTTGGTCAACCAAAAATTAAAGCAAAAGGTGGTGAAGCAATTTGGTTAAACTCATCTTTGGTGTTCTTGTTTGGAAATCAAAAAGGTGCTGGTACAAATAAAATTTCAGCAACCAAAGACAAGCGAACTGTTAAGTTTGCTATCCGTACAAAAATTTCTGTTATGAAAAACCACATTAATGGTTTGGGTTATGAGGATGGTAAAATTATTGTTACACCTCATGGATTCTTAGCAGGAAAAGACGCTGCGGAAGAAAAAGTTTCTATTGAAAATTACAAAAAAGAACATGCTGATTATTGGAAAGAGATAATTGGTGTTGATGGTGATTTTGATTTGACAGAAATTGCAGAACCTGCATAAAAACAATTACGTGAAGACACTTTTAGTAGACGGAGATAACTTATTCAAAATAGGATTTCACGGAGTGAGAGACCTGTTTGTTGAGGGAAACCATATTGGGGGTGTCTTCCATTTTGTTAATACATTACGTAAACAAATTGATGAACACAACTACGACAAAGTCTTGGTATTTTGGGACGGTGACGACAACGCATCCGTGCGTCGTGAGATATATCCTAATTACAAATTAAACAGACGACAAGATATGAACGAGTACAAACTCGAATCATATCATACACAAAAAGCGCGAGTAAAAGAATACATTGAAGAGTGTTTTATTCGTCAAATAAGAGTGGATATGAACGAGTCTGATGACTTGATAGCCCACTACTGTAAAATAGCACCAGAAGAGAAGAAAACCATCTTATCTGCCGATAAAGACTTACTTCAGTTGGTAAACGAAAACACAACCATATATTCACCAATAGCCAAAGTGTTTTACACTCACGATAAGAAAGTTAAGATTGGTACATATGAAATGCCGGCTTGTAATATTTTACCATATAAAATTATTACAGGGGATAAATCCGATAATATAAATGGAATATATTATTTCGGAGAAAAAACATTAATTAAATATTTTCCTGAGTTCCTTGACAAACCTGTTAACATTAATGATATTTTAAACAAGGCAAAAGAATTACTCAAGGAAGACGAAAAAAACACGGCACTTAATAACTTAATCAGTGGGAAAACAAAAGACGGAATTTACGGAGAAAAAATTTTTCAAATCAATGAAAAAATCGTGGACTTACAGAATCCACTCATTTCTGATGATGGTAAAGGAATTGTTGAACAATATTATGCCGACACTTTAGACCCTGAAGGTAGGGGTTACAAAAATCTAATACGTATGATGACTGATGACGGGTTCTTTAAGTATCTCGGAAAAAGTGACGATGAATTTTTAAGATTCATTCACCCATTCATGAAATTAACAAGAAAAGAAAAAAGAAAATTTAGACAAGAAAAATAACATACAATAAAAATACAAATATGAAAGAAACAGATGTAATTAAGATGGAATTACTCATCACACTGAATGACAACATTGTTATTCAAAGGTATTTCAACGTTCGTGGGTATAATCCAAAGGCTAAAAATTCGTTGGACATGTCCTACTATTTAAAAGACTTCGTAACCACTTTCGAGTACGAACAAAAAATGCGTTCGGTTGTTTACCTTTTGGAGAATCAAGAACAAATTTTTGAAGACCAAAATATACTTGAAACATCAAACACCAATGGTCCCGAAATTTTTAATTTTTATATTAAACTTGGAGAACAGACAATTTGTCATAGAATTTTAAACGCTAAAATTTTCCCACCTAAAATAAGATACACCGTAGATATACGCCAGCAAGTAAAAAGTGTGTTAAGAGACTTGACTGACATTTTTTCAGGTGAAAATTTTGTTACAACTTACATGAACTATAGCTTGGTATAACAGTATTTATCACTACCAGTAAAAACAATAAATTATGTCAAACAAGAACTTCGAATATCTAGGTAATACATTTCAACTTCAACTACTAAATCAAATAATTTTAGACAAAGATTTCGCACATTCTATCATTGACGTAATTGAACCATCACACTTCGAGAACAGATACTTCAAAACATTACTCCAACTTATTAAAGAGTATTATGTGAAGTATGATTGTACTCCTTCTTTTGAGACACTTTCACAAATGGTGAAAAGTGAATTCCCTCAAGAGTTAATGTTAAAAATTCTTAACGATACCATTAAACAAGTAAAAGACGCACCAACTGAAGGAGCGTCTTTCGTACAAGAGAAATCCCTTAAATTCTGTAAACAACAAGAGTTACAGAAAGCGATTACAAAATCACAAAAAATTCTTGACAATGGCGAATTTGAAAACTATGACAAACTTGAGGAATTGGTAAGAACCGCTTTACAAGTTGGAGAAAACAATAACAAAATCGAAGATGTGTTTACTAATTTAGATGACGTTTTAAATGAAGATTTCCGTCATCCAATTCCAATGGGAATCACGGGTATCGATAAATTACTAAAGGGTGGTTTAGCAAAAGGTGAACTAGGTGTTATATTGGCACCAACTGGTGTAGGTAAAACTACAGTTCTCTCTAAGATTGCTAACTCAGCATTTAATAACGGATACGATGTATTGCAGTTGTTCTTTGAAGATAATCCAAAAGTAATTCAGAGAAAACACTTCACAATGTGGACAGGTATTGCTCCTGATTTATTACCTTTACACAGAGAAGAAGTTTTTGAAAAAGCTCGTGTAGTAAGAGAGGAAATGACTAACAAGTTATTTCTTAAAAAACTACCTTCAGACACACACACTATGACCCAAATTAAAAACATGATTCGTAAGATGATTGCTGATGGTCATAATATCGATATGATAGTCTTGGACTATATCGATTGTGTAGTACCCGATAAAAACTTGGGTGATGAATGGAAAAGTGAAGGTTCGGTTATGAGAGGGTTTGAGGCACTTTGTCACGAACTAGGAGTTGTTGGATGGACCGCAACACAGGGTAACAGAAGCTCTATATCTTCTGAGGTCGTTACCACCGACCAAATGGGTGGTTCTATTAAAAAGGCACAAGTTGGACACGTTATCATTTCCGTGGCTAAAACTTTACAACAAAAAGAAATGAACTTAGCAACCATCGCAATCACCAAATCACGTTTGGGTAAAGACGGGGTTGTATTTGAGAACTGTAAATTCGATAATGAACTTCTCGAAATTGATACCGAAAGTTCTGTAACTTTCTTAGGATTCGAAGAAAAGAAAGAGGAACAAAAACGAGACCGAATTAAAGAATTAATGGAAAAAAGAAAACAAAAGGAGCAAGAAACTAACTTGAATTAACAAACAAAAACAATTATAATTAACAAAATGGACGCATCACAAAAGATATTGTCAGACCTAACTGTCTACATGAAGTACGCAAAATTCATACCTGAGTTGGAAAGAAGAGAAACTTGGGAGGAATTAGTAACAAGAAACATGAATATGCATATTAAGAAGTACCCACAAATCGCAAGTGAAATTGTGGAAGTATATCAATATGTGTATGATAAAAAAGTATTACCCTCAATGAGGTCAATGCAATTCGGTGGTAAACCAATTGAGATTTCTCCAAACAGAATCTACAACTGTGCTTACTTACCTATTGACCACTTGGACGCTTTCTCAGAAGCAATGTTCTTGTTGTTGGGTGGAACTGGTGTTGGATACTCAGTTCAAAAACACCACGTAGAAAAACTTCCTGAAATTAGAAAACCTAACCCTAATAGAACAAGAAGATTTTTGGTTGGGGATTCTATTGAAGGTTGGGCTGACGCAATTAAAGTATTGATGAAATCTTACTTTGGTGAACATTTATCAACACCAGAATTTGATTTCTCTGACGTTAGACCAAAAGGTGCTCAACTTGTAACATCAGGTGGTAAAGCACCGGGTCCTCAACCATTGAAGGATTGTCTTCATAAACTAAAAGGTATGTTGGATGCTAAAGAAGAAGGTGAAAAGATGACACCGATTGAAGTTCACGATATGGTATGTCACATTGCAGATGCTGTTCTTGCTGGTGGTATCCGTAGAGCTGCGTTGATTTCATTGTTCTCAGCTGATGACAACGAAATGATTGCTTGTAAGTCAGGTGCATGGTGGGAGACAAATCCACAAAGAGGTAGAGCTAACAACTCAGCGGCTTTGGTTAGACACAAAATCACAAAAGAATTCTTTATGGATTTGTGGAAACGTGTCGAAGCTTCAGGAGCTGGTGAACCTGGTATCTACTTTACAAACGACAAAGATTGGGGAACTAATCCATGTTGTGAAATTGCGTTGAGACCAAACCAATTCTGTAACTTGTGTGAGGTAAATGTTTCTGACATTGAATCACAAGAAGACTTGAACAACCGTGTGAAAGCGGCGGCATTTATTGGAACACTTCAAGCTGGTTACACTGATTTCCATTACTTGAGAGATGTGTGGAAACGTACAACTGAAAAAGAAGCTTTGATTGGTGTATCTATGACAGGTATCGGTTCAGGTGTTGTATTGGGTTACAACATGAAAGAGGCTGCTAAACTTGTGAAAGAAGAAAACGCAAGAGTTGCTGAGTTGATTGGTGTCAACAAGTCGGCTCGTACAACTACAGTAAAACCTGCAGGGACAACATCTCTGACATTGGGAACATCTTCAGGTATCCACGCATGGCATAACGACTTTTACATTCGTAGAGTCCGTGTGGGTAAGAATGAGGCTATTTACCAATACTTGGCAATGTATCACCCTGAGTTGGTTGAAGATGAATTTTTTCGTCCACACGACACAGCGGTTATTTCTGTTCCACAAAAAGCACCTGTTGGCGCTATCTTGAGAACAGAATCACCTTTCCAATTATTGAACCGTGTAAAGAAAATTACACAAGAGTGGGTTAGACCTGGTCACAGAACAGGTTCAAACACTCACAACGTATCTGCAACAATCAGTTTGAAACCTGAAGATTGGGAATTGGCTGGTGAGTGGATGTGGGAAAACAGAGACTTTTACAACGGTTTATCAGTATTACCTTACGATGGTGGAAGTTATATTCAAGCACCATTTGAGGATTGTACTGAAGAAGAATACGAAAGATTATTCTCTAAATTACAGTCAATTGACCTATCAAGAGTTGTTGAATTACAAGACAACACAGATTTAAGTGGTGAGATTGCTTGTGGTGCTTTGGGTTGTGAAATTAAATAAGAAAGATATAAAAACATCTACGGAGGGGGAAAGTGAACAACTTTCCCCTTCTTCTTTTTATGTCGAAAACGGTAAATATGTTTTTACTGAAGTATTTCATTTAAAACGAGGGTATTGTTGCGGTAATGGTTGTAGACACTGTCCTTTTTTTTCTGCTCACAAAAAAGGAAACACAACTATATTTATAGGTAATGGCTGAAGGTAAAACATATGGAATAAGTTTCCCGTTTGTAGATTCTTTTGATGGAAAATATTTAGATTTAACGGACTACGCTGCAGAGGAAATCAGAACGGATTTAATTCATTTAATTTTGACTCGAAAGGGTTCAAGATATTTCTTACCTGATTTTGGAACAAGGTTGTACGAATTTGTTTTTGACCCTTTGGACGGACCAACATTTCAAAATATTGAGGCTGAGATTAGGGATTCTGTTGAAAGGTTTATGCCGCAGTTACAATTAACAAATATTACCATTACGGCACCGACATCAGAAGCTGCAACACTAACTCCAACAACTGGAGGAAATGTAACTTCAGAATTGAATTTAACAAATGCGGATGTTTCTGAATATACTGCTAAGGTCAGAATTGATTATGCTATATCAAATGACGTTTTCAATACAAAAGATTTTATTATCATCAATATTTAACATAAATGGCACAACAGAAAATTTCATATACGGTTAGGGACTTCGCGGCAATCCGACAAGAACTTATTAATTATACCAAAACTTACTATCCTGACTTAATTGACAATTTTAATGATGCGTCAGTTTTCTCGGTTTTCTTGGATTTGAACGCGGCGGTTGCTGATAACTTACACTATCACATTGATAGAAGTATTCAAGAAACTGTTTTACAATACGCCCAACAACGTTCTTCAGTGTATAACATTGCAAGAACATATGGTTTAAAAATACCTGGTCAAAGACCATCAGTTGCTTTAGTTGATTTCTCAATTACAGTTCCGGCCTTTGGTGATAAAGAAGATGAAAGATATTTGGGTATTTTGAGACGTGGTTCTCAGGTTAATGGTTCAGGACAAGTATTTGAAACAGTATATGATGTAAACTTTGCATCACCATTTAACAACGAGGGTTTTCCAAACAGACTGAAAATACCAAACTTTGATTCTAATGGTAACTTGTTGAACTACACAATTACTAAAAGAGAAACTGTTGTTAACGGTATTACAAAGGTATTCAAAAGAGTTATAACTCCAAATGATGTTAGACCATTCTTTGAATTTTTCTTACCTGAAAAAAATGTATTAGGTGTGACGGCCATCATACAAAGAGAAGGAACCGCATATTCAAACGTACCAACGGCTCAAGAATTTTTAAGTCCTAATGGTAGATGGTATGAAGTACCAGCGTTGGCTGAAAGTAGAGTGTTTATTCCTGACCCATCAAAGCCATCTGATGACCCAGCAATTAAAGTTGGGACATATATTGAAACTCAAGATAGATTCATAACAGAATACACACCTGAGGGTTTTTTAAAAATAACATTTGGTGGTGGAACAAATACCGCAGAAGACCAATTAAGACAATTCACAACTTTGGATGTTCCATTGAAAATACAAAGATATCAAAACAACTCAATGTCTTTGGGTAATACACCACAGGCAAATACAACATTGTTTATTCAATATCGTATTGGTGGTGGTATTGCAACTAACTTGGGTGTGAATGTTATTAATCAAATTGGTGCGGTTGATTTTTCAATTGTTGGACCATCGGACATTATTAACAATCAGGTTATCAATTCATTGGCTTGTAATAACGTAACTGCGTCAATCGGTGGCGCGGGTTATCCGTCAACAGAAGAGGTTAGAAACTATGTTACCTTTAACTTTGCGGCACAAAACAGAGCGGTAACCATCAGTGACTACGAAGCGGTTATTAGAAACATGCCAGGAGAGTTTGGAGCACCGGCAAAAGTTGCCATAACAGAAAACAACAACAAAATAAATGTTCAGATATTATCTTACGATTCGACAGGAAACTTAACATCAGATGTGTCACAAACATTAAAATATAATATTGCTGAATATCTTTCAAATTACAGAATGATTAATGACTATGTAACAGTAGGAAGTGCTCAAGTTATTGATTTGGGTTTGGATATTTCTGTGGTATTAGATTCAAGTCAGAACCAAGGGGTGGTTATTTCAAACATTATTGATAAAACAACAACATTCTTTAGTTCTGCGGTGAGAGGGTTAGGACAAAACATTTTGTTATCTGAATTAAACCGTATAATCCAAGAGGAAAACGGGGTTGTAAGTGTCACAGACATTTCTGTATTTGGTAAAGTTGGTGGACAATACAGTTCAGCTGAAACTTCAATGCCGTATTCAAACAATTTAACAAAACAAATATCATTGACTGACAATACAATATTTGCTCAACCAAACCAAATCTATCAAATCAGATTCCCATCCAAAGACATCGTAGTAAGAGTTAAGAACTATCAAACTACTAATTTTAGTTGATGATTTATTTTGTTAAATCAATGACTATCCTTTGAAAAATAGCCAATAAACTATTTATCAAAGAAACACATACAAATGCCTGAAACTATTAGATTACGAACACAGGTTGGGGTTGACAAACAAATCAATGTTCAATTAAACCAAGATTTCGAACAACTTGAAATTTTATCTTTAAAGGTAAGAGCTGACGATGTCTACACAAGAATGTGCGCTGACTATGGTGTTGTTGTGGGTCGTGTTACGGCAAATGGTGGTTATGGTATTCCAAATGCTAAAGTTTCGGTATTCATACCTATAACAGCTGAGGACCAAAATAATACCTTAACACAAATTCTTTATCCATACACAAGTGTTGAGAGTCTTAATGAAGATGGTTATAGATATAATTTACTACCTTATGAGTCACAATATCCAGGTCACGTTGCAACTGGTACATTCCCGTCAAGAAATGATGTATTGACAAATCCCGCTTTGATTGAAATCTATGATAAGTACTATAGATTTACAGTCAAAACTAATGGTAGTGGTGACTATATGATAATGGGGGTTCCTTTAGGTTCCTATACAATATTCATGGATTTAGATTTGTCGGATATTGGACCGTTCTCATTATCTCCACAAGATTTAATTCGTATGGGTCGAGCGACTGAAGACCAAGTTAACGGAGCAAATTTTAAATCGTCTACTAACCTTTATGAATTACCACAAATTGTTTCTTTTAGTGAAACGGTGAATGTTCAACCATTTTGGGGACAACCTGAAATTTGTCAAATCAATATTTCTCGTCATGATTTCGATTTGAGAACTGCAGGAATTACTATTGAACCAACCGCAATTTTTATGGGTTCATTGTTAACTAATAACGATGAAGAAAGTCTTCGTACTAGTTGTATACCAAATAAAGAATTGGGAGGTTTGTGTAATTTGAGTACGGGACCTGGTGAAATTATTGGTATTAGACAAACAATATTCAATAGTAATGACGGATATCCAATATTAGAACAAGCTGTTTTACCACAGGGTGGAAAAGTTATTGATGAAGATGGTACGTGGGTAATGGATGTCCCAATGAATTTGGACTATGTTACTACAAATGAATTTGGTGAACAAATTTTGAGTCCCGACCCATCTGTTGGTATTCCTACAAAAGGTAAGTATAGATTTAAAATAAAATATACTCAACCAGTCGATGCGGAAAAAACTGTAAAGAGAGCACATTTTTTAGTTCCTAATATTAAAGAATATGGTTGGACTGATTCTGAAGAAGACCCTATATACTCGCCAGATGTTAATAGTCCACAATACAAACAACTTCTTGGTTCTTACTATTTTGGTTTAGATTGGAGTGGATATACAAATCCAAGTGCTGCGGTTGCGTGTACAGATACTTTTTACGAATATCAATACAATAAAGTTTATACGGTTGCAAGCCATATTGATGAGTGGAGAAAAGGTGCCAATAGAAAAAGTTTTATTGGTATTAAAGATATTACTAACTCAGAATGTATCAGTGAAAATAATAGATTTCCGGCAACTGATGCCATACGAGATGCTAACTTTGGATATACCTTTCTAAGACAGTATATTTTTCCATTGTTTACTTACGTTTTTTTGTCGTTAATTGTTGTATTACATGTCCTTACAATAGTTTGGGCTATTATTAGACCACTTATTACCTTCATTTATGTTTTTTTAGTTGGTATTGTTTCACTTATATGCCAAGCGATTAATTTGTTTCGAAGTAATAAAAACCAAGTAAAATGTCCAAAACCATTTAATTTTTCTGGTATATATGGTCAGTTAAAAAACCCTTTTTATAAATTTACATTACCAAATTTATCATATCCTAATTGTGAACCATGTCAGTGTTCACCAGAAC
>SXGQ01868955.1_pt1 | contig 13389 bp, 13 predicted proteins | sample 3178371 | NCBI WGS metagenome assembly SXGQ01 (sample SAMN11356859, study PRJNA531348) | freshwater metagenome | isolation source: freshwater sample F1-20 | place: China: Fuxian Lake, Yuxi | collected 2017-12-25
GCAGTCTGGTAGCTCGTCAGGCTAATAACCTGAAGGTCCTTGGTTCAAATCCAAGCCCCGCAACCAAAATTTTAAGTAAACTATTAAATGCTTTATTGAAATTAATTTGATATTGAATTAATATTATTTATAAGCATTTATACACACATCAATATAAAAGATGCTTTTTTCTATTATCATACCTACGTACAATAGAAAAGATTTACTGCTACGAGCTGTTAATTCTGTTTTAAATCAAAGCAATAAAAATTGGGAACTAATTATAGTCGATAATTTTTCCACTGATGGAACAGAAGAGAAAATTAAATCTCTCAAAGAAACAAGAATAAAGTTTTTTAAAAATATAAAAACTGGATTAGTAGCTAAATCAATTAACATCGGTATAAAAAAATCAAAAGGTGAGTGGATTGGTTTTTTAGATTCTGATGATACTTATCATTTTGATAAACTTAAAATTATTGAAAGAACAATCTTAAATAATAATGTAGACGTAATATATCACGATTTACAAAAAATTTACCAAAATGAAAAGTATTCAAATAAAATCATGAAGGGAACAAAACTAAATGGACAGATCACAAAAAATATTTTAATTAACGGTTGTAATATTTTTCATTCCTCTACGATAGTAAAAAAATCAAAACTGTTAGACGTAAATTTAATAAGCGAAGATGTTTATTTATCCCAAACATACGATTTAGATCTTTGGCTAAAATTATCAACTATGAATAATATATTTTATTACATTCCCAGAACTTTAGGATCATACCTAATTCATGAAAATAATTTTCAAGAAAAAAATGTAGATATTTCAATAAAAGAGAATGCAACAATGTCAAAATTTCTTAGATATTTAAATTCAGAGGAATTAAAAATTTACCAAGCACGACTAAACTATAAAAAATCAAGATACTATTATAATAAAAAAGACAAAGATAATTCAATAAAAAATGTTATATTAAGTTTAAAAAGTGGTTCCTTGAAAATTAAAATATTATCTTTATTAACTTTAATTCAAATCTTTTTTATTAAAAAAAATAAACAAACGCCCATTCCAAAAAATTAAATAAATATCTTTCGCAAAATATTTTTTTTAAAAATAAAAATTTTTTTTTCAATATTTAAATTAATTTTTCTATTTAAATTCATTTTTTCAAAAAAAAAATAGAGAGAATAAAGATTATCTCTAAATATTGTCTTTGAAACAGCTTTTTTTTTATTATTAAAATAATTAAGTACTCCAGGATTCTTATGATTAGAATAAACAGCCCATTTTCCATTGGAAAAAAATAGTTTTACCCTTCGTTTTTTCTTTAAATTATTTATATTCACTTCGATTTCAATATTTTTTAATTTATTCTTAAATAGCAGGGAGAGAAACATTTTTTTACTTTTATTGATTAATTTATATTTTTTTAAATTAAGATCAGGTTTGAGCATTTTAAAAAAATTTAAAATTATTAAAACATGATCTAGCCAATCATAAACAAAATCAAATTTACTTAAGTATAGCTTATGAGATGAATAATATATTTTAATTTTTTTTATACATTTTTTTTTTGCTATTTTTTTTAATAATAATATTCCTGGATCATAAATATCGTTATAATTGACTATAACTTTGACATGATTGTCATTTGCTAATTTTTCTAATTTATTTATTTTTAATAAAGAATTTGCGATAGGTTTTTCTATAATTACATTCTTTTTATTTTCGATTAAAAATTTAGCTATTTTATAATGGGTTAAAACTGGAGTGCAAATATGCGCGCTATCGAAACAACAAAGATACTTTTTAATGTTTCTTATGTTATATATTATATTATTATTTATACCATTAATACTATTTTTATTTTGTGACCTTATAAAAACTTTGGAAAATTTTTTATTTAAATTTTTATTAAAAAATACCTTCTTTCCCCATCTACCAAAACCTATAATAGCGTATTTATTCATTAAAATTTATAGCTGAAATCAATTATGAATCTTTGGGTCAAAATGTAAAAAAATATTAACAATAATTTAATTCACGATATCAACTTTGCTACAAACAATAAGAGAATAATATTTTTTCTCAAACTTTGAAAGTTTTTTTAGTTTGAGGGATGTTGGCAAAAATTTACATAAGATACCAAAACTACTGACCATTTCATAAAAATATACGTAATCATTCTTTTTTAAAATATTAATAAGATTATTTGATTGCAAATGATTATTATTTATCTCAACAAGTAAAATAGGAGAACTCCTTGATAAAATATTTTTCATTCCCTTGATGATATTTTCCTCGAAACCTTCTGCGTCTATTTTTATTAATGCTATTTTTTTTGAGTCATTTGTGTTAATTACACTATCTAAAATTTTGAGTTTAACTTTTGATTTTATAATTTTTGTTTTGCAATTAATAAGATTTTTTTTAATTAATGTTCCTCCACCAAAATTTGAACTGCAAAAATATAAATATTTACTTTTATTAAAATTTGAAAGTCCAATATTATAAATATTAATATTTTTATATTCGTAAGTATTGTAATTTAATATTTTAAATAGTCTCTGATTAGGTTCAAAACTTAAAACTTTTTTGAAATGTTTAGAAAAAAAAACTGAATGATTTCCGATATTGGCACCTATATCTACAAATATTTTTTTTTTAAATTTTTCATTAATAATATATTTTTTTATAAATTCACATTCTTTCTTTTCATAAATATCATGTACTATTATTTGATTACTTATATAATCATCAAGAATGATAATTTTACCTGAAAAAAATCTTTTTTTAGATATTTTTTCTTTTAAGAATAAATGTGTTAAAAGTTTTAAAAAAAATTCATTTAAAAACATAATATAAATAATTATATATATAAACCAATTAAATAATATTAAATATTTTTAATGCTAAAATTTAAAAGAAAAAAACCATTCAATTTTATCAACGCAGTATTTTACAGGCTTAATAAGTTTCTAATATTAAGGCCAAAAATTAAATTTAAAATTTATTGTAATTTAGAATGGATTTTTGGCAGACTAGCAAGTGAAACTTCACATCAACTATATAAAAATTCTTTACACATAAATAGACTTGGTTGGTTGAGTTTTCTTAAATTAAAAATAAAAAAAAATCATAAAGTAGTAGATGTGGGATGCAGTAACGGTATTAACACTAAATTCATTTCAAAAATTTGTAAAGAAGTTGTTGGTATAGATCATAATTTTGATTATATTAATTTTGCAAAAAAATATTGTTCAGCTAAGAATATTAAATATGAAAAAATTGATGTATTTAATTACCTTAATAAAAAAAAATTTTTTGATGTAGCTTCATGTTCTCATATTATAGAACATTTAGACAATCCAAAAATATTTTTAAAAAAATTAAGTAAATTTGTAAAATTTATTTATATTGAAGTTCCTGATTTTGAAAGCAGTTACTTGAATTTAATAAAAAAAAACCAATCTATAGAATTAAATTACAGTGATGATGATCATATTACTGAATTTGACAGAATTAGCCTAAAAAAATTAGTAAAATCTTGTAATCTTGTAATTGAAAATCAAGAATACAGATATGGATTTATTAGATTATGGGTTAAAAGTCAAAATTGCTAATTTTATAGTTATGAAAAAAATCGATTTTTTTATTACAGGAGGAACAGGTTTCTTAGGTTCTGCAATAACAAATTTTTTAATATCCAAAAACTATAAAATATTAATTTTTGATAATAATTCTAGGGGTAGACTCAACAGAATTACAAAATCAAATAATTTATTCTTTATTAAGGGAGATATTAGAAATATTGAAGATTTAAATAAATGTTCAAAATTTAAAATAAAAAATATAATTCATTTAGCATTTATTAATGGTACTAAGAATTTTTATAATAAACCCTTAGAAGTATTAGAAATCGCTTATTTGGGTATGATCAATATCATTAATTTTTCAATAGAGCATAAAATTAAAAATTTTTTTTTATCATCAAGCTCTGAAGTTTATGGAAATCCGTATAAAATTCCAACTAATGAGGGCCAGGCCTTAAAAATTGAAAATATTTTAAATCCACGGTTTTCATACTCTGGAGGAAAAATATTTTCTGAACTTCTTGCTATAAATTATGGAAAAAAATATTTTAATAAAATGATAATTTTTAGACCTCATAATGTATATGGTCCGGATATGGGGGAAGACCATGTTATACCTGAAATTATAAAAAAAATTTATACATCAAAAAAAAAAATTAAATATTTAGGAACAGGTAATGAAACAAGAGCTTTTATGTATATTGATGATTTTTGCTCAGCTCTTTATAAGATTATCAAAAAAGGGAGTCATTTGGAAATATATAATATTGGTGTTCAAAAAGAGATTGCTATAAAAAATTTGTTTATGATATTAAAAAAAAATATTTTAGATAAAAAATTTAAACTATTTCCATCTGGAAAAAGATTGAAAGGTAGCCCACCAAGAAGATGTCCAGATGTAAAAAAATTGAAAAATTTAGGTTTCAAACCTAAATTTAGTTTAGAAAAAGGCATCAAATCTATAATTACGAATAGTAAATTTTAAAAATATTTTTATCTAAAATAATTTTAATCTCTACAATTTATTATTTAAAATTTTTGTTATTTGCTTAAATAAATTTTTTTCGGCGTAATAAAATTTTAAATTCTTTTTTTTTGCACAAATTTTATCAATTAATCTATCTCCGATAAAAAAACTTTTATTTTTTAATATTAAAAAATCTTTGAAAGCTTGGTTAACCATACCTGCTTCAGGTTTTCGAAGTAAGCTCCTCTTTTTATATTTTTTTTTCTTTGCTTTAGGATGATAAAAACAATAATAAAATTTATCAATATAGGCACCTGCAGTTTCTAAATCTTTATTAATATAATTAGTTAAAATTTTCACATGCTTTTCTTTAAAAAAACCATGCGCAACCCCCGCTTGGTTACTAATAACTATCACTAAATATTGTTTTTTATTTAAAAATTTAATTGCTTTTTTTACGCCTGTTTTCCATTTAAAATCTTTAATTTTATAAATGTAATTATAGTCATGATTAATCACACCATCTCTATCTAAAAAACAACATGGTTTTTTATAAATTTTTTTTAAATTAATATAAGACAGATATTTACAAGGTGTTTATTGATACAAGGCACAAACATAGTATTCTTTATTTATTAAATCGGAACTAGTAATGGTAATTTCGGTATAGTTTCTTAATTTATCTAATAATATAATATAATCTTTTTCATATTTTAAGTTATCAAAAGAAGCTTTTAGTTTTTTTAATTCATTAATGTATTTTTCTTCTTTCAAAAGAAAAAAGTGTTTCAATAAATAGAATTTTTCAGTATTATCAAAAAAACTATAATCTTTTTTTTTTACAGAGTTTTTAATTACAATGTTATTATTTACATTATATTCAAAGAATACATATTCTTTATCTTCATACTTTAGCTCTGAAATAGGAGTAGTTAAAAAATTAACTTGCTTATTATAGATACCTAAAGAAAAAAGAATTCTTGTTTTATCTACATATTTAAAACTAGCTAATGAAAAACCATAAACTAAGATACTGCTTCTCACCATAGGATTGGCATATCTTTTTTTTAGAAGGTATTGAAATTCATCATGAAATTCATTTTTAGTATAAGTGCATGCGTAATTGTAATTATAAACGAGATTATTTTTTTTCTTAAGCTTTTCTAAATTGTAATAATCTTTATTATTGGTCGTAGCATTAGCTATATTACTATTGAAAAAAATTATTATAAATGTTTTTAAAATAAATATTTTACAAAAAAAAAAAATTTTGCTTTTCATTTCTAGACTTGTTTAAATTTGATTACTAAATAAAAATAGAGAGTTATTATTGCAAAATAAAAAAAAAACAAATATTCTTTAAAAAAAAAAATAATAAAAAATTTCGAGAAAATTAAGCTAACAATTAATAAGATATAGTTTGTAAATTTTATTTTTCTTAAAAGAATATGATGAATGTGATTAGTATCTGCAATGAAAGGATTAAGATTTTTTGATAAACGGTAAGTAAATAACCTTATCATATCTAATGCTGGTATTAAGAAAATAAAAAAAATTTCTTCTGCAGCTATTTTATTAATAAAATTATTAGATTTTATAAGCACATAAGAAACTATGTATGTAATTAAATAAATTCCGCTATCTCCAAGGAAAATTTTATTCTTAATATTTAAATACAATATAAAAAATAACGGTACTAACATTGTTAATGATAGCTCTGTAAACATACCCTTAATTATAAAATACAAAAAAATTAGCAAAAAATAAAAAACTACCTGAATATTAATGCCATCAAACATATTCATTGCATTAATTAATGCAAAAATACAAAAAACTGTAAAAATAATTGATGAATTATTTAATAAAAAAATTTTATTAAAGTAGATTGAGTATATTTCATTAATCCGCAGTCCAATATCTATATTTGTATTAAGATATAATATTAAAGTAAGACAAATAATCTTTTTAAAAACTGGAATTTTAAATTTATCATCATATAATCCAACGAAAGTTATTAATAAAATACTAAAAATTAAAATAAAAAATTGCTTATTAGTTTGAATTTTTAAAATACTATAAAGATAAATTAAATTATATTTATAAAGAATAAAAATTATCAACCAAGCAAAACATAAAAAAATAAATAGAAAAGTTAATAATGGCACAGGCGCACTATGTTTCTTTCTAATCTTATCCGGCTTGTCAAAGATATTTATTGACTTATAAATATTTTCATAAAAAATAATTAACAAAAAATTTATAGCAAAAATTCCTAAAAAAAAAATTTCATTCATAATATATTTGTGTATTCAATTTTTAATAAATAATAAAAAGTAAATTTTATTTTAGTTTTATAATAATATCTTATAATATAATTTTTGTAGTAATATATTTTTTATCACGTAAAAAAGTAATAATTTTAATTTCATCTTTTGTTAGAGATAAAATTACGTCTCCAATTCTTGATCCTTCTTGATAATTTTTTAATAAATTAAAACTAGCATGCTTAGTTCCATAACCATAATATGGATTATAAATATGAAAGCGCGAGCTATCCGCTTGAAAATATAGTATACTTAAATAAAAATCAAAACTATCAATAGTTTTGCTATCAAAATTATAATTATCTTTCAAATAAACACATGCACCTTTTTTTTTTGCTTCTAATAAATCAAATTCAAATTGCTTAAATTTTTTTTGCTCATCAATAAATAAAATAAAATCATTAAAAGATTGAATATTATATTTGTCATGATGACTTGTATGATCTACAAAAAATTTATTTTTTATACTGCAATTATTTTTAAGTTTATTATAAAATTCTATTATTTTTTCATGATTTGACTTAATGATATTTTTATACTTGGTATCATTCTTGTCGCTAGATATTTTTGATACAATAATAAATACAAAAACAACTAAAAAAAAAAAATTATACTTCATTACAGAATCGTAAATAAATTGCTAAAGAAAAAAAAATTAAACCAGCGTACCAATTATTAAATATACTTCCAGTTTGAATAAGTGGAAAAAAATTTATAACAATTCCGGTAATAATAAATAATTTAGATTTATCAAAATTTTTTGAATTTTTATTCAATATAATCCTATAAATTGAGATTATATAATTTTTAAAAAATTTAAAAAAAATTAACAAAACTATAATAAATAATACAATTCCTGTTTCACTAAGCAACTCAAGATAAAAATTATGAGGATGTGTTGAACATCCAATACCTTCATCGTAGTTTTTGCAAATTATTCTAAAATTTCTTGGACCAATACCGGTTAATTTATTGTCATTAAAAATTAATATTGCGGTTTTATAGTGCAAAAGTTGATCTTTAACAATATCACTGTTTAAAGAAATATTTTTACCTTCAATTTTAAAAAAAGAATATCTTTTACTTACATTTTTTAAATCAATAATATTTGTATAATTAAGAATAAATAAAAATAAACATAATATAATTATTGAAAAAAAAAATTTTTTTTTTAAAATTACTGCTGCACTTATAAATATAAAAAAACTAAGTAATAGACTAGTTTTTTCTCCAGAAAAAAAAATTAAAATTAAACTTAAAACTATTAAAATAAATTGAAAAATATTAAAAGTCTTGTTGAATAAATGCATATTATAAAAAGCTAAAGAAATAAAAATTGGAATAGTTTTTAGTATAAAACTACCTAAAACTAATTCATCGTTAAATATTCCGCTTATTCTTACATTCGTTTGGTAAATGCCAAAAAAAGTCTTTCCAAAAAGAACTTGAAAATAACTATCAATTACTAATATTAAATATAAATTAAAAATTAAAAGATGTAATAATTTAAAAAAATTTTTTTTTTTACTTATGTAAATTATTGCCAGTACAAATATGAAAAATCTTAAATATGGAAATGAGGTCTTTAATGAAATAAGTATATTTTCTCCAAACAAAGAGGATATTATTAATAAAAAGTAAATAAGTGTAAATATTGCAAAATATTTAATTTTAAATAAATCGAACCTTGCAATAAAAATAAATAAAATTGCAGACAAACTTACAAACAAGTCTATAAATAAAGGGCCAGTTACTGCTGATAATGGAAAAAGTACTATTAAGTAAAACAAAATGGTCTCTAAATGACCTGCTAATTTAACTTGCAATTAATTCACCTTTTTTAAAAATATTTTTAATATCAATTACAAAATGCTCTTTCTTTGCAATTGTTTTTAAAAATTTTAAGCCTTTTTTTTTAAAAATTTCATGTGCTACACCTACAAAAAAAATATCATATTTCTGTAATTGATGTTTTTTTGATTTAATCGAATACCCCGTTTGTTTCTTAAACTGATTCAAATTAACAACTGGATCATAAATATCGAATTTATATTTATTCAAACTCAGTTTATCTAGTATTTTTAAAATTTGAGAATTTCTAAAATCAGGACAATTTTCCTTAAATGTAACTCCTAATATTAAAATCTTTAGAGATTTATTTTTAAAAAAATTATCAATGCAGGTTTTAATTTTATTATAATAATATTTCCACATATTATCATTAATGTTTCTGCCAGATAAAATTATCTTTGGATTTATTTTATTTTTTTTTGAGATATAAGTTAAATAATAAGGATCGACGCCAATACAATGACCTCCAACCATGCCTGGAAAAAAGTTGAGAAAATTCCATTTTGTTGAAGCAGTCTTTAATACTTTAAAAAAATCAATTCTCATTTTATCAAAAATAGTTTTGAATTCATTGATCAAAGCAATGTTAATATCTCTTTGTGTATTTTCAATTACTTTTGCCGCTTCAGCAATTTTAATACTTTCAGCCTCAAATATTCCAGGTTTTACAATTTTACTATAAACAATTGACATTAATTTTAATGTTTTTACATTAGATGCTGAAATAACTTTTATTATTGATCGTATATTTTTTTTTTTATCACCTGGATTAATTCTTTCCGGTGAGTAGCCTAATGAAAAATCTTTATTCACTAGTAGATTCGTTTCTTTTTCAAGTATCTTACCACACAAATCCTCTGTAGCACCTGGATAAACTGTAGACTCATATATCACTATATCGTTTTTTTTTAAAAACTTTGCTATAAGTCGTGTTGCTGAAATTATATTTGTTAAATCCGGTTTTTTATTTATAAATATTGGAGTAGGAACTGTTACTATATAAAAATTACTTTTTTTAACATCGTCGGGATTATTAGTAAATTTATAATTTTTTATTTTCTTTAATTGAGAAGTGGAAATTTCCTTTGTTTTATCAGAAAATTTTTTTAACTCTTTAACTCTTTGAGCAGATGAGTCGTAACCTATAACATTAAAATATTTATTCAATTCTACTAAAAGAGGCAACCCTACATAACCAAGGCCAATTATACATATATTGAAATTCATGATAAAAGCTTTATATATTTATCAACAATTATTTTACTTTGATAAAATTTTTTAATTAAATCTAAATTATTATTAATTATAATTTTTTTTGTTTTATAGCGTAATTTCATCGCATAAATCATAGCGTTTGCCAATGATTTATAATCTCTCACTTTAAACAGCAAGCCATTAATTTTATGTTTTATTATACCATTGCAACCTGGAACATTTGAAGCCAATACAATTCTTCCAACGGAGAAGGCTTCTAAAATAGTTTTTGGCAATCCTTCTCTATAGGAAGGAATAATTAAATAGTCAGATTTATTTATAAAAAAAGATGGTTTGTCTGTGTGTTCAAAATAATCAAAATAATTTTTATTTTTACAATTTAAAAAGCTTTTATAAGTTGATTCATGTAGTCTTAAATGATCAACTTTGCCAACAAAGGTAAAATTAAATAAAAAATTTTTTTTTCTCAGAAATATAATTGCGTCTAATAAATCTCTAATTCCTTTATCTTCAATAATTCTTCCAATATATAAAAAACTAAATATTTTTTTTTTTTTTAATTTTTCATATTTAAATTTTTTTAAATCAACTCCAGAGCCTTCAATTAATTTAGCTTTGTTTTTTTGAATAATTTTATTTTTTATAAAAAGATTAAGGTCAAATCGATTTTGAAAAATAATCAATGAATTATTTTTAAAAATTATTTTAAATAAATTAATAAAAAAAAATTTTATAAAAATATTTGCTAAAAATAAATTACCTAGTCCCGTAAAAACAGAAATATTTTTTTTTTTTAGAAATGAACATATAATTGAAGTGTATAAATTTATTTTAGGAGTAAAAGAAATAACTAAATCTGGTTTCTCACTATAAATTATTTTTCCAATTAAAAAAAATGATTTAGCCTCAAAAAAAAAATTTTTTCCAGATGCTATTAATTCAAAGTACTTTTTTTTAATATTTTTTGGTATTAATTTAAAATATTTATCTTTTGGTGCCGCGAGCACTAACTTAAACTTTTTACTTAACTCTTTAATTAGTAAAAGTCTAAAATTATAAAAATTCCAATAACTATTATTAATAATTAAAATTTTTTTCAATTTAAAGTCTGTTCAAAAGCCTATTATATAAAATTGATGCATATTCATAAAATATAATTTGGACACTTTTTACGTCTGTTATCCAAACTGGGTTCTGGCTCTGCGCGTCATTAGGTGTTATATTATATATTGTTAAATTTGAAAAATTTTTTTTCCAAATTAAATTAGCTCTTTTTGTATGAAAAGGTGCAGTAACAAATAAAAAATTATCAATTTTTAATTCATCTAATTTTTCCTTCACAAATAATATATTTTCATAAGTAGTTTTAGGATACTTTTCGATCATAACTATTTGCTCTTCCCTAACACCATGTGAAACTAATAAACTTTTTATGAGTTTTTCTTCAGTAAATGTCTGCTCCCTTCCTGAGGATAAAATAATTTTATTGACATAATTATTTTTAATTAATGGCAGTATATCTAGTACTCTTGATTGATATGAATTATTTATATAAGAATTGCTCCCATCACCACTAAATACTACTAATACATCAGCTTTTTTATATTCTCCTCTAATTATTAAATTTTCTCCTAAATACCAAAATAATGGGGTGTATTTGATGATTAAACTAATTATTACTAAAAAAAAAATAAATTTATAAAAATAAAATTTCTTTGTATTAATATAAAATATAAAATTACTTGTTATATTCTTTTGTTCTTCATTACTTTTTTTTAATTTACTTATTAAAATTTTATTTATTATATTAGTAAAAGTTATAAACTTTGTGGCCCAATCATTTTTTTTTGCAAAATTTATAAGCTTTTTTTCATTTAATTTATTTAATAAAAATAATTTTAAGTTCTTTTTAAAATCTGTGGGTTTATCTATTAAATAAATAGCATTTTTTAATTCCTTTCTTAATCTTACTATTTCTGGAATTCTCGTTGAAAATATTGGTTTACGCATAACTAAATATTCATTTAGTTTCACTGGATATATAGATTTAGAAAAATTATTCTTAATATATGGCATTAGGCATACATCAAAACTATTTATATATTTTGAAACTTTTGAATGCGAAACATATCCAATAAATTGAATGTTAGGTAATTTTTTTAATTTGCTTACGTCTACAAAAACTGGACCTACAATAATAAATTTACAATTTTTTAAAATTTGAGCTGCTGCATAAATAAGTTCTAAATCAAAAATTTCTCTGACTGATCCTATAAAACCAAATATAACTTCTTTTTTATTTATTTGTTTTTTTTTAAATTTACCTATAAATTTTTTAATATTAACTCCTGATGACAACAAATAATTCGAAGGATTTATTTCGACTTTCTTTTTTAAATTTTCAGATGTATAAAATACATGGTCAACTTTTTTTATAAATCTATTTTCATTTAGTCGGGCAAATTTATCATTTAAAGTCATATTATCTGCACAATAATATATACTTACAATAGGATTAATTTTTTGAATCATATTTCTTATGAGAGGAATGGGTAAGAACGAAATTATAATAATTTTTTTTTCATCACTATACTTAAAATTTATCCATTTATAAATGTCATTTAAAATAATACTCTCATTAAAATTGATAAATATTCTTAAAAAATGAAATGGAATAAAAAGTGGCGTATATGTATGCAAAGATTTATTAATTTTTAGAAAACCATTCTTACTTTTGATCCATCTCAAAATTCTCGGAAATATTCTATTTAAATCTTTAAATTTGATGTGCCTTGATCCCAAATTTTCTACAAAAAGCACATCATTATTTCTGGACAACCTCGTGGCAATCTCATGGTGAATTTGCCAGTTAATTTCCCAATCAACAGATGAAAAGATTATTATTTTTTTATTTTTCATAAATTTATAAATTATAAGAAAAGATAAGATTTATATTTTGTCCATGCTATTGCAGTATGAGAAAAAAGTACCCAATAAAAAAAAAATATAAAATGTATTAAAATTATTATTAAATTTATTTTATATTTATCAACTTCGTTTTTAAAAATATTTTCTAGTCTACAAAAAGTAATTATATTTAATGGGAATGAATACAATAACATTCTGTCAGCTAACGTGGTGCTTGCAATAGAAACAGGTATTAATAAAAATATATAAAATGAAAAAAATATATATATTTTTTTTTCAATCCAATTTTTTGATAATTGTTCTTTATAAACAAGAAATAGTGATGCCACTAGCACCGAAATGGGAAGCCTATAATATACACCAGGCGACTCTCCGCCAGCACCAAATAAAGAGGATTGCTCAACATATAAATAAAAAAGTTTATAAAATGTTTTTATCTCATATATAAAAATTGTAATTATTAGAGCTATAATTAAAAAAAGATATTTATAATTTATTTTTTTAAAATAAAAAAAAAAAAATAAA
>SXGQ01895750.1_pt1 | contig 13389 bp, 4 predicted proteins | sample 3178371 | NCBI WGS metagenome assembly SXGQ01 (sample SAMN11356859, study PRJNA531348) | freshwater metagenome | isolation source: freshwater sample F1-20 | place: China: Fuxian Lake, Yuxi | collected 2017-12-25
AGGTGGTGGAGGTGGTGATACCTCCACCGCTCTTACCGTTCCTGATACAGCAATAGATCCTGTTACTGATGTGCTAGCACTGGTGCCAGTAAAATTTATTGAACCTGATCCAGACCCAGCTACTAGGGCATCAATTTTAGCGGTAAATGTTGCCGTGGCTCCTGCTGCCAAAGTTGATGCTGAGCCTTGTACTACAATGTCAAACTTTGCTGAATCTGTTGTGGAAACAGCTATGCCAGTCACAGAGGTTTCTCCGTTGTTTTTCACAGAGAATGATTTTGATGTGCTGTATCCGCCTTCGGTAGCAGAAAAAGACAAACTAGATGGTGTTGCATCCAGCGTGCCAGCAGTTAAGATCCTTACCGACCCAGCTATTGGTATAGACGTGCTAGCAGTAGATCCTAACACATCGGTTGTATAATTTATTGTCACTGTGCCAGTATCTGATCCTGCGGTAGATCCAGCATTGATTCTTATGTCTATGGATTTGCTATTATTTACTGCAATAGTGACGGGCAATGTTGGACCTAGTCCACCTGCTGCCACTGACTTTTGATCAACAGAAATAGTAAACCTACTTGGTGTGCTAACCACAATTGAATTTATAGTCAACACTTCGTTACCTGTATTTCGTAATTCAATAGTTTTTGGTGACGAAGATTCTGAAGCCACTATGGTTCCAAAAACTAAATCGCCAGGACTTAAACCCAATTGTGCTGTCAAGGTTGAGTTAGTGCCTGACACACTTACAGTTGTGGTACCTGATGTGTTTTGTAGATTAGTGAGATAACTGATTGTGATAGTGCCAGTATCTGAACCTGAAGTTGAGGTTCCAGTGATTTTTACTGTAAACGTTTTGCTTGCACCAACTGCTATAGATATAGGACTACCCCCAGACGGCGTACCACCTAGTCCAGTGAAGCTAAGGTCAATGGTGAACTTTGTTGGTGTTGTGGCAGTGATCCCAGTTATGCGTAGAGTATCCTGGCCATTGTTTGTTATGGTTACAGTTTTTTCCTGCGATGCCAAGGTCAACGATGTGGTGAAACTCAAACTGGTCGGAGACACTGACGCCTGCGCATTAAGGACTCCCACACTTCCGTTCACAGTGATAGTTTTTGAAGCGGTCGTTCCTATCACATCTGTGATGGCATTAATAACTATACTACCGCTGGCATTGCCATCTGTTGTTGCTGCTGTGATTGTTACTTCAAAATATTTTGTAGTGCCTGGTGCAATAATAACCGGGCTGCCCCCAGATGGTGTAGCACCCATACCATCATTGATGATTTGAATAGTGAACAATGCAGGATTCGTTGGAGTAATGCCTGTTATTTGTAGATCAGCATCTCCGGGATTGGATATCACTATTCTCTTACGAGAACTTGCACGATTCAGCGTGGTAGTGAGATCAATTTCATCAAAGGTAGTCTGAATACTGCCTGATGTGCTAGGCCAAACTCTTTCCCAGACTCCGTTGTCTTTATAAAATATACCCTGACAAGGTACCCAAGCCCCTGCCTGTTTGACGAAAACATTTTGCGGCTGTAACCAGTTCCCATTATACTTTACATAGGTATACTTTGTGGCCATGTTTATACCTTAAACCAAAAATCTCCGTCGCTACCGCCGGTAGGATTATCAGCACTAATAGTTTTTGCAGCCGATAGCCAACTGCCTATGTCTCTGGCAGTGATAGCACTTTGTACATACGCAGTTGATGCGATTCTTGTGCTGTTAGTGCTCGCCGAGGCTGTTGTAGTAGTAGGAGTGCCTGTAAGCGCAGCACTATCCAACGGAGCGTATACACTAAGATTTGGTGCTGCGCTTGCAATGGCCGATTCAACATAAGCAGTAGTAGCGATTTGTGATGAATTGTCATTCAAGGGAGCAGTTGGAGCAGTAGGCACTCCTGACAGTGCCATACTGTTTTTTTGAGCCTGCACAAAAGCAGTGGTAGCAATTTGTGTGGTATTGGTTGCAGTACTTGCAGTTGGAGCAGTAGGTACTCCCGAAAACGCCGGACTGGCCTTGGTCGCATAAGGATCAAAATTCAGTGTGCCGTTAAATGTACTAATAGCCGCGGTAACGAATGCTGTGGTTGCAATTTGTGTGGTATTAGTACCTGTACTAGCAGTAGGGGCTCTTGGTGTTCCTAATAATTCTGGACTAGTGATATCTGCTTTACCATTTACTGCATTTAATATCACAGCATCATCTGCTTGATAGGCTGTTTCCAATGCTGAGATTTCGCTGTTCACATATGATAGCGTGGCATAATTTGAAGTTATGCCTGAAATATTACTAGCAATAAATCCATTGATTATGTCCCTAGTTGCATCCACATAGCCTTTTGTGGCTACTCCCAGAGGCACTGTAGGAGCATCTCTCACAGTAACCAGTCCATCTATACCTCTAATCTGCATGACCTGCGCCTGTGTTCCCACTCCAGGTACATTGCTGGTAAAAGTTATATTACCGTTACTGATTTGACTGCGTACAGTTAAATTTCCGTTATGGTGTAAAAAGTTAATGTTGCCGCCAACTTTTAAATTACCGTCAACATCTACTCCTTGCTGAAAACGTGCATATAAGTCAAGCTGTGCAAACAAGTCAGCTGACTTACCGCTTAGTTGTTGTGCGTTGGTAGAAATGCCATTGTATAAAAACACATTGTTATCGCCACGTTGAAAAATCACTTCTTCATTTTGATAAACAGTAGTGACCACTCCAACTGATACTGCATTGTTTGGCCAAAGTGCAGTAACCTGCGCTCCGGATCCAATGCTAACATTAGCAGACTGATATCTATCTCCAACCAAAAGATCAGCATTTGATACCAACTGAACCAGTGTGGTTCCAGCAGCTCCTACGCTAAAACTCTGAACAGTTTTAGTTACTTGCTCGCTGGTTGATGCTTTTAATTGCAGGCCAGGTTTAATGGTCGCGAATCCGCTGATAGCTGAGGCTGTGATAGGAGTATATTCAAGATCGTTGCTCAATACTCCTACAATTGCTCCGTTGACATATATAAGACCTACCACGTGAGGTATGCCCAAGGTATCAGTAAGTGTGGCAGGTATAATGCCGTTGGTTCTCTGCCCTCTTGTGTACTCTGGCCCAATGGTGTACCACGAACTGCCACGCAGAAAACTGATACTGTCACCTAGTGTGACATTGGCATTAGCACTTACACGCAACTGATTTGAATTTAAAACTTGAGTAACTCTTACATCATCTAATGGTGCAATATTTGCATGGGTTACTTTATCATCTGCTGCTAATCCAATTGTGCTGGTAATTGTAAGTAGGTTAGCGTTGCTGGTAGCAGTGATATTTCTTTCAAATGCTGTACTACCAGTCCAAATTTTAAGTTGAAAGGTTTCGCTATCAAACCAAAAGTCTCCAACTTTTCTGCCAGCTGTGCCAGGTTCTGCTCCACTGGCAGTTATACTGCTCAGCACTTTCCAAGCTGTACCTTCCCATAGGCTAAGATTTTTTGTGGTAGTGCTGAACCATAATTGTCCGTCCAACGGAGTGGCTGGTGCACTGTCATTGGCAAAGTTTTCCATTAAAGCAATAAAATTATCGTTTAGGAAAACTCCGTAACCACTATAGTTTCTTCCTACAAGAGTTACTCCAAAGTCAGTATTTTTTTCTGTGTCTGGCACAGTTACTAAAGTATCACCATTGGTTTTTGTTATTAAATACGCCATTGTTTTATCCTATTGCACTTAGGTTAGTAAGTGTTTGAATACGCACTGTATAATCAATTTGAATAAGTCTATTCAAACTTTTTTGCACTGGGTGAAAAATTACGTGTGTGAGTAATTTTCCTGTACCTGCTGTTTCGTCAATTGCTCTTGCTTTGATTCCTAGTTCATCAAAGGTAAATGTATCATTAAGTGTTGTACTATTATCAAACACACTTTGTGTTGCTGGCTCGCCGTAGTCTAGCAAACAACTGATAATAATGTCGCTATAGGGATTCCCTGGCACATGTCTTACTTGCATTCTATTATTGGTAGGATCAGGGTTATCACTATCAGTGTCGTCTATGATTTTGTAATAAGTTGGATTATAAAGAGCAGCGTTTACGCTGGTGGTATTAGGAATTAGATAGGTAATAATACCTGTGCTGTCCACTGCACTACCACCGTTGCCAAAATGCATTTCATACATGTATTGTGCATCTCTATGACTTAGAGCAAAGGCAATGGCTTCGCTCATGTTTTCATAGTGAATTGCGTTCTTTTTATCAACAAACACTTCGCCGCTGCTTGGGTCATGGATTTTAATAAATCCCTCAATTTGAATTAGACCTTGTGTTTTCATGTTCTTACCTCTACAAAAACTTCTTTGGTTTCCGGATCGTAAATTTTTACTGCGCCAGAAATATCAAAACCACCTAGTTCGTTTGGTTTTTGTGGGGGACTAACAGGCTCTAGTGTTTGCTGGTTTTCCGGTAATTTATTCATATCCTTATTTAGCATGCTTTTTTATCCTAAGAACTTACTGTTTGTAAACCTAAAATACTGACCACATTTCCTGAAGCAACATTACTGGTTAACGCCCCAAAAGGCGTTTTTCCAACATTTCTTGTAAGATTGGTCAATGTACTATTTGCTGTCCAAAGTCTTTCATAGTAAATAACTTCTTGGCGGACACGCACCACTCCAACTGTGGGCCTTGTACTGAAGCTTACATATTCTCCTGCTGACACTGTGAGATTGGCATCAATATTTTGCACGAGAACAGAATTGTTGTTTCTAAATATTTTTTTAACTGTGGTAACAGTATCATCACTAACAGATGCCAAGATATTTGCCGACGAAGCCAATGCTCCTATAGTGAGATCGTCCACAGATTCTAGTACCAGCAACAGGTGATCAGCTTCTGTTGTGTTTGATGTTACCTTACGTACATTTCTATAGTTTCTAGTTTTTGGATAAAAATAACATGATTCTCCTGTGCTGATAACAACGTTTGCGTTAGCAGGCAGATCTACTATCACCACACTAGCATTTGCAAAGATTCTTTGTATACTTGCATTTGCTGAACTTGGTATGTTGGCAGTGACCAATTTGTATCCATTTGCTAGCCCTTGGACTGATGATAGGGCTATCAACACAGTTGATACATTAGCTGCATAGGTATTTGCAAAAACAGTGCTGTTAGAAGTAATAGTTGCAGGCGACGGAAACAGTTGAATATTAGAAACCCTAATTTCTGCATTTGCAAATGGTGTAAGGTTTGAAGTTAGAAAATCAATATTAGGCAGTCTAATATCAACATCAGGAGCAAAAGATTTTTTTGATCGTAAAAAATAAGAAGGAATAGTGTCGGCCAGCCATAATCCAGTGCCTGTTGTAGTTATGCTGTTATTGATTTCGTCCATATTAAAGTCCTGTTGACAGCCAAATTTGGCTTTGAGGTACACTAGTGGTAACAGCACTTCTATATATAGAAGTGTTGGCACTACCTGAGAATCCATTGTTCACCGCAACATCGTTAGCAATTGTGAGCACGGTATCTCTACCAATTTCTTGCGACGGACTTGCATCTAACACCAAATGTCCTGCTGTATGCAGTTCCGGAATACTGGTTCTAGCAGCTCCTCTACGAATGTTAATCAGAGCGTTTCGTGCAATATCTCTACCAAAGTAATTAATCTTTTCAGCATTAATCCAAACTGATCCTGGCTCGTCTCTTACCAGATCAGGTTCAGGCAATTTAGTCACATCCTGAACCAGTATTTCAATATCGTCATAGGATAGATTGGCTGTTAACACTGTGGTATTAGCTTCACTCAAGCGGTAGTATACAGTGGGCAATTTGTAATCAGTAAATATTTTGTAAGCAATTATATTGCCAAAATCTACATTACCATTTACTACGTTTGCAGTAAACACATTCATCTGCAGACTATCTATAACCTGCCCTGGTACAAGTTCTTCTGGTGCATGACTGCTATAGGTATCTATGAATTTACCACCATTGATAATAATGTCTTCAGGTCTAGTACCCAGTACAGCATCATTATAATCACTACTGATAGTGGTGTCTAAACTTAAAATATCAGTAGCAGTTTCATTATAACTCTGTCCTTGAACTTTTACTCCCCCATAACTTGTTCCTGGAATCAAATCAGGTATGTCTTTAGCTAGATGACTGAGTACACCACCAATAGTGTACTGCTTGGTACTCACCACTTGAGTTCCGCCTAGAATGCCTAAGGTGGTATTGGCTTCTAAAGTAAATCCTGCACTGATAGGCATGGTATTGGCAAATGCCAGGGTCTTGGTATTTTTTTGCAACCTTTGAGTGGTCACAGCCTGTGATCTAGTGCCAGTACTATCAAAGAAAGTCACAGTTGACCCGGCTGGTATATTAGCAGTGAATGGCGTGTTAAGTTGTATGGTTGTGGTATTCACGCTCACACTATTATAATCTACAAACACATCTCTTCCACTGCCTTGTGCATACTGCCAAGTAAAATCAGCGAATCTTCCAATTTGTTTGATTCTAGCACCCACTGGTATACCAATTCCAGAAATAGTCCAGTTTGCCTCAATCATATCAAAATTGTTTACATATACAACATTATCTCCTTTAACCGCTGCACGACTTACTTGTAAAGTCTTGGTCTTACCGCCGGGACCATTAAAGGTAAGAATAGTGCCTAGTGGAATATTTGCAGTAAACACATAAGAGAACACTATGGACTGTCCGGTTCGGGCAAGGAAAGATGTTGTGGCAAAAGTTAACACAATACTCCATTCGTCTGAACCTGAATTATAACTGGCACTGGTCACCACACTGTCAGTTGGTAAATGTGTTGAAGTTGCTGTCATACCAGCGTAGACTGTGCCAATCAAAGCTGACCCGTCTATAGTCACTGTGACTGTGGTACCTACGGTCACTGCATCCCATCTCGCTAGAGTACCACTTGACGCTCCTGTTCTTGAACTACCAGATAATAAAGGATTTATATTGCCCAGTTCAATATATGCTTCGCTTTGTGGTGCAGGATAACCCCAAATCACTGTGCTGCCTGTGCCTGATACAACAAATTTTTCATTGTCCCATGCAATGTCTGTAAAATCTATACGTTCAATAGCAGTAGGAGTCAAAGGAAAGGCAAAATTGTCTGAATCAAAGTTTCTAAAGTTTTTAAATACTGAAACTCCATAATCAATCACAGTCTTTCCAATAGTGTCACTGGCTAAGTCTGCACTACCATTTTGTAATTGTAAAGGACTATCCAACTTATTCCATATCAATGTACCACCAGATCCAACTGCTACAATCCAGCGGTCAAATGTAGTACTGATGGCTATTCCATTTATTTGTTCGCCTGATACTCCGTCTCCTATGCCTTGCACAGCAGCTGGCACTGCCATAGGAATCCAAGGATAATTTTCATTGTTTAGCTTTCCTGAATCATAGTTGTAAGTTTTGTCAAAACCAAGAGCAAGGTCATCCAGTCTATTGAAACTGGTTATATACATGTTGCCATTTACACCGCCAATTACCACGAACCCTTGTTTCATCTTGGTTTCAGTTCCGCTGGTAAAAAAGCCGGATGCCTGTAAATCAACGGTATAGGTTGTGCCGTTGTTGTCTGCGAGGTCCCCAAAAGACACTGCATGTATACACAACAGTTGTTTGGTATTTTGAAATATTCTAGGTTGTGGCTTTGCACTGTACCAGCCAAGCTCAATGTCTAAAGACGTTTCATATGGATTGAATAAAACACTGTTACCATTGCCTATGGCTATAACATAGTTTGATCGTGTGGTGGTTACTGCAACCACTCCCACAAAGTCAACTGCTTGAGTGGCATTAAATTGTAGAATACCTGAAGGATTATTGGCATCAGGACTAAATTTAAATTCAGCAACTTCTTCTTTGGTCCAAAATTCCGCATCATCACTCTTTATCAAGGTAGCCTGATTACCTACTGCTACCCAGGTGTTGCCATTGAACAAACAAGCATCTCTTAAATTCACTTGATTTTGATTTATTGGCACGTATTCCCAGGTTTCGCCTGTGGTGCTAATGGCTAATAATGATCTGTTGCCAATAGCGATATATTGATATTCATGCGAAAACGGAACCTGTGTGGAATGTACAACTTTGTTCCATTCATTGTTTTGACTTACTGCTGCATCATTTAGATTACTAGCATCCAATCGTTGACTGTCAGGACTAGAATACAGCTGAGCAATATCTGGACTTCCTGGTTGATTGTAAATTGCCAATCTATCAATAGCAGTGTCTATGTCTTGACCGTTGATTTTTTGTACCACGCTACTATCATTAAACAGGTTAAGATCTATGGTTTCAGATCCAAGCACAGTTTTTAGCACTCTGTAGGCAAAATTATACCTTGGAATCAATTGGTCTGGATAGTTGTTGAATTGATTCAAGGTCACATCCGGAACAACCACTATATCACCAGCATGAAATGTTTGATATGGTTTCCATTTAACCACACTTGTGGTATAGGCCACTCTATCAAAACTGATAACATTTTTAAATGTTCTTACAGTTTTATTAATAGTTTGACTGGAAACATTTCCACCAGTGGTGGTTAACACCGCATAAGCCTTGGCACCAAAACCACCTCCGCCTTCAATAATCACAGTTGGTTGACTGGTAAAATTTTGTCCTGCAGAAACTAAATCAATGTCTATTACTTGTCCTAAAGCAAAATCAACGCTGGCAACTGCGGTGGCCGCAGTTCCGCCGCCGCCTTGAATAGTTACAGTGGGTAATGAAGTATAACCAATCCCACCATTAACTATTCGTATGGCTTGAATTTTATACTTGTAATTAAGTGACCATGCCACAGCAAAAGAATTCGCAATAATTGCATCGTCGCTCTCCACGCCAGGCACAAGCACACGATATTTTCTTAATGTTTCATCATATACACTTGGAATATCAAAATCAGTGGTACTAGCAGAAACATCATCCTGTCCTTCATAGTCTAATAGATAATTGCGAATTTGTGTTCTATATGGTTTTACTTCTTTAATATATTCTTCAAAATAATCCTGTTGATCTCTAATATAAGAATTAAACTGTAAAAGTTTTCTAATTTTGTGTACCACTGACACTAAGCTGGTTTTTATTAACCAATCTAGAGATCTTTGTTCGCTTAGAATATAATTAATTAACACAAAGAATGTGTTGTTAGTTTGTACTCTATCTGTGTCAGTGAACACTCCATTAAGCAAACCCTGAATTATATTGCGCATTTCGACTGCTGCTGTTTTACTAAATCCAATGTTATCAAATGGTGCATTATCAAAACCTACTAGACTTTGATCAGCATCATATAAACTTTCGCTGAGCTGAATAGTTCCGTTTTCTGCTCCAACAATAATTAAATTACCTTGATCATTTAGCGTGAAAATTTCAAACTGTCCGTTGCCGTCATCTAAAACTTTTATCACGTTGCCTGGCACTAGATCTAAACTAACAATGTCCTTGAATTCTTGAACAATAAAATCAATTTGTGTTTGATCGCTATATCCATCAGAGTACCATGTGGTAAATTCCCAGAATCTGTTGCTATCATAACTTTGAATTCTGTCTAGAATCCATACACTAGGATCACCATCTGGTTGATACCTATAGATAGTCCAGAATCCTTCATATTCAGAATCGTTTTCAACTAGAACCTTATAGCCTTCAATTAGGTCTTGAGTCTGTACAAACAATAGTTGTTCAATGTTTTCAACCACTAGATTGTAAAATCCAGCGGCATTAGGAGGTATTGGTTCTTTGACTTTCAATTGAGACAAATCTTTATAACGCACTATAAGATTTTTCAATAAAAATCTATTCACAAAATTTACAAAAACCTGTACAGCTTTTGTGGTATTTTTGATCATGGTCTGGCGAGGTCTTACAGAGATTCCTAATTTATCATTTTCTCTTAAACGCAAATCAGGAACCACTTCGCCTACACTGTTTTCTCCAGATAAACTGTCAATAAGTTTATTAATATATTTTTCTGGAATCACACTCAAAGGATTGTCTTGTTGAACCAACTCATACTCACTATGAGAAATATTTTCGCTGAGAGTGGTGGCATATTCAAGTTTGAATATGATATTATCAGACTGCAAATAATCAACAATGTTATACAAACTATAGGTATTATCAGCTACCACTGCAAAGTACGGAATATTTTGAGTTCTTGGAGATTCAATAAGGTTAGCCAAAGTAGCCACACTGCTGGTGCGCTGTGTTGCAACTGTGTTCACGGAAGTTTTGTTTTTTACCCAATAATAATATTTGGTTCTAATTAATCCTGACTGAGTATCTAAAAATGCAAATTCAACATAAGCACTATCATCTGGATATTTTGCTTCTCCATCGCCCACTAGAGCTGCATATTGGCTTGGCAGTGCAAAACTTTCTACCCATTCACAAACTTCAATCGTGCTTTCAGGAAAGAATTCTCCCCAATGGACCACGCGATAATTTAGTTCTCCTTGTTCGTAATCAATGAATCTGCAAAGATCAAGATTCCACCAGGTTTTTCCAACCTGTGCCTGTGCCCAGGAACTACCGCTGTCATAGGTTGTGTTGGCGCCACTGCCTCTGTTGTAAATTGCAGGATCGTAAATGGTTTTGTAGTCCAGATCTTGATCTGCGATTCCAAGAATTTTTCCTTTAGCAGGGTCAAAATAGTCAAGATCAGCTACTATTAATTGCGTTTGATTGTTATACAAAAATCCTTGATTAATATAATCTATATCAACCTTACTGTTTATTGTTCTTAGTTTACTCCAGCCTTTTTTATTCTCACTATTTACGAAAAGATGCAGAATTCCGCCATCTTCAGTATAGTAATCACTCTTGGTAGCACCAACCACTATCCAGTTATTTCTTATGTCAATTCCTGAACCAAAGTTATCACCAAACAGAATTAAACTGTTTGAAAGCACCTGATTGTACAAATACTGGCTTGGATTCTCAATACTTTCGTTAGGAATAGCCAAAAGGTCATAAAGATATACTGCACCTGAATTACGCAGTGTGTCTACAAAGCGTGTGGTATCTTTATCAAACACTGTGAAAAGATCATCAAAACTAGTGGACTTCAGGGTAACTCCGCCTTCACTAGATACCAATAAAGTTTCGCCTGTTTGATTATCAACACGTACTAATTTGCCAAACTTTTCTGGTGCGCCAAGGTCTGGGTGTTGAAATTCTTGAATCAGTGTGAACACTTCTAACCCTAAGTCAGTAAGAGCAGTGCCAAATCCTGGAAGCACACTTATATTCTGTGATTTAGCTCCTACATTTGCAAGAATGGTTATTTGAGACGAATCAATAGTGGCATAGGCCTTGGCCAGAGAAGTGTTGGCGCCAGTAACGGTCACTGCCGGAGCAAAAGTATATCCACTGCCTCTGTTTGTTATCTCATAAGAATCAATAGCACCATTGGCAAACAGTGTGATATTTCCCACAGTGGCCTGGACACCTGTTGTAATCTTATCAGGAGGATCTAATGTAATAGTCACATTGGCAGTGTAGTATCCTGTTCCTCTTAAAGGTATGCTATCAGCTGTAAAAAATTCAATACCATTAACTCCGTCTGTACGTGCAAGTATACCAACAATATTTTCTTCATTGATATCTTTTACCGGTTTAGTGGTATCTTTGTTAGTGGTCTGAAAAACAACCGGAACATCATTGATCCTGATATAGTCGCCTTGTACCAATTGTACATTACCTTTGGTTCCAATTATCTGACCGTAGTTTAAAGGTTCGTTGGCATATCTATATACTTTACCGTTGTAATAGTCAACATCTCTATAACCTGGTGAACCAATGAATATGTTTTTCTTATTCTGCGAAATTGCAACGCTAACCCCAAAATAAGAATCTCTTATGGGATCTGGATTTTCCATACGCTGAATAAGGTTGAATTTATTGATATCAACTTTGATTTTAGCTCCGGGTCTAAGAGTAGAATTAAAATTAATAATATTTTGTTCAGGTATGATTGCAAAAGCACTAGCAATATCTGCTGGTAAAGTAGGACCGCCTCCACTGAGTGTCACAGTTGGGGCACTAGTGTATCCAGCACCAGCATTGGTTACAGTGATGCTTGTGACCACTCCAGCGACTAGATTTACTGTTGCTGTTGCAGTGGCCCCTGACCCACCTCCACCAGTGATGATTACAGTTGGTGCACTGGTATAATTGGCACCACCATCGCTTATAACAATAGCCGAAATACCGGTCTGTCCGGCTGCTCCAATGGTATAATCAACATCTTGACTGAGTTCAATACCATCAACAGTAACTCTAGTGACTCTTTGCACAGGAGTGAGAGTGGTATAAAATACACTTGCAGTGGCCGCAGCAACAAACACCTGATATTCTCTGTCAAACACATAGGTTTTCCCAACAGCCTGAAGTGTCTCTTGATCAACGACTGCCTTGGCTTCAGGTGCTCCTACTACCAGTTGGTAACCCTCTGGATCTATAGCCAACGACCATCCAAATTTTGCTACTCCTCTTGTTACATTGAGATTTTCAGTGCCCACCAGTACATATGAACTTTCAGTTTTTCTGTAGAACTGATAGGCTCCATAGGCTCCAGATATTTGAAGATTCAATACCTTGATTAGATCTCCGGTGACAAATCCTCCTGATACCATTGCTGCATAGGTATCCACTGTGCCTGCAACTGATTCTCTTGAAATAATGTTTTCTTGGACACTGCTTTCCCATGTGATTTGATCTGATGGTTCAATGGTATCTATAAGCACATAGTAATTGGTTAAAACATTGACCAATAATGATGCTTGATCTGCAAATTCATCATTTAAAAAATTCAGGGTAATACCAGTTATATTGTAATCTAGTCCATATATGAATATACGCCCATCTGCTCCAACCACATTCACCTGTTCAGAATCTATCAAGGTCACATTGATAGGATAGGATCTTTGTAAGACTCCTCTAATCACCAGCGGTACAATCAAGGTAGCAGGATATATTTGAGACAGATATAACAGTTCTTCAGCTTCAATCACTGCAAAGTTTCTAAAAGTCACCACACCAGCAACCAGTGTGTAGTCAAAATCTGGTTCAAACAATCTGCCAGAAGATCCCACCACTTTGAGTTGACTGGTGGACTTCAATGTGACAAAATTAGTTAGATAACTAATTTCTCTAGGCACAATCGTGATTTTCTGTTGGTTGTTTTTGGTGGCTTTTCTAGCATAGGCAAACACTTTGTTTGCACCAGGTGCTCCTACATACACCCAATCTTGGTTATCAGTTACTACCACTGAATGTCCAAATCTATCATTTGGTGCAGCATCAAGATTATACAGTACCTGTTGAGGAATC
>SXGQ01503602.1_pt1 | contig 13388 bp, 13 predicted proteins | sample 3178371 | NCBI WGS metagenome assembly SXGQ01 (sample SAMN11356859, study PRJNA531348) | freshwater metagenome | isolation source: freshwater sample F1-20 | place: China: Fuxian Lake, Yuxi | collected 2017-12-25
ATTATTTCTGAGAATATTATAAACTGAATTCTTTATTAGAAAAAAAAAAATTATAAATAACATAGGATCAAAATATTCGTGGTATGGTATTCCGTTAATTCCAAAAAATATTAAAAGAAAAAAAATCAAAAGATCTTCAAAATATTTTTTTTCTTTTAGAATAGAAATAAAAATATAGAAAATTATTGAAGATAATAAAATAAATAAATAATCGCTTTTAAATATTATTTTGCAAATTTTATAAAAAAATCCACCAGAGTATTGTAAGTCATAATAAAAATAATTAATTAATAATGCAGTATAAATAATCGTCAATAATGTAAATAAATAATTAAATTTTATATAATTTTTTACAGAGTTATAATTTATTAAAAAATAAGGAATAGAATAAAAAAAAATTATTGAAATGGATAAAGAAGTTGATGTGACAAAATTATATTGTAGCAAATGAGAAGTGATCCAATAATTTTCTTTAAAAATAAATATATAATAAATCGCAGGAAAACTTAAAATTATATTTATAATTATATAATATAAAAAATTTTTAAAAGTTATAATATGATAAAAAAAATGAAAAAAAAAATAGATACTAAAGATCGAGTAGATTGGCCTAAAATAAGAAGCTAATGCTAAAAAGAATACATGTAAAAAAATTAGTAATATATTTTTATAATTGTTTATTTTTATTTTTATAAAAAAATATATTGATATAACAAAAAAAGTTAATCCTAGAATATTGTCATCAAGCCAAATCGAACCTGATCTAAAATACGGAGATAAAAATAGTAAAATTGTAATGCATGCAATTATTTTTTTTTTTTTATATTTGTGGATTAGACATAAGGATTTATAAAAGAAAATTGGTAAAGATAACACTATGTGAAGATTGATTAATCTAACAAGCTCGAAGTAAACAAAAACTTTATTTAATAATAAAAAATACAATACATAAAACGGTGAATGAGCAACCATTCTTTCGCTATAATCAGAGAGAAAACTAATTATACCTATATCTTTAGCGATATTAACAAGATTAATATGTGCATTATAATCTTGAATTTGTCCTCCTGCGCTATCTTCATTATAATAAAAACCAATCAATAATGATAAATATGATAGTAAATAAAGAACATAGTATTTTTTTTTGGGTAAAATCATTTTTTTAAATTAATTTTATTCATTAGTAGAGGGCCAGTTAATTTTCCACAAGCTCTGTAAATATAATAAATAAAAAATACTTTATTTTTTTTATTATTTGTTACAGATAAAAATAAGTAGATTATAGATAAAAATAAAAAAAAAATAAATTTTAGATAATTTATAGAGTACCCAAAAAATTTACCGTATAATTTTTTATCAATATAATGTCCAATAATTCCCAATTTAAAACTTCTCATTTTTAACCATGAAATTTTATTTCTATTTGCATGTGTTGTTTCGTAAACAATTATTTTTTCATGCCAGTAGATTTTATTTCCCATCTTATTTAACATTGAGAAGAAAAGTTGATCTTCCCCGCCAAATTTATTTAAATTAATATCAAATTTTAAATCATTTCTTTTTAAAATATTATATTTAAAAAATACATTATTTGTTGCTGCCCATTGTGTTGTAGTTAAATCATTATTTTTTTTTTCAAAAAAATCCGAATAATTAATAGAGTTATCCTGAGATTTTATTTTTTTTTTATGTATTTGAGGTCCGGTTACAATATTAGCAGATTTTAACTTTTTGATTTTTAAAATATTTACCATCCAATTTTTATCAATTATACAATCATCATCAAAAAAACAAAGATATGTTGGTTTTATTTTTCTGACAATTTCTAGGCACTTGTTTCTAGCATAGACAAAACCTTTTCGCTTTTCGTTAGATTGGATGATCTTATATTTAAATTTATTACTTATTTTTTTTACAAGATTATATGAAATATAATTTATAGTATTATCAACAATAATAACTTTTACTGAAAATTTGTTTAATAGATTTATTTTTTCAATACTACGTAAACACTCAATTAGTTTTTTGTTTCTATTATAGGTGCAAATACATATTGTTAAATTCATGTTTGTATCAATAATTTATGTATCTCTAATATATAATTTAATTAAATAGTCCTCATATTAAATGATTGCATATTATTTTAAGTAGTTATTAATATATAAAGATTAGATTATTATGAAAATTATTTTTAATAATACTATTTTTTTTAATCAAAAATTTGGTGGCATATCTAGATATATTACTTGTCTTGCAGAAAATTTGGTTAAAAAAAAGGTAGATGTTAAAATTGTAGCTCCAATTTATAAAAATTTATATTTAAAAGAAATTTCTAAAGAAATTGTTTCAGGTTTTTTTATTAAAAGATTTCCTAATTTAAAGATACTTCAAAAGTTAAATAATTTTTTATTTAGAAAAAATTTTTTTTTTAAAAATGCAAAAATTATTCATGATACTTATTATTCTGAATTTTTAATTGATATTAAAAATAAAAAAAAAATTTTAACAATATATGATATGATACATGAGAAATTTCCTAACTTGTATAAAAAAGATTTAATAAGCCACAGAAAAAAAATTATTTTTCAATCAGATTTTTTCATATGCATTTCAAAGCAAACACAAGAGGATTTTTTAAATTTTTACAATGTAAGCAAAGAAAGAACAAAAGTTATCTACTTAGGAGCCGAACATATTATAAAAGAAAATAATATTCTTAATTTTAGTGTAGGTTTTAAAAAGCCTTTCATTCTTTATGTTGGTTCACGAGAAAAGTATAAAAATTTTATTACATTATTTAATGCATACTGCCATTCAAATAAATTAAAAAATGACTTCAATATTGTGTGTTTTGGAGGAAAATTTTTTTCAAAAGATGAATTAATTAATTTTGAAAAAAATAATTTAAGTTCAAATTTATTTCATATGACAGGTGGTGACGATATTTTAAAACAACTTTATATCAAAGCCAGTGCTTTAGTATTTCCCTCAATATACGAAGGATTCGGATTGCCTCTGGTGGAGAGCATGAAGATTGGTTGTCCAGTTATAGCAAGTAATGCTGAGGTAATAAAAGAAATATGCGGGCAAGGAGTTCAATATTTTGATTATAACAGTTTTGAAGAATTAAGAATTGTTTTAGAAGATACTCTGTATTCTCAAAATAAATTAGAAATTCTAAAAAAAAAAGGTCATGAAATAGTAGAAAATTTTAAGTGGTCCGAATGTGCCGATAAGACTCTCAAAATTTATAATTCAATTTAAAATCTATTTATAATTAACTTCGATAGCCTTTTTTTAGTTCAAATAAATCAATCTTTGATTAATGTAAAAAATGCTATTATAAATATTTTATGAATTTCGAAAATAAATTAATATCATTAATAATTCCCACATATAAGGGTTATAAAACTTTGCCCAAACTTGTAGAAGAGCTTATAATTATTTTTAAGTATTTCACAATTGAAATTGTAATAGTTAACGATTGCAGCCCAGATAACACCCATGAAGAATGCGTAGATCTATTAAAGAAATATCCTAATATAATAACATATTTGAAGCTTTCAAAAAATTTTGGCGAACATAATGCTGTTATGGCAGGTCTTAAATATTGCGAGGGAGAATTGGCAATAGTTATGGATGATGATTATCAAAATCCCCCTGCAGAAGCTTTAAAACTTGCGGAATATTCACTTAAGAACAATTACGATGTTGTGTATACAAAATATTTAATTAAAAAAGATTCTTTTTTTAGAAATTTAATTAGTAAAATAGCAAATGTTAGTGCAGAATTTTTATTAAATAAACCCAAAAACATTTATTTTAGTAGTTTTAAGTCAATAAAGATAAATATAGTTAGGGAGATATTAAAATATAAAGGTCCTTTTCCATTTATAGATGGATTAATTTTATCCATAACTCAAAATATTGGATCTTACGAAGTTAAACATGATGAAAGAAAAAATGGAGAATCTGGCTATAGCCTTTATAAATTAGCAAAGCATTATGGGAATTTGATTACTAATTTTTCAACGATTCCAATTCATTTATTTTCAATACTTGGATGTATAATCACAATTATTAGTTTTTTTTTTATTATATCTATAATTATAGAAAAAATTTTAAACCCAAATGTACCCCAAGGCTATTCTACAATATTATCAGTAGTATTTTTTTTTTCCGGATTGCAATTGTTGTTTCTAGGATTAATTGGAGAGTATGTAGGAAAAATATTAAAAAATGTTAATAAAGAAAACCAATATAATGTCAGTTTTTTAAAAAAGAAAAATTAATAATTTATTTTTAAAAAAATTCTACAAAATAAAAAGTATAGTTTTTACAAATGGATTCACGTAACGGTTTTTTAATGCAAGTTTTTTAATTTGTGTTAGACTTGCCCACATATAGTTATTACCTTTTATTCTTTTATCATAAGGATTTTTTAATTTTATTATTAGATTCCAATTACTTTTTTTCCAAAATCTAGCCCCTTCCTCATTATGAATTGTATAATATATTAATTCCGCCCCTTTAAGTTTCATAACTATATCATAAAATTTAGGTCTTTTTCCTCCATGAGCTCTATTCATGTTAGATTGAGTTGCCTGAAAAGATGGTGAAATTTTAATAAGAGAGTCGTCGCCAGGTTCTATTTTTGCATCTAATAAGAATTGTGTTCCAAATTTTTTTGTTTGTCTTGAAATAAAGGCTAATACGCCTCCGTGTTTTTGCGTTAATATTGGTTGTGTCCATGCATGAACTTCTCTTCCATACGCACCTTCAGTTTTTACCCCTTTTACCTTGAAAAATTGTCCACTCACGTGATTTAGATTAGAATTTTTATCAAAATACCAAGATTTGCATTCGTTTAGGTTTATAATTTTAGATCTTGTTCTAACTTTTTTTTGAAGTTTATTTTTCCAATTTACAATTTCTTTAATGTTTTTTTTTTCTAAGTATTCATATTTTTTCATCTCTTCTTTAAATTTAATCAATTTTTTGATATTTCTTTTAAAATTCATATTAAAATTTATTTATAGTATTAATAATTTTTTCAATTTTTTCCATAGATAATTCTGGATACATTGGTAAAGAAAAAATTTCTTTAGCAATTCTATTTGTAGTTTTTAAATTATTATTTTTTGTATTAAGATTTTTGTATGCTTTCATTGAGTGGATAGGAAAAGGATAGGATATATTGCAAAAGATTTTATTATTTTGTAAATATTTCATAATTTTTTCTCTTTTTGGATGTCTAACAACATAGACATAATAAGCATGATAATTATCCACATTTTCTGATGGAAGAATTAGATCCTTATTTTTAATATTTTGCCTATATATTTTAGCAATATGTCGTCTTCTAATTATACTAGATTTTAGTTTACTTAATTTATAATTTAAAATAGCAGCCTGAATTTCATCTAGTCTTGAGTTTATTCCGTGGATTTCGGAATAATATAATTTTGACATTCCATATTTTCTTAATTTTTTACATTTTTCATAAAGTTTTGTGTTTTTAGTAACTATCATACCCCCATCTCCAAAGCCCCCTAAATTTTTTGTAGGATAAAATGAAAAGGCGGATAAATCACCAAATGAACCACTGGGTAATCCTTTATATAAAGCCCCAGTTGACTGAGCACAATCTTCGATTATTTTTAGATTATATTTTTTTGCAATTTTAAATATTTTTTCATAATTTGCAGATTGTCCGTATAAATTTACTGGTATTATAGCTTTAGTTCTTTTATTAATCTTTTCTTCAATCAACTCAGTATTTATAAGGAAGTCATTTTCATTTATATCAACAAAAATAGGCTTGGCATTGCAAGATATAATCGCGCTAACAGTTGGTACAGCTGTATTAGAAACTGTTATTATTTCATCATCTCTTTGTATGCCAAGAGACATTAATGCTATTTGTAAAGCATCGGTTCCGCTATTAACCCCAATACCAAAAGAATTACCAGTAAATTTAGAGAAGTTATTTTCAAAACGCTGAACCTGTTTAGATAAGATTAAATTTCCAGATTTAAAAACTTTGTCAACTATGTCTAATATTATTTTTTTATTTTTATGGTAATTTTCTAAATAATCCCAAACATTTATTTTAGAATAATTTTTTTTTGATTTTTTCAACATTTTTAATTTGATTATAAAAATAATTATAATTTTTATTTCTTATTATCCTAAATAAATGTTGAAAGTAAGTATGAAAAACATTTTGCTTTTTATATTTGATTATATATTTTTTTTTTGTGTTTGTATTATATATTAATGTATTTAATGACTCATTAATTGGAGGTGAAAAAAAATAATTAAGGTAGAATTTTTTTGAATTGTTATTTATTGTTAATTCATTTTTGTATGAGGAATTAAAACTAAAAGAAGCTTTCAAAAAAATATTTTTTGATTTTGCAATTAAATTGAATTCATCTATAAATCGGTTTTTAATTTTTTTTTTATTGATTAATGAGTATTTTTTATTTTTAAAAAAAATATAAATTAAATAGCAAGCATAAGCCGACATATCCTGGAAGCAGCCACCACCAAATTTTAAATAATTTCTAAAATTATCTATTTTAAAGCTCGGTACATTAAAATTAGCGATTATATTTGTCGGTTTTTTAAAATTAATTTTTGAAAAGATTCTTTCGAATCTTTTGTGATAATGAAATACAACTGATTCTGATAATAAAAGTTTTTTTTTTCTTGCTATTGTAAGTAATTTTTTAGTATTTTTAAAGTTCGTAGTTAATGGCTTGTCTACTATAACATGTTTATTTCTATTTAACGCCTTTAATGCCCAGTAAAAGTGTTTTGAATTAATTAAGCTTATGTAAACAATCTTTGCATCACTTGTGTTAATAGCATTATTGTAAGATTTATATATTTTATTGACTTTAATATTTTTAACTTTGTTTCTACTAGCTAATTCTATTTTAATATTCTTAAATTTTTTAAGAGCAAAATAAATTTTTCTTTTAAAAATGCTAGAATTTCCAATAATTAATATTTTCATTACTTAATGTTATTAATAAATTTCAAAAAATAAATATCTGAGAGAAATAGAATATTTATTTTTTTTATGATAAAAGTATATTTTCTAAGAATTCTAATTTCTTCATAAGGACTTAATTTAGTGCCCATGTGTGCATTTTTTTCATTTAATATAAATTTGCCTATGTTATTCAAAAGTGATTGTCTACTAATTGTAACAATTAAAAAAAGAGTAGGATTTTTTTTACTAAGATAATTAAGTAATTCATGTAATTGTTTTTTTTTAAATAAGTAAAAAACTTGATTTGCAACTAAACACTCAAACTTTTGATTTTTAAAATTTTTTACCTCAGTAAGTTCTTTAATTATATCATAGTTAATTACCTTAATATTTTTTTTTTTATAAACTAACAATTTTTTTTTTAAATAACCGAAACCACAACCAAAATCTAATATTGTTTTAAACTTATTTTTTAAAATTAAACTTATTATTTTTCTTAAAATTAAATTAAAATAGATTCCTGAAATAAATTTATGTTTAGTAATATTGTAATTTAATTTTTTACTTTTGGTCAACTTTATTACTTTTTTTTAAAAATTTAACTATTTCATTAAACCCAAAACCAAAGAAAATCGAAAGATAAATAAAACTAGGCAAAATATATCTGGTGTTGCCATGCCATGAAATAGTAAAATAAAAGTAAAAAACAGATAAAAAAAGAAAAATATTAACCTGTAAATATTTTTTTTTTAGAATCTTAATGAAACCTAAAAAAATTATAAGATAAATAGTTAATGAGTATATAATTCTGTAGGGGATTAAATCTTTATGTTCTTTTGAATTATAATAAACTTCACCCGATGGGTATTTGTGATCAGAATAAATATGGAATGGATTTAATAACAACATATGTAGCGATTTTACTGAAGCATACTTTGCAAAATCCCATGGGTATTTAACAAAAAAATATTTTGATCTCTTTAGAATAAATTCATCAAATTTTACTCGATCTTTTTCCTCTAAAATAGCCTCTCTATAGTTCCATAGATCAGGTTTTTTTAAATCATTTGATATATTAAATTCAATAGAATTCTTTTTTAACCAATCCAGGGCAATCACTCCTTCATTATAAAAGAATTCTTTTGAAGTTATGTTTTCTTTTTTTGTAACAACGTGATTAACAATTAATAAGTGCAAATCAAATTTAGTGGTGGCAGGAAATAAGTAAAATACTCCAGATCTTTTATAATTATTATAGCCGTAAAGTAGCTGAATTAATAAAAAAGAAAAAAATATCAATATCAAAGGTTTAATTTTTTTTTCTAAAAAAATTAAATAATAAAGTAAAATTATAAATACGTAAAAATATGCTAATTCTTTTTGGAGCGCCATAAATGATAAGAGTATTCCAATTAAAAAAAAGGATAGTGAATTTTTTGCATTTTTTAAAACTAATGATAATAAAATTATTTGTAGTGAAAAAAAAATTGACTCACTCCAAAAAGTTGAGTGATATTGTAGTATTGTTGGTTCTATTGATAGAAAAATTATAATTAAAAAACATACGCTGTAGTTAAAAATTTTTTTAAGTGAAAAATAAAATATTATTAACGAAAAATAATAAAAAAAAGATTGAATAATTAAATAAGGAAGATGAACGCCCGTCTTTATTATTTCTTTATTTGAGTCTAAATACAAATCGATATTAAAAAAATAATAATATGCGGCAGCAATTCTAGATGGAAGATATTTGGTGAAATTCTCACTTCCTGTTTCAAAAAAATTAGCTCCATTTTTTAATTGCTCTTTAATTTCATATCCACCAGCCATAAATCTATGTGTATCAAATTTAATCATTTGATGATAAAATTTAGAATTAACGTTTTTTATATTTTTGTCATATTTTTGTAGATTGCTCATTGACAAGGTACATGATCCAAAAAAAGCAAAAAATATTATTAATAATGGAACTATATTACTTCGTAGTTTTTTAGACATTGTAATATTAATAATATGGATTTTATAAGTTGTTCAATATAAAAAGGAGTATTAACAATCTATACATTTAAATTCTAAAAAACAAAATTTTTTTTTGACTAACTGTGTTCTTATTTTACAATTGTTATATAAATGAAAAAAAAAACAGCTGTTATATTCGGAATATCCGGACAAGATGGTGCTTATTTAGCAAATTTTTTATTAAAAAAAAATTATAAAATTATTGGTTTAACTAGAAAAAAAAATAAAAATAATCTATTTAGATTAAGTATATTAAAAGTCCTAGATAAAATTAGAATAATTGAAGGAACTGCATTAGATGAAAATATTTTAAAAAAAGTTATTTTTAAAAAATTAACAGAAGTTTATTTTTTATCAGGAGTTAGTGATGTAAAGGAGTCAATTCGAGATCCATCAACGACTTTTAATATAAATTTTATAGGAGTTAAGAACGTACTAGATAGAATTAGGTATGTTAATAAAAATATTAAATTTTTTAATGCATGTTCAGCTCAAATATTTGGTAGCCAAAAAAAAAAACTAAATGAAGAGTCATTAATTAACCCACTCACTCCTTATGCTCAAAGTAAGGCATCCAGCTTTTGGCTAGTAAAAACTTATCGAGAGATATACAATATGAGATGTTGTAGCGCTATTTCTCTTAATCATGAGTCACCGTTACGCTCAAATAACTTTGTAACAAAAAAGATTATAGATAAGTCAATTCTTATTAAAAAGAATAAAATTAAGTATTTATACTTAGGTAAAATAAATGTTTATAGAGACTGGGGCTGGACTCCTGAATTTGTTGAAGCTTATTATTTAATGCTGCAAAAAAAAAATATGCAGGACTATGTTGTAGGGACAGGAGCTAGAAAAAGTATTAAAGATTTTGTTTATAGAGTGTTTCAAATTCTTAAGATTAATAAAAATAAATTAAAGTATAATAATAAGAATTTTTTACAAGAGACTAAAAGAGAAGTTCAAGAGTTAATTGGTGATAATTCCAAAATTATAAGAGAAATAGGATGGAAGCCGAAAGTGACTTTTGAAAAAATTGTACATAAAATGCTTAATAATGAGATTTTTTAAATTTTTATTTCCTAAATTAACTATTTTAAGAAATTTTCAGATCCTAAAAATGTCAGAAGTAAAACTAAAAGGAGATTGCATTGAGTTTGGTGCCAATAAAAATTTAAATCAAAACTTCTTTTTTTATTCAAAATTATATAAAAACTCGAAAATTACTTTTTCTAATATTAAGTGCCAAAATAAATCTTTTAAGATTATAGATCTGACAAAAAAGATCATACTTCATAAACATTACGACAGAATAATTATATTTAATGTGCTTGAACATGTTTCGAATTTAAAAGTAGCATTAAAGAATTTACATAAACTTTTAAAAAAAAATGGTGAATTAATTGGATCAACTCCATTCTTATATCGCGTTCATGGTGCACCAAAAGATTATTTAAGATTTACTGCCGATTTTTTATACCAAGAATTTAGATTGGCGGGTTTCAAAAATGTCAAAATAAACCATCTAGGTTATGGACCTTTTTTAGCAAGTTTTTCAATAGTACATGGAATACTTAAATTTTTGCCATTTATTTATCAAATTTTATTATTATTTTCAGTGATAATTGATTTTATTCTTATAAATATTTCTGGAAATTTGAAAAAAATTTACCCGATAGGTTTTTTTTTTATTTTAAAGAAATAAGTTTTTTATTTAAAATTATAATATCCAGTTTTTCTTTTAAAGAAGATAATTAATAAATAGTATAAAGCATTTAATATGTCGGCAATTTTCATTTTTGATGATCCTTCTTTTCTATAGGGTAGAATGATTGGAATCTCTAATATTTTAATATTTTTATTATTTAAAATAAATAAACTTTCCCAAAAATATGAATAACCATTATCTTTCGCTAATAATAAATCTTTTTCTTTAATATTTTTCGTATTTATTAATCTGAAAGCTCCTGAACTATCAAATCGCATTTTAAGCAAAATATTAATTAAATAAAATCTTAGTTTTGTTAAAGCAATTCTAAATTTTGGCCAATCTTTTAGAGAATTTTTTTTAATGAATCTGCTAGTAATAATCAAATCAAAACTATTTTTAAATTTAAGCATAATTTTAATATATTCTGCTTTATGTGTTCCATCCCCATCCATTGTAATAATAAATTTATATTTTTTTTTATAACACCAAATAAAAGCAGCTTTGTGTGCAGATCCGATTCCTAGTTTTTTTTTTCTAAAAATGTAATTTGTATTTTTTTTTTTACTTAATAGTAATATTTTTTCTTTTGTTCCGTCAGTTGAGTTGTCATCAACAAAAAGAATATCTAAGTTAATTTTAAGTTTAATAAGATTATTATAGAGTTTTAAAATATTATCATTCTCGTTATATGTGGGAATTACAACAACAGTTTTATTCATTAAAATTTTTTATAGTGTATTTTTTGTTAAAAAAGAATTAAATAATATAATGATTTTTAAAAAGATTAATAAATGTAGAATTTCAAAAAAAAATGATCTAGTCACTATATTTAAGGTTAATAATTTTGGGTTAACAGGCACATTTCCTAAAAATACAAATATAAAATTGCCGAAAACTCCATTGCATGTTGTTTTTTCTAAAAGTTCAAAATTACTTCAATTAAAACATAATTATAATCCCAAAATATTGTATGGTAAAAACTATGGATATAGATCGGGATTAAATCCGACTATGGTTAATCATTTAAAAAATAAAAGTTCTTTTTTAAAAAAAAAATATAAATTTTATAAGAATAAAGATTTAATACTAGATATTGGAGCAAATGATGGAACATTTCTTAAAGAGTTTAAGAACTTAAAACGATATGCAGTAGACCCTAGTCTAGCTAAATTTAGAAATTATTATGATAAAAATACTGTTCAAATCGCGAAAAGATTTGAAGATGCTTTTATTAAGATAAAGAATAAAAAATTTAAATTTATAACATGTATTGCAATGTTTTATGATTTAGAGGACCCGGTAAATTTTTTAAAAAAAATAAAACATATTTTATCAGAACAAGGGATATTGCATATTGAAATAGCTTATTTGCCGGAAATAATAAAAAATTTTTCTTACGACACATTTTGTCAAGAGCACTATGAATATTATTCATTAATATCTCTTAATTATTTATTTAATATTTGCGATATGAAGATTTTAGATTTTGGATTTAATAATATAAATGGTGGTAGTATATGGCTAGACATCACTCATAAAGATTCCAAACTTATTGATAATAAGTCAAAATTATTTAGATTTTTAAAACAAGAAAAAAAAGAAAAAATTGACAAAGTTCAAACGTATAAGATTTTTTTTAAGAAAGTACTAAAACACTCTAATGAGTTAAATTCTTTAATAAAAAAAATAATTAAAAATCATAAAATTATTTATGGTTTTGGAGCCTCTACAAAAGGAAATGTATTGTTGCAGTTAAGTAAATTAGACAATAAAACTATAAAGGGTATTTTCGATGTAAATCCTAAAAAGTTTAATGCCTTTACACCATTAACTAATATAAAAATTATTGATGAAAAAAAATTATATAAATTCAAAATTGATTATATGTTGATTTTAATATGGCATTTTAAGAATTATGTAATTAAAAAAATTAGATCCGCAAATAGATCTATAAAAATTATTGTTCCATTTCCAAAAATTAAAATAATTTAATTTACATTTCTTAAAAATATTAAATCATGAGTTTTAATATCGGTAAACCATGTACTAGAAGATATTTTTTTATCATATAATAAATCGAAATTGTTATTACGCAGGATTTTCTTTATTAAATTAGACTTAATGTCAAAAAATTTTTTTTTAGAAAGAATTTCTAAATATATAATTTTTGTTTTTTTTTGTGTATTTTTTGCTCCCTTTAAGATATTTAATTCATTGCCTTCAGTGTCTAATTTTAACACATCTATTGTAGTAATTTTTTCTTTTTTTACGAATTTATCTAGAGTCATCGTTTCAACTAGAATTTTTTTAAATAATTTTTTGGTCGAGAAAGAAAAAAGTCTTCTAGAAAAATTATAACTCTTTGAATCCATAACCGTTTTAACTAGTGAAGACCCAGAAGCCCTATCTTTGTGTTTAAATAAAACTCTATCATTTCATTTGTTGTATTATGAATTGCCAAATTAAACAGTTTATATTTAAATTTTATATCTTTTAATTTATCCTTTATTGTCGGACTAGGGTCAAAAAAAAAAATTAATTTTTTTTTTTACATTTTCATTTATTTTTTTTGAAAAATTACCTTCGTAGCAACCAATATCCAAAATATTTATTTTTTTTTTTGTTCTTATTAAGAATTTCTATAATAACTTTTTC
>SXGQ01866725.1_pt1 | contig 13388 bp, 11 predicted proteins | sample 3178371 | NCBI WGS metagenome assembly SXGQ01 (sample SAMN11356859, study PRJNA531348) | freshwater metagenome | isolation source: freshwater sample F1-20 | place: China: Fuxian Lake, Yuxi | collected 2017-12-25
ATGCGCCAGCGGGTCACGATCGCAATCGCATTGGCATGTGGTCCCAAGATCCTCTTCGCCGATGAACCCACCACGGCACTCGACGTCACCGTTCAAGCGCAGATCCTTGACCTTCTCGATGATCTCCAGCGTGATCGCCATATGGCAATGATCCTCGTGAGCCACGATCTGGGCGTCGTGGCAAGCCGCACAGACGAAATCATGGTGATGTACGGCGGCAAGGTTGTTGAGAAGGCCCCTACTTCAGACCTTTTTCGCTCGATGAAGATGCCCTATACCGAGGCACTGCTGCGCTCGATTCCTCGGATCGAGCACCCAAGCCATACTCGACTCGAAGCTATTCCGGGGCGTCCACCGAATCTGTTGTCACCTCCGAAGGGATGCAACTTCGCTCCCCGGTGCCGCTATGTCCAAGAGAAATGTCTCAATGAGGAGCCGCCGCTCGAGTCAGCCAACGGTCATTTCTGGCGTTGCTGGTATCCGGTTGGTTCTGAAGGTAACCGTGAGGCTCTTGCGCGAAATACCGCAGCTGGAGTGCCAGTTGGCGTGCCAGCGCCAGGCGCGATGAGCTCAGCAGGGAGTAGCTAATGGCGGGCTCGGGTACTGCTCATCTCCGTGATGCGTCATCATCGATCTTGCGCGCGGAAAATATTGTCGTTGAGTTCCCTATCGGTTCCACTGGGCTCAAAGTCCATGCGGTGAGCGATGTCAGCCTCGATCTCCTCCCGGGTGAAACCCTCGGCCTCGTCGGCGAATCAGGCTCGGGTAAATCCACAACGGGTCGGGCGCTCATGCAGATGCCTTCCCCCACGTCCGGTTCGGTCCTGCTCGAACAGCACGACCTCACCAAACTCTCTGGTTCAGAATTGCGGGAGATCCGCCCGCAGATGCAGATGATCTTTCAGGATCCAATTTCCTCGCTGAATCCACGCCGCAAAGTGACTGACATCGTTGCCGAGCCGTTACGTATTTGGAAACGCGGCACAACCGCGGAGCAAGCAGCCCTTGTTGACAAAACACTTGAATCAGTTGGCATCGACCCTGAAGGCGCTCGCTCGCGGCGGCCATCAGAATTCTCAGGCGGTCAGTGCCAACGAATTTGTATCGCACGCTCACTCATGCTTGAGCCGAAACTCCTCATCTGCGACGAGCCCGTGTCGGCGCTTGATGTTTCGGTACAAGCCCAGATTCTGAATCTGTTGCAAGACATGAAAGAGCGCTACGGACTCACCATGCTTTTTATTGCTCACGATCTCGCCGTTGTGAAGAATGTGAGCGATCGAGTTGCAGTGATGTACCTCGGCAAGCTTTGCGAGGTTGGAAATCCCGATCGTCTGTATGCAAGCCCTGCCCATCCCTACACAAAGACCCTTCTCGACTCGATTCCCCCTCCCGATCCCGACGCACCCAAGGGAGATTTCGCGGGCCTTTCTGGCGAGATCCCTTCGCCCATCGCTCCCCCGAGTGGATGTCGTTTCCGCACCCGTTGCCCGAAGGCCCAAGAACTCTGTGCGCAGGTCGAACCCGTCATGACCGCTGTCGGCGAAGATCATTACGTTGCCTGCCATTTCCCCATTGAGGGAACGCCGGTGGCTCTCTAGTTGGTCGGCACCTAGAGAACGAACTCGGGATCGTCGGCCGCAGCCCAGCACTACCAGGCGGCCACGCTTCGACAGGGACGAAAACGTTCGCCGAGAGGTTCAAGCTCCTTCGCGGTGGGAACGAGACCCTGATTGAACGCCATGGTCACAGCCTAGGAGGGGCTCAACTTGTGCCACGATGAGGCCATGGCTTCCGCACCTGAATTCACGATCGACACATCAACCATTTACCGAGTCACGATTACGACGCCCAAGGGCGACATCGTCATGGATCTCGATCCCCGCATCGCCCCGAAGACGGTGAACAACTTCGTCAGCCTCGCTCGCGGCGGTTTCTACGATGGTCTCACCTTCCATCGCGTTGTTCCCGGATTCGTCATCCAGGGCGGCTGCCCGTCGGGAACCGGAACCGGCGGACCGGGTTACAAGTTCGCCGACGAACCGGTACAGGGCAACTATCGCGATGGCGCCGTTGCGATGGCCAATTCAGGACCCGATACCAACGGGTCGCAGTTCTTCATTTGCCTCGGCGACCAAATGGGACTGCCAAAGCAATACAACCTGTTTGGTACGACAGTTGCTGGACTTGATGTCGTCAAAACCATCACGGTGGGCGACGTCATGACATCGGTATCCATTGAAGAACGTCCAATCGAGGACTAATCGTTCGAAGACAAACGCTTAGTCCTTCGTGGCCACAGCATTTGGGACGACGTTCATCTTCGGCTCGTAGGCCTCAGCTTCGATAGTACGGGCCTCTGTGCCCAGCGTGGCTCTCATGATTCCCCGACAATCGTCGCAGGGGCCATAAAACCGCGCACTGGCAGGCAACTCACACCGCGGACAGATGAAGTCAAGTGGAGCGGTGTCAAAAAGATCGTTACCCATTGGACGAGTCTCGCGCACACTCGGCAATCACTTGGTGACAGCTACGGAACGTACGCGCCTGTCCATGCAAGGGCACTCAATGCCACAACTCCCCCGGCCAAAACTGTTGTCACGACGCGATCGAACTTGGCGTTGCTCGTTGCGACCGCAAGAGACAGGGCCAACGGGAACGCATTAAGTCCATATCGTTCAAGCGAGTTGAGATTCTCTGCACCTAGCGCCGCAGCAAGAACAATCGCTGCAAAAATTCCGTACGAGACCGGCCACCAACGGAATGTCAGAAGGAGCAGAGCCACAAAAACAATGGCAAACGGGATGTGGAGTCCGTCACCAAGACGTTCTGCACCGAACATCTGTGCAAAGCCGTCCCAGATTCGAAGAAGCGGGTTCTCCGTTGATCCCCGAAGGCTGCCCTGCACAGAAAATGGGAGCCACGCATCGCCAAAGGTCGACTTCACCCACAGCAAGTAGGCACCCGTTGCTGCGAAGGGAGCTAGAACAGCTCCAGCACCAAGGAGTCGCTCAGTGTTCTTCGCCTGCGTCCAAATACGAATGAGTTCGATTGCAGCAGGGGCAGCAAAGGCGATACCTAGAGGTCTCGAGTATCCAACTATCAGTCCAGCAACAATCGCCCAACCCCAGCGACGCGTGCGGATGGCCCAAAATCCGAAAACAGCACCAAGCAGCCATAACGATTCGGCGTAACCCCAAGCTAAAACAAAGGCTCCGGGGAATAGGCACACGATCCACACTGCGCGATTCGCGAGTTCCTTCGAGCCCCGTTCGAAGATCACCAAACGCCGAATGGCGATCGCTAAGAAAAGTGATGCGATGTTCGCAATCAGAATCAGCGCTACATCCGTACGTCCCAAAGTAACGACAGAAACAGCTCGGCCGAGAAGTGGGAAGAGGGGAAAGAATCGCAGACCTTCAGGATCTATTGCGCTGTAGCCGAACTCGGCGATATCTCGGTACCAGGTGCCGTCCCACGCAATAAGGCCCTCGGTCAGCGTATTCGGGCGATCCAACGGCGCTAGGCGGTCAGAAGCTACGTACGCGGTGACGAAACCAACAACGATTAAGACCCTGGTCGTCAACCACGGAACGATGACCTCTCGAAGGTCAAGGAGCACGCCCCTAGAGCGTGCAACGAGCACCTCCATCATGCGGGAGCAGCAAATCTGGTGAGTGCAGCGTGCTCAAAATAGCGCTCGCCGTCATCGCCAATCAGCTGCTCCGGGGGCCGTGCAGCTGCGAGTGCAGCGACCAGCCCACCGCACTTACCTTCGAACGTCTTGTAGGAATCGTTCCAAACGAGATAGATCGAACGAGTTGAGCCGGCTTCGGCCAAAAGTCGAGCAGCAAAAGCGTCGGGGTCAGATGCAGCGTTTCGTTGCGCATAATCGACCCAATCAACAAATTTGCCATCGTCATAGGTTGGATACGAAACCAATGTGAGCCCGGACGGCATCACGCGAGATCCTGCAGGACCAAGCTGATCAGGACAGAACACGACAATGTCGCCCACTTGGGACGAGGCCGCAACCGCATCGGCGATTACCTTGAGTTCCGTTCGCTGCCAGATCACATTCCAGAAGGCTCCGACGGCGAGGAAACTGCAGAACACCGCAACGACTCCAAAGCGGACCCAGCGCGCATGAAAGCAGATACATCCTGCAGCGGCGAGGAGGGCGAGAAACGGAAAAATAACAGCGGAATAGCGGCTAGCGAAAGCGCTTGACGTCACGAAAGACACCACGCACCCGATTGCGAAGGTCAGGCCTGCTATCCATGCGGCTCCTCGCAACGGGGGCCGGGTTCGTAGATCCAAGGCTGTTGTGCGTCGATCGATGGCAACACCAAGAAGACCGAGGACCATCGCCATGGCAAACATGGCGGCGACGAGTGTCTGTTCGCCGTACGTCCCGCCTCCATTATCCGCCAAAACAAGAGACAGCGCCGAAGTGGGTCGAGAAGCCTTGGCCCACGGTGTTCCTGTATTTGCAGATTGATAAAGCATTGTCGGAAGCCACGGAAGGAACGCCACACCGGCGACACCGGCAGCGATCGCAATGCCGATCCATGGCCGACGACTTGGGCGGTCCGGAGCGCGCCAGATTCTCCAGAGCGACGTGATTCCGACTGCTCCGAGGAGCCAAATGCTCCAATAGTGGGTGTAGAGAAGTGCCGCACCAACAAATCCAAGGCCAATGAAGCGGCCCATTGTCGGCTTCTTGCGGTCGACGATGTCATCAAGCAGAAGCCAACCGATGACCACAAGGAGTATGACCAACGAATACATTCGAGTTTCGTTGGAATACCGAACGGCAAAGGGAGAAACTGCGACAACGGCAACGGCCACCCAGGCCAGAACGGTCCCGCCTTTTCGCCGGCCCAAAATCCACACCAATGGAAGTGTTGCGATTCCGAAAAGACCCGAAAGACCTCTCACTGCGACATCGCCTGACCCGAAGATGTTCATCCAGCCGTGGAGAATGGCGTAATACAGCGGCGGATGGCCATCGTGTTTGAGGGCTTCGGTCATGTCGCCGAGCGGCAGCTGAGCAATGTTGACGGACAAGGCCTCGTCGAGCCATAGAGAGGAACGAGTCACAAACCTCGTGAAGAGGCCGATAGCGAGAGCCACAACAGCCAACACTACGATTTCGGGTCGGGCATCCCGGTCCGTCTGGGTGTCGGGCTGGGTGTCGGTCTGAGTGTCGGGCTGAGTGTTCGGCTGACCCGGCTCAATGTCATCCATACGACCGCAGAGTACTGCCGGTTACCGATGAATTCGGTCACCTAGGTCGACATCTCCTAGGGCCACCCTCACTACACTCGATACGTTCCTCATTGCGAAAGTGACTTGATGATGACTGCACCAAACTCGAGCACCGATTCCAACCCCTCGGTGGTCATCATCGGCGCTGGACCGGCTGGCCTTACTGCTGCGTTCGAACTGGCAAAGGCCGGACGAACCAGCACAGTCTTTGAAGCAACCGACACCGTCGGTGGCATTTCCCGAACCGTCGAAGTCGACGGTTGGCGATTTGATCTTGGCGGCCATCGCTTCTTCACCAAGGTGCAACCCGTCGAAGAGCTCTGGCACGAAATCCTGCCCGATGAGGATTTCCTCATGCGGCCCCGAATGAGCCGCATTTTCTACGATGGTAAATACTTCGATTATCCACTCAAGGCGTCGAACGCGTTGAAGAACTTAGGCATCATCGAAGCAGTTCGTTGCGTGGCCTCCTACTTCTGGGCGCGAGCCAAAGTCAGCGTCGCCAAACTTTTTGGCCGACACAAACCCGAAGAAAGCCTCCAAGATTGGATCACCAACCGTTTCGGCAAACGCCTCTTTGATCACTTTTTCAAGACCTACAACGAAAAGGTCTGGGGCGTTCCGGCCAGCAAACTTCAGGCCGACTGGGCCGCACAGCGCATCAAAAATATGTCGCTCTGGAACGCAGGTATCAATGCGATTCTCGACACGATTCCTCGATGGGTCCCTTTTGTACATAAGGGCAAATCCACTGACATCACCTCATTGATCGAAGAATTCCAGTACCCAAAGTTTGGTCCAGGAATGATGTGGGAGACCGCTCGCGACAAGGTTGTCGCTTCCGGATCAACTGTCCACATGGAACACAAGGTCACTCGTATCGAGCATCACAATGGTCGAGCAACCTCGGTAACCACCTCGGGACCCAACGGTGCGACCACCATCGCTTGTGACGAACTCATTTCGTCGATGCCCATGTCATCGCTGCTGAAGGCGATGGATCCTGCTCCCCCGGCCGATGTGCTCGCAGCCGCCAATGACCTGCGCTACCGCGACTTCCTTACCGTTGCGCTCGTTGTGCCCGAAAGCGCCGGTTTCCCCGATAATTGGATTTACATCCATTCCCCCGCTGTCATTGTCGGGCGAATTCAGAACTTCAGTTCGTGGTCGCCGTACATGGTGAAAGAAGGTCGTACCTGTCTCGGTCTTGAATACTTCGTCTTTGAAGGCGACAAGCTGTGGAACTCCTCCGATGACGAACTCGTTGCTCTTGCAACCCGGGAACTCGAAGCGATCGGCCTCATTGAACCGGGTCGTGTCGAAGCCGGTTACGTCGTACGTGTTCCCAAGGCGTACCCGTTCTATGACGAGCGGTATAAGGCAAATGTGCAACGACTTCGCGAGTGGCTCGACGATTGCACCACCAATGTTCATCCGGTTGGTCGAAATGGGATGCACCGGTACAACAATCAAGATCACTCGATGTACACCGCGATGCTCACCGTGGAAAACATCGTGAATGGCACCACCTACGACGTCTGGGAAGTCAACGTGGAAGAGGAATACCACGAAGAAAAGGCTCCCGCAGCGGGTTCAGGTGGCTCAGGCACGGGTCGAGATGCGCCGGTCATTGAACGCGACGCTTACGACGCCGGGCACCCCGTCCATCAGCCTCCGTCCTGACCCGACATGCCTACTGCGCCGTCGATCGGCGATATTTCAGCACTCGCCCAAGACGCGGGCATCGAGCGGGTTCATGTTCTTGCTTGGCGGGATCTTGTCGATATCGAAGCCGGGGGTTCTGAGCTCCATGCGGCTCGGGTCCTTGCCCTATGGGCCGAGGCCGGGATCGACATCACGATGCGAACCTCCTATGCGCAGGGCCACCCCTACACCGGCACCCGAGACGGCTACCGAATCGTTCGCAAACACGGACGTTTCATGGTGTTCCCCACGACAGTTGTCAGCGAAGTACTCGGAAGCTTGGGTCCCCGTGACGGGATTATCGAGATCTGGAACGGAGTTCCCTTTCTCACTCCTGTGTGGGCCCGTGGTCCGCGCAGCACCTGGATCCATCATGTTCATCGCGACATGTGGGAAATGGTTCTCGAACCTGGGCTTGCGAAGGCCGGGAAATTCTTCGAGCATCGCATTGCTCCCCCGCTGTATCGCCGCACCCCGATCGTCACGTTGTCCGAATCAAGTCGAACGGAAATTATTGAGTACCTCGGACTTCCTGCATCACGAGTTCGCGTTGTACCCCCCGGCATCGACCAGCGGTTTCACCCTTCAGGTGACAAGTCTGCGACTCCACTCGTCGTTGCGGTAGGCCGGCTCATGCCGTCGAAACGATTCGACGACCTGATTGCGACAATGGCCGAGGTCCGAAATCGGGTACCAACTGCTGAACTTGTCATTGTCGGAGATGGCTACGAACGTCCCGATCTTGAAGAGCAGATCGCAACACTCGGGGCACAATCATGGATCCGCCTAGCGGGCCGGGTGTCTGATGAGGAACTGCTTTCTCTCTATCGCAAGGCTTGGCTTGTCGCGAGCGCTTCAATCGCAGAGGGCTGGGGGATGACTCTCACAGAAGCCGCAGGGTGTGGCACTCCTTCGGTAGCGACCGATATCGCTGGTCATCGCGACTCTGTTGCGCCGAACCTTTCGGGCCTTCTCGCCCGTACCCCGCGAGAATTCACTGAGCAGATTGCTTCTGTCCTCACAAACGCTGAACTTCGAGAACAGCTCTCTGCTGGCGCACTCCAACATGCGGCCACTCTCACATGGACTGCCACTGCACTCGGCACGTTCACTCCGCTGGCCGAAGATGCGATTCGCCGTCAAAAGGGCCGTCGTTAATGGCGCCGCCAGTCGTGCTCGTTCCTGGTTTTGCAACCTCGGCGGCGCGAACCTGGGGAGACAACGGTTGGGTTGATCTCCTTTCTGACATGGGCCGCACCGCCCTTCCGCTCGATGTGCTCGGATCAGGTTCCGCTGAAAAGCCACACACGCCAGAGGCCTACGAAGCGTTCGAACAACACCTACTCGACCGAATTCCCGATGAGCCGGTTGATGCAATCGGCTTTTCGCTGGGTGCTCGTACTCTTCTTGTTCTGGCCGCGCTCCATCCCGAACGCTTCAATTCGCTGATCGTCGCCGGTGTGGGCCGAAACCTTTTTGAACGAGATCGCACTGGTGATGCAATCGCGTCTGCGATGGACGGCTCGGGCGACGCTGACGACCCAATCGTTCGATATTTCATCCAACTTGCGCAAGCTCCGGATCAAGATCCGAAAGCACTCGCAGCGTTCATGCGACGCTCGAACGGAATCATGATTACACCCGAACTCCTTCACACGATCACATGTCCGGTTCTTGTGGTCCTCGGCGACAAAGACTTTGCCGGCCCCGCCGATCCGTTGCTCAACGCCTTGCCCGATGCACGACTCGTTACGTTGCGAAACGTTGACCATTTTGCAACGCCAAAGGATTTCGGCTTCATCGATGCCGCACTCGAGTTCCTCTCGTCGAGTCGTTGACCGTGTCGGACTTCATTCTCGGAGTTGACCTCGACGGAGTGTGCGGTGATCACGCCGAAGCCTTTCGAAGGGTCGTTGCGCAAGAACGAGGAATCGATCTGTCATCGCTCCCTCCTCAGGAAACTTGGGACTTCACTGAGTGGGAGATGGACCGAGATGAGTTCGAACGACTGCATCGTTTAGCGGTTGTTAAACACCGAATGTTCCGAACAATGCCTGTCATTCCAGGAGCGGCGGAATCCCTCTGGCGTCTTTCCGATGCTGGCGTATGGATTCGGCTGATTACCCACCGCCTCTATACAAACTGGGGCCATGCAGTAGCTGTGGCCGATACGGTCGAATGGCTCGATCAGCACTCGATTCCATATCGAGATTTGTGTTTCCTAGGCGATAAACCCCAAGTGGAAGCCGATGCCTACATCGACGATGCCCCGCACAATATTGAGGCGCTCCGCTCCTCTGGTGCAGCGGCAGTCGTCTTTTCACAGCGCTATAACTCCGAAGTTGATGGCCCGCGGGCTTCTGGGTGGTCAGAGGTAGAGGACTGGGTTCTTTCACTAATGGCCGCCAGCGGCCACACCGTCCAGCCGACGATCCCGCTGGGTCTCGATAGGTCCAAGGGGCCTAAAGGCAATTTGCGCTAGTCAAGAAACCTCCTTTCCTCCAATTTTTTGGCTGAGCGCCATTGGGAAAACGCGGCACTCCGGCTTCACGTACTAACTTCTTGTTGCGGACCGGTAACGCCGCACATTCGGACGACAATGTCCGATCTCACCCAACACAAGGAGCGTCCATGAGCGACACATCCCAAGGTCCGGGCTGGTGGCAGGCCTCGGACGGTAAGTGGTATCCCCCGGAGCAAGCTCCCGGTGTAACACCTCAGCCGGCTGGTGCCCGTCTTGATGTCGGCGCGGCACTGTCCTACGGCTGGGAAAAATTCGTCGCCAACCTGAGCACGATGATCCTCATCGTCATCATCTTTTTTGGTGTTCAGTTCATCTTCTCGATGGCCGTTCAGTTCGTGCGCCCGTTCGGTCTGGTCTCCGGCCTGATTGTCACCGGCATCCTTATCGCAATCGGTGTTTTCGTCGGGTTCATGGTCGAAGCCGGCCTCGTTCGCGCTGCGTTGGCGATCACTGATGGTCGACCTCCTGAAGCAAGCATGATGTTCTCGACAGAACGTCTGGCACCATTTGCCATCGGAGCAATCATCGTCGCTCTTCTGTCGTTTGTCGGAATCATCGCATGCTGCATTGGTTACATCGTGGTTCGACTGTTCCTTCTTTTCTGGGCCTTCTTTGTACTTGATGCAAAGCGGAACAACGAACCAGTTGATGCCATTAAGAACTCGTTCAACCTCGTCAGCAAGAACGCTGGCGACGTGCTGGTTTTCGCCATCGTTGTTGTGCTCATCAACCTGGTGACCTGTGGCCTCGCCATCGGCATCACCGAAATTGCAATCGGCTATGCCTATCGCCAACTCAACGGCGATACCGTCGCCGCCTGATAGTTCCTGCAAAACGCTCGAGGCCCCCGTCACTGACGGGGGCCTCTTCGCGTTCTAGAAGAACTCAGCGCAAAGGAGCTGCAGAGGGATCAACCGGGGACGGGAGCATGGTCTCACCCATGAGCCAAGTATCGACCGCTGCTGCGACTGAGCGTCCTTCGGCGATGGCCCAAACGATGAGACTCTGTCCTCGGCCCATATCGCCGGCTACGAAGACGCCGTCGACATTGGTCGACCATGATTCGTCGCGAGCGACGTTTCCTCGCACATCGAGATCGACGCCGAGTTGCTCAAGTACGCCACCACCTTCTGGTCCGACGAAGCCCATTGCGAGAAACACCAAGTCGCAAGGGACCTCGAACTCTGAGCCCTCCACCGGCACGAAGGTCGGCCGGCCATCAATGATCTCTGAGGCAACTTCCACAGCACGGAGTCCGGTGAGATTTCCGTTGGCATCGCCAAGGAACTCCAACGTATTCACCGCATACACACGCTCTCCACCTTCTTCGTGGGCAGATGACGTGCGATACACGATTGGCCAGGTCGGCCAAGGATTCTCGGCCGGACGGGACTCGGAGGGTCGAGGCATGATCTCGAACTGATGGACCGAGGTCGCACCTTGACGGTGCGAGGTTCCGAGGCAGTCTGCGCCGGTATCGCCTCCGCCGATGATGACGACGCGCTTGCCTTCGGCGTGAATAGGACTGCGATCGAGATCGCCCTCTTGTACGCGGTTAGCCAATGGAAGGAACTCCATCGCCTGATGGATACCGTTGTACTCGCGACCGGGAATCGTGAGGTCACGAGCTGCGGTTGCACCTCCAGCTAGAACAACTGCATCGAACTGCTCTCGAAGTTGTTCGCCGGTGATGTCGACGCCAACATTCACGTTGCAGCGGAATTCGACGCCTTCGGCTTCAAGCTGAGCCAAACGACGATCAAGGTGTTGCTTTTCCATTTTGAATTCTGGGATGCCATAACGCAGAAGGCCGCCAGGACGGTCGGCACGCTCAAAAACAACCACATCGTGCCCTGCACGCGCCAACTGTTGTGCAGTGGCGAGTCCCGCAGGCCCAGAGCCGACAACAGCGATTGAACGGCCAGTCCGAAGTTCCGAACGCTGCGGCTCGATCCAACCCTCGGACCAAGCGCGATCAATGATCTCGACTTCTACCTGCTTGATGGTCACGGGATCTTGATTGATACCGACAACGCAAGCAGCTTCACAAGGTGCCGGACAGAGCCGACCTGTGAACTCAGGGAAGTTATTGGTCGCGTGCAGGCGATCGATCGCGTCGCGCCACCGATCCTGAAACACAAGATCGTTCCAATCGGGAATCAGATTTCCTAGAGGACACCCGTTGTTACAAAAGGGAATACCGCAGTCCATGCAACGACTGGCCTGTTCGCGAACCTTTGCAATCGGAAAGTCTTCGTAGACCTCTTTCCAGTCACGAAGGCGAACGGGAACCTCTCGTCGAGAAGGAAGCTGGCGATCGTGCTTCATAAAACCAGTTGAATCACCCATGTTGTTGTCCTCTCACCCTCGGGCAGCGGCCATAACCGCGTCAATGGGATCGGTGCCCTCAGCAAGCGCCTTGCGTTCTGCTTCGAGAACTCTCTTGAAATCCTTTGGCATGACCTTGACGAACTTGGAGCTGCTCTCCGCCCATGAACCGAGCATTGATTCCGCCACAACGGAACCAGTCTCGTGACGGTGCTTTTCGATTCGATCCTGCAGCCATTCGAGATCTCCCGCATCGGGTCGATCGAGATCAATCATCTCGGGATTGACCCGCAGCAGGAATGTGTTGTCGGGGTCATAGACGAACGCCATTCCGCCGGACATACCTGCGCCGAAATTGCGTCCGGTAGGACCAAGCACCACGACTCGTCCACCCGTCATGTACTCACAGCCATGGTCGCCGACGCCTTCGACAACTGCGGTTGCGCCGCTGTTACGTACACAAAAGCGCTCACCGACAATGCCGCGCAGGAACATCTCTCCCTGCGTTGCGCCGTAAAGAACAACGTTGCCGGCAATGATGTTCTCTTCGGCGGCGAACGGGGCGCTCTTTGATGGACGCACAACTATGCGGCCTCCAGAGAGCCCCTTGCCGGTGTAATCGTTGGCGTCGCCTTCTAAGCGCAGAGTGATGCCCTTCGGAAGGAATGCTCCGAAGCTCTGTCCTGCTGATCCCTCAAAAGCGATCGTGATCGTGTCATCGGGGAGGCCTTCGCCGCCGAATCGACGGGTCAGTTCTGCTCCGAGCATCGTGCCGACGGTTCGATTGACATTCCGGATTGGCGAAGCGATCTCCACTCGCTCACGGCGATCAAGGGCCGGTGCTGCCTGGCGGATGAGTTCGTTGTCGAGGGCAAGATCAAGACCGTGGTCCTGGGTCGAAATACAGCGGCGGCTAGCGCCCTCGGCGATTTCAGGCAGATAGAGGATCGGAGAGAGATCGAGACCAGATGCCTTCCAATGCTCGACAGCCTGCTTCGAATCGATGAACTCGACCTGTCCAATGGCTTCATCAAGTGTGCGGAATCCGAGCGAGGCCAGCAGTTCCCGAACTTCCTCGGCAATGAACTCGAAGAAGTTCACGACGAACTCTGGCTTTCCAGAGAAACGGGCCCGAAGTTCAGGGTTCTGCGTTGCCACTCCGACTGGACATGTATCGAGATGACAAACACGCATCATGATGCAGCCTGAAACGATGAGCGGAGCTGTTGCGAAGCCGAACTCTTCGGCTCCGAGTAGCGCAGCGATAACAACATCGCGACCAGTCTTGAGCTGACCATCGACTTGTACGACGATCCGATCACGAAGATTATTCAGCAACAAGGTCTGCTGAGTCTCAGCAAGACCCAACTCCCAAGGTGCACCTGCGTGCTTGAGTGACGTAAGCGGAGAGGCGCCGGTGCCGCCATCGTGTCCGGAGATGAGCACAACATCGGCATGGGCTTTCGACACACCTGCAGCGACGGTGCCGACACCAACCTCGGAGACCAACTTCACGTGAACTCGGGCCTCGTTATTCGCGTTTTTCAAATCATGGATGAGC
>SXGQ01059345.1_pt1 | contig 13387 bp, 13 predicted proteins | sample 3178371 | NCBI WGS metagenome assembly SXGQ01 (sample SAMN11356859, study PRJNA531348) | freshwater metagenome | isolation source: freshwater sample F1-20 | place: China: Fuxian Lake, Yuxi | collected 2017-12-25
AAGTCAGGGGTTTTGACCGCCTATTTCTCCACCCTTTTTTCATCGAGGTGTCCTTTTGGCTCTCCCAAATCTCCTTAAGCAAACTGCTGGCCTTTTTCGGGAAGCTTCAAAAACCACGATCCACCCCGCTCCTTATCCCGCGGCAATACCGAAAATATGCGGAAATCAAATTGTACTAATGAAAAACAGGAAAACCGTCCTCCTCGCCCGCCAAATAAGTTGGAATCCTTCTTTGAAAAAGATCGTCTTTTATGAACCAAGGGATCTTTCCGTCCACGAGAAATGGCTGCTTCTAGCGGTCATTCCGTCCCTTCTCAGGCCTTTTTTCTTCAAGCAAGAGGTTGTTTTCCACCGGGTATCTCCCCGGATTATCGCCTTTCTGCAGAAGCAAAAAAAAGGCATTCTGGTGGTCTCCCAATGAAAACCCGGGAAAAGCAGTACCGATTTTTTTCTTTGCCTAAATACCAGACAGCGACGTTCGGTCCGATGAGCGCGCAAACGTGGATTGATGATCCCAAGCGGCTTGGCTTTCTCTTGGCCCGGTACAAGCATGTTTCCCGATTGCTGGCAGGGCGGAGCAACGTCTTGGAGGTGGGGTGCGGGGATGGGTTTGGCTCGCGCGTGGTTTCCCAGCAGATCCGGCGGCTCACCGGAGTGGATTTCGATCCCATTTTCATTTCCCGGGCCAAACAGGTGAATCCTTCAGGAAAATTCCAAGTGCATGACATATTGCGCGGGCCCGTCCGGGGATCCTTTGACGCCCTCTATTCCCTGGATGTCCTGGAGCACATCCGGCCGAACAAGGAAGACTTTTTTTTCCGGCACTGTGTCCATAGCGCCCGGCCGGATGCGATTTTTATCTTTGGCTCGCCCAGCCTGGAGTCGCAGGTGCACGCCTCCAAGCCCAGCCGGGAAGGGCATGTGAACTGCAAAACCGAACCCCAGTTGCGCGCCAGCCTTTCGCGCCATTTCGGGGTGGTTTTGCTGCTGGGTATGAACGACGAGGTCCTGCACACGGGTTTTCCGGCCATGTGCCACTACCGGTTGGCGGTCTGCGCCCTGCCGCACGCCCAGCCGAGCCGCATCGAGCCGCGGCCCAAGACGAAAAAATAAAAAAGGGTTTTGTCTTTTTCGGGCCGGTGCGCAACGACTGGCACCATGCCGAGGGTCTTTGGAAATCCGTCCGGAAAACCTTCCGCCCATTTTCCTGTTCAGCCCTTTTCGTCGACGACGCCAGCCCCCCCCCGCAGCAGGAGGAGGCCCGTAGGCTGGCGGGGTGGAATCCGAAGCATGTCAGGGTTCTGTTCCAAGAAAAACATCAGGGGATTCCCGGCTGCCTCAATACCGCTCTGGAGGGGCTGGATCGGGAGATCTCCTTGATCGTGTCCGCCGATATGAAGTTCCAAAATCCGTTTTTGCCGTGGTTTATCCTTTACGCCATGGTCCTGCGGCGGGCTGACCTCTTTTTCTTTAAATGCCGGCATGTTGATGCCGCCGACGGCCATACCACAGCCATCACCGGATGGTCCAGTTGCCGGGGAATCCAAAAAGAGGAGGGCAGGTTGGAAAGGTTTTTGGACGGATCCATGCGGCCGTCCGGCTATGCCGTGGCCTTCCGGACCTCGGTCCTAAAAAAGTACCGTTATGATCCCTCCCTGGGCCCGAAGTGTGACTCCTACCTCAACAACCTCATGGTCTTGAAGCACCGGAGTTTCTACTGGGGAAAGGTGGGGGTTCGGACGCTGGAGAGGCCGGGTTCATTTTCCCGGGGCCTGGATCAAGCCGGGCACGAGAAGATTCTTTCCCGGATTCTGGCGAAGCTGGGAAACGATGGGATTCGTCTTAATGAAGAGCAGCAGCGCCGATTTCTGGAAACCGAGCGCAGCGCCTTCCCGGGCTAAACGTTCGTGGCATCCAGCTCGGCTAAAAACTTGGCCAAGATTTCGGGCTCCAGGCGGACGTCGCCCCGGGAGTCGGCGGTGCGGGGTTTTTTGTCCCCCGAAAGGACTTTGCCTATCCAAAATGTGGGACGCAAACCGAGACCCGAGGCAAGATTCTGATAGCACGGGTTCAAGTATCTTGGATTGAAAAACTCCACGACCCGCGTGCCCGGCCGGCAAAAAACGCAGTTGGCGAAGGTGCCCCCATGCGGGCCAACCAAAACAGAGGCGCCGGCAAAGCGGCGTGCCTGCTCCGCCAGGGAGCTACCTTCCGGGGTGAATCTCCGAAATCCACGTTTTTCCAGTCCCGGCCAAAACGATTCCTCCTCCAAGAAGCGCCGGGTTTTTTCCCCGGCCCTCGACAAATAGAGTTTCTCCCCGGCAAGCGGGGAATTCCCATCATGCAGAAACAGGCGGCGCACGAAATCCGTGGCCCAGCGAGGGCTGCTGCCGGCATAGGAAGGGGGGGAAGTGACCAGCAGCCTCTCCGCCTGCCAGATCCCCCCCTGCTCCAAGGAAATGATTTTTCGGGGATCGAAACCCAAGAGCTTCCAGGAATCCTTCTGGAAGGGAAATCGGACTCCGCTGACGATCACGCCGTCCAGCCTCGCGGGGTCCAGGCCAGCCTCCTGGAGAAGATGCACCTTCGGTAAAGCCTCCAGCAAGTGGTGGTAGTAAGTGTTTCCCCCGGTTACTGCCAGGAGTGCCCATGTGCCTTCCAGCCGCCTTGGCTTGGGAAACCAGAGGCGCCGCATGGCGCCGTGGTTTTCCGGAGAGTGCCCGAACTCCATGGAAAGCTCCCGGAGCAGATAGCGGTCCGGTGTGATGACCGCCACGCTGGGGCCATGAATCAGGGCTTCCGGGAGTTCCGCCACAAAGGTGTCGGCGTGAACCAAGTCCTGTTCCTCGACTTCGAAGGAACCATCGGAAGAAGGCGGCAGGAGTCGCGGCCCGGCTTGGCGCACGCCGGGATCCCGGCGACGCCAACTCCCATTTGCCGGGGTTTGCAACCAGGACTGCAATTCCCGACAGCCTCGCAGTGGTCCACAGGAAAATGAAAAACCCTTTTGGCGGTAATATTTTAAGAGCGGATCCCTCAGGGCTCCTTTTATCCCTTTCAGCATATCTTTTGTTAAGTTAGTCCAAGGAAATAATTCGAAAAGGGTTTTGATTGGAAAACGTAAAAACCCCCTCCATCGCTCTGTTCATTTACCGGCGACCGGACCTAGTGCGTCGATTGATGGGGGTCATACGCCCCGTCCGTCCCGGGACTCTCTGGATCGTGGCGGACGGACCGCGATCCGGCCATGAGGCACAGCTTTGCGAGCAAGCCCGCAACTTGGCGGAACAGGCGGTGAATTGGCCCTGCCGGATTGAAAAAGTCTATGCCGACCGGAATCTGGGGATCCGCACCCGGCTTGAGACCGGTCTGGACGCCGTTTTTGCCAGGGAGGAGGAGGCCATCCTGCTGGAAGAAGACTGCCTGCCGGCTCCCGACTTCTTTCCCTTTTGCGCGGAGATGCTCAGCCGCTACCGGCAGGAAGGCCGGGTGGCCGGAATCTCCGGCAACTGTTTTCTTCCCGAGGACGCGAACCTTGCCACGGACTATTTTTTCTCCCGGTATCTCCATATCTGGGGCTGGGCGACCTGGGCCCGGGCCTGGAAGGACTATCGCACCGAAGCAAAAGCCTGGCCCGAAGACGGTTTCCGACATTTTTTCCCCAAGGCCTCCGGGATGGAGGCGGCGTATTGGAATCGGATTTTCAGCCGCATGGAAGCAGGGCGAATCCAAACCTGGGATTATCCCTGGCTGGCCCACCTTTGGGCCCGGGGCTGGGTTTCCGTCACGCCCGGCCAGAATCTGGTCGCCAACGTCGGATTCGGTCCCGAGGCCACCCACACGCAGGATGCCACCGTGGATCTCGGCATCCGCAGGGGCGGATCCCTTCGGCCACCCTACCGTGGTCCCACAAAGATTGCAGCTGACGAGAAGTTGGATCAGGCAATTTTTAGGAACCACTTTCTCCGCACGGAGGGACGTCGGAGCCTTTGGCAGAAGATCCGGGATCGGTTGTTCGGGGGCGCTTCCGCTTATCTCTAAATCGATGAACTTTAAAAAGCATCATCGAAGGACTGGCCCAAGGGTTGAGAGGTTGCAGGGTGCGGGGTGGTTGCTGGTCATCAGTCGGTCGTCGGTAGTCTGTGGTCCGAGGTCAGGGTTTGCTAGGCGGTTGATTTGAGGGTTCTTTTTCTCCAAGACCACCGCGAAACCGGCGGGGCGGCCCGGGCGGCAAACCGGGTTGCCGCGGCCGTACGGAAACAGGGGGTCGAAGTGGCGGTGGCTGCGGGGGACCACGGAGGAGGTCCGGCCTGTTACCTTGTGACCGGCAAGCCCAGACGGGGATGGGGGCGGGTGCGGGAGCTTTTTCAAAACGCAGAATTCAAAAAACGGGGCCGGGCCAAGCGGGCTGAAAAAACCTGGCGTGAGGCTTTGGAGGATTTCCGCCCGGACCTTGTCTGGGTGCACAATCTGCATGGGGGGGGAAAATGGGGTTGGTCCGAAGCCATGGTGGCGGCTATCCCTGCCCCCACGCCCGTGCTTTGGACCCTCCATGACATGTGGCCGGTGGGGCAGGGCCGGGCATTCTTTCCGGAAAACGATTTGCCGGGAGAATATCCCGGATCGCCCGTGGCTCGGGAATTTGGTCGGCGCCCTAGGCTGATTCTCACTTCGCCCTCCCGTTGGCTTGAGAAACGTGTGTGTGCCGTCCACCCCGGGGCGTGCGTGCATTTGCCGTACGTGCTGGAGCTGGAAAGCTTCCGACCCGAAGCCCGCGAGGCCCGCCGCGCCTCCCTGGGCCTAGGCCCCCGAGATATCCTGCTGTTGGCGGCGGCGGAAAACCTGGCGGACCCACGGAAAAGAATCCCGGTGCTCATCGAGGCCTGGCAAAAGATCCGCAACGAGATGCCGGATCGCCGGCTCCGCCTGGGGCTACTAGGGCGAAACGCTCCGCGAACCGGGGAGGAGGATTGCCTGACCCTGGGCTTGGTTTCGGATCACGAAACACTGGCATCCTTTTTCGCTGCCGCGGATCTTTTCCTCCATGTATCAGAGGCGGAAAGTATCGGCCAGGTCCTGGAGGAGGCCCAAGCGTGTGGAACCCCGGTAATGACCGTGTTGGCCGGCGGCACCGGCGAAACCCTGGAGCAAGGCGTCACCGGGTGGGGCTTACCTGATGCCCGCCCGGAAACGCTGGCAAGCGGTCTGCGTGGGGCTTTGGCCCGGCCTGAGGTGCTGGCCGCGATGAGAAAACCGGCACGGGAACTCATGCAGGCTCGCCACGGCGGGGGCAGGTTTTCCGCCCAATGGGCCGAGGTTGTGGGGAGGCTGCAAAGTGGTCTGTAGCCGGTACTCAGTGGTTGGAGATCAGGGATCAGTGGTCGGTAACCGGTAGTCCGAATTGGGAATGGTAACTCAAAAAGAAGGCAGACTTGCAAAAACAGCTAAGGACCTGGAGGTCTACCGGTTGGCTTACGATCTGGCCATGGCTATCTATGAAGCCAGCAAGCTTTGGCCAAAAGATGAGAAGTATGCGCTCATCGACCAGATTCGTCGGAGTTCCAGGTCTGTTTGTGCCAACTTACGCGAAGCATGGGCCAAAAGACGATATCCCGCTCATTTTGTTCTTAAAATTACCGACGCGGATGCAGAGAATAGCGAAACGGACACTTGGTTGGACTTCGCGAGAGACACCCAGTGCCTTTTACCTGTAGAGCATAATAAACTGACGAGCCAAACTGCCGAAGACGGTAGAATGCTCGGCGGAATCCTTAAAAATCCTGAATCCTTCTGTTATCCGAAAACCTGAATACTGATTACCGACAACCGATTTCTGACTACCGCCCGCTTAGACCCTTGAACCTTCGAGCCCCGATCCCTGACTACCGACCACCGACTTCGGTCCACCGTCCACTGCCCCATCAACCCTTAAGCCTTTCAGCCTCATTCCCCCGGAAGTTTGTTGCGCTTGGCCAACCGCCATTTGGTCAGACCGAAGAACCAGCGACGCTGAGCCACGGGCTTCCTGACCGATTGAAAAATTTGCTCGAAGAATCGGATCAAGGCCTCCCGGTCGTAGGCGGGGTTGGGTCGGTTGTTGTGCAAGGGGGTGGCCCGAATGTAGCGGGCGTAAAGCTCGGGTGTTTCATCCACGTGCAAAACGTACTCGGCCAGCTCCTCATCGGAGGAGAAGTCGTCCCGACAGATAAAGCTTTCCGGGTTAAAATACTCCTTCACCCGCGGATCTCCCCAGTAGATCGGAATGGTGTGGACATGCAGGGGATCCACCAGTTTTTCGGTGCACCAGCCCGCCCGGCGGGTGTTTTCAAAAGCCAGGTTGAAACGGTATTTAGAAAGCCAGTCGACCTTGACCTGATACCGGTCGCCGGGCGGAAGCCGAAAGCCGACGTTGTTCAGAGCCCGTCCCGCGGAATCCACCTTTCGCCGCCGGTTGAGGGCATGAAAGAAAAGCTCCCGTCGGCGCACGGTCCGGTCCACGTAAGCGCAGAGCAAAGAGCAGAAGTGGGGCTTGGAGGCGCGGATCTTTTCGGAATCCGGCGTCGTGGAGCGAACCAGCTTTTCCGAGTGACCGTCGAACGCATAAATGGGCAGGTAGGCCGAACGAGGGTCATCGGCGAGGACGGACACCACGGCGTAGTCGCACTCTTTCCAGTTCGGCCAATATTTTTCCTGGGTATGGAAGATCTTCGTGCAGTTGTAGAGGCGGTGCCGGTGGCCGATGTGGGAGTAGAGGAGGAAGTCCGGCGTGTCCTCAAACACGAAGTCATAGTGGGGTGTCAGCAGATCCAGGAAAAAGGCACGGCTCTGGGGAGGGAAGTCGATGAAGTTGAGGGAGACGCGGGGTTTCATGGCCGGATTCGGCGAAGCGCGCGGGTGAGGTCCGCCAAGGGGCGGCGGAAAACGAGGTGTTCGGTCAACCGCAACTGGAGTTCGCGGAGCTGGTTCAGGCGTGCCGGCTGGGCCGATAGCCGGCGAACCAGTGCCGCCGCCCGGTCAGGGGACTCAGCGAGGAGCCCTGGTAACAACATTCCCGGCATGGCAAGCGATCCGGCGTTCCCCAGGAAAACACATCCGGCGAGAATGGATTCCACGGCCCAGTTTCCCCAGCGGGGGGCGGGGTCGGTTCGGACGGCGAAATTCCGGGTTCCCATAAGGCGAACATACTCTCGGGCATCCCCGCTGACCTGGCACCAGTTCCGGCCTTGGTGCGAGCCACCCTGTTCCCAGGTGGCACGGTCGGTTACAACTCCGCTCCTTTTTGCCGGGACGCGAACTGCACGGCGGAGCCCTTCCCAGCCGGCCCGGGATTGGAAGGAAAAGGGGAATTCGATGACATGGGAACGGTTGGAAGGCCGGGCCCGGAACCTGCGGAAGCCGTGATTCAGGTACAAATGATAGCCTTGGGTCGGTGTGATCAGCGAGGATTTGTGAAGGGGGCCTCCCGCCTCGACGGAGTAGTAGGCCCAGACGGTGCGCTTGGCCCGGCGGGTGATCCGAGCGGGCACGGCCACGTCCAGGGACACCACGAGGTCGTAATCTTCCCAGCGGATTTTTCGGCAATCCACGGGGGAGGACAGGGTCTCTTGTTCCTGCTGCCAGCGGCGGATCCGCTGAAAAGAGGCCTCGGGGTCGGGGTCGGCCAGATGCTTCCCGCGCCAGGCCAGCGTCTCCGGATCACGGCACTCCCGCACGGTCCAGGCGTCCGCTCCCAGGTCGGAGAGAAAGGCCATGGGCCCCAGATGGGCCCGGGCGGTGAGCACGGTGGCAAGCCAGTCGCCCCGGGTGGCCCGCAGGTAGCCCCCCTCGTAAGCGGTTTGCCGCACCAAGGCGACCCGGCGGTTTTTCCAAAATGCAAGAACCTCGCTCCATTCACGGTCGGAAATCCACCCGGAACGGGCGTGAACCTCAAGCCAGCGCAACAGGGGGCGCGGACGAATGCGGAGAAATGGCTCCCACTCTTCCGGAAGAATCCGTAGGCCCGCTGGCTCCCTGAGCATGAGTCCATCACGCTACGTTGCCCGGCGTCGATTCTCAAGGTCATGAACCCTGGCAAAGGAAAAAGAATCTGGAGGGATCTGCTCCGAAAGTCCCGCGGGTGGCTTTACCGCTGTCTGCCTGGAGCCTTGCTGGGATTTCATCGCCTGCGGGTGGCAGGTTTCAACCGCCGATGGGATCTCGAGGCCAGTGGCTGGACGCAGGAAGGCTTCAGCAAGGTTTTCTGGCAGAATTTGCTGGGGCAAAAACGGGGCGGCCGGGCGCTTGAGCTATCCGCGGGAGATGGGTTGGTGGGGAGCCTTGGCCGATGGCTCGAGGCTCACGCTGGTTGGGAGGTCGAGGGATGGGAGGGCCGGGTTCTGCCGAGGATCCAGCTCGGAATGTTTCGTCCCCGGATGCGCCTCCTGTCCTCTCACGGGGAATGGCAAAAGTCGTGGAATTCCTGCGTTCCCGATCTGGTGACTTCCCAGGCGCATGGAACAAATGCCCGGCTCTGCCGCTTTTTGCGGGGTGGAAAACGAAGGCCCCGCTGGGTGGGGGTGTGGAACCGCTCCGGCCGGGGTTTGTGGGCCGCGCGGCTTGGTGCCCTGGGCTACCGGCTGGAGCTTTGTCAGGACCGCATGGAGTTTTATTCCAGAAAATGAAAATCGGCTTTCTCACCCACGGGTTGACCTTGCGGGGGGCGGAGGTCGCAGTTTTGGACTATGCGCTGGCCGCCCGTTCCGTGCTGGGGATGGAAAGCTTTCTGCTGGTGCGGCGAGGGGAGGAAACCGAATCGAGCCCAGTGTATGGCCGCTGGAAGAAAATGCTGCCCTGTCTTCTTTATTCCAACCGCACCGACCTTCAAAGGGTCTTGGCCGAAAATCAGATCGGAACTCTTTACCAGATCAAGCCCGGCCGGAACGATGGCTGGGTGGTCCCGGGGGTACGCAACTGCATCCATGCCATGTTTCCCAGCACTGAGTTTCACGGCGACGTGTATCTTTATGTCTCGCGCTGGCTGAGCCGGGCAATGACCGGGCGAGACGACCGGTTCGTTCCGCATCTGGTGAACCAGGTTCCGGCCCAAGGGAACCTGCGGAGGGAGCTGGGAATTCCGGAAACAGCCAGGGTGTTCGGCCGGCACGGCGGTGCCGACACCTTTGACATCCCGTTTGTGCAAAGGCTCGTTAGGGCGCACGCCCGGGCCCATCCCGGGGATCATTTTATTTTTCTCAACACGCGGGAATTCCTGCCTTCGGGTGACCGTCCGGCCAACGTCCACTTTTTGCCCGGCACGGCGGACCCGGCTAGAAAAGCCGCCTTTTTGGCAAGTTGCGACGCCATGCTGCATGCCCGGAGGAGCGGGGAGACCTTCGGCCTGGCCGTGGGTGAGTTTGCGGTGCGGGGCAAGCCGGTGATCACCTACGGGGGATCGCGGGAACGGGCCCATCTGGAAATGCTGGGGGCCGAGGCGGTGGTGTACGATAACGAGCGGGGCCTCGAGGAAATCCTCCGTGGTTTTACGCCTCGGGCGGCCGGTGCCGGAGAGTACGGACTTTGCCGGGATCCGGCCCAGGTGATGGCCCTCTTCCGGGAAAGGTTTTTGGACTGATGCGGGTCGTGACAGGCTTACTCGGGCGATGGTTGGGACTGGCGGCGCTTTGGATTCCCGTCGGGGTTTCGGTCGGCTTATGGGTAGCCAACGCTGATCGCGGCCTCCAAATGACCGACGAGGCCTCCTATCTGCTGATTGCCCAAGATCCGTGGAAGATGGGGGGGCACACGAGTTTCTACGGTTTTCTCCTGCACCCGCTTTGGTTGCTATCGGGGCAGCAGGTGGGGACATTTCGCCTGGTCGGCTTTTTGATCCTGGCTGTGGCGGCGGTTTTTTTGGGTCAATCCGTGCGCCTTTTGCAGGGAACTCCTTCCGGGGATTTTTTTCTGCGGCACGGGCTCTGGCCTCTGCTGTTGGCCGGGGTTTTTGCCTATTACGCCGATGGCATCCGCACCCCCAACTACAACTGGGTCGCCTTGGTGGGTTCGATGGTCTGGGCCTCCGGGTTGCTGCGTGCCTTGGCACCCAGGGGTCGGGGACGGGCATGGCTTTGGGGAAGTTTGGGCTGGGCGATCCTCCTGGTGGGAAAATGGCCCGCCGCCGTTGCCCTTGGCGGCCTCTGGCTGATTGCCCTGCCATTCGTTCCCCGCGACCGTCGCCGCTTGATGATCCGTTTCGGATCGATTTCCCTGGCGGGGGGATTGGCCCTGACTGGGTTCGGGTTGGCAGGGTATGCCGGTCCCGCCGGGATTTGGAATAGCATCGAGCCGGGATGGGTGATGGCACGGGAGATCGGGTCGCACGACGCGCGGCTTTTTCTTAAGTATGCGATCGACTTCCTGAATTTTTTATACCGCATCGGTCGAGCTGCCATCTGGTTGATCCCGCCCCTGCTTTTGGCGGCTTGGATCCTTCGCCGAACGGAAAGGGATGAGGAGAAGCGATACCGTATCCTGGTGACGGCAGCATTTGGGGCGGCTTTTGGGCTGGCCCTTTGGAGGGGTCACGGACAGGGCGGAGCTCTTCATTGGAACAAGGAAAGCCTCATGGCCGGTCTTTGGCTTTCCGGTGTTATCTTTTTGGGGCGTTCCTGGCTGCGAACCGAGGGTCGTCCGGACTGGGGTTGGATCCTGGTGTTGATCGGTCTTCCTCTGGCGCTGGGCGCCGGCACCAACACCTCGTTGGCCGATTATGCGGGCCATGCGGTGGTGTTTTGGTCCCTGGCTGGCTGGTGGATTTTGGCGGAAGGGGATTTGGCAAAAAAAATGGGCTCCGTGGGTCTGGTATTTGCCTTGGCGTGCCTGGTTTGGATCCAATCCGCCCGTCAGGTCACCGCGTTGCAGGCCCAATGGAAAGTCGGCCCCCTGGAGCGTGAAAGCGAAACCCTGCGGTTTGGTCCGGAGGCCGGGCGGCTGCGCGTCAACGCCCAATTGAACCAGGACCTCGAGAAGCTCAGCGGCGTGCTTGTTTCCCTCGGTTTCCAGACCGGGGACGGGGTCGTCGCCATCTCCGAAGTGCCCGGCCTGGTGTACCTGCTGGGGGCAAGATCCATTGGTGTCCCCTGGTATCAGGGCTGGCAGGAGGACGTTCGCATTCGTTCCGCCCGCGCGATTCTTGCCATCGTCGATCCGGCAGAACTGACCGGGGCGTGGCTGATCTTCGCGGAACCCGCGGATCAGGTGCCTGCCACCCCAGAGCAAATCTGGCCGGCCAGTCTTGTTTCGGCCCAGCCCGTTTTCTCCAGCTACACCCTGTTTGTCGGAAGGGAGTTCAGCGACGCCAACAAGCCGCCGATGCGACTGAGAATTTTTTATCCGGCCAGGCATCGTCCCTAAGTCAGATGCCCTTCCTTCAATCATGAAAATCCTTGGAATTTCGGCCTTTTACCATGACTCCGCCGCCGCGCTGGTGGTCGACGGGAAGATCGTGGCGGCAGCGCAGGAAGAGCGTTTCACGCGCAAAAAGCACGACGAGACTTTTCCGATCAAAGCTGCGGAATACTGCCTGGGCGAGACGGGGATCCGGAATAAGGATCTGGATTTCGTCGCCTTTTATGAAAAACCAATCCGCAAATTTGACCGGCTGCTGGAAACCTATCTGGCCCTTGCTCCCGCCGGTTTCCCCTCTTTTCTGCGGGCTATCCCCGTCTGGCTGAAGGACAAACTTTTTCTGGCCAAGCGGATGCGGGAAAAACTGCCCGGCTACACCAAGGCCTTTGTCTATCCCAGTCATCACGAGTCCCATGCCGCCAGCGCATTTTTTCCCTCGCCCTTTCAGGAGGCAGCCATTTTGACCATGGACGGGGTGGGGGAGTGGGCGACGGCCAGCATCGGAGTGGGGAGGGGAAACCGGATCGAGCTGCACAAGGAACTTCATTTCCCGCATTCCCTGGGACTTCTTTACTCGGCTTTCACTTACTTCTGCGGATTCAAGGTGAACTCCGGCGAGTACAAGCTGATGGGATTGGCGCCCTATGGGCAGCCGGTTTATGCGGACCTGATCCGGAAGCATCTCGTAAAAATCTTCGATGATGGATCCATCTGGATGGATCAGTCCTATTTCAACTACGCGGGGGGACTCACCATGACTTCCAGGAAATTCGACAAGCTTTTCGGCGGGCCGCCGCGGCGGCGAGAGAGTCCGATCACCCAACGGGAGATAGACCTAGCCGCCTCCATCCAGGTGGTCACGGAAGAGATCATGCTAAAGATGGCCCGGTACGCCCACCAGTTGACAGGGATGAAATATCTTTGCCTGGCGGGCGGGGTGGCGTTGAACTGCGTGGGCAACGGGCGGTTGTTGCGGGAAGGTCCTTTCGAGGACATCTGGGTGCAACCCGCCTCCGGTGACGCCGGCGGGGCACTGGGGGCGGCACTGTTCACCTGGTACCAGCTGCTCGAAAAGCCCAGGACAGCAAAAGCGGAGGACTCCATGGAGGGCTCCTACCTAGGACCAGAGCCGCAGGATGATTCCACCCAGGCCTTCCTCCAAAGGGAAAAAGCAAAATTCCGCCACATTCCGGACGAGGGCAGGCTTTGTGAGGAAGTGGCTGAGCTGATCGCTTCCGAAAAAGTGGTGGGCTGGGTGAATGGGCGAATGGAGTTTGGTCCGCGGGCGCTGGGAGCACGGAGCATTCTGGGCGACGCCCGCAGTGAAAAAATGCAAACGCAGATGAACGTGAAGATCAAGTTTCGGGAATCGTTCCGGCCCTTCGCGCCTTCGGTCATGGGGGAAAGGGCGGCGGACTGGTTCGGCATCGAGCGTCGGCACCGCAGTCCCTACATGCTGGTCGTGGCCCCCGTCCTGGAAAAACATCGGCAGGGTGGCACGCGAAATGGGGCCACCGGCTTGGATCGGGTCAAGGAAAGCCGTTCCTCGCTTCCGGCGGTCACCCATGTGGATTACTCCGCGCGGCTTCAGACGGTGGGCGGCAACACCCGTTACCGGAGGTTGCTGGAGGCATTCGAACGGAAAACGGGTTCACCGGTCATCATCAACACCAGCTTTAATGTACGGGGGGAGCCGATCGTGTGCACAGCGGAGGAGGCCTACCGCTGTTTCCTGAACACCGACATGGACGCTTTGGTCATCGGAAACTTTTTGCTTCTCAAGGAGGAGAATGCCGCCGCCAGCGCAGAGGCCCGGGCGAAGTATCTCAAAAACTTTGAATTGGACTAGTCTCATGAAAACAAATGGAAGATGGAAGATCGCAGATGGGAGATGGGGATCTCCCTACCTCCCATCTCCCATCTCCGATCTCCCGAGGAAGCGATGATCAGCATCCAGTGGAATCCTGCCAAGAAACAGTTGCGGCAGTTTGCCGGCAACTGGTTC
>SXGQ01187305.1_pt1 | contig 13387 bp, 12 predicted proteins | sample 3178371 | NCBI WGS metagenome assembly SXGQ01 (sample SAMN11356859, study PRJNA531348) | freshwater metagenome | isolation source: freshwater sample F1-20 | place: China: Fuxian Lake, Yuxi | collected 2017-12-25
ACTTATAGTTAGTGATGTCAATGATGACATTGTTTGATTCCCTCCATTTGTGAGCGTGTATTGCGTCCCATTGATGAAGCAAGTCGTTCCTGTACCATCGTATGCCCAAGCGACTTTGACCCCTGACGAGATAAGAGGTGCTGTTAATAAGACGTCGCTTTGTGCATTTACTATTGACCTAAATTGATTTGAAGCATATATAGCAAGTCCTATATTGTTACTTGCTCCAAAAATTTGAAGCCAACGGGTACTACTGCTGCCTTTACTTAAAACCGTCAAATCAAGATAAATCGTTCCCTCCGTCTGTCCAATCAACCCCGCAACACCAGTCACAGAAATCACATCTGCGTTGCGTGTGACTGATGCCGTTGTGGTTGGGATGTAGGAGGTTGCGACCGAGCCTGTTTCTACTTGTGCGCCCCATAAATTTACCGTGCCGCTGACAACTGCTATAGGTCTTCCTCCACTTAATTGAGTACCGAGCCTCATCCCAACTCGTGGTGCTGAAGGCGTGTAACTCATCAGCACAGTCATTCTGCAACGATACCAACCACTACCATAGTTTTCCATTCCCACGCTTTGAAGCGTGAATCCAGTACCAACAGTTCCACTTGCACCTAAAGTGCCTTCATTAAGATTAAATGCTTGACATACACCACTTCCGTAGGTTGTGGCATTCTCATCAAAAACATTCATCGTAAATCCGCTTGAAAGTGAGCCGAATTTGCCGAACCAAGAAAATGTGTAAGTCGTTCCGCTTGTTAGCGTTACTGCTTGGCGAATCCTTGCCCCAGTTGATGTTGATTCCAATAAAGTTGCGTCATTAGTTCCGCTTGGTGATAAAACACCTGAAGTAGAATTTAAGAAAGCCGATAACCACGTCAGAGAGTAGTCCGAACTCTGCAACGCCAAATTCTGCGCACTCGGCTCTACAAGCAAACTAGCTTGTCCTCCGAAGTAGTCAATACGAGGTATGTCTGCATTGACGGCCTGAATGTTCCCACTTTCGTTAACCCGTGTAGCCGTGTTCAGGGCACGTGTAGAGGTGAACTCTACTGGAGAGAACTTCTTTTCGGTGTTGGCGTAACCAAGAAGGTTTCCCGCCTTGATACCCCAGTTCCCTTGTCCTACTTTTATGCTTGGTGTACTCATCCTAGTGTATATGATAATGCTGAAGCCATACTTGAATAGCTAGTGTAAGGTGATGTAAGGAGCGCTAGCTGGGTATTGGTGAGGCGGGTGGTGTAGAGAGCAGCGGCACGGATGCGGAGTTGTTGGTTTAAATTATATAAACTAGTTCTGCCCAAACTGGCTCTATTAATACTAACAGATGGCATTGTTATCGAACTTGTGTTCGTTTGAACCGTTGTACCATTTAAGCAAATAGCAAAATCGCCATTTTTATATGCGACTGCTAATTTATTTACACCTGTTGGATAAGTTCCTGTTCTTTGGAAAATTAACGCATTTGCAGATGCCGTTCTAACAATGAGTTGCACAACCGAAGAATTTCTTATGCTCATAAAAAATCCGTCACTTGTACTACCTCCATCAACGCTAAAAATATCGGCATCTCTATTATTAAAGTCAACAAAAAACTCCGCATACATCGTTCCCTCCGTCTGCCCGATACTTCCGCTCACCGCTCCGCTGACCGAAATCACGTCTGCGTTGCGTGTGACTGCTGCCGTTGTGGTGGGGATGTAGGAGGTGGCGATTGAGCCTGTTTCGTATTGCGCCCCAAAGACATAAATACCCGAAGTTCCATCGCCTGCAAAATCAGCTGTGCTTGAAGTTGGCTGCATATTAATGCGAATAATTTCGTTAGCAGCGGAGGCGGCTTTTCCTATTATACAACGAAACCAGCCATTTCTAAAGGATTGGATTGATGAAGTTATACCAGCATCAGTCGTAACAACTACGCCCGAAGACAAATCAAAAACAGCACCAGCCAAACCAATTCTTAATCTGGTAAACGAATAGCCCCCTGCCTTTACAAATACCGAAAGAGTATAACTTCCAGAAACTGATGTTGTGGTTTGGTCAAATCTATGTTGGCCTACTGTCGTATTTCCAACAATAAAATCAGCAACATTAGTTCCGTATGGGTCAAGAGTTGCCGTAGTATTTAAGACACTTCCGCTTCCAAACGCAAGCATATTTGCAGGATTCCAAGTTGTGCCAAAATTCTCACTCTGCAACGCCAAGTTACTTCCACTCGGCTCAACCAAAAGCGCAGGACAACCAACCGTTCCACCGCTTGCGAAGTAATCCAGCCTTGGTGTGTCAGCATTAACTGCCTCTATATTCCCCAAGCTGTTGATTCGTGTGGCTGTGTTTAAAGCACGTGAGACAGTGAAGTCTCCAGCTCCATTAACAGGAATCTGTGACAGCAGTATGTTGCCGTTGTATTTCGCAGGGACAATCTCTAGGCTTGGTAGTATAATCATACGTCTATAATGTCAGCGTGTCTTTCATATAAACAAGTAGGCACCTCTGTATTACCAGTCCTTGAGTCTTCGTAGAAGTTCCAAATAGCTTGTGGTAGGTAAGCGTCGTTCCCTTGCATCGAAAGCAACATCAAGGCATCATCGCTTAGACGAGTTGCGTAAAGAGCAACTGCATTGATTCTGTCGTTAAGGTAATGAGTTTCTCCAACGCTAAAAGAACTACCTATAGATAGTTGCGTCAAACCAGATAGACTAGCAGTAAAACTCCCGTTAGAAACAGGTGATACTTTTACACCGTTGACATACATAGCGCTATCGCTATTCTTGTATCCAACAGCTATTCTGATTGTTCCTGTAGTAGTTGTAGCAGACTGAAAGTCCACAAGTCCGCCTCCGCTTGTTTGGAGTAGGAATCTAATTTGGTCTGTTAGGCCATTTCCATAACCAAGGAATAATCTATTCCCTGATTGCCCTATATCAACGAAAGCTCTTTGCGTTGTCCCTAAAAGCTTTTGGATATTAACCTCTGCGTAAATAGACCCTTCTGTTTGCCCAATACTCCCGCTGACATTACCGCTAGCTGAGATAACGTCTGCATTGCGTGTAACTGACCCTGTAGTGGTTGGGATGTAGGAAGTTGCGACCGAGCCTGTTTCGAGTTGTGCGCCCCAAGCGTAAAGTACATCGCCAGTAACACCTAAAAAAGATTGTGACCGAGTTGCTCCACTCGTTGAAATTAAATTACCAATAAATCCAAGTGCATTTGCGGCATTTTGATTGCATATTGCCGTATAGATGCACCTGTACCATCCATTTCCATAATTCTCAATTCTTGCAGCAACATTGCCAGTTCCCCCTGATGCCGTAACAGTTCCTAATTGCAAATCAAAATTAGCATATCCTGCTCCTGAATTCATTGCAGTTGTAAGGGTGAGTTGAACAAATCTACCTACGCCTGTGCCTTGCTTAAAAAAAGCAGACGCAGTATAATTTGTTCCACTTGCAAATGTTACTCCTGAAGATGCAAAACCGTGGAATACGCTGACTGCGGTTGGACTAATTGCATTTGCAGTCATCGTTCCGTCAGGTGCAGTAATCGCGCCTGTTACTGTTGTGATATTTCCGCTCACATCAGCACGCCAATTATTTGCGCTCGTCCAAGTTTGGCTATTAAACGCCAAATTACTCCCACTCGCCTCTACCAGCAACCCAGGGCAGCCTGGGGTCCCACTACTTGTGTAATAGTCCAAGCGAGGGACGTTTGCTATAGAGGTCCCGTTAACAGTGACCCCAGAAAACTTTGTTCTTGCAACGGTGGTTGTTGGGATATAATCAGAAGCGGATGGACCTATTTCTACTTGTGCGCCCCAAATAAAAATACCCGAAGTGCCATTGCCTGTTGAGCCAACACGAATAGAATACTTATTAAGGTTTGTTATTGTTGTCGGACTTGTCCAAGAAATGCGATACCATCCATTACCGTAATTTTGAGCCAAAGGACTAATAAATTGAGCGGTATCAGGATTTGTAATTGCGCCATTCGTTAAATTAACGTCCATAAAATTTCCGTTAACCGCATTCTCCCTTACCTTAAATCCCGTAAACTCTGCCGCTTTTGCAAAAATAGAAAATCTATACGCTCCGCTCGTGATAACTTCACTACGATAAAATCCGTCCGTGTCATTTGCCGTTGGTGAAATACCATTATTCATTATTAACTTATCGGCAGTCAACGTTCCATTGGGGGCAGTTGTTTGATTTGCCGATACAGTGCATCTAGATTTGCTCCAATACCCATCATTAAATTCCTCGCTTCGTTGAAGCAAGTTCGTCTTTGCTGATTCAACAAACCCACTCGAATTAACCCTCGTAGCATTACCAACAGCTTGAACAACGGTGAAGTCCCCGCTCCCATTCGTAGGGATTTGCGAGAACAGAGTTCCGTCCTTCAGTCGAGCAGGGACAAGGAGTAGGCTAGGTGTTGACATTAACGGCTTATGATTAAATCGTAGCGTTGAAACAGACAGACGTTAACAGCTGGCTCTGCTGGAGCAGCACCATTAGCGTCAGCACGAGTGTTGTAGGCGACCCAAGCTGCACTAACCCCTGTGCCTCTAAGGACTGGGGCCATAAAGTAGCCATAACCTAATAGCATAGGTTAGACTCTTAAATTACCGTAATCCCTTGATTGATATCCAATGACCGAACCAGAAGTCACAGTCACTGCACGAATCCGTGCTCCGTTCTTCCCGATAATCAGAATCCCTGTGTTCAGGGTCTTTGAGCCAATGTTCCACTGGGCTGAAGATGTGAGGCTGACCCCAAACTCATCTTCAAGGTTTGAAAGGACTGCTGGCTCGTTAACAACCAAATAGTCAAATAAATAGCCAGAGGAGGCTGGGATTATCGAAGAGGAGTCAATGAGCCTCATCACCCCATCTCCGCCTAGCATTTGTTTCTGTAAGTTAGCTGGCATTGCGTAAGTCTTTAGTTTTCACAAAGATAGCTACTTTTTGCTTCGGTTACGTGAGGAGCTAATCATCCTACGCTCATCGTGGTCGTAGTCCTTCCCGTCCCCGTTCCCGTAGGTCCCTGCATCCCTGTTCTTCTTGTTGAGGAAAGCCCTGTACTTCTTCCTCTTCTCGGAGGAGTGGTATTCTGTATCGTAGCCCTTCTTCTTCTCCCTCGCTTCAGGGTTCTCAGCGTAGTAACTGGCTGACTTACTCTTCCTCGCTTTCATAGAAACAAGCCTTCACCATATAGTGAGAGGGCTTCGTCGTGGATTTGGATACAGCAGCTTCAATCTGTTTAACCGCCTCCTGTAAGGATGGGGCCATCACTTTAATCATCTGACCACCCTCTTCCTCCATCTTCCCGCCTCCGTTGTACTTCTTTGGCTTCATTTCTTCTTGGCTTTAAGTTTAGCAATCATTTCTAGAAAAGCTTTCTTCTTATCCATCTTGCCTTTAGGCTTCATCCCCTCCTTCTCAATCATCCCACCCTTGGCGTAGCTCTTCATTTTACCCCCACCCATATACTCCATCTTCCCACCCCCCATATACTTCTTGCTCATATACTTGTCGAGCATCGCCTTACCGACCGCTGAAAGCTTCTGACCGCTCTCAGTCTGTGGTGCTGATGGTGTTGTGGTGCTTGGTACGCTGGTTGTAGACTTCATCGGAGTCCCTGCTGCTTTTCTGTCTGCACGAGCAAGCTGGCGCTGCTTTATGCGCTCCCCTAGCCTTTGGAACAGGTTCCCTTTCTTGGCGCTGACGCTCAAGTCCACCTCACGCTTCCCCATCGGTTGTGTCTCCACTGCAGAAACAGATAGAGAAGCCATTGGCTTCATTGGTTCCGTTGAACGAATGGCTGGAGCCTTAGTTACAGGGGCCGCTGGCCTTGCAACAGGAGCAGAAGTCTTTGGTGCTGCGCTTGCAACAGGAGCTGCAGGGCGAGTTGCAACCTTGGTTACAGGTCTAGCCACAGGGGCTGCTTTCATTGCAGGCTTCCTGTAGTCAGGCACAATGTTAATGGGCTTTAGAGGGGCAATGCTGTTTGGCTTTGGGTTTGGTGCAGAAGCTCTAGCCCTAGCAGCAGCTGCAATGGCCTGATTTTTTGACTCAATAGCCCTGCTCTGAGCCATAATCTTGTTGCTGTTATCCGAAATCCTGTTAGCAATATTTGAAATACCTTTAGCCAAAGGCCCACCAAACATAGGTCCTCCAGTTTTTGGATTCCCCTTGCTATCCATAGGTGGTCTAGATGGTGCTGAAACCGTTGGGCTGGCCTTGGACACACTGCTCTTTGGTGGCTGATATTTAGGGCCTATGGTTTGCTTGGATGGTGGTAGGAACTTCTGATACTTGGCGGGGATAGAAGCAAGCATCTTCTTTCTCTTTTCGCTTTCAGAAAGATTCTTCCCAAATGCAGCACCTGGTGCTAAATCACTTTTTTTGACTATTGCCATTGTTCAATCTGTTTTTTGTCTTGCAAAGATAATTACTTTTCTATAAGCTCTAAATACTTATGCGTCAGCTCCTTACGCTCCTTCAAACCGAGTCTCCCCCCTTGAATCTTCTTTGTCACTAGAGCGACTGTCTTGTCCGTTGCATCCACGCACAGCTCGTGAATCTTATTGCGTTTCCAGAACCAGGCTGCAGACTCCATCGGGTACAGAGTCGCTACAAGGCCAGGATTGTCCACCACCTTCAACCCAGTCTCCTTCTCAAACAGCTCGTAGTTAGCTCTCCCCGTCAAATGGAAATAACCACGACCCCTGAAGTCCCACCCATCGTTGGGGTTCACATTCCCCATCCGCCCCCCGTAAACCTTGTTGGCTATCCTCTGAGGGTTGCTCGCAAACATCTGCACATTCCCCTCGTTGAAATACTTCGGGAAGACCTGAAGAAGTCTTGCAGACGAATAATTCATATTCTCCACCACCTTCTTAAAACCCCCGCTCTCGTGATGGCACTGAGCCAGGAAGTGAGCCAGCTCAAGCCTCTCATCGATGAACACACTCATCACTGCATCGATTTGCTTTAGAATCTGATTTGAGGTTATCTCACCAATCCTCTGATAGTTCATAGCACAAAGATAAGTCATCTGCTAATGTTAATAAAATGTTGATTCCCCCTCTTGACTTTATGGATTTTCTGTCGTAACTTTGTCCTATCAAAAGGCAAAAGCGACCAAACAAGAGCGGAGCGTCAGACAACAAAGCGGAGCAAGACACGAACCCCAGCGGGAGTGGGGTATTCAAAACCCCCGACCCGCTGCAGTAAGCAAACAAACAACTGACTCAAACAAGCCAAACAGCAAAGCTACTCCGTGTAAGCGGACACCTGTGTTCTGTCAAGAAGCCAGCTTTTGGTGTTCAAAACTGCGTTTTTAGGTACCTAATCGGTGTTTAAAACCACATTTTAGGCACCTGTGCTTAGCCGTGAACAAACTTAGGTTTGGTTTTTTGCTAGTTTCAAGCTGTTTTTGGTTTTGTTTTTTGTGTTTTCGGTGATTCAATTCCCCGAAACAATAGTGTATTTGGGGAATACGACTTAGAGACCCCCAACAACAGCTCGAATCGTATCAGCCTAGCCAGGTCTAAGCTGACCAAACGGTTACAAAACATATCCATTTGAATGAGATAGTTTGCAATAAGTAGCGTTTTTCGCTACTTTGCGCAATAAGTCACTCATTAGTGTGGGACTGACGGTGTTCTATATGCCCACGGTCTCGCTACGCTCGATTCAGGGACTTGATGGAGTGCTAAGTACCCACGGGATTATTATAGTTCACACACGACACGACACGCAACCCGAAACCGATTTCGCAACCCGACCCCCCTGAAAATCAGCCACTTAGCCCAAAAGTTTTGGCGTTTCTGCTTGGTAGTCAGGCGGTTAGGTCGCTTGGGTAGGTGGTTGGTCGGTTGGTCGGTCGGTAGGTCGGTAGGTCGGTAGGTCGGTAGGTGGTGAGAGGTGGTCTCTATCAATCCCCCTGACTCATCCAACTACCTTGCATTGCATACTACCATCCTCTACCAACTACCTTGCACCACTAACTACCTTCCCCCTGATCCCTGACCTCTTGGGGTCTCTGCACCCCCCCAAAAGTAGGCAATGCCCTTGTGAGCCATTTTAAGCCCTTCTAAGAGACTTTACCCCCAAAGTGGGGTCTACATACCACCCGACCTCCGTTCGTTCTTTTCGCTGATAATCAGTCAGTTACATATTAAGGCTGATTTACACCATATATAGGGCAAAATGAAATGACCTCTTTCAACGCAGTTTGAATACGTATTGCATTGGTTTTCAGGCATATACAACGTCCCTCAAATTTCCCCCCGAATCTCGCAAAATTTAATATACGAAAATTAGGTTCACCTGAGTGGTGCTAACTGCCTGTTTTTCAGGCTGTTATTCGGTCTCTCAATTATTTTTCCTCAATTTTTTTAAAAATAATCCACAAAAGGGCTTGGATTGAAGACCACCGCCCCCCCATATTTGCATCATCAAATCGGCACAACGTGGTTTGATTGTTCTTTGAAATCTTGACGAGTCAGTGCAAAGGGGTTGGGGACGATGAGGCGGTAACTGACTGCACCAATGGTAGTTATGGGGAGTGAACTTGGGCCACGGCTCAAGGTGTAGCGACAAGGGTCATACATTGGTGGGAGTAGCCGACAGCAACGATAGTAGGCCAAACCACCAAGGGTGAACCCACAGCCATAGCGAGAGTAGGGCCAATGCAGTCAGCCAAGACCAAGGTATCCAATGAGTATGCACCGCAAAGGGAGTTAGTATAAGGGGTCAAATTTGCACCCGAATAAGTAAGTATCATCTAATTTAATAGCAGTCTCCGTGGGGACTATTAAGCGGTTGAATGCGAGAGACTTAGGAAGGCCAAACCATTCCACCTTGAAACCTCAGTCCACCTTATGGGCAAACATTACCACCTTGTTATTCAACAAGTTAACCCTCTTAATTCATTAGAACACGGCTTAAACGGAAGCCGTTAAAGGGGGGTTTCACTTGGCTAACTACTTGACAACTATGCGGTTCAATCGGGAGTCGCTAAAACAAGTAACGCACGAAACACAAGGTGTTGGTTGGAGGGCAGATAGGCCCTTGTTGGTGCAACCCCGACTCCAACCGCAGAGCAATTCCGCTCTATACCAAACCCCAAACAAAATGAACACAAAACCTCACCCAAAACCCCTCTCAGTTTTCCACATTGCAAAACTCCTAATCCGCAGTAGTGCAACTAATTATGAAAGCCTTACTGCTCTTTTTGAGAAGGCAACGGAATTATACAAAGACTTTTCTACCTCCGAATTTAATGACCCACTCCGCTTGGAATTTGTTTCCATTAATGAATTTATGGATGACCTCTCACAAACTAAACTTTAATAACACAACATAAACCAAACCATTTTCACTTATGCAAATTGACCACACGAATTACCCAAAACGTCTCAAAGGTCTTGACTCTGAGGCTATTCGTTTCATCATCAAAGATTGCAGAGAGGCTATCAACGCACTCCCTGACAACCCAAAAAATGGCTATTACGCTGACGAGATTAACTACTGCGTAATGGAATTGCACCGCAGAAAACAAGGTTAACTGACGAGTCCTGAGTGGACGAAACCACCGCAAGGTGGTCTTAACCAAACCCCTTTCAATTATGAAATACTACACCCTAAATTGGATTAATTACTCAAAGTTCAGCAGAAGGTTTGGCCCTTTTGATACCTTGGAAGAGGCTATTCATTGGTCAGACCACAAAACCCCAAGCAATGCAGAGGTGCAATCTTGGGAGGAGTATTCAGAGGTCATTGAATGTGACCGAAAAGACAATGTTATAGATAGCCACTATTTTATCAGCGAAATTTAACTTATACCACTAATTCCAACCAAACCCTTTAATCCCTTTCACTTATGAGTATCAAATCTTTATTCAGCAACCGCACCATTGACGAGTCAACGGCTATTTACCAATGGTTGCCTGAGGTAGGTGGATTCTACCTACCACGTTCCGTGGCCTACGGCCCACGTTCAATTTCAGTTATAACCCACGCACCCAATGGAATGGGTGGTATGACTGAGACCATTGTTCGGCTACCCGAACGAAACGCAACCAACACCGAAAGAGCCAACCAACTTGGCTTGCAGAGGTACTATTCGGAGGGCTTTTCTTTCTCTGCTTGCGTTGGGTTCGGTATCAACGGCACTCTGCTTGTTCGCCACAAAAACACCTCCACCGACCCTGACTTGGTATCCCAACAAGACCCCATTGAAATCTTGCAGAATGGGTCTTGGGTCACCTTGCCCTTTGTAGAAATCGTGCAAGGACGCAACACCCACGAGGTCAATGTAATGAACGCTGATGGGACTGCTCGCAGAGTAAGGACTCTTGACAGCATTGATAGTCTTTATACCTCCCAAGACCTTGGTGAGTGGAGGTTGGGGAGACTTGAGACCCCCATTGATAATTCAAGGGCTTGCTATTTTCCCAATGAAGAAATTCAAGTCCGCTTCGGGGCAGTCCCCTCCTTGGAAGGCTACCACGCTGCTGCACGGAGACACCACGATTCCTCCAAACTGAATGACCCCTCCGTGGATTGGTGCGTTGGTTGGGAGGTGGAGAAGGAAGATAGGAATGCTCGCATCAAGGCTTGTCGCTTGAATTGTTCCTTGGGTGGTGGTTGGATAGCAGAGAGAGACGGCTCGCTTCACTCTGAAATCGGGGTGGAATTTGTCTCTCCCGTGTATGACCTTATGGACTCCAAGACACAGATAGCAGACTTTGAGCGTCTTGATTGGGTGATGAACGCCTCCAAGTCCAATGCTTGTGGTGGTCACATTACAATTTCACGCAGAGGGATGAGTTCTAAGAGACTCTTGGAGAAACTGACCCCCTACATTCCTATGCTATTCGCTATCTACGAAGGTAGGTTGGCGGGTAGGTACAGCGGAGTGCAGACCAAGGATGAGATTGAGAACTCCTCTCGCAGAGCAATCTACCTCAAATCCTCTTGCGTTGAAATCCGTGTACCCTCTGCCGTTGGAACGATTGAGGATATTAAGTGGAGGCTCAAGTTGGTGCGTTGGATAGCCAAGTCCATTGACGCTGACAAGCACAACCATTACTCTCAGGTTGCAGAGGCTATGTTTGATGACACCAAGTTGAACAAACTGCTGAGTGTTTTCTACAACATTGACAAACTGAGGCGTAAGCAATCCTTGACCTACCTCTTTGGTGGTTTGCTTGAGGATGAGAAGGCCACCGCCTTTGTTGACCCTCAAGTACAAGACCGCTTGTTGGAGCGTATGAAGAATGCTTGGAACTCAGTAACCTCCGTGGTGAAGAATGAGGTGGTTAACAGATTCTCTCTGTCCGCAGTCCGCAAGCAGACTGACAATTAATCTTTGCTGACCTTGTGGGTGGCCTTGCCTATGGTTTGGAGGCTTGGTCACCCCTTGGTTGGCTCTTGTTCAATCATTCAATACCCAAACTATTTCAATCTGTTCTTTTTTTATTTAATTTCAAAACCCTTTAAAACCCTTTCAATTATGTGTATTGCAATCCTTAACAAATCAACTCTCCTCTCCAAGAAATCCCTCAAGAATTGTTGGGATAACAATAACCACGGAGCAGGCATCGGCTACATTGACGGCAACGAACTACGTTCCTACCACGAGTCAGCCTCCTTTGAGTCTTTCTACGAGGAATACAAATTCATCCGTCAACTGACTGACCAACCAATGATGCTCCACTTTCGCATAGCCACCCACGGAATGGGCAAGGATATGCTCCACCCCCACGAGGTGACTCACGGCAAGGTGACTTTGATTCACAACGGCATCATCCGTGGCCTTGGTAACCAACGTACTTCGGACACAAGGGAATTTGCTGAACTGCTTGGGAATTTTCGCCCTAAGAATGTATCGTTCATTGACCACAAAGGTGTTCGTGGCTTTGCTATGCACCTCTTGGGTGGTACGAACAAGGTAGTGCTGATGGACAATCGTGGTGCGTTTCGCATCCTGAACGAGAGCCTTGGGCATTGGGACAAGAACAAGGATACTTGGTACTCCAACGGCTCTTATAAGGAACGTCAGGACTATGTTTGGTACGGCAACACCAAGGTGTCCAACAAGTCCAACTACGGACAAGGGCAGACATCCTTTGAGCCTCAATGGAGCAAGGCTTATGCCCCACCTACCACCCAATCCCAAGGCTACAATCGTGGGTCTTACAACTCCTACGGAACTCTTGAGGCAAGGGATAAGCACCTTGCGGATGTTGAGACCTTTGAGTCTCAGCACCGCAAACTCCTCAAGCAAGGGTTGGCTGACGGCTCTTATGTATCGGACTTGGATGGGGGTCTTTATTGACCCCCCTCTTTGTTCACTATCATAATTCACTATCATCCCCTTAATCTTCACTTAAATTAATTCGCTATGACTACTTTTAAAATTGACTTTGAAAACAGAGACCACCTGAGAGAATGGCTACGAACCCTTGAAAAACACCTAAAAGATATTAACTTGACCAACGCACCAAGCGAACCAAACTCAATCTTTTGGGCTTCTGATTCAAGTTATCACGTTTACAAATCATTTACAAGGGACTATATCTTTAACAGATTCCATCCTTACCTAAGTGGCCTCATCCTGATAGTTAGAGACGATACCCCACAATCCAAACTTGTCTTGTCTGTCGGCTCAAAGATTAGCTCAGATACTAACCTTGACCCTGATTCGGGCTTCTTGCAAATAATGGGCAGACTAAGACCCATTCCGTTTGAGGAAAAAAGATTCACTTGTGGGACTCTTGTAGAAGATGCTATGCCCTCCCCTCTTCGTTTCGTTATTGCAAATATGCCCACCTACATTGGTGCAATGATTGAGGGAAAACTCCTCCCAAGGGAGGACGAGATAAACGATAGGCTTTGGAAATCTTTTTTCAGGAATCAACCGATAAGCACCAAGGAAGATATGCTCAGTTACTTCTCAACCTACGGCATTTTGGCCTATGTGCTGAACCACGTCCGTTGGGCTGACCTTGGACTAAAGGAACTGCTAAAGCCTATCTATGACCATTGGAGGGGTCTTGGGACTTCATCATCCCTTCAACCCATCCTGACATCAAACCAATATGTGCCTACTTCGGGGGCTACTCATTCGCACGTTTACATAAACTTACGCCCTGACTTTGACCCACTCCCTTAATCCAAACCCTTTAATCCCTTTCAATTATGATTCAAAAACACTTCCAAATCAACCGCAAAGTCGTGGTCTCAGACCGCAGAGGCAACGTCCGTTTCGGACGCTCCGTTGGATTCACCACGGACAAACGATGCAAGGGACGTTACAAGGTGCTTGTACGCTTGAACAAGGACACCTATCGTTTCTACCCAATTAAATTCGTGACG
>SXGQ01244068.1_pt1 | contig 13387 bp, 8 predicted proteins | sample 3178371 | NCBI WGS metagenome assembly SXGQ01 (sample SAMN11356859, study PRJNA531348) | freshwater metagenome | isolation source: freshwater sample F1-20 | place: China: Fuxian Lake, Yuxi | collected 2017-12-25
GCCACGCAGCACATACAGCAACGGCTTGTCCGGGTCATCCGATTCGGCTGTACGCAGAGAACCATTGACGCGAAGACTGTATGTAGCCATGTGCTCCCCTTCGTCCTGGTGGGCCGCGACCGTTTCACCTCAGTCCACAACCAGTACCGGACATGCGACGGTTCGCGGCCTGATCATCAACCTTTCCCGATCAGCTCTCCCGCCAGCGACGTCAGGCAATGGCCAGATCGCTGCCGACGATTCTCAGGTGATTCTGGAACTCCCGGGTGCCATACAGGGCATCGCGGAAGTTGACCAGTTCGATGCGGTGCTGCCTGATCCAGTTTTTCAGCCTCGGATCGCACAGCGCCGCCACGTCCTGGGTGCGACCCACGACGAACTGCTGGGCGCGCGGACGATTCACGCGTTCACCCAGACGGTAAACGTAGTAGTCCACATAGCCGGGATGCCAGGACTGCGTGGTGATCACGTCCGCCGGCTGCTGCAGAATTCCGCTGCGGTCTTCGGTATAGAACAGCACCGGGTCGTATTCCCTCTCCACTTTCGAAATGGAATCGGTCAACAGGTCGACGTACGCGGTGGTACCCGCGAGGTTGACGATCTTGCGGTGCGCCCATTTCGGATCGGCCTGGCTGCCGCCGGGATTGGTCGAGTAGTACTTCGCCCATTCTTCACCGGCCTTCTGCGCATCGGCGATCTTCTTCAGATACTTCTCGTTGGCGGGCGGGCTCGTCATGTGGCCATAGACGATGCCGAACTCATCGTTCACCTGCCTGATGGCCCGGCCCCATGGCGAGTTGGGATTGCCGGCGCTGCCGGTATCGGGGATTCTGCCCAGTATCTTCAGACAGCGGTCGAGCTGGGCGCGCAGCTCCGCCACGGCTTCATCGAACACCACGTCCTGCGCCTGCGCCAGCCCCAGCTTGAAGCGGCCATCGAACTGTCCCCCCTTTTCCACCAGCGACGGCACCCGCGAGGCCGGCAGCACCGGTGCGCCCCACATGTGCATGTGCCAGCCGAGCGACAACCATGGATAAACTTTCAGCCGCTCGAGCGCATCCTCGGTGCCCGGTGAATCGAGCATGATGTCCACCGCCGTCACCATGCCGCCGTCGATGGCCTCGAAGGTGCCGATGTTGTGTACCCTGGAATGACCCACGTCATCCACTCTGATGATCATCTTGCGGCTGCCCGTTCTGACCGCGTTTGTGGCCGTGTTTGTGGCTTGAGCACCCACTGACGAGGAAGCGGCGGCCAACCCCAGGCCGACTGCGCCCGCGCCCAGAGTCTGAACAAACTGTCTTCTGCTGGTGTTCATTATTTATCTCCGTATTGCCCGATCAGGACCTGGAAAGCGGGGTTGTGTCTGTGTATGGAAAAACCGCTGCGGGCGGGAAGAATAAACGCCCCGTTTTGCAGAAGCTAGCGCTGTCATCCGTCAAACCATGCAATTCATGTCGTGGGCTGCAGGGCGGTCAAAGCTGCAGGCGATGACCCAACCGCAGGGAAAAGACTGTCCCTTGTGACTGATAGCTGGCATGCGGCACCGCACCGCTCAGAAACGCCGACTCCCCCACCGTCAGCAGCAACTCCGTCGTCGGCAGTATTTCCCACTGATAACGCAACAGGCCGCCGAAGCGCTTGCTCACATTGTCGTACTGCAGCTCGCTGACCAGCCGCATGTCGGGCGTAAAATTGAGCGTTGCGTTCAGCGATTCGATATGAATGCTGGTCGTGCCGCTGGGCAGATGGATGGGTTGCAGTTTGTGCTTGAATTCCAGATTGAAACCCGGACCTGGCCGGTAGGCAAGTCCGGTCTCGACTTCGGTGGAGCGACCATCGAAGAACTCGCAGCAGGTGACTTTCAGGGACAGCGACAGCGGGCGCGTGGTTGAGGTGACGAATTTCGCATAACCCCGCAGGAATTCGTGGCGGCCCGCCGGGACGCTCAATGTGCCGGCCAGCAGAAACGGTTCCGGCAGCGCTTCGACGAAATTGTCGACTCCGGCGGACAGCTCACCGTTCGAGCGGGTCTCGATGAGCAGCGACAGACTGTCGTTGCGCGACTGCAGCCGGTTATCAAGCCCGGTGTAAAGCTGCTCGAAAGCCTTGAAATCGACGCGTCGCATGAACGATTGGTCCGGACGCCGGATGGCAGTGAGTTCTCCTTTATACAGGCGCACACCGGAGCGATTGACGAACCCCAGCGCCGGACGGAAATCCTCGCCGATCTGATAAAAACGCATCAATGCCTGCCAGGGCTCGTTGGGATAGTCCACGGTGATGCCGAAGGCTGAATCATCCGGCTGAACATCGCTGTAGCTGCGTTCCGCAAACAGCACTGCATCCAGCCGCTTGCCGGGCAGGAAGTCCGAGCGGCGATACCGGAAATCGACGCCGGCCACCTGATTCCTGCTCAAGCCGGTGGGGTCACCACTGGTGACGATGGCGCCGATACGGGATTCATCGAGAACTGCCGTTGACAGTCGCACCACCGACAATGTCTGCGCCTGCGTGTACTCATCCGCGCCGGTACGCACACTCAGCGCCCCGATGCGCAGGCCACCGATGTCGCCTGACACCTTGGCGCCCGCATCCAGATTGACGACACGTCCGCGAACCAGTCCGATGTTGCGCGAGAAGAACGGCCGGCCGTTGGCCGCCGAGCCGGTGCCGAAGTTGCCGAACTCGAACGCGTCGGTGTCTTCCAGAAAAAACTCGCGCGTCTCTGCTTCGAACAACGAGAAACGGGTGGTATTGACCTGCCGGGTATCGAGCGGCTTGTCGGAAAAGTCGGTATTGGCGGTCAACAGGCCGGTCAGCGATGGCGTGAACTTGTAGTACAGGGTGCCGCTGGGCTTGCCCTTGACGGTGGTGTGTCCGGATTCCCAGTCGCGGGTTGCCGTAGCCTGTCCATAAACCTGCATATCAAGCCCGTGGCCCTGGCTCAGGTCACGCAGGCCGGTCAGTTCACCTGCATAACCGAGTTCGATCGCACGCGAGCCCGGTGGCACAACCGACCAGCGCATGCCCTCGCCATTGCGCCGCAGATTGCGGACGAGATCGAAACCCCAGCTGCTGTCCGCCAAATCGTAAGACAGACCGCGAAACGGAATCTCGAATTCCGCCGTCCAGCCATCCTCCACAATGCGCGACTTGCCGCGCCACAGCATGTTCCACTTGGTGATGGCATCCTGCTGCCGGTCAGCCGGAATCAGTGCCTCCATGCGTGAGCCGGCGGGATTCACCGCAAACATGTAACCCTCCCGACCTGTGCGACGCGGGTCGAGCAGCACGCGCACCGCATCGTCGTTGCGCAGCGCCACATCGCGCCCCATGGTGGTAATCGAGAGCTTCCTTGGCTCGCTGTCATGGGCATGGATGGCGACGTACAGTCGATCACGGCCGTACAGAACCCATGCTTCTGTACGTTCCGTAGCGTGAGTCAGCGCTAGCGGTTCAAACTGCCAGGCAAGTTCGACTCGCCGGGCACGCGACCAGATCGCGTCGGAGATGTCGCCATCGATCACGGGCGGCTCACTGCCCTCGATGGACACTGCCTCGACCGACGGGCGCACAGACATGGCAGCCGGCAACGCAGAATCCATCGCGCCCGCGGGCCACGCACAGAACAAGCCCGGCGCCAGCCAGCAGGCAGCAGTCTGTCTCAGGCGGCACGCAGCCGCAGCAATTCGAATCACTGTCTGGAACCTCAGCTCGCCTCAGCCCACCCTGCTGCATCCATGTGCCTGAGCGCCTCGGTCGTCCTGTCATGATGAACAACATCGCCCGTGCGCAACGTCATGTCGGGCGTGGGTCATTGTTTTATGGTCACCCTTAAGTCTACCGGAAGCCATGGAAGTTCCCCCAATCCGCCGGGTTCATTCGCGGAAAGCAGGTGGCCCGACAGGTATGGACACAGAAATGGCCGGCATTCAGCGGGCGGCCCGCGAGCCGCCGCTTGGCACAAGACATTTACATTCAGCTTGAGCGTGCAGCATCAAACTTTAGATCGCCCGCTGCTCCGCAGTCAGTCCGGCCAGAAACGCCACTGCATCGCGACGCCCCGGCTCGGTATAAATACCTGTCGAGCGGAGCGGGAACAGACCGCGCTCGACCTCGCCGTGGGTCGTGATGCTCTTGAACGGCTCCACCAGTCGCCGGTCCATCTGCGCTGTGAAATTGCGGCTGATTTGTACCAGCTTATCACCACGCTGCGCGGCGGCAGGGCCAAACAGTGCAGCGATCAGGCCGAAGGTGAGAGCAATGGCAGAATGAAACTGCGTTGCCTGTTGCAGTGCATATACAAACCGCCGTGTTTGAAGGACGTTTCGTGGAAGACACCAACCAGCATCCAGCACATCCGGAATCCCGGCAAGCGTCGGGGCGCTTGCGCACCTCGAAGCTTGCTTACCGTCCAGCGCGCGGATTCGGATCGCCGGCTTTGGCAAGAACACCCGCGATCCAGGCATAGGCTTCCTGCACATCGTAGTTGCCCGCGTGTCCTTTCAACCATGCCAGCTGGAAGTTGACGTCCTTGACCGACGGATCGTTGCGAATGCCGTAGTACAGCGCCAATTCAACAGCAAATGACGTGTCGCGATCCACCAGGCCATGACGCACATACCAGTATGGCGCGCTGTCAGCAGTGGAATTCAGGTACGGCATGGGATTGACCATCCTGATCTGTTCATCGAGCTTCGTGGCTGGATCGGCGATATACGCGCTCCAAGGCTTGCCCACATCGTCAGCGCCTGTGGCATCACCCTTCACTTCATTGTGATTCCAGGCGAACTCCGTGAAGTTGAAATACTCGATATCGGCCGGACCGAACAGCGTGTTTTCGCCGATCACTCCCTTGTTGCCGGTGCTCGCCGTGGCATCGAACGCCGGCACAACCTTGAGTGCGGTCGCGCTGGTCACAAATTTCAGGTAGTTCGTATAGTCGATGGTCCTGACCTTGCCGTTCTCGACCGTGAGCCAGTCGTTGCGCAGTTTCGTGGCGCCGGTTCGGCTCTCAAGGACAAAATCTTCACCGATGGCAGGGATGGTTGCCCCGCGCGATAGCGCGGTTTCGGCGCTCTTTTTCACCTGAGCGATGATCGCGTCCTGCATGCTGGCAGCCGTCAGCAGCGCGCCATCCTCGCGCTTCAGGCCAAGACTGGCCAGGTAAGCCGGATATTGAGCAGCGAGTGTTGCAGAGGCTTTCTGCATGGCTTCCGGATACTGGCCGCGTGCTGTATTGGTATCGGTGCGCACCGCGTTGTATTGCCACTCGTACGCGATGTCGGCATGGCCGAGATCGGTGATTGGACAATAGGCCACGGTGGCGAAAATATCGTCGCGCAGCGTGCTTTTGCCACTGGCATCCATTCCCGCCGCGCCGATTTCCGCAAGATACGGATAGTAGTCCGGGCTGTTGCCACTGGCTGCCACCGCGACCGAGAGACCGCCACCGCCGCTGGTGCCGGTGATCACGATGCGCTCGGCAGATCCGGGCATCACGGCATCATTGAACCTCAGGTAACGTACCGCCGCTTTGGCATCGACAACCACCGCAGGCGCCTTGCCGGCCCAGCTGCCATCATCGGCTTTGGCCCCGCGACTGCGCGTGCCGGCACTGACCACCACATAACCAGCCTTCAAGGCTGCGCCCGTATTATCGGTATCGTTGGTACTGACGAACTTGCCGCCTTCGGTCACACGATCTGCTGCTGCGCTGGTAAACCAGCCGCTATTGCTGACCTGCAGGATGATGGCGGCATTGCTATTGCTGTATGCGCTCTTCGGCACATAAACGTACATGCTCTGATAGGCATAGGGGTCCGGCAAACTGGTTCCGCCAGCCCCCGGATTGTTCATGCCATTGGCTGGCCCCATGCCTGCGGGTGGCTGCATGCCAGTGGGAGGCGCCATACCCGCAGGAGGCCCCATACCGCGTGGAGGCTGCGTGGCAGCCATCTTGATCGGCCTGGCGACATAGACAACATGGTAGCGGCGCACTTCCATCGGTGCGCCATCCACCGTGATGTTCAGGGTTGTATAGGCAGCCGGATCGAATGCCAGCGGATTACCTTGCGAAGCCGCAGAAAATGCCGCAACCGGACAGCCCATTACCATGGCTGCAGCCAGCACGAGCCTCGAGGTCATGCGCTCCATTTTCATTTCTCTTTACTCTACGAATTTGTTGAACAATCCGGATTGCCGGACGCACAGATTAAACGCTCGTTTTAATCGTGCCTAGCTGCCCGTGAGTAAAGAAATGTCGTCGTTCAGCGCCCCCTGCTGCGCCTCACCCGGCACATCACCTTGATGATGCGACGTCGCGGCCCGACGTTGGCGAACTCCAGACAAGCGCGAGTCTTTGCGTCGTATTTCGGCCACTCCGGCAGACCGGAACCATTCGGATCTCCCGTCTTCGCGAAATTGGTCCAGTACTGCCGCATCTGTCTGGCAAGGTGTGCGAGTTCGCCTGACCAGTCACGCAGGCATCCGAACACATAGTCCTGCTCGGCCGAATGGCCTGGCGGACACTGAGCGTCACCCACGTTGAATTCATACTGCCAGGTCGGGGCAACCACACTTTGCCAGCGTGGGATCGCTGCAGTTGTGCAACGGAATGAATGGTCGACAGTGCCGTATGGCGGATATTCGGCCGCACCCGGCACAGATGAAGGCGACCATCAGGCACGGCATAGTCGTCCTTGCTCACGTCCAGGTTGAGGCCCTGGTCCGCCATCCCTCTGCGAAACCCGCGCAGAGCCGCGAAAATTTTCTCCGCAGGCAACGACCGCAGGTACGTCACCGCCCATCACGCGCCCGATCCGGCCGGGTGGTGCGCCCGGGGCGACAACAGCAGCAACCACAAGAATTGTCGCGCTGATGGTGAAGGGCTGCATTGTTGTTCCTCTGGGTTGGCGCGCGTGGCGCCCGGAACCATGATGGAGCAGGCGCAGCTGTAATCCAGCCTGCAAGCCGATTACACGAAAGCCAACAGGTCAGCGGTGCAGTGTATGGCTCAGTCAGGGAACGGAACCGTATGGTTGCCGGTCTATCCGATCAGCCAATTTCCACACCAGGACGAGAGACGCGATGATCAATCCGAACAATTTGCTGGAACAATTCCTTGGCGCCGACGCCGCGAGCAAGATGCAGCAGGCAGGCGGCTCCGCCAAACAGCAGCTGAACAACATGGGCATGGGCGGCTTCGGTGGTGGCGCCGTGGTCGGCGGCCTGCTGGGCCTGCTGCTGGGCGGCAAGGGCATGAAGAAAATGGCCAAGGGTGTGGTGGGTTATGGCGGTGCAGCGGTCGTGGGCGCCATGGCGTTCAAGGCCTACCAGAACTGGCAACAGGGCAAGGCTGCTGCCACCGCGCCCGTGGTTACGCAGGCCGATCTCACGCAAGTCGATCAGCGCTTCCTGCCTACTGCTGCGACGCCCGCCGCGGATGGCCAGCCATTCCAGCTGGTGCTGATCCGGGCCATGATCGGCGCCGCCAAGGCCGACGGTCACATCGACGCACAGGAACAGAAGGCGCTGTTCGAGCAGGTGGAGAAGATGGGACTGGATGCCGAAAGCAAGGCCTTCGTCTTCGATGCACTGACGCAACCGGTGGACATCGCTGCGCTTGCCGCATCGGCCAGGGGCATCGAACAGGCCACGGAGCTGTATCTGGTTTCGCGCATCGCAATCGATGTGGATCACCCCGCCGAGCGCGCTTACCTGCAGGCGCTGGGACACAAGCTGAACCTTCCGGCCGAGCTGGTGGCGCACCTTGACCATCAGGCGGAATGAACCAGCCCAGCAGCGCCATGCCTCTCCGCAATATCGCGGAGAGGTTCATGAAAACAAACCCTATTTTCCAGGTCTCTCGAACTTCAACAGGAAGTTGTCCGCCTCACCGATGGCAAGGTATTTCTCGCGGTCGGCGGCTGCAACGCCACGCAACGTGGGCGGCAGTGTCCACACGCCGCCCGGATAGTCCTTGGTGTCTCTGGGATTGGCCAGCACTTCGGACTTGCCTGCGAACCTGAAACCGGCCTTTTCGGCGAGTGCGATGGCGTAGTCCTCGCGCACATAGCCGCTGGCGGCCTTCGGATCCTGCGGTTGGTCGGTACGCGCGCGGTGCTCTTCCACCAGCAGCACGCCGCCCGGTTTGAGCGCCTTGAAGAACAGCGTAAACGCATCTTCGGCAAAACCAAAACCGGCTGACATCCAGTTGTGGATATTGCGGAAGGTCAGCACCGCATCCGCCGTGCCATCCGGAACGATGTGCGTCACGCCGCGACCGAACTCCGCAACTTTCACCTCGCCCAGCACGGCCTTGCCGGTGTCCAGCTTCATGCGCCAGGTCGCCGCGCCCTGCACTGCGCGCTCACCCTGGGCTGCGGGCGAAACAGTGGTGTAGTACGTACCCCGGTCTTTCAGGTACGGACCGAGAATTTCCGTCCAGTAGCCGCCGCCCGGACTGATCTCGACGACAACCATGTCCGGCTTCAGGCCGGCGAACTCGAGCACTGCCTGCGGATGACGCGCGGTATCGCGGGCAACAAAGTTGGCGCTGCGATGCGAACCCGCAATAGCCCTGGCCAGCGCTTCGTCCCTGGCCATGACCGGTGCGGCGAGCATCGCGCCCAGAAAAAACACTCCGAGCAAACCACCGCTGCGCATAACGCCCCCTCTGCAGATTGACGAGAGTGGCATCCTAGTGCATCGCAGATCGAGGGGAAATGCGCGGCAGCGCTCTCGACATTTCTTTTCTTATGGAAGCAAGGACAGGATTCGCCTGAGCACACTGCGCAGCTCGCCGACTGCATCCTGCGCTGCATCCACCCGCCGCCATGCAACATGCTGATCAGGCCGCACCAGTACGCAGCCGCTCTCGCCTATGACGGATCGCTCAGCCCATTCGTTGTACAGATCGAGCACTTCACAACCGGGGCCGATGCGCAGCGCAGCAATCTCGAATCCGAGCTCGTCGCTCAACTGCCGCGCTGCATTCACCCAGCTGCTGCCACGCAGTCGCGTGAGCAACGTGAAACGTTCGGGTCGCGCCAGATCGAGTGTCGAACACGTGCATCCGTGGAACTCCACCCAGCAGTGCGGCACGCGCGAACCGGGTCTGGCGCTGGGCTGGTAGTGCAGCATCGGATCCCTGTCGTAAACGATCGGCGCTTCGCCAGCATCGATCACGGCCGTGGAGGCGTACACCTGATTCATCTCGGTGCCGTGCGCATGGTACGAAAATATCTTGGCCTTTTCCGCCGCCGCAAACGCCGCGCGGCGCGCCTCGCCGGCAGCGGAGTCTTCGAACAGAACCTCGAACTGCGCCTGACGCACTTCGGGAGCCGCTTCGGGATCGACACCGAGCGAACGAATGACATCCGGATTCTGGTGCCAGCCTGCGATGGCGCGATCGACAACGTTCCTGCCGACGGGTTGCCGTTCAGCAGTGAATGTCTCGAGCAGTTCAGGTCCGGCTTTCCAGCGCAGCACCGCGACAATCTTCCACGCAAGATTGAAGGCATCCTGAATGCAGGTGTTGCCGCCCAGCCCATTCATCGGCGGATGACGATGCACCGCATCGCCGCCGCAGAACACACGCCCTTCGCTGTAACGCTCGGCAATCACGTGATTGATGCGCCATGGATACACGCCGTCGATCGTAATCTCCACTGCGTCATCCTGCAGCACCGCGCGCACCTCGGCTTCGATCTGCCCGGTGCGCAGATCGGCGACTGACTGGCCCAGATGCACGAAGCCAATCACCCAGTCGTCCCACGGCCGCACCATGCGCAACATCGCATTGCCGGGCCGGCCCGGCCGGCCGGGCTGGAAAATCCAGAAAATCGAGCCCGGTCGATGCGCGAAGTATCTGGTGAGGTCGGCGCGAAATACGACATTGAGCGCAGGCGCGATACCGGGTGCACCCGAGAGCGGCAACTTGATGGCCTCTGCAACGGGGCTCTGCCCACCATCGGCGCCCACCACATACGCGGATCTCACCTGGAACAACTCGCCGGTGACCATGTCTTCAAGCGTCGAAGTCACGCCCTCGGCGTCCTGCTCCAGGCTGACAAATTTTGTGCGGAAACGTGTCGTCACACCGAGACGATTGGCTTCGCCGACAAGCACGGGCTCAAAGCGATGCTGCGGCAGATCGCAACCCGACACCGGGCTCGCAAGTCCGTATTCGCCCTGCCGCGCCGGGTCGTTGCCCCACGTCCACAAACGTCCGAACTCGCGGCCATTCACGGCCGTCATCATCACATGGTTCGCCATCATCGCAGCCGGCGCAGCCGCTGCCGAACATGCAGCCTCCAGCCCGACTGAACGCATGACCTCCATGGTGCGCTGATTGATGATATGCGCACGCGGCGAGTCGGCCACCCACTTGCTGCGGCTGATCATCATGGTGCTGATGCCATGACGCGCCAGCAGCAAGGCGGCTGTGGCGCCGGTCCGGCCTGCGCCGACGACGAGGACTTCAGTCTGGATCACGTTCATTTATTCACCATCCTCGACGACTGCATGTGTGCGGTCAGTGACACAGGAGGAAGCTGGTGCGCAGACAAATGCCGCCGAGTCCGGACCTTCATGACGCCGCGGCGTCTCCTGGTCATTCACTGGGCGTACTCTGCAAACAGAATCAGAATGCGCTCTGCACTGCTGCGGCCGGCCATTTCCCCTGCTACTTCATGTAGTCACGGATCATGCCGGTCACGCCTTTGACGATGCCGTCCTGTGCGCAGCCCGGTTTCAGGCGAGATGCAACGACCTGAAACGTATAGCGCCCATAAGCATCGTCGGTCGGAATGTATCCTGAATTGGCGCGGCCGTTGGCTACCGCAAGGAACATGGTCTTCTGCAGCGGCGACGCCGCCTTCACCTGCTGGCCGATGAAGTTGTAAGCCTCGGCGTTGACCGACGCGAGGGCAATATCGTTGATCCCCAATACGCCAAGCCGCATCTTCACGTCTTCACCATCGGCATAGGTTCCGGGAACACCGGCTCTTGCCCCCCTGGAATTCGTCCAGTCCCTGCCCGGACAGGTCAGCGTCATGAGCCGGCCGCCGATTTTCACGTCGCTGTCCAGCTGCCGCATCTTGCTCATGACCCTGATCGCTTCTTCGCCGATCATCTGGCCCTGCGCACTCATCCAGCTCTTGGCCGCGTCATCGGCCGCCGGATCGTTCTTGCCGCGCGCGACCTTGCCTTCGCGCAACGGCGTTTCAACTTCTTCGCGCACAAACTCGAAACCGGTGCGTTTGACGCCGGATAAAGCGGCCATCACATTGGTGCTGGTGCGCAGATGCAGCGGCATCTGATCGCCCTGCGCACCCTGCGCAAAGACCATCACCATGTCGTCGCCAAATGCCTTTTCGACATGCAGACTGGCCGCGCCGGAGAAATCGCTGCTGATGAACCCGGAGAGATAGCCGTTGATCGGATGCATGGCATAACTCAGGAAGCCACCGATGGGTTTGCCTGCTTCATCATAGACCGCAAGTACCGCAAGGGTCTTGTCGGACGCACCTTCCGGATTGGGGGCCTGGGTCCACAACCTGGTCTTCTCATCAATCGCGTCACGATTGGTGTTCAGATACAGCGCACCTTCACCGAAACCGACCCTGGCGGGCCGCTGTCTGGCGTATGCGTCCCGTGTCACCTGCACCAGTGCAGCGGTGAGTTTCTTCCAGTTGTTGTTGGCCACCAGCCAGTTGTTGTCCACGCCGCTGTGCGTGTGCGTGGCCGTCATCAGGATGTTCTGCTGCGGCATATTGAACTCGCGGGCGATTTGCGCCGCCGCTTCGAGATAGGCTTCGTCCGGACGGATGAAGCTGAGATCGGCGCCAATCAGCACCGCGCGTGTCTCGCCGTTGTCCAGGACAATCGCCCGCAGGTAGAGGTGCTCATGGTCGTACCTTGCGGGCGGGACCTTGCCGTCCGCGTAGGCCATCGCCGTGATATCCAGTTTTGCGGCGCCAGCCTTGAGCGGCCCGGCCTGAATAACACCCGGGAAAATCATGCTGGTGGCAGAAACAATCAACAGCAGAAAAGCGTGCGCCTTGATTTTCATTGTCTCCCCCATCGGTAATAGCTCTGGTTCCGGGAGCAGCAAGAATAGACCCGCCACCCGCCGGAGGCCAGCTCACTCATATCCGGACGACCAGGCTGCGCGCTTGATTCAAGTCCCGGATTATCCCGTGGCGGCAAAACGATATTGACCATGCGAACAATGCTGCCCGCCACACATGATTCAGTTGCCAGCGCGCGGGCTGGTGCCACCGCGACTTGAATCCAGTTCCTCAGCAATCGCCTGGAACAACTCGGGCATGGCCACCGGTTTGGCCAGCACCCGCCGCACGCCTGCCGACATGGCTGTGTCCAACTGTTCGCTGTAGCCGCTGCACAGCAGAATGGGCAGATCGCTGCGGCACGCGAGCATCTGCCGCGCCAGCTCGATGCCGGTCATCCCCGGCATGGTCTGGTCGCTGATCACCAGATCGATCTCGGCGGGCGCAGCCAGAAATGCCTGCAAGGCAGCGCGACTGTCCGTGTAACCCGATACGCGATAACCATTTCGCTCCAGCATGGCTTGAGTCAGACGGACCAGGGCCGGCTCATCGTCAATCACCATCACTGCAGCGCTGCGCGACGGCGGCATTGACGGCGCTCCCGCGAGAACAGTGCGCACCGGCGCGTCAACGGGCGGAAGCAGCAGACTGATGATCGTGCCCTGCCCCGGCTGAGTACTGACCAGAATGTGTCCGCCCAGCCGGTGCACGATGCCATGCACCACCGACAGGCCCAGCCCCGTACCTTTGCCCACTTCCGTGGTGGTATAGAAAGGCTCGAACACTTCGTCGAGCGCCTGTGTCGCAATGCCCTGCCCGGTATCGCTCACCGACAGTTCGACATGCTCACCGGGAACCGCTGCATTGCACACTGTACAGACGGCGTCGTCATCCAGACGATGCTGCCGCACCGTTACTGTAATGATGCCATTGCCTTCAATCGCATCGCGGGCATTGATGATCAGGTTGGTGAGCAACTGATGCAGCTCCACGGGATCGATCCGGATGATCGCGGCTGCTTCGGTCAGCTCGGTACGGATGACGATGCTGGACGGAATCGTTGGCCGCAACATCGTGATGATGTCGGCTATTGCCGGCTGAACCTGCAGCGGCAAGGCCACTCCCTCGGCAGGGCGGGCGCGACTGAACTGCAGCATCTTGCTGACAAGCGAGCTGGCACGTTCGCCGGCGCGCTGAATCTGCAGCAGATCCCGCCTGAGCTCCGTGTCATGACCGGCCTGCTCCAGCGCACGCGCGGTGTAGCCCAGCACGCTGGCCAGAATGTTGTTGAAGTCATGGGCAATGCCGCC
>SXGQ01737625.1_pt1 | contig 13386 bp, 6 predicted proteins | sample 3178371 | NCBI WGS metagenome assembly SXGQ01 (sample SAMN11356859, study PRJNA531348) | freshwater metagenome | isolation source: freshwater sample F1-20 | place: China: Fuxian Lake, Yuxi | collected 2017-12-25
CTGCGCCAGCGCCGCGAGCACGTTGAGGCCCTGTGAGAGGTGTCGAAAGTCTGGAGGGAGGCTGGATCCCAATGAGCCCGCATCTCCAAGGATATCGAAGAGGGCATCACCCTCGAGCAATCTTGTAGCGACTGGGACCAGAGGCTCCAGCACGATCAAGCGGCGCCTGCATGCCTCACTGTCGAGGAGCGGCTGGACCGCGGCACCGGGCGTCACCTCACTGCCACAAAGAGCCGCAGGGCCGGCTTCCAGCAGGTTCACGGGTAATTGCACGAAGTCGCCAGCCAGTGTCGCCCGCCAAGTATTGAGCGGCAAGCGCCCCACGTCTACCGCGCTGAGTCGGCCATCAGGAAGCGTTGGTAGGCCCTGCATGAGGCCCCAGGTTTCGGGGAACCCGTACTGCAGCAGCGGCTGATGTTGGGCAAGCCCGTGCAGGTTCACGATGAAGGAGTTTACAGCCTCGCGCCGCATTCGCTCTATGATGAAATCTGTCAACTCTAGCAGGAGGTTCGCGGAAGGCGCTGCAGGGTTTACGCTACCCGTTTGCGTCGGTGGTGCCGCGACATCGATCAGAAAAGTGCCTATCCGCGAGCCCTCAAAGGCCTCGACACTGCGGCTCCCGAGATCTTGGGCGCGCTCCAGAAGAGAACTGAGACGGGCCAGAGTATCGTTGAACTGCGTCTGAGCGGCTGCCGCCGCTTCTGCTGCGTCCTGTGGTGTCTTCGCAACTGCATCAGCGCTGTCGCGAAGAGAATCGCGGAGCGTTGTACGCGAGGCGACGACCCTCCTCCACTCGGCGATTCTCGCTCTCACTTCGATTATTGCCGCAGTATCGGTGGGAGTGCTCGCGCTCTCGAACTGCATCAACAGCAGCGTGTCTGCGGCGAGTTGGCTTGCCGCCGTCTCGGCAGCTTCCGTCGCTCGCGCCGCTTCCTCAGCGGTCTGGCGCGCCTTCTCCCGCGCCGCATCCAGGCCACTGCGGGCCAGGCGCAGGGACTCGAGCTGGTCCACCGCAGCGTGTAGGGCGCCGCACGCCCCGATACGGCTGTCAGTGCAGAACTTGCGCGCAGCTGCGAGTTGCTCACCTGAAGCTTGTAGGTTGGCTTGCGAGGAGTCCGCCCGCAGCCGCGCCACGACCGTTACGAGGGTGCGTGCCGAATCGGCGAGTTCAAGCGTCCGGAGCCGCGCCAACTCGGCCTCACGGAGGGCGCCTATGATGGCGGCAGCATCAGGAACATTTTGCCGCAGCGTGCGGAAGTCGGTGAGACCAGCACCGACAAAGTTTCGCGCGCACTGAGAAAGACGATGTTGGCCAGCTTGGGAGTCCGAGATGTACCTGAGGAGGAACGCGTGCACGAACACGCTACTCGACGTTCGCTCCAAGTGGTCGAGCACTCCGAGGGGCAACGTCACCTCCATCCGCTCGGTGTTCGGCGGCAACTCACAGCCAACCGAAGCAGACCAGTTCACAGGATCCTGTGCTTGGCCGGGAAGGGAGAATGCCAGGGGCACTAAAGCGAGGAAGGTCAGGTGGGTGAGTCGCATGAATCCATCCCTTTTGTTGGGGGGCGTGCCCATGGCGACCATGGGAGAAACGGCTGCTGCCATACCCGCTGTCGCGACGTGGCAATTGCACCGGTTCAACTGATAGGTGCAGGAGTGCTTCGACTCATTGATAGTCGCATCTTCAGTGATGATGCAAGAACGCCGTTTCTGGCCAGAGCGGATGAACTCGCGCCGGTGTTCTGAGGTGCGTGGAACCGCGGTCGCATGAGTTTGATGGCTGGCAATCAGAGAACCCGTCGAGCGTTACGCCGGATTGAGGCTCAGGGCGCAGATCCCCGGGAGGGGCCAGGAAGGCGCTTAAGAGCTCTAAGCTATCTTGGCAGTGGGGAGAATGTGCCCGATACGGCGATCCGCAACGTACCCTCGCGACCGCGAAGAGCCTGGACGTAATCCGCAGTTGCGGAATCCGCCATCTTCCGCACATCCCCGCTCTGGATTATCAGGTAAACGTCGCCCTCTATGGAACCCTGACGGCCGGTGACGCCGCCGCCATGGCCGCTACGAGGGCAATGCAGCGGCTGCAAGACGGCCCGATGCAAGGCACCGCCAAGGTTCAGGGTCACCGGCTCTCGATCCGGTACTGCCGCCACGTGTCGATCACCGAGGCGGCCATCACGCCGCACCACCAGAGCACGAAGGTCGCGAACGCCTCGGCCCACGCCTGCCCTACGAGCCCCTGCACAACACCCGCCAGCCAGAACAGCGTCAGGAACAGGGTGAGCGCCGCCCATCTGAACGTGCGCGCCGGGTCGGGCGGCCGGTGCTGCACGTTGCGCTCATAGGTGCGGCGGAAGACCAAGAGCCCGGTCCACAAACCGGCGCCACCGTAGACGGTCGCGGCCAGCGCCAGCCCCCGCACTGAAAGACCCAGCGTCAGCACGACCGCCAAGCCGGCCAGCGTGAGAATGCCCATGGCGTACCCTCTGAACTCTGCGGTTCGGGGTTTCACGGGTAAGCGTCTGATCTGGTGACGGCGGGGCGGGGGACGGGGCAGTGATAGTACAGGCGGGTGCACTGTCGGTGCAGGAGGGCTGGCGAAGTCCGGCGCCTTTTGCGATCATATAGGTGCGCAGCGATGGGATGACTCCGCATGGAACCGCCTCGCAGCTGGTCACCCTGACCGGCTGGGAACCATCAACGGAGGATCTGACCATGCCTGCAGCGCGAGAACATTCCACACCCCAGCCTCCTCAGGACGCTGTCGACAACCGGAGTCGGCAGCTAAACCCTGAGCACGACGCCTACTGGCGCTCACGCGGGGAAGAAGGACGTCCGGACGCCGGGCGCACGGGACCTGTTTCCGACGTGCGCAAGAAGCCGTAGCCCCGGGTTAAGGCCACGTCGCGCTCGCCAGCGCGGCGTGGCCTTCTTCGTCCTTTTCCCACACGAAGATGAGATAGGAAGATGCGACTCCACATACTCCACCAGGACACCTCGCTCGCGATCTTCATGGAAGAGTACAAGCGGAACCGGACCGCTGAAGGGCCGCTCACAGAGGCGGAAATGGCTGAAATCTGGACCGGCTGGAATGAGGAGCTTGAACGGATCGTACCCGCGCGGATCCCACTTATGATCGCCGAAATCCAGTCGTCCGCGCGCGCCGCCGCGCGTTCGCATCTAGAGATCAAGGTGGCGGCCGCCGTCGAGCAGCGCTGGGGCAGCACCTTCCGTCATCTCCAGCACCTCATCGAGGCGGTGAAGGAGCTCGCCCGCCGCTTTCGCATCAGGCTCCAAGAGACGCCGGCCGAACACGTGGGAGATACCCACGTGGTCCGCACGATCCTCACTGTGCGCGCGATCCAGACGGCGCTTGGAATCGAGGCCCTTCTGCGATCGGGACATGCCGCTGCCGCGTGGGCTCAGTGGCGGATCCTTCATGAATTGGCTGTGATGGCCAAGTTCATCTCGAAGCACGGCGAAGCGACCGCGACGGCGTACATACAACACGGCGTGGAGCAGAGCCACCGCACGCTGAAAGCGATTCAGACTCACCACAAGAGCAGCGCCGACGATCCCACACTCGTCGAGATGCTTAAGACTCACGACGACTGGAAGAAAGTGCTGGAGAGTCCGGAGTGGTATGGACCGGGTTTTGGTGCGACGTACGGCTGGGCCGGCGCGGCGCTCGGCAAGCAGCGCCCGGATTTCGCGCAGCTCGAGAGCGATGTGGGGATGAGCGTGGCACGACCGGAATACCAGCGCGCGAGCAACGTTGTGCACCCTGGCATCCGCGGCTTCCTGGACCACCAGCCCGAAGAAGCCGGGGACGGCATGAGTCAGCCCTGGGATCCCCACGCCACGTCGCTTGGAGAACCTCTCGCCCTCACTGCGAAGACGCTGACGGCCTTCACAAGCGGGTTAGTCGATGTGTCGAGCCCGGCCTCGGACCTGGTTCTGCTCGGCGCGATTACGCACTTCCGGGACGAAGTACTGGCCACGATCTACCCGAGCAGCGAGACGCCGGGCGACGGCGAAGCCCCGGCGTGAGCGAGGGGGACGAGCGGTTCTATCTGGCGACGACGGAGCGCAGGAGCGGGCGGTAAACGTCCCTGCGCTCGTAGATCTGGCGGACGGTGGACCCGCGCCAGCTGCCCCGCCTGGCCGACACACCTGCCGTTGCCAGCTCCTTGGCGATGCGATGGTACGATACCGGCTTTGGCCCGCGTCGGCGCGCCAGAATCATTCGCACCACTGCAAGTTCCTCGGGTACGGGCACGAGTTGCGTGCCCCCCTCGGCTGGCGCCGCGAAGCCGTACGGTGGCCGCCCCCCCCACTCGCCTCGGCTGCTGAGCGGTTGAGTTGCAGTCGGTAGACAGGAATCGTTCGGCTCATGGCGCTGGCGTCCGGGTGATCTACGCCCAGTAAGGACGAGGTAGCGGCACCCAACCGGAGCAGCCCCTGCAGTAGCGCCGGCGAGCGGCTTCCTGATTGCCGGGCTGCTATCGTATTGTTTACGCTGCGGCCAAACAGCAGAATTCCCCCTGAAGGTGATCCTGGGTGGGTCATGCTCATTGTAGCTGACCGGCGGGTGGGCTTGAGGCGCGGGCGCGGATGAATTCCGGCTCAGGCCTGTGTTTCTCCTCCTGCGGAATCCTCATCTTTTTTCCGTCTAACGCCGCGAGCGATGCGAGGTCTGGACTCGTTGCCCGCATGAGTAATCGAGCATCAACTCGGATCTGGTACTCCGCGTCGAGATGGATCAGACCAGCGTCGAAGAGTCGATGGAGCCACGCGGTAAGCAACACCCCGTTCCGGACGTCCAAGCGTTGTGCGCGGGTGGCGACTACCCACGGTACGAGGTGAGCTGCTTCCAGTCCTTCCTCTACACACGATCCTGAAAAAGCACATCTGCCGTCATACGCGCGGAGTAGCGCCTGACGGAAGATCTGTTGCGCTCGGCCGCGGTGTCTGACCAGAGACCATACCTCCTGCGCTGAATCAGGATCGACTACCAGCCTCGCGACGAGGCTGCGATGCTCTGCGCCTTCCCGGGCGAAACCGAACGGATTTCCATACGCTGCCCATGCGAAGTCGAAGACCTCTTCGAGCAGGTGATCCATCCTAGCGGGGTCGTCTGCGACGACACTCCGGAACTCGCTCGCGATTAGTTCGAGGGGTGGGATGCCGGTCGTTGCACAGTATGCTGAGATCTCCTGCAGTCCCAGGTGCACTTTGCTCTGGGTCAACCCCGTCGCCGCCGTGATATCCACGAGCGGGATCTGTCGGGTGGTTGCTGCTCCGTCGGCGAGTTGCTCCCAGAGCAGAAAAGCGGAGAACTCGATTGCAGCAGCCGGCCGGGTATTGGCGCGCGATCCGCCTCGTTGTACTGTTTCTCGCCAGCCGTCCCGAACCGGGGGCCGGTAGTAGTCGATGATTTCCGCGCGGTAATGCTCTTCCAGTAACGGCCGCAGTGAGAATAAAGCTCGGTCCCAGGCGCCCGGCTTGCGTTCTGCCGCCACCGTCGCGCTCAGGCCGAAACGTGGCAGGAAGGTCGCGAGGATTCTACGCTTCTCACGTCCGGCCATCACACGTTCGAAGTGCTCGGGGAACAGTAGGTACAGGAGCATGTGCCGGAACTGGCGGCGATCGGCCTCGACTTGATCGTCCAACCAATCAGCGAATGCCCAAGGGTCCGAAAGCAACCGAACGCGGCGCGCGAGCGGCAGTTTCTTCCACTGGAGGATTGACTGCACGCAGAAGACGAACTCCCGCCAGGCGTTGATGTTGAATCCCGGGTTCGGGTTCGCTATCCCGGAATCCAACACCGCTCCAAGGGCGGGAGACGTCAGCGGCAGGGGTTCTCCCGATAATTCCCATACGTCGCGAATCAGGCGTCGCTTGGTATTACCCGCGATTGCACTTTCGCTCAAGCTCAGGAAAAGGATCCAGAGCACCTCGGCTGCGAGTTGTGTGAGTGCCGGCGGTGCAGCCGCTAGTTGCTGCTGGAGGCGAGGGAGAAACTCCTTCCCGCGTCCAGCTGTGAAGTTTGATTGGTACTCCCCGAGCAGTGCCGCCAGATTGTCCACTGACCAAAGAGGCCGGTCCGTGAAGACGGAGCTGTCTGCATCGAGACAGCGGACTCGCCAGCGTTGAGCGTGCGCGAGAACGTCAGGACTGCGGTGCCATCGGGGCATTCGCGATCTCTATGTGGCTTCGAGTGGCCGGAGGAATCCATTGGCGCATGGTCGGCGAGAAACGCGCCGAGAAGAAACACAGACGGCACCAATTGCCGCAAAGGATCTAGTGTAGTATTCAACACCATCCGCTCGTTGGGTGCAAACTAACGGCCCGTCTGTTGTTTCCGTTCTTACGTTCATATATTGGCCTTAGAAAGTGGCGATTCCGTCACGACTCTGTTCATGCAGACAGTGTTAGTGCGCCGGACCGCTCCTGTGGCCGTGGACTCCTTGCCGCAATCGGCTTTGTCTGATCTGACATTTCGTTCTCTCCCGCGTGGATAAGACCTTTCAACACTGAGCGCTCCGCATGCATTCAGAGGCGGTTAGCTGGATTCAGTTCCTGCGCGCCTACGGCCCGGTTGCGGCGAACGACAACATGTACGACGAGACGATCCAGCGCGCGGCGCGTCGGACAAAGGTCACTCCGCTCTCATTCGAACACCCTCGCTGGTGCGACGTCCGGACGTGCTTCGCTGAACCTGCGTCTCGTATCTCTGTCGTACTGACCGGCACGGCGGGTGACGGGAAGACGCACCTTTGTCGGCAGGTGTGGGAACTGCTCGACGGCGACGCGCAGGCGTGGCAGTCGAACGAAGCGTACCTCGCCCTTCCGATTCAGACGGGGGAGGGTCGCTCGGCTACGTTCCACCTGATCCGGGACCTGAGTGCGTGGGCTCCACAACAGGGGCTAGAGTGGGCCGATGATAAACGCGATCTAGCGCTTGGGTTCAGTCGTGCGCTCTTCGGTGAGGGCGACGACGTTTTCTTGATTGCTGCTAACGATGGACAGCTTCTGGAGTCATGGCGGCGTCTGGCCAGTGAACCCGAGGCCGCGCGAGCGAGGGACGCTTTCGAGACGATGTTGGTCGAGGATCGCCAGGAACTCGAAGGGACTCGGCTACGGCTGTTTAACCTGAGTCGAAACAGTTCTGCCGACCTGCTGGCCCGAGCATTGAATTCCTTCCTCGCCCACCCGAGGTGGACATCCTGTTATGCGAGCGAAGATCCTGATGGATTCTTCGGGCCCGGGTGCCCGATCCGTCGAAACTACGAGTTGCTCTCGACACCTCTCGTCCAGCAACGGCTCCAGGCGCTTCTCTCGCTCTGCGATCTCAACCGGCTTCACATTCCGATTCGCCACGTTCTGCTCCTTCTTTCCAACGCGGTTCTTGGTCACCCTGACGCCAAGGATCGGTTGATGACCGCGGCAGATTCAGCGCGTTTCCAGCGCCTTGGTACTACTGCCAAGGCGAGCATCTACAACAACCTGTTCGGCGGCAACCTGTCAGAGACGCGGCGCGAGTCTCTCCCAGTATTCGAGTACCTCACCCGCTTCCGCATCGGGTACGAAACATCGAACCGAGTCGACAACATCCTGATTTTTGGTGAAGCCGACGAGGAACTGCAGCCGTATTTCGAGCAGTTCATGGGAAGCGATCCCTTCTATGGCGCTGGCCCGAGCTACAGTGCCGCGCAGCGCGAGTACGTGGAGGGTGGCGAAGAGGACGAGGAGCGTGCTGCGGCGTTCCTGGAGCAGCTGGTCGCACAGCGGAGGGCCCTTTTCTTCAAGATTCCGCGCGAGCAGGAGTCCGAACTGCACCTCTGGGAGCTCACCGTTTTTCAGTTTGCGGGCGAGTATCTGGATGGGGTGATGGCGGAGTTGAGGATCGGCGGGCGTGTCAACCGCCAGATCCTGGGGCGGCTCGTCCGCGGGCTCAACCGTGTCTTCACAGGGATGCTGGTCACGAGCGACCGCGAGCTTCTTCTCGCGACCAGCATGTCCTACTCATCGGCGCCGGTAAGCAGGCTGCTCGAGGAGCGGGTTTCGATCGCACCGCGGCGAGGGGAGAAAGCTGAGATTCTTCTCGAGGGGAGCACCCCCTTCTTGCGCGTGACGCTCGATGACGAGATCCACGCCGACCTGCAGCTCCACCTCACCAGGTTCGAGTTCTTGAGCCGCGTCGGTGAAGGATCTCTGCCCGGCAGCTTCTCGCGGGAGTGCTATGAGGACATTCTGGCGTTCAAGAGCCAGCTTCTGAAAGCGCTCACCCGGCGGCGAGAGAAGTACGGCGAGGATTCCGATGGACGCACGTTCCAGTTGCTGACTCTGGACGGCAGCGGCAACCCGCAGACTCGTGCCGTGGAGATCAGCCATGTCTGAAGCGCTGGCGGAGGTCCCGCACGTCCACCCGAACCGATACCTCAACCCGAAGGTGCGGCCGTGGATCGATGAGGAGATATGGGGCCACCGGCTATGGGACTCGCAGAGCCCCTGGCTCGTGTTCTTGGAGTTTCTCACGGTGGCCGAGGCTTGCCTACGCGACGAGCATCTGCTCGATCCCGATCGCTCGCGCTACCCCCTGTACTTCAAGCCTGCGCAGCGGATGTATCTCCGCAACATCCTCTTCAACAACGAGCCTCTCATTCGGATTGCCGAGAAGACTCCGCACAGCAACACCGCGTGGGAAGAGTGGATTCGCTGGATGAACGACAACGCGCTCGGCCTCACCGCAGCGCGTGACTTCTCATACCTCAGGGCACGCTTCGCCTCCTTCGACGAGTTCGCGCAACTAGTCGGCATGCTTCGCCGATCCATGGTCGAGAGCCAGAGTAATCGGCGCTGGACGTCCCAATTCGTGTTCCCGTTCGGTCCGAACGCGATCTATGAGGATCTTGCCGTGAACGCCGGGAGCGGACGCCTCGAGCGGCAGTATATCAACTTCGGTCGCACGGGCGAGTTGCTCTACCTGATGCTTTCCCGCTCCACCCAGCACGTCCAAATCGCCGAGCACTTGACCCGCTACCTCACTGCGGAGACACCCTGGAACCGGGTGCTCGGGCTTCTTCAGCCCCATCCCAATGATGAGAGGGGCCGGCGGGGCGAGAGTTACCTGCCGTACCAGCAGCATCCAGCGTTCGACCGGTTGGGAGAAGACTGGCTCGCGGTCCTGAACCTGGGCCTTCCCGGCTTCGATGCATTCCCGCACCTGGTGACGCTCGCAGGCTTCCACATCCTGCTGTATCAGCTTGATGTCGCCGCTGCGTTTTCCGGCGCCGGGCGCGCTCACATGATCTGCGAGGTCGTGGCGCCGAAAAAGACGCTCGTCCGTGAGCTCTCGAGCAGCAGTTATGTGGCCAACAACGCGCTCTCTGCGCAGGCCGTGGAGCGTTACGTGGAGGGAATCGGCGCATCGGAGGGGTGGCTGGAGGCGCTCGCCGACCCGGTCCCGTTCGACCAGTGCCGCGAACTCCTGGAGCATGTCGTCTGGTGGGGTGAGGATTACACGGGTGCCAGCGACCCCGATGAGCTCCTCGCGGAGCTCAGGAGCCAGGCACTCCGCGGGCATCGGCAGCACGCCGGAAACGTCCACCGTGCGTACGGTCGGGAGGTGGGACTCGTCTCCAAGCGTGGGACCAACAAGCTGCGGTATGCTCCGACCGACGGATTCCTGAAGACGCTGCTCTTCACGAACGTGCCACGGCGCATGGAGTTTGGAGAGTTCCTGTCCCGCCTCTCTGAGCGATACGGATTGGTGTTCGGCGAACGTGAGGCCGAGCAGGTCCTCAGCAAGGACGATCACGACAAGAAGGCGTTCCAAAGCAACGCGCGACGGCTTGAGCAGCGGCTGGCGAGTCTCGGCCTCCTGCGGCGCCTCTCCGACGGGTGCGCGTACGTCGAGAATCCCCTGGCCCGGGCGAGCTGATGACGAGCACCGAACTCATCGGAGCGGTTGCCGCTCTATATCTGCGCGACAAGACGGCCGGCGTGGCGGAGGAAGGTACTTCGCGGTTCATCATCGACTGCCTCTCCGCCGATCAGACGGCAGCGATCGCGCGGGCCATTCTGCAGGACATTACGCTCGCGCCGCGCTTCGAGATCAAGCTGCCCGAACATTTTGTTGCGGGGTTCGGCCTCCCGGCGGACGTGCTGACGCAGGAGCGCGCCACCTATTATCGTCACGCCGAGTGTGCGCGTCCGGCCCTGCTGATCGCGAACACGGGTGACGACGAGCAGCAGTCGCTGACGGAATTGATGCCGGTCGGCGTTCCCCAGTTGATGGACCATCCGGAGCTCTGGGTAAGCGTGGCCGCGGCCGGCCTCACCATTAGCGACGAGCAGCGGCTGTGGTGGGAAAAGGCGCTCCGTGGCCTCCACGACCAGCACTTCGTCTCTCTCGAGCGGTTCGCGGACTACGTGCTCCAGACCCAGGAAGAGTACGACCTGGGTGGCCTCGCGATTGTAAAGGCACTCGGCGCCGCCCTTCCGGCACTCCAGATCCCGCGGGACATCAACTACTTCGAAGTCGTCAAGACACGGACGCACGCTTCGAAATGGAAGGCGGCGTTTGGATCAGCGCAGACCAAGCGCGCGCCGTACCTCCGGAAGCAAAACCCATCCGGCATCGCGCTCAGCGAAGAAGATCTCCGCAAGGCCTTCGAGAACGTCTCGGAGAGCATCGTTGCCGACTGCCACCCGATCGTAGAGGAGTTCATCGCCGCTCCCGCTGGGTGGAACGGCGCGGCCGCGGCGCTTGCGCACTGCGAATGGGAGTGGATCAAGCCTCTCTTCGACGGGATGCAACGGGAGAAGTACAGCATCGGACGGGCAACGAAGGAGTTCTACGACGAGCGGGACCCCTCCCTCCTGACCACCTCGGAGCGGGAATACGTGGAGCGGCTGATCGCGCGGAAGACGACGCAGGCGGAGGACGAGGACAAGGACTTCTACGAAGCACACCGCAACGAGCTGCGGGAGGAACGGAAGCTCAAGTCCGTGTGGGACAAGTTCGTCTACGGAACTCCAAAGGAGACTTCGGACTTCCTCTCGGGTCTGGTTACCTGCCTGGAGTCGCTCTTCGGGCAGGAATCGCCCAGCGCGCGGCGGCGCCTGGTCATCAGCTGTGAGAGCCGTTCGAAGAAGGACTTCCGCGACCTGAACGTCGATGCCGGACTCTACTTCGAGCGGCGGTATAAGGGGCTTCGTGGGCTCTTTGGGAGCCAAGTGAGCTGGGAAGTCGGTGACCTTTTCCGGTTCTCGGAGCTTGTCGACGAGTGGAAAGTTGGGAAGAAGGACCTGAATCGCTCGGGAGCAAAGGCGGCCCTGCAGCTTAAGTTCATCGTCCGGCTGCACGTCGAGCTGTTGAACGGAAGCGAGGAGACCTATTTCGCGCAGATGGTGTGGCGCTACTACCCGCAATGGGTCAGCAGCTCGTTCACGGACGACTGGGCGCGGATCGCGAAGCATCCGTTGGTGCGCTGTGTCGCGCACCGCGATCCCGTTCGTGGCCAGAGTGTCGACCTTTCTAACGTCCAGACGTTCCAGCCCGTGTACCGGCAGGACCGCGGCTCGTTCGTTCAGGCCTACAAGGCGAGCAACGACCTGGGTACTGCCTGGCTCTCCAATCTGGCCACAGCGGTGAGCCAAGGGCTACTGGCGGAGACGATCGCGGCGGGCTTGCGCGCGCGCTTCGAGGTGTTTCGAGATGCGTACACGGCCGCTGTTCAGGGCTGGGTGTCGGAGGGTGCCTTCTCCGAGGCAGTGTCGGCCCAGGCCGAAGCGTATGCGGACCTGCTGGAGAGCGTCTGCCGTGAGGCGCCGGGCGACAAGAACCGCCAGCTCCTCCTGCGGCCGCTAATGCAGGTCGGCGCCGTTTCGATTGAGGGTGGCCCCCCGGCGGCCGTTATCGCGCCCTGGCATCCACTCCGGCTTGCGGCGATGGGCCGAAAGTCGAGGATGCTCGCCGACCTGGTGCGTCACCTCGTCTCTGCACCCGAGGTCTACTTTGGTGACACCAGGCTCTTCTTCAACGATTACCGCGAACTGCTGAGGCACCCGTTCTACCCTGAGGTGGTGCTGGGCTGGACGGATAACAAGCCCGAACTGCTGGCGCTCACGGATACAGTCGGAGACTACACGCTCCACGAGCCGCCGCTCCTTGACGCGGGCCAGACTGATCCCACGAGTGAGAACCCGGCCGAAGGCGCGCGCCAGGTCCTCGAGCTCGTGCAGCGTTACCTGAGGCTTCACCCGCACGAGCAGTCGAACCTGTCGGTCGTGTTGTACAACAGCGACTCCGCACGGCTTCCCACCGCGGTGGTCGATAAGATCGGGACGCTTCACGCCGACGAAGAAGAGGTGCGCTGCCAGATCATGCTCCGCCACCGGAACGCGGAGCGGCTTCGCGAGCTCTACGAAGAAATCGTCGAGGCGCGCGACGACCCGGATGCCTTCAACGCGAGCGAGGGAACACGCGACTTCATGGCGCGGCTGCGGATCAGCATCATGGCCGACCAGGCGCCGGCGCCGAATCCAAAGGACGGGTGTCCTGCAGACATCGCGTTCTCACAGGACGTGATTGCCCGCCACGCACGCGTCGAATGGTATTCGCAGGACGCGCGGCCTGCCGCGACCGACAGGCTTGTGCCCAGCAGGTGGTCACGCCGTCGGCCGGCGGCCCGTGACGATCTGCGGTCCGTGGTCTTCCTCGCATGCCCGGTGCAGACTCGGGACGGGTGGGCGTACCTGACCGCACTCACCACATTCCTCCGTGGCGACTGGGACAAGAACGAAGGGAAGCGGCTTCTTCCGGCCCGGCAGTTAAACTTCCAGGACCCGGAGACCGCGCAGATCTTCACTGAGACCCACAACCTCGCGAACTGGGTCGTGAACTTCGACGAGTTGCTCGATCGTCGGCAGCTCATGAACCAGGGTGTACGCGTCATCCGGTACAAGCAGTTCGCCACCCAAGGCAGGAATCTGATCGTCTCCTCGAATGCGCGGCTTGGGCTGCTGCACTCGATGGTCCTGCGCCGTTTGAAGGATCTCGCCCTGGACCTCGACGCGGCCGAATACGCTCAGCTCGCCGAGCGTTTCATCGACGACGCGAACGACGTCTCCGGCGACATCGTGCTCCGAGCCGCTAAGCGTGGCGTGTCCACCGGCGAAATGCTAGGGCTTGTGCTCAGCCGCCACTTGCTCGAGAGCGAGCTGCGCAACTTGGCCGGCGGCGGCTCGCGCCCCGCGTTCACCGTCTTCTTCCTTTTGGACGACTACGCGACGTGGCTGGCGCAGCGCGAAAGCCGAATCGCCGACTTGCTGGGCCTCTGCGTTGAGGAGCGCGACGGCGTTCCGCATCTTCAC